>SXGT01710544.1_pt1 | contig 18677 bp, 14 predicted proteins | sample 3176221 | NCBI WGS metagenome assembly SXGT01 (sample SAMN11356862, study PRJNA531348) | freshwater metagenome | isolation source: freshwater sample F1-120 | place: China: Fuxian Lake, Yuxi | collected 2017-12-25
CGAAGCGTTCGACGTTGGCGCCAGCGGGGGCCGGCGATGCGCTGACCGGCACGCTGAGGCCGTTCAGGTCGTAGCGCATCGACATGCATCCGGCGCCGAGCAACAACACGAACGGAACGGCGGCGCGCACGAGGGTGGGCATCGCGGCATGGTCGCGTTCGGTCCGGAAGTTCGCCAGAGGCCTGCGTCAGGCTGACAAGGAATGCGCGCGATCGGCGACGATGCGCGCATGGTGCGTTCGCCCGGTTTGCCCGTGCTCGCGGTCGTTCTGTTGGCCGCTGCGATCACTCTGTGGGTGACGCGCAACGCTGGCGAGGTGGTGTTGTCCGATCCGACGATGGCGACAGAACTGCGCGGCAACGCAACCGGCAACGGCGCCGTGGTGGCGATGCCAGAACTGAAGTTGGTGGCCGAGTCGCTTGCCACCGAGGCCACCGCGCGCGCCGAAGTCGGGCCGGCGCCGTTCGTCGCGACCCCCGAGGCCGAGGCTCTGCTGGTGCGCGCGGCAACCGACCGATCCCTCGCGTTGGTCACTGCCGAAGTGCTCGCCGTCGGGCGCGTCGAGACAGCATCGGTGGTCGATGGGCTGCAGTACCAGAGCCTCGATGTGCGCGTGCTGGCCACCGCAGCCAATGGCCCGCGGCTCTATGCGACCCTGCGCTGCCCTCTCTGCCCTTCCGTGAGCACCACGCAGTTCGGCACGAGTACTCCGTTCGGTGCGGTGCAGGTGGGTCAAGTGCGCATGTTCGTGCTCGGACGCGGCCGCCCCGATCTCGGCGCGTTCGGCGCGATTCTGGCGGATCGCGCCTACTGGATCGTACTCGCGGGGCCGATCGTCGACCGCCCCGACGATGCGTTGCTTGCCGACGTGCCGCCGGAGTTTCTGCCGCATCTGGGCCGACCGTTGGTGAACGTGTTCCGCGGGCGCGTGCGTGCACTGCAGCTGCGAGACGAGAACCTCGGCAAGGGTCGCCTGCGCGCGACCGACCGCATCGACGTCGATGTCGTCACCACGGCGCACCTCGGCGGCCGCCTGCCGCTCAGCAAAACGGTGCGCATCGCGCAGGCGCCGTTCGCGCCCGGACTCGATCTCACCTCGTTGCGAGTGGGCCAGGAGTTCTGGTTCGTCACCGACGAAGCCACGCTGTGGCAGGTGCTGCGGGCGTTCGCGCCAGTGCGCTGAACTGCGTCACTTCAGACGCACTTCGACCGACTTGCCGGGGGCGGGCATGTCGACGCTGATGGCCACGCCATGACCCGGCTTTGCGACCCACAGCAGCGGAACGTCACGCAACGTGCGGAGGATGAAGCGACCATCCTTGTCGGTGGTTGCGCCGGGCGAGGCGAGCCCGCTGGGCGGAACCCGGGCAATCGACGGATACACGTAGGCTCCCGCGACCACGCGGCCCTTGGCATCGAACACGCGCCCGGTCACCAGCACGAACGCGTGGTCGCGTTCGCGCAGGTCGACCTTGGCGGACGCCTGCCATGGGCCGGCGCGTCCCATCAGCGGCACGCCGTCCCAGGCTTCGATCTGGTCGATCGGGCGCCGGCTCCACAACGCGAACGACCCGTCGGCGGCGACGCGAGTCCAAGCCACGCGCTCTTCGTTGCCGCGCGCCTGCAGGCGCCAGTTCGCCGCGGGCCGGTCCTGGTCGTCGAAGGCATGGCCGCGCAGGCAGAAGTACTCGTTGGCGACGGGACGCAGATCGATCGCGAGCCCGCGGTCCTTCGTGAACGGGCCAGCTTCCACGTGCTGCCAGCCGCACGGGTCGACCAGCACGTCGTGCACGTCGACGTTGCTGCGCAGGAAGAATGCACCGCGTTCGTCGGTGGTCAGTCCGACGATCGACTTCGAGTGCTCGTCACGGAACAGCAGGTCGTAGCCGATCGCCGGGGCGCCGCCGGGATCGACGACGTGGCCGCGCACCGTGAAGAAGCGTTCGCGGGCGAAGCGGGCCTCGAGGCCGGTGGCGGAGCCCTTCGGCAGCGGCAGGTGCAACGACACGCCTTCGTTCTGCAGAACCAGGGCGCCGATCTCCACATCGAGATCGACTGCGAAGGCACCGTTCTCGTCGGTGAGGAACTCGGTGGCCATGCCCCCGGCCTTGTTGAGCACCTTGACGGTCACGCCGCGGCACGGCTTGTCGTCGAAGCCGTAGGCGAACCCGCTCGCGTGTTGGGCGACGGCGGCGCTGCCCAGCAACGCGGCGGCGAGAAGCGACGACAGCAAGCGTCGATGCGGCATCGTGGGCGACTGTAGCATGGGGGATGTCGCCCTAGTGCCCGTGGGCCAGGCCAGGTTCCCCCGGCCGGCCATTGTGTGGTGGCAGCCCTGGGCTGCCACCCGCGCATCACATGGCGCCGATCGTCGCCGTGAGTCCGTTGCTGCCCGACAGGCTGGTGATGTTGCCCAGCAGGTCGAAGCCCAGTTCGGCGGCCTGGAAGTAGAGCGGCAGACCACCCAGCGCGGGCGTGTTCGGCAGCGGGAACGTGATCTGCGCCGAGCCGGCGACCGGCAGCAGGGCGACCAGCAGGTCCGGGTTCGCCAGGGCGTCGCAGCCGAGCACGCCGACCGGGAGCACCGCGATCATCGGGATCGCGATCGGCGAAGCACCGATCACGCCGAGGCCGAGCGACAGCGGGCCGAAGCCCGTGCTGGTCGCGCTGAACGTACGGCCGGTCCAGGGCGCGTTGTCCGCGGTCAACACCATCGGGCCGCCGACGCCGGCGCAGCTGGTGCCGTACGACACGGTGTTGGCGACCGGATTGGCCTGGTACTGGTAGACGTTGTAGATCGGCTTGCTCGAGCTGCCCGCCGCGTTCTGGCCGCAGATCTTGTAGACCTTGCCGGTCGTCGCGACGAAGCCGCCGAAGTAGCGGCTGATGCGGCCGATCTGCGGGTCGCTGTTGGCGAACGGCGTGGTGCCGGTGCCGGTGCTGTAGAGCACCCACTGGTTGGTGAGGCAGTCGAACTCGCTGGTGTAGTTGCTCGGCGAGCCACCGTAGTTCGGGCCGTAGACGTAGAGCGTGTTCGCCACGACGGTGATGCCCTGGCCGCCCTGCATGACGACGCGCTGGCGCAGCGGGTCGTAGATCGCCTGGTTGGCGTTGACGTTGCCGGGCCACGTGGTGCCGGTGCCGGTCGGGTTGGTCAGCACGTCGCAGTTGCTGATCATGGTCCAGGTGGAGCCGTTCCAGGTCCACACGTCGAGGAAGCGGATCTGCTCGGGAGTCGCGATGCCGTTGTCGAGGCCGCCGCACAGCAGCACGTCACCGAAATCGGAACGCGTCACCAGGCTGTGCTGGCTGCGCGCGGCGGGCGAGGTTGCCGGCGCCAATGGGACCCACGTGCTGCCGAGCAGCAACCACGTTTCGTTGCTGTTGACGTTCGGCGTGGCATCGTTGGTCTGGCCGCCGAACAGCAGGATGCCGCCGAGGATCGGATCGAAGGTCATCGACGCGAACTGGCGCGGCGTCGGGTTCGTCGCCGAGATGAGGTTCGTCCAGGTCGAGGTCGACGGGTCGAACTCCCAGGTGTCGCCCAGCAACGTCGGCGTGGCGCCGCGCGTGTTGCCGCCGAACACGACCAGCTTGTTGGTGCTCGGGTTCCAGGCGGCCGAGTGGCGACCGCGCGCCGGCGGCGAGCCGACGGCGCCGTGCGCGACAATCTGCGTGAACGTGCCGGCGGCGGCGTCGAACGCCCACAGGTCGTTTGTCGTCGTGCTGGTGTTGTTGCCGAGGCTGCCACCGAAGACCCAGATCTTGTCGGCGCTGGCCGCACCGCACGAATCGGCGCGGAACGTCGTGTTGAAGTTCGGCACCGCAGGCGGGGTGCCCGCCGGGAGCGTGGTGCCGGCCGAAGTCACAGCGGTCCAGGTCGCGCGCGGGACGGCGCGGTTGGTCAGCGTGACGGTGGGCAGTTGCGCGAGAGCGGAAGCCGCGAACATCGGCAATAGAGCGAGGGTGCGAACAGGGATGTGCATGGCGCGACAGGCGATGGATAGGCGCGGTTGGCTGGTCGGATCGCGCGATTTTGAAAAAACCCGGATTGCCCTGGCCGCACGGGGCCAAGTGTCGCTTGGCGCTTGCGTCGCGGTCGGTTCCGCGGCTCGTCCAATCTCCCGATCCCGCTTCCCCATGCGCACCATTCCGGTTGCTGGCTTCCTCGCCAGCGTAGTTCTCACGAGCCTCGCCACTTCCCAGAGCTTGATGCTCACCCATGGCGAAGTCGTCCATGCCGTCGGCGACGCCGTCGCGGCCTTGCCAGGGGTCAGCGTGGGTGGCACCAGCCCGTTCAGCGTTCCGGTCATCGACCTCGGCGGCAACCTGCTGTGGCGCGCGCGTCTCACGGGGGCCGGAATCACGGCCGGCGTCAACGACTACGCGATGTTCTACGGGCGCACCGCAAACGACCTGACCATGTGGCTGCAACGCGGCGGCGCCGAGCCCAGCGGCACGATGCCGGGCGTGACGGTGAACTACCTCAGCACGCAGTGGGACAACCCGCGTTTGAGTGCCGAGAACAACCGCCTGCTGTTCGGCTCGACCCTGGCCGGCGTCGGCGTATCGACCGCGAACGACTACTGCATGTTCTATGGCCCGATCGGCAGCATGCAGGTGCTTGCACGCGAAGGTGACCCCGTCGCGACTCCCGTTGGCGCCATCATCGGTGCCAACATTCCGGCTGGCCAGGATGCGACGGCGCTCAATGCGGCGGGCACCGCGCTGATCAAGGTCAAGCTCACCGGCGGTGGCGTCACGGTTGGTCTCGACGACGACGGTTGGCTGATCGGCACGCCGGGATCGCTCACCTGGATGTGCCGTGAGAGCGACTTGCTGCCCGGCGGCGCGCTCGCGGTGCACTCGACCCTCGACGGCTTCCGTCCGTGCATGGACGCGGCGGGCCAGGTCATCTTCGCCCAGTCGTTGTCGTTGTCCCTTGGCTCGACGCCGGCGACGGCGGCGAACAATGACGCGATCCTGCTCTACCAGCCCGTGGGTGGCTTGTCGGTGCTGGTGCGCGAGGGCGATTTGGCCCCGGGCTCGGGCGCGTGCTCGTTCGGCACGATCAGCAGCGGATCTGGTTTTTGCTACAACGGCCTGTCGCGCGGCAACGGCTTCTACGTGTTCACCAACACGATGACGTTCGGCGACGTGACGGGCCCCACGAACGATCACGGCGTCTTCGCCGGCCAGATTGGTGGCTTGCTCCATCGCATTGCGCGCGAGAGCGAAGCGGCGCCGACGGGCGTGCCGGGTGAGATCTACCAGGCGCTGTTTCCGAACGGCACCGCGCAGATCAACGACCGCGGCACGGTCGTGTTCATCTCGCAACTCAATACGGGCCTGCCGTTCGCGAGTGACACGGCAGTGTTCATGGCGCGCCTGCCGTACGGCCCTGGCGATGTGCAGATGATTCTGCGCGAAGGCCAGTCGGTTGCCGGTTTGCCGGCCGGCTGGGTGATCGGCAATACCACGGGCGGCGGCATGAGCGCCACCGGCACGACGTGGATGTTGAACGACGACGATACGGTGCTGATCAACGTGGCAGGCGTCGGTGACCCGACCGCCGCGACGTTTGGTGTGCCGGCGCAGATCGCCTGGGACCCGCAGCACGGTGCACGGCTCTCGGCGATGCAGGGCGAGACCTACACGATCCAGGCCAGTGCGCAGGTCATGAGTGCGGCGGTGGGCACGGTGGCGCGCAGCGCGAGCGACGGCGGCAACCTGTCGTTCAATGCGCACGGCGACCAGGCGTCGCGCGTGTTCTTCACCGGGACCGTGCCGACGGCAATCATGCGCAACCACGTCGGTTCGTTCGTGGGCAAGCCGAGCTCGGTGCCCGCCGCGGGCGGTGTCGCGCACGCCTTCGACATCGATTGCGGAGTCGCCAACGCCGGCCAGTTCTACGTGGTGCTGGCTTCGAGTCTGGGCACGCGCCCCGGCTTCCCGTCGCCGCTCGGCCCGCAAACGGTGCCGCTCAACTTCGATGTCGCGTGGACGCAGTTGTCGTTGGATCTGATGAACACGCCGGTGTGGACCAACACGTTCTGGTTCACCGATGCGAACGGGCGCGCCACGGCCAGCTTCAACCTGCCGCCCGGCATTCCTGGCCTCGTGGGCACGCGCTTGCACCACGCCGTCGCGTTGTTCGACTTGTCGTTGAACTCGACCTACGTGAGCGAGCCGTCCGGCGTTCGCCTCTACTGAGTCTTCGCCCCATGCGTGCCCACTTCGCTCGTCTGCTTGGCACAGGGCTGCTGCTGGCACTGCCATTGGTCGCGCAGACGGTTCCCTACGGCCAGTCCGTGGTCAGTGTGTTCGGCAACGTGGCGCCGGGCGAAGGGCTGTGGTTCGTCGATCGCGTGTCCGGTGCGTCGCAGTCGATCACCGGGCTGCTCGCCGCGGGCAGTGTCGGCTCCGGCGTCAACGCCGTTGCGATCGATCCGATCGATGACCGCATCTGGCTCGGCGGCATGAACAGCAACGGCAACACCGCCAACCAGCTCAACTGGGTTCGGTTGACCGGTGGTGTCGTCAGCCAGTTCCAGCAGTTCGCGACGATTACTCCGGCGACGGCGCAGGCGATCCATGCGATCGTCTTCGACGACAACGCCAATCCCGTCTTCTGCGCGGGAACGGCCGCCGTGTTCGGCGGTGTGTTTCGCGCCGACCGCCGCACGGGCATCGTCACGTCGCTCGGGGCAGTGGCGAGCGGAACGCACACGGCTCTGGCCAAGGACTCGGCGGGCAACGTCTACGTCGGCATGTTCGGCAACGGCCAGGTACACGTTCTCGCGAAGGCCCTGGACGGGTCGTTGGCGCCACCGGTGCTGTTTGGCACGGTCTCCAACCCGAACATCGCCGGCCTGACGTTTGCGCCTTCGGATGGCATCCAACCGGACCAGTTGTTCGTCGTGTGTAGTGGGCCCGCAAGCCCGCTGGTGTCGGTGATCCCGATCCTTGGTGGTGGGGCTGGTTCGGCGGTCGCGACGACGCAGACGATGCTCAACTGGATCGACTACGACCGGCGCCACAACGACCTGCTGCTCGCGCAAACTTCGCCCGACCGCGTCGTGCGTCTCGCCCGAGGTGGTGGCGACACGGTGCTCGCCAGCATCGGCAACAGCAACATCGGCACGCCCTCGTGCCTCGACACCAACGACGGCGCCGATGGGGAAGTCGTCGCGGCGCCGATGATCCTGAACGGTGCGCTCGGTCCGTTCGACCTCGAGTTGTCGACGACCGCGCCGCCCGGATCGTTGGTGTTGCTCGGAACGGTGGCGCCGGCGGTGCAAGTGCTGACGATTGCCGTCGCTGGCCCGGATGGCCGCGTCTTCGTGAAGTTCCCGAACCTGACGGTCGGGGTTGCGTTGCCGCCGGGCGCGCTGCAGATGATGGCGGCGTGGTTCGACCCGTCGTTCAACCTGCAACTCGGCACGCCGGTTGCCTGGCCAGCTCTGTGATTTGCGGGCGTCGCTGCGATCGCTTGCTGGCGATTGCGCCTCGATCGTCACGGGGCGACCATCGCGGCATGACCGAGCGCCGCAAGGGCCATCGCTGGGAGCCGATCACGGACCTGTCGGCGGCGTAGCGCACGCTGCGGTTTCCGGAGCTGGATGCGTTGGTTGCTGTCTTCGACCGGCGACGCGGCGAGAGGGAAGGGGCGAGTGCTCTGCGCGAGTTCCAGGCGCGTATGGTGCGCAGTTGGCCGTTGGCGAATGCGCTGCTCGACTTCTGGCAGTGCGACGATGCCGGTGTCTACGACACGCGCGGCTTCAAACTGCGCGGCAACCAGTTCACCGACGCCGAAGGTCGCTATCGCCTCGACACGATCGTGCCCGGTCTCTATCCGGGCCGCACCCGCCACATCCACGTGAAGCTGCAGCCGACCGGTGCCGACACGCCGGCGAACCCCGGCAATGCTCAACCTCACGACGCAGGTCTACTTCCCCGGTGACGCGGGCAACACGAAGGACGAACTGTTCGACGCGGCGCTACTGCTCGCCATTGACAACGCAGGCGCCAGCAAGGTCGCCCGCTACGACTTCGTGCTCGACCTCGGCTGAACGGCGCTGCGCGCTACGGCAGGAACTTGTTCGCTTCCTTCAGTTTCGTCGGCAGGTACTCGTCGATGACGAAGTTGAGCCCGTGCTTCGCCAAGGCCTGCTGCTCAGCGCGCTGACCCGACTTCAGCATCATCTCGATCGCCTTCTGCCACTCCTTGTGCGCCTGGAAGAACGGATCGTTCTTCAGCATGTCCTGCGCGCGCTTGATGTCGACGTCCTTGAGGTCGTGCGTCGGCAGGTCGTAGTCGACGATGTCCTGTGGTGACACGCCGAGGAAGCGCGCCTGTGGCACACAGAAGAACTGGTTCAGGTGCACGGCGTTGCCCGAGCCGACCTTCAGCGTGCGGTAGATGTTGCTGAAGGCGTACGGATCGCAGTCGTTGAAGGCGAACACCGGCAGCTTGTGCGCGTCGGCGAGCTTGCGCACGAAGCGCCGCGTCGCGCGCGTCGGCACGCCGGCGGTGCCGATCAGGATGCAGTTCGCGGTCTTCCAGTAGCTGTGCTGGCTCAACCGCTCGAACATGCCGATGGTCTCGATCACCAGGATGAACTTCGCCTTGGTCTCGAAGCCGAGGTGTTCGACCGAGGTCGGGATCGAGTAGGCGCCCGAGCCGAAACCGGTGCAGTCGATGCGCAGCGGCCGTCCCGACTCGCGATCGCGGTCGAGCACGACCAGCTGGCCGGCGACCTTGCCGCCGTGCTCGTCGGCCTTGAAGCGCAGGTGTTCGCGCATGACGCCTTCGAGCGAGAACAGCGCTTCGATGTCGTCCATCGCCGCGTCGCTCTCCGGCTGCTCGTCGAACTTCGCCTCCTCCCAGTTCTTCGACACGTAGTACGCTTCTCGTTTGGTGGCGAAGTCGTCCTCGGTGACGAGCTGCTGCGACAGCGCCATCATCTTCAGCGTCTGCGCGAACGACTTGACGGTGTTGACCGACAGCGTGCGTTCGACGCGCGAACGGCCCATCACGAAGTAGCCGTCCTTCTTGTCGTAGCGGGCGTTCTTCAGCGAGCGGTCAGGGAACTTCAGCTCCGGCTTGCCCTGCTCCTGGATCGCCTTGTGCACGTGCACGGCGCAGTCCTTGATCTCGCGCAGGGTGACCTTGTCGAGGTCGCTGAACGGGCCGCGGTCCTTCTTCTTCGGCTGGGGCTTGGGCGTGAACTTCTTGGCTGCCATGGAACGTCTCGGTGTGCGGTTGTGGGTGGTTGGGTGGCGCCGGGGTTACAGCTTGCGCGACTTTTCGAGCACGACCGTCAGGTTGTCGCGTGCCTTGCTCGCATCCTTCTCGTCGAGCTTCAGGATGTCCTTCAAGGCGACGACCAGGTGCGGGATGTAGGTCTCGATGTAGTTGCGCTTCTTGAACTCGTTGGCGAGCTTCTTGCCCTTGCGCACGTGCGAGCCGAGCTTGCGGCCGGCGTCCATCAACGCGAGACGCAGTTCTTCGAGGATCTCGTCGTACGACGCGATCGCCTCCTTGGCTTCGCTGGTGAACGGCACCCAGACCGAGGCGAAGTGCACGAAGATCACCATCGGGCCGATCGGCAGCGCTCCGCGCGGCTGCAGCAGGCCGTAGTTCTTCCAGTTGGTGTCGATCACCGCCTTGCTGATCGCGCACGCGCTCTGCTGGAACACCAGCGGGACGCGGTTGGCGAAGCGGATCAGGCGCACCGGCTCGTCGGCCGCGCCCATCAGCACCTCGGCGTTGTCGGGCTTCTTCGTCGCGACTTCGACGATCTTGCCCGAGTCGGTCATCGTCAGCGTGTCGCCGGGTTTGCCGTAGGCGATGCCGACCTCGATCGCGAACGGGTGGCCGCGGTAGACGACCGGCTTGCGCGACGTCGCGATGTAGAAGTCGGCTTCGACCTCCTTCTTCAGGCCGGTGATGATCAGCGACTCGCCGATCGGGGCGATGCACGACAGCGGCGGCGCCATGATCTTGGTCGCGTCGATCGCCGCCTTGATCTTCGCCACGTGGCTGGTCTCGAGCCGGCGCGGGTTGCTGTCCGGCTTGATGCCGGCCTTCTCGCAGATCTCCTTCGCGACGGTCGGGCCGACGCGCGAGAAGTCGCCTTGCAGGAACGCGCTGACGGTGCGGTTCTCGCTTTCGTTGACCATCTTCAGCAGCACGCCGAGCTCGACGCCGTGCGGGTGCGGCTTGATCTCCTCGACTTCCTGCGGCAGTTCCTTCGTCGCCCGCTGGTACTCGGTGACGTTGCCGTCCGGGTCCGTGTAGTGCAGGTAGACGTGCGGGTTCGCCACCGCCATCAGCTTCAAGAACTCCTCGACGCTCTTCTGGCCGCGCCGGTACTCGCCTTCGAGGTCGATCGCGACTTCGGTGCCGTGTTCCTTGTCGCCCCACTCGTGCGGCTTCTGCACCACTTCGGGCCGGTTCTTCGCGGTGTCGATGGTGATCTCGAAGGCGGTCGACTGCGCGCGCTTGCCGGGCTTGCTCTTCACGCGAACCGGATTGCCGGTCGTCAGCAGGCCATACATGCCGGCGGCGCTGATGCCGATGCCCTGCTGGCCGCGGCTCTGGCGCAGGCGGTGGAACTTGCTGCCGTAGAGCAGGCGACCGAACACGTTGCCGACCTGCGTCGCGACGATGCCGGGGCCGTTGTCTTCGACCGACATCGTGAACTGCTTCTCGCTCGTGCCGATGCGCGCGATCTTGACCTTGATGTCCGGCAGGATGCGCGCCTCCTCACACGCGTCGAGGCTGTTGTCGACGGCTTCCTTGACCGCCGTCAGCAGCGCCTTGCGCGGACTGTCGAAGCCGAGCAGGTGCCGGTTCTTGGTGAAGAACTCGGAGACCGAGATCTCGCGTTGCCGCTTCGCCATCGATTCGGCGTTCTCGGCGCTCTTCGCCGGCTTCTCCTTCTCCTTCGCGGCCTTGGGTTCCTTGGCGTCGGCCATCTTTTGGGGTTCCGTTGCGAACAGTTCTTTTTGTCCCGGGGCAGTGCTCATCGCGGTGCAGGGATCGTAGGGGAGACGAAACGAGGATCGGGCGCAGTCGCGAGCTGCAGTGCCCGCGCCTCCGTCCAGAAGAGTTGCACGCCGCGCACGTCGTCGGCGTCGAGGTCGTAGTGGGCAGCGCCGTGCGTGCCATCGACCGGGCCGATGGCGCGGCCGCGGGCACGGGCCGCGTGCAGCGGCGGCAGCAAGCGCGCGGCGTCGGCGCCGGGGCGCAGCACCCACAGCGCGAACACGAACGGCAGCCCGGTCCAATCGGTCCACTGCCGGCCCATGTCCCACACCTCGCGCGGGCCGGGGCTGGCGGCGAGGCCGTGGTCGCCGATCAGCAGCACGAGATCGTGCGGCAGTGCATCCGGCGTGCGGGTCGGGGCGATCGCCGTGAACGTGACGTCGGCGGCGACCTCGCCGGCGAAGCGCTTCGCCAGCAGGATGCGCAGCAGCGCCACCGAAGTCGCCGAGCCCTGGTCGAGGCCGACCGAGCGGATCGGTGAGCCGCGGCGGCGGAACGCGCGCACCGAACGGATCTCCTGCTTGCAGGCGATGCCTAGACCGGCGGCGACGGTGTAGCCCGGCTGGCGCACGGCTTCGACCGACGAGACCAGCGCGGCGTCGAGTTCGCCGGCCCGCAGCCGTTCGATCAGGGTGGTCGGCGGCGCCTGCACCAGGGTCACGTTGGGGTCGGAATCCAGGCCCGCGAGAAGGGGCGCGCCGACGCCGTACGGAACTCCGCCGATGCGAATGGTCACGGTTGCATGGCTGGACCCTGACCGATCCGGCCGCGCCGGAAGATAGCGAGGGGGGCGGGGACTTGAAGGACTTTCCCGTCCCACCCCCGTCTGGACCGAGGGGCTACTCGATCGGCGCGAACAGCTGCGTCTTCCATTTGGTCGGGTCCGGCACCATCCCCGGGTCCGTCCAATACAGCTCCCACACGCCGCCGCGGGTCTTCAACTTCTTCTCGGCGAGATGCGCCTGCAGTCCGGCGTGCGCCGCACCGAGCTTGTCGTAGGGGCCGACGTGCCAGCAGGTGACCGTCCGTCCGGCCGGCAGTTCGCTGTTCTTGACCCGCCCCTTCTCCGTGATCGGCAGCTGCACCGGAATGCCCGCCTCGAGGTCGATCTCGTCGTCGGTGAACGTGTGGTAGCGCGAGAACGGCGCGCCGGCCATGCGCGCGCCCGTCGCGGTCAAGTGCGCCATCACTTCGGGCAGCAGGATGCCGAGCTGGTCGCCGATCGCGTTCGCCTTCACCTTGATGCGGATGCTAGCCACCGGCTGCGCCTGCCGTTCGATGACCTGGTAGATCGGCTTGCCGTCGGGCCCGAATGCCGGCTCCACCGGCGCCGTCGCCACCTTGGCAACCGCCGCCGGCGGTTCGAAATGCGCGGCCTCCAGTTCGATGCCGACCACCGCCTTGTCGATGGTCGTCGTCACCGTTGCCGGTCCCATGCGCAGCGTGCGCAGCATCGGGAAGCGTCCACCCGGCACCTTCTGCCAGTTCGCGAACGTCAGCGTCGTCGGCATCAGGTCGGCCAGACCGAACCCGGCGTCGGCGGACTCGGGCGCCGGCAGCGCGGTGTCGATGCGCGCGATCGTGCCGTCGGCGTCGACGAACCAGGTGTCGGGCTTGCCCTCGGTCGGGGCCATCTGCAGCACCGCGTGCTCGCGCCCGTCGATCTTCTCGCTGCCGGTCTTCTTGATTTCGCGGTAGAGGCTGCGCGGATCGTCACCCCGCAGCATGCCGAAGTAGCGCCGCATCGCCGCGGCATTCACGCCGGTGTGCACGCGGGCACCCATGTGCGGGTCGACTTCCCACGCCATGTCGCGGTGGACGCCCTTCTCCATCTTGCCGAACGCGCCCATCTCGGTGACGTGGCGGGCCAGGTCGGTGCCGGCGAACTTCTCGGTGGCCACCCCCTTGCCCACCGACTCCGACTTGCCTTCGGGCGATACGAACGACACCTCGTAGGTGCCGGTGAGAGCGAACGTGGTGGCCTTGTGGCCGGTCGCGATGCCGTATTCGGCGGCGACCTTGTCGAGCAGTGCGATGAGTGCGGGATCCATCGGCTGCGGTGCCGTCGTGGGCGTTTGCGCGTACAGGATGGAGGAGAACAGCACCAGCGTGCCGAGCAGCAGCGGCGCGGACAGGTCGGGGAGAAGAAGCATGGCAATGCGAGATCGGTTCATGAGCGGTTCAGGCGGCCACGGCGGCCGACGAGCATGCCCGCTCATCCCCCTGTATGCATTCGGGCCGGACCTTCATCCCTCACACTCGAAAATCCTGCGTATCATCGTCCGCTCACCCCGCCTCCCACGCCATGCGCTCGGACGACCGACGGCCCGCCTTTCCGTCCACCCGCTGGTCGCGCATCCTCGCGCCGACGGGGGAACGCGACCTCGACGCCCTGGCCCGCGCCTACTGGCGGCCGATGCGCGCCTACCTCGCGGCGTGCGTGCGCGGCGCGCCCGATGAAGCCGACGATCTGGCGCAGGAAGCGTTCGCGTGGATGCTGTCGTCGGGGCTGCTCGACAAGGCCGACCCGGCGCGTGGCCGCTTCCGTGGGTTCCTGAAGAAGGCGCTGGCCAACTTCGCCACCGAGCAGTGGCGCAAGAGCACCGCGCACAAGCGCGGTGGCGCGATCACCACGACGTCGCTCGACCACGCCCGCGAGCCCATCGACCTGGCTGGCCGCAAGCCTGACCAGGTGCTCGACGACGAATGGCGCCGGGCGCTGCTCGAGCGCGCGCGCGACGAGCTGCAGCGCGAACTCGAGAGCAACGGCCGCGCACTGCACTGGTTGGTGTTCCGCGACTGGTTCCTGACCGGCGGCGAGCAGCCCGACCAGGCCACCCTGGCGGCGCGGCACGGCATCTCGCGCACCGACGTGTCGAACTGGCTCGATCACGGCAAACGCCGCTATCGGGCGCTGCTGCGCGCGGCCGTCGCCGACACGGTCGCCAGCGAAGACGAATTGCAGCAGGAACTGCACTGGTTGTTCGGCGATGCCGGCGGCGGTGCGCCATGAGCTCCGGCACGCCGGACCACGACCGCGCGCTGCAGCGACTGTTGGCGATGGCGGCCGCGGCCGACGAGCCGGCCGAGCGACCGGAACTCGGCCCGCGCTACGAGATCGTGCGGGAACTGGGCCGCGGCGGCATGGGCGTCGTCTACGAAGTGGACGACCGCCAGCTGGGCCGCCGCTGTGCGCTGAAGACGCTGGGTGCTGGCGCCGATCCGGAACTGCGGCGTCGGCTCGCTCGCGAAGCGGCGGCGGCCGCACGCCTGCGCCATCCGCACATCGCCGCCGTCTTCGACGCGACACCCGACTTCATCACCATGCAGCTGGTCGCCGGTGGCCCGATCGGCAGCGCACCTTCGCTCGACCGGCGGCTCGCAGTCGAATTGGTGCGCGACGCGGCGCTGGCGCTGCAGCACGCGCATGACCAGGGCATCGTGCACCGCGACGTCAAACCGTCGAACCTGCTGGTCGAGGACCGGCACGTGTTCGTGGTCGACTTCGGGCTGGCCAAGAGCATCGATGCAGCCGGCGCGCACTCGTGGTCGGGCGTGGTCGCCGGCACGCCGTCGTTCATGGCGCCGGAGCAGGCGCTGGGGCAGACCGACCGCGTCGCCGCGCCCACCGACGTGTACGGTCTTGGCGCCACGTTGTGGTACTGCCTGCACGGCGCGCCGCCGTTCCAGGCCCCCGATCTGCCGTCGCTGCTGCGCGCGGTCGTCGACGACGACCCCAGGCCCGCCACCGGCGATCGCGACCTCGACCTCGTGCTCGGCAAGTGCCTGGCGAAGGCACCCGAACATCGCTATGCGACGGCGCGCGACTTCGCCGCCGACCTCGATCGTTGGTTGCGCGACGAACCGGTGCTGGCGCGGCGTCCCTCGCTGTGGTGGCGGTGGCAGAAGCGGCTGCGGCGGCAGCGCCTGCTGTGGCGCGCGGCGGCCCTCGCCGCCTTTGCCACGGCGCTCGTGTTGGTGCCGATCTGGCTGAACGAGAGCGCTTCGCGGCAATCCGCCAACGACGCGGTCGGAGTCGCCGACCACGCCGCGACCGTGCTGCAGGACGCGACGCTGTCGATGTCGCTGGGCGACGTCGGCGCCGCCCGTCAGCGTCTGTACGGCGGCATCGCCGAGGTGCGCGCGTTCCTCGATCGCCACGAAGTGCCGAGGGTGCGGTACCTGCTCGCCCGCCTGCTGCTGGCGGCCAGCAATCCCGACGCCGCACTGGTCGAACTCGACCACGCGCTGCGAGTCGACCCCGGCCTGGCCGATGCGCGCTTCGAGCGCGGTCTGCTGCTGGCCACGCGGCGGGAACAGACGCCCGAGGAACGTGCCCGCGCCATCGCTGACCTGTCGGTCGACCTGCGCGCCGGTTCGGTGTTGCGCGATGTCGACCGGCTGTTCGGCCGCGCCGAGTTGGCCCGCCTGCGGGGCGAGCACGCCCGCGCCATGGAACTGCTGGAGGAAGTGCTCGAGTACGACGGCATGCACGTGCGGGCCCGGATGTCGCTCGCGGCCGTTGCCCGGGCGCTCGGCAACAACAACTTGTCGACCTACTACTCGGCCAGCGCCATCGACCTGCAGCAGGGGCATGCGCCTTTCTACCTGGCGCAGGGACGCCGCTCGCTGCCGACGTCGATCCTCGGCCTGCACGGTGTGCTCGTCGACTACGGCGAAGCGTTGCGCGACCGCGGCGACAGCGCAGGATCCCTGGCCCATCGTGGGCTCGTGCAGCTGCGGCGAGCGGTGCGACTCGACTCCGAAGGCGACTCGCGCGCGGCGATCGAAGCGGTCGAGGCGGCGATCGCCGACCACGACAACGTGCTGCTGATGCACCAGGTTGCCGGCGCGTTCGTGAACCGCGCGGTGTGCCGGTTCGTGCTCGACGGCCTGCTGCTGCGCACCGGCGATTCCGCGCGAGCCGCCGTGGTTCGCAAGGACGCCGAGGCCGACCTGGCCATGGCGATCGCCCACGCTCCGAACCTGCCGGAGGCGCACGCCAATCGCGGGCTCATGGCGCTTCGCTCGGCGGATGTGCTGCGGGCGCTCGGCCGGTCCGACGCTGCCGCGCGCGTTCGCGGCGACGCCGAAAGCGCGTTCCGTCTGGCGCTCGAGCACGCGCCTCCCGGGTGGCGGCACGCCGCGATGTGCCGCGAACGGCAGGCGGCGGCGCGCTGAGAGCACGGCGCATCCGGCCGTTTTGCGGGCCGGTGGATGCAGGGCCGCAGCCAGGCAATGGAGCGTTCGCCGGTTTCCGCTATCGTGGGTGAGCTCGCCAGTCCCCGAGTCCATGTCCGTTACCCTCGCCCCAACCCGCTCGCCCCGGTTGGCGTTCCTGTTGCTGGCCCTGTCGCTCCTCACCGCGTGCGGTGGGGGAGGCGGCGGTGCCACGCCTGCGCCCCCGCCAGTCACGCCGCGTGATTGGGGGCCGATCCCGACCGAACTGCGACAACCCGGCGATCTCGCGCCCGCCAGCTACGTCGCCCGCATCGAAGTGCAGAATCGCGGTGGTGCGCGCACCGAGACGGTGTGTGCGTCAGTGCCGTTCCCGTGGGGACGCGTCACCGACCTCGCCAACCTGGCAATGGCCGGTCGTTCGACGGCCTGGCGCGTGCTGCAGCGTTGGCCGGATCGCTCGGTGCGCGTCGCGCAGGCGCAGTGGGTCGAGACACTCGCGGCGAACGCGACGATCGAACTCGACGTCGTGCCGGGTGCGGCGCTGGTGGGAGCGTTCACTCCGCACCCGATGTTCGCCGGCGGCTTGCCGTGGTTTGGCAGTGAAGTCGAGGACACCTTCGGCGTCCTGCATCGGGCAGGCTGGGCGGAAGCCGCCGAAGTGCTGCACGAGACTCCGCTGGTGCGCGTGCGCCGGTTGCGTACCTACCACTGGTCGTCGTCCGGCGGCCTCGGCCGCAACTACCTCACTGCGACGTACTACGTCACCGAGTTCAGCCAGCAGCCGCTGGTGTTGGTCGATTGCGTGCTCGGCAATGACTACCTCGGCGCCGACAACCCCAACGGATCGAGCGACCCCAACCTGTATCCGCTGGGCGACGTGGACGTGAAGGCGGCGCGCTTCGCCACGGGAGGGTGGGACCAGGTGCTGCCGTACCGCGCCAGCAGTGAGGGCATCGGTGCCCCGGTCGTCAGCGGCGCGACGACGACGTTCTCGCTGCTGCAGGACACGTACCTCGCCGATGGTCAGACCCGGCGCTGGCGGTTCCTGTTGTTGCGCGACGATGCGACGCTGAGCGGCAGTGCGCAGGCTGCCCAGCGCGCCAGTGCCGCGGCAGCGATCGCGCTGCCGCTGTTGCCGATGGCGACCCACGCGAGCTGGCGCGCGACGCATGCACTGGGACTGTTGGGCGGTCCGGGCACCGCGCCCAGTGATGCTGCGGTGCAAGCGAACATCGAATGGAACGACTGGTCGGCGGCGAGCCACTTCGGGCCATGGGGTGGGCACGGCGATCCGCTGCAAACCAGCCAGACCGGCACGCCGCGCAACCACCCGCTGTCGCCACAGCTCGCGCACGCAGTGCAGTCGCGCGACAGCCGCTTGCTGGTCGTGCTCGAGCAGATGGCGTGGACGCAGGCGCTGCGGCCCTTGCACCTGTACGGGTTGCGCGTCGCGACCAGCGACCCACTGTTCCTGTGGGGTGGACTGCCGGGCCAGTACTCACCGGAATCGCTTGGGCGACGGCGTCTGCTGACCAACGATCCGTACGCCGCCTACCGGACGATGGTGCCCGGCGGTGCGGCCCGCACCCACAACTTCGAACCGTTCGACGTCGAGCACTGGTCGACCGATCTGTTGTTCGACTACTGGACGATCACCGGGGATGCGTGGGCGCGCGAAGAGCTGCGGCAGATGGGCGAGACGCTGCGCGGTCTGCTGCGGCCCGTCGGCTACTACACGAGCAACATGCTCCCGGCGCGCGCGGAAGGCTGGGTGATGCAGGGGTTCGTGCAGGCCTTCCTGGCGACCGACGACCTGCGGTTCCGCGATGCGGCGCTCGATCGCGTGCATGACATCGTGTTGCGTGACCGCGGCGTCGATGCGAGCCGCGCGTTGGCCGTTCACGGCAGTGATCCGCGCACGGGCTGGCCAGCGCCGTACACGTTCTACATGCCGTGGCAGCACGGGGCCGTGCTGTATGGCTACCTGGCCGCATGGAAGTTCTTCGGCGATCCGGAGTGTCTGGCGCTGTGCAACGACGTCGCGCACTGCGTCGAGTACGCATGGGTGCGCGATGTCACCGTGCCGACGTTCGGGTTCGTGCCGAACGGCCTGCGCTACTACGTGCCGGTGACGCGAAATGGAGCCGGCGTAGCGCCTTCGTTCTTCGACGCGTCGTTCGGCATTGCGTTTGGCGATGAGCCGCTGGGCGGCGCGCACTCGTTCTTGCTGGGCGGCCTGCTGATGCTCGCCCAGACGGCGACGAAGGTGGAAGAACGCGCGCGGGCGCAACAATTCGGCGAGCTTCTGCTGCAGGCACCGCTCAGTGAGCAGGATCGCTGGAACAAGTGGTTCAGTGCGGTGCCGACGCCCTGGAACTGAGAGCCTTGCACGGGCGCTCCGATGGCCCTTCCATGCGCGCATGATCATTGGCGTCGCCGGTCC
>SXGT01022496.1_pt1 | contig 18676 bp, 13 predicted proteins | sample 3176221 | NCBI WGS metagenome assembly SXGT01 (sample SAMN11356862, study PRJNA531348) | freshwater metagenome | isolation source: freshwater sample F1-120 | place: China: Fuxian Lake, Yuxi | collected 2017-12-25
CCCGGGTAGGCGCCCGGGGTGTTGATCATGGTCACGATCGGCAGGCCGAGCTTGGCCGCGAGCTGCATTTTGCGCAGGGCCTTGCGGTAGCCCTCCGGGTGCGCGCACCCGAAGTTGCAGGCGAGGCGCTCCTTGGTGGTCTTGCCCTTGCGGTGCGCGATCAGCATGAAACGCCGGCCGGCGAGCGTGGCGAGGCCCGCGACCATGGCCTTGTCGTCGGCGAAGTACTTGTCGCCGCACAGCTCGACGAAGTCGTCGAGCATGTGGATGTAGTCCAAGGCCACCGGGCGGTCGTTGTGGCGGGCGACGTTGACCGTCTCCCACGCGCTCAGATCCTTGTACGTCGCCTCGAGCGCCGTGCGGTGCTGCTTGCGCAGCGCCTCGATCTCACTGGAGATGTCGAGGCGGGTTCGGAGCGCGAGGGCCTCGAGCTCGGCCAGCTTGGCCTCGAGTTCCTTGATCGGACGCTCGAAGGACATGCCGCCCGAATCGGAGCGAACAGAGGGCTTTTCGGTGGTCGCCATCGTGGATTTACACCCCGGTCGGGCGACGTGCACCCGGCCCGAGCAGGCGCATGGTGGAACAGTGCGGCCCCGAGTGCAACCCCGCTTCCCGCCCGACCCCGTCGCGGGACCCCTCCGGCGGGCTCCGAGGCCGGATTTACGCCCAAAATCCCGCGGCGGAATGGTCAGCAGACGTTTGGGACGCCGCCGTCCGTGGGGTAGATTCCCCTCCCGTTCGAGGTCTCGAGGGCGGCCTTGAACCCCCACCCCTAGTGTCAGCGGGGTTCGGTGCTCCCACTCGTTGCGCCCTCCCGAGGTTGTCTCGCTCGTGTCCCAGAAGGCGATGTCCGTGCCCGCGCCCGCTTCGTCCGCGACCCATCCGCTGCCCATGGCGTGGCGGCTCGAAGTGTTTCGGCGCGAAGGGCTCGACGATCCCGATGGCGCGCGCGCCATCGCAGCGGTGCGTGAGCTCGGGGTCGTGTCGCTGCGCTCCCTGCGCCACGGACGCGGCTACTTGATCTCGCCGGATGTCGACGAGGCTTCGGTCGCGCGCATCGCGAGCGAGCTCGTGTGCGATCCGGTGCTCGAGACCTGTCGCATCACGCGACCGGGCGCTGCTCCCGTCGTCGCGCCGGGCGCGCGTCGCGTGCTCGTGGCGCGCAAGCCGGGCGTGATGGACCCCGCGGCGCTCACCGTCGAGCGCGCGATCGAACGCGCGAAGCTCGCGCGCTGCAGCGACGCCACGCGTGCGCGCGTGCTCACGTTTTCCGCTTGGGAGTGCTTCGGCGAGCCGACGCGCGCGGAGCTCGAGCTCGTCGCCACGAAGATTCTCGCCAACGACGTGATCGACGAAGTGCGACTCGGCGACGAAGGCGTGCACTTCGTGCTGCCGGGCAACGTCGCCGCACGCGATGCCGGCTCGATCCCGCTGTGCAAGGCGAGCGATGTAGAGCTCGAGCGCATCTCGAAGGACGGCCATCTCTCGTTGACGCTGGTCGAGATGCGCGCCATCCGCGACCACTATGTCGCCGCGGGCCGCGAGCCCACGGTGGCGGAGCTCGAGACGCTCGCCCAGACGTGGAGCGAGCACTGCAAGCACAAGACGTTCGCGGGCGTGATCGACTACGACGGCGAGCGCATCGAGAACCTGCTCAAGACGACGATCAAGGCTGCGACGCTCGAGCTGGCGAAGCCGTGGTGCGTCAGCGTGTTCCACGACAACGCCGGCGTGATCGAGTTCGAGCCCGGCTGGCACGTGTGCTTCAAGGTCGAGACGCACAACCACCCGAGCGCGATCGATCCCTACGGTGGCTCGGGCACGGGCGTCGGCGGCGTGATCCGCGACATCCTCGGCGTCGGCCTCGGCGCGAAGCCGATCGCGAATACCGACGCGTTCTTCGTCGGACCGCTCGATTTGCCCGAGAAAGACCTGCCCAAGGGTTGCATGCATCCGCGCCGCATCCTGCGCGGCGTCGTCGCGGGCGTGCGCGACTACGGCAATCGCATGGGCATCCCGACGGTGAACGGCGGAGTGTGGGTCGACCCGCGCTACGTCGGCAATCCGCTCGTGTACGCGGGCACCGTGGGCTTGATGCCCGCGCACTGTGCCGCGAAGGAAGTGAAGCCCGGGGACATCATCGTCGTCGCCGGCGGTCGCACGGGACGCGACGGCATCCACGGCGCGACGTTCTCCTCGGCCGAGCTGCACGAGGACTCGGTCGTGGTGTCGAGCTCGGCCGTGCAGATCGGCAATGCGATCACGGAGAAGCGCGTGCTCGATGCGCTGCTCGCGGCGCGCGATCTCGGGCTCTACCGCGCGGTGACGGACTGCGGCGCGGGCGGCCTGTCGAGCGCCGTTGGCGAGATGGGCGCGGACTGCGGCGCGCAGGTCGAGCTAGAGAAGGTGCCGCTCAAGTACCCTGGCCTCTCTCCCGCCGAGATCTGGATCAGCGAGGCGCAGGAGCGCATGGTCTTCGCCGTGCAACCCGAGAACCTCGCGGCCCTGCTGGCGACGTTCGAGGCGGAGGACTGCGAAGCCACCGCGATCGGCACGTTCACCGACTCGGGCAAGCTCGAGCTCTCCTACGCGGGCACGAGCGTCGGCTCGCTCGACATGCACTTCCTCCACGAGGGCACGCCCAAGTGGCTGCGCAAGGCCACGCGCCCGATCGTGCGCAACGACGATCCGGCCTGCGCGCCCTGCGCGGACGCGAACGCGACGCTGCTCGCGCTGCTCAAGAGTCCCAACATCGCGAGCAAGGAGTGGATCGTGCGCATGTACGACCACGAGGTGCAGGCCATGGGCGTGACGAAGCCCCTGTGCGGCGAGCGTGACGACGGTCCCGGCGACGGCGCCGTGCTGCAGCCGCTGCCCCACTCGCGCAAGGGCATCGCTCTCGGCTGCGGTGCGAATCCGGGCTACGGTCTGCTCGATCCGTGGGCCATGGCGAGCGCCGCGATCGACGAGGCGCTGCGCAACGCGGTCGCTGTCGGCGGCGATCCGGAGCGCACCGCGATCCTCGACAACTTCTCGTGGGCCAACTGCGCGCGTCCTGCGGAACTCGGCAAGCTCGTCGAGGCCTCGCGCGCCTGCTACGCGACGGCCAAGGCCTTCGGCACGCCGTTCATCTCCGGCAAGGACAGCCTCAACAACGAGTTCCGTGTCGGCGACGAGGTCATCACGATCCCGCCGACCCTGTTCGTATCGGCGCTCGCGATCGTTCCGGATGTCGCCCGCGCGGTGACGATGGACCTGAAGACTGCCGGCAATCCGGTGTACGTCGTCGGCATGACCCACGCCGAGTTCGGCGGCTCGCACTACTTCGCGCTGGGGAAGGTCGAGGGCGGCCGCGTGCCGCGCCCCGACCTCGTTCTCGCGCCGCGCACGCTCAAGGCGCTGCACCGCGCGATCGCGGCGGGCGCTGTGCGCGCGTGTCACGATCTCTCCGAGGGCGGCCTCGCGGTCGCAGCGGCCGAAGCCGCCTTCGCCGGCGAGCGCGGCCTCGAGCTGGATCTCAAGGCCTTGCCGTGCGGAACGATCGGCGCCCACCACGACACGGACGCCACGCGGCTCTTCTCCGAGTCCTGCACGCGCTTTCTCGTCGAGGTCGATGCGCAACGCGCAGGCGAGTTCGAGCGGGTGCTCGCGGGCCTCGACTGTGCACGCGTCGGTCGCGTGACCGCGGAACGGCGCCTCGTCGTGCGCGGCACGCGCGGCAACGTCGTGGTCGATGCGAGCCTCGACGCGCTGCGCGCGGCGCACCAGGGAGGATTCCAGGGATGAGCACTCACGCGATCGTCCTGCGGACCGCTGGTACCAACTGCGAGCACGAGACCAAGCTCGCGCTCGAGCGCGGCGGCGCCACCGCCGAGCTCCTGCACCTGCACAAGCTGTGCGCCGAGCCCGCGCGGCTCGACGCGGCGCGCATCCTCGTGCTGCCGGGTGGCTTCAGCTACGGTGACGACATCGCGGCCGGGCGCGTCCTCGGTCACGAGCTGCGCACGTTCCTCGGCCGCGAGCTCGCGGCCTTTGTCGCACGCGGCGGCTTCGTGCTCGGCGTCGGCAACGGCTTCCAGGCGCTCGTCGACACCGGCTTGCTCGAGGGACCCGACTCCGACGGTCGCTCGAAGGGCGGCGACAAGCGCTCGATCGCGCTCTCCGCGAACGAGTCAGGCCACTACGAGTGCCGCTGGGTGACGCTGCGCAACGAGCCCTCCAAATGCGCGTGGCTCGAGCCCGGCCTGCTGTGGCCGGTGCCCGTGGCCCACGGCGAGGGGCGGCTGGTCTTCAAGGATGCCGCCACGCTCGTGCGCCTGCACAAGAACGGGCAAGTGGCCCTGCGCTACGTCACCGCCAGCGGTGGCGACGCGCGCTATCCCGAGCTCCCCAATGGCTCGACCGACGCCATCGCGGGTCTGTGCGACGCCACGGGCCGCGTGCTCGGGCTGATGCCGCACCCGGAACGCAATCTCAGTCCCTGGAACCACCCGCGCTGGACCCGCATGGGTCCGCGCGAGGCGGGCGAGGGGCTCGAGTTCTATCGACGACTGGTGGAGGCCGCCGGCAGCGCGGCCCGTTAGCCGCGCACTGCGTCCTCCACCGACCTTCCAACCTCTTCTCCAACGAACTGCACCTCGGAATTCACGCCATGCGTACTTTTGCCATCTGCGCCCTGCTCTCCATCTCCCTCCTACCCGGTTGCCTCGCCGTCGGCGCGGCCGCCGGTGGTGCCGTCGCCGCCAACAACGTGCTCGACAGCAACGTCTACGTGACGCAGCTGAGCTGCGACTCGCGCGAGGCGTGGAATACCGCCAAGAAGTTCCTCGCCGAGAACAGCAAGGAACTGATCGAGTGGGATGACGCCGCTCGCGTCGCCAAGGCCAATATCGACGAGTCGATCGTCACCGTCTCGATCGAGACGCTCGACATCGACCGCTGCCAAATGACGGTTTCGGCCAAGAAGTACCTCGCCACGATGAGCGACGGCCAGATGGCCAAGATCATCACCGAGCGCCTCGTGCGCCGCATGACGACGAAGTAGTCACGCGCCGGCGGCCCACACGCGCGGGTATGTCCGTCTGCACGCGGCCGCGGGGCTTTACTCCGCGGCCGCGTCACTTCCCGAGCGCTGCTCCGCGGCGTCCTCGTTCCGCGCCTTGCGCGCGCAGCCGCGGCAATAGCCCACGAGCCGGTGGGCGTGGCTCACGACGACGAAGCCCTTCTTCGCGCAGGCTTCGGCCTGCAGAGCCTCGATGCGCTCGTCGTGGAATTCCTCGATCTTGCCGCAGGCTAGGCACACCATGTGGTCGTGGTGCTCGTGGCCCGTGACGTGCTCGTACACCAGCTCGCCGCGCCCGACATCGAGCGACTGGATGAAGCCGCCCTCGAGCAGCAGGCCGAGCGTGCGATAGACCGTCGCGCGCGAGACCTTGGGGCCGTCCTCCTTGCGCAGCCAGTCGTAGAGCATCTCGGCGCTGAAGTGCTCGTGCGTCGAGAAGGCGCGTTCGAAGATGCGGGAGCGCTGCGGAGTGAGCTTGAGGTCGCGCGTGCGCAGGAAGCGCTCGAACGACTTGCGGATCGCGTCGTGCTTCACGGTGCTGCCTGCTAGAAAAGCATACCGAGCGCGCCGCCGCTCGCTCAGCCTTCGACCACGGTTGCGCGCGCGCGACGCACGCCGATGTCGCGGCGGCAAAACTTGCCGTCCCAGCGGATCTCGTCGTAGGCGCCGTAGGCCGCCTTGCGAGCCTCCTCGACGCTGGCGCCGAGCGCGGTGACGCACAGGATGCGCCCGCCGTCGGTGAGCACGCTGCTACCCGGGCCCGTCTTGGTGCCCGCATGGAAGACCACGGCGCCATCGATGCGCTCGGCGTCCTCGAGACCGGTGATGACGTCGCCCTTGCGATAGGTGCCCGGGTAACCCTCGGCCGCGCCTACGACGCCGACGCAGGTGCGCTCGTCCCAGCCGGGCGACTCGAGATCCGCGAGCTTTCCGTTCGCCGTGGCGAGCAGGTACGGCACGAGGTCGCCCTTCCAGCGCCGCATCACGGCCTGCGTCTCGGGATCGCCGAATCGGCAGTTGTATTCGAGGACGCGCGGGCCGGCCTCGGTCAGCATCAGGCCGACGAACAGCACGCCCTTGTAGTCGATCTCGTCGCGCCGCAGGCCGTGCAGCGTCGGGATCAGGATGTTCTGCTCGACCTGCCACTGCAGGCGGCGCGCGAACAGCGGGACGGGCGAGTAGACACCCAGGCCGCCGGTGTTCGGGCCGACGTCGCCTTCGCCTACCTGCTTGTGGTCCATCACCGGTTCGAGCACGCACAGGGACTCGCCATCGATGATCGCCAGCACGCTGACTTCCTCGCCGGGGAGGAACTCCTCGATCGCGACTTCGCGCCCCGCGTCGCCGAGGCGGCGCTCCTCCATCACCGCGTCGAGCACAGAGCAGCCTTCCTTGGCGCTGTGGACCACGAACACGCCCTTGCCCGAGGCGAGCCCGTCGGCCTTGATGACTTGCGGCCAAGTGCGACAGCCCTCGAGATAGGCCTTGGCCGTGCCCGAGCGGTCGAAGCGCCGGTAAGCGGCGGTCGGGATGCGATGGCGCGTGAGGAATTCCTTGGCGAAGAGCTTCGAGCCCTCGAGGCGCGCGCCGGACGAGCCGGGGCCGAAGACCGCGATGCCCGCCGCGCGCAGGCGATCGGCGAGCCCGAGGCACAGGGGCTCTTCCGGCCCCACCACCACCAGGCCCACACGCTCGTGGGTCGCCACATGCACGAGCTTCTCGAGGTCGTTGGCGGGGATCGCGAGGTTGCGGGCCACGCGCGCGGTCCCGGCGTTGCCCGGGGCGCAGATCACCTCGTCGACGAGAGCAGACTGAGCGATCTTCCAGCACAGCGCGTGCTCGCGCCCGCCACCGCCTACAACCAGAACTTTCATGGAGCGTGTCCCTGCTGCGCCGGCCGCACCTGCGGCCACCGCTTGGGCCAAAGACTAGAGATCCACGCGGCGCCGGGCCACACCTTAGGCCCGCGGCCTCTCGCGGCGTGTGCGCCCCGGCGCTAACCTGCGCGCCGGACACGGGGGGTACCTCAGTTGGTAGAGGCGGAGCTTTGGGTGCTCCGAGTCGTGGGTTCGAGTCCCATCCCCCCGACCCACGCGCGCCCGTAGCTCAGCTGGATAGAGCAGCGGATTTCTAATCCGCTGGTCGGGGGTTCGAGTCCCCCCGGGCGTGCCCTTCCTGCTGCGCCTTGGACTAGAATCTGCGCGCGTGAAGCTCCGCCTGCTCGCTCTCGGCTTCCTGTCTCTCTTGGGGGTCGCCGCGGCGTGCTCGGAAGAGCCGCGCGCGGGTTCACAGGCCCCGATGGCGCTCGCGACGACCCCGGCGGCCTCGGAGCTTCCGCAGGAACCCGCGAAGCCGTCTCTCGGTGAACTTCCGGCGCCGCGTGGCGAGCTGCGCAGTCCCGAGTTCGACGACAAGTACGCCCGCCGCGACAGTCGCGTCGACGGCTGGGACACGGAGCTCTTCAACGAGCGCGCGAGCGCGCAGCTCGCCGCGCTGGGCAAGCTGCTCGCGCATCCCGAGCAGCTCGGCGAGGAAGCTCTGGCCCCGCTCCTCGGCGAGCGCGCGGCCTGCGCGGACCTGCGGCCCCCCTGCGAGAGCGTGCCGATGGCCGGGAGTTCCTTCGCGGCCTGCCGCAGCGACTCTCCTTCGCGTGAACTCGTGCACGTCGGAGTTCCCGGTGTGCTGGCGGCCTTGCGTGAGCTCGCGACGGCCTTTGGCGGCGAGCGCTCTGCCGCGAAGTTCAAGGTGCTCTCGGTCGAGCCCGAGGGCGAGTTCGTTCGCACGCGCGCGTACCTGCATGCCAAGGGCTTCGAGGCGGAGGGCGCGGTTCAGGTGCACGCCACGTGGGAGTTGCGCTGGACGGCCTTGCCGAAGGAGCCCGCGGACGCGCTACCGCGGCTGGTACAGATTGAAGTGGACCGCCACGAGGAGCTGCAGCGCGTCGGCGCGGCGAGTCCGCTCTACGTGGAAGCTACCGATGCGATCTTCGGCGCCGACAAGGCCTTCGAGGCCCAGCTGCGGCCGGATCTGGAGCACTGGGCCGCGCGCGTCGACCGCACGCTCGGTATGTCGCTGATCGGGCACGAGGGCTTCGCACTCGGCGACGCCAACGGTGACGGCCTCGACGATCTCTACGTCGCTCAGCCGGGCGGGCTGCCCAACCGACTGTTCCTGCGCCAAGCGGACGGCACCGCGCGCGACGCGGCCGCGCTCGCGGGCGTCGATTTTCTCGATGCCTCGCGTAGCGCCTTGTTCGCAGACTTCGACAACGACGGTGATCAGGACCTCGCAGTCGAGCTCGATCCGCACGTGCTGCTCCTCCAGAACGACGGCTCGGGCAAGTTCACTGAGCGCGCGCGCGCGAGCGCGCCGAGCACCACCTCGCTCTCCGCCGTCGACTACGACTCGGATGGCGACCTCGACCTGTACTGCTGCGGCTACATCCTGCCCGACAGCGCCAACGTCACCCCGCTCCCTTACCACGACGCCAACAACGGCCGTCCCAACACGCTGCTGCGCAACGACGCCACGCCTGCAGCGGCCGCGTGGATCTTCGTCGACGCAACGCGCGAGAGCGGCCTCGAGGAAAACAACCGGCGCTTCAGCTTCGCCGCGAGCTGGGAAGACTACGACGACGACGGCGACCTCGACTGCTACGTCGCCAACGACTTCGGTCGCAACAACCTCTATCGCAACGAGAGCGGCCAGTTCCGCGACGTCGCTGCCGCGGCCGGAGTCGAGGACATGGCGGCCGGCATGGGCGTCAGCTGGGGTGACTACGACGGCGACGGGGACTTCGACTTGTACGTGAGCAACATGTTCTCGTCGGCCGGCGAGCGCGTGGCGTACCAGCGCAAGTTCCACGCGGGCGACGATGCGCAGACGCGCGCGGGATTCCAGCGCCATGCCCGCGGCAACTCGCTGTTCCGCAATCGCGGCGACGGCACCTTCGAGGACATGAGCGAGCGCGCGGGCGTCACCATGGGGCGCTGGGCCTGGGGCTCGCTCTTCGTCGACCTCGACGAGGACGGCTGGCAGGACCTGTACGTGCCCAACGGCTTCGTCACCGGACAGGACCCGGCCGACTTGTGAAGCTTCTTCTGGCGGCAGGTCGTGTCGCTCTCCCCCACTCCCGCCCAGCAGGCCGCGCGCGCGAGCTACGAGCTCGGCTGGGTCGCGATCCATCGCATGCTGCGCGAGGGCCACTCGTGGAGCGGACGCGAAGAGGACTGCGCGTTCCTCAACACGCGCGATGGGCGCTTCGTGACGGCCTCGGGCCCGAGCGGGCTGGACCTGCCCGATGACACGCGAGCCGTCGCGCGCGTCGACTGGAACCTCGACGGGCGTTCCGACCTCGTGATCTCCGGCCGCAACTCGCCGCGCCTGCGGATCTTCCTGCAGCAGGGCGACAGGTCCGCGCGCACGCTGGAGTTCTCCCTGCGCGGACGCAGCTGCAACCGCGACGCCATCGGTGCGCGCGTCGAGCTCGAGCTCGACGATGGACGTCGGCTCGTGCAGGGTCTGCGCGCGGGCGAGGGATACCTCGCCCAGTCGAGCAAGTGGGTTCACTTCGGACTCGGAAGCGCGCAGGCGATGCGCGTGCGCGTGCGCTGGCCGAAGCCGTCGACGGCGGGCTGGGAGGACTTCTCGCTCGCCGGTGACGCGGGACGCTTCGTGCTCGAAGAAGGCGCGGGTGTCGCGCGCACGGTCGAGCCCGCTGCGCCCCCGACGCTGGCTCTTGGGGCAGCCCGAGCGGCGCTGTCGAGCGAAGTGGCGCGCGTTCCGCTGGCCGCGCGCCTGCCGCTCCCTCCGCTTCCCATCCTCACGCCCGAGGGCGAGGCCGCGGACGTCAAGACGGGCATCGAGCCGCCGCTGCTCGTCACGCTCTGGGCGAGCTGGTGCGCGCCCTGCGCGGCGGAGATGAAGCAGTTCGTGGCGCGCGGAGACGAGCTGGAGAGCGCTGGGCTCTCGGTGCTGGCACTCTCCGTCGACGAGACCGCGACGCGGTCGGCCGCGCTGGAGATGCTCACGCGGGTCTCGTGGCCCTTCCATGCGGGTTTCGCCAGCGTCGAAGCGCTCGAGGCGCTCGATGCTTTGCAGGCGAGCGTGCTGGATCGCCGTCGTCGCACGCCGGTGCCCACGAGCTTTCTCGTCGACCGGGAGCGTCGGATCGCCGTGATCTACAAGGGCCCGGTCGACGTCGAGACCTTGCTCGTGGACGTCTCGCGACTTGGCGCGCGCGCGGAAGAGCTGCGCCAGCGCGCGGCTCCGTTCCCCGGACGCTGGAGCACGGCGGTGCCCGAGACGGATCTCACGGCGCTCGAGCTCTTGTACGTGGAGCGCGGGCTCACCCTTGCCGCGGATGACGTCGCGCGCGCCCGCATCGTGAGCAAGGAACGCACCCGGGCGCAGGTGCTGAACGACATGGGCAAGGTGCGCGCGCAGCAGGGCAAGCTGGAGGAGGCTGCCGCCAACTTCCTCGAGGCGGTCGAACTGGAGCCGCGCTCCCTCGAAGCCAACGTGAATGCTGCCTATGCGCTGCACCAGCTCGGGCACGTCGCGGATGCGATACCGCTGTACGAGGCCGCGCTGCGGCTCGATTCGCGCAACGTCACGGCGCTGTTCAACCTCGCGCTCGCCCGCTGCACGCTGGGTCGCTGCGAACTCGCGACTCAGGAACTCGCGGTGCTCGACGTCATCGATCCGCGTGCGGCGGCGGAGCTGCGGCGGCAGTTGAAGGAGTACTTCGGTCGATGAGCGCAGGAGATCTCGTGCTGGTGGTCGACGACGAGGAAAGCCTGCGCACGATCGCCGAGGTCATGCTCACGCGAGCGGGCTATCGCGTGGTGCTCGCCGCCGACGGGCTCGCGGCGCTGACGGCCCACGAGCGCAACGCGGGCGAGCTGCGCGCCGTGCTGCTCGACTGGACGCTTCCGTTGCTCGACGGCGAGGGAGTGCTGCAGGAGCTGCGGCGACGGGATGCGTCTCTGCCGGTGATCCTGTGCACGGGAACTGTGGTTTCCGGCGCGCAGCTCGTTGGCGTGCCGGGCGCGGCGCCGACGTCCCTGCCCAAGCCTTACCGGATGGCGCAGCTGCTCGCTGCCGTCGCTGCCGCGGTTGCGCGCTGACGCGCGTTCCTCAAGGGCGGGAAAGGCCCGATTCGGTGGCACGCACAGGGCCGGAGACGTTCGATGAGCCCCCCCATGCCGCGCATCAGCTTGTGCATGATCGTGCGCGACGAGGCCCAGAACCTCGAGCGCTGCCTGCGCTCGGTCGCAGGCGTCGTCGACGAGACCTGCGTGCTCGACACGGGCTCGACGGACGGCACCCCTGAGCTCGCGGCGCGACTGGGAGCTCGCGTCGGGCGTGCGGCGTGGACGGCGGACTTCGCCGCGGCCCGCAACGCATCCATCGCGCTGGCGAGCGGGGACTGGGTTCTCGTGCTCGACGCCGACGAGGAACTCGACCTCTCGGCGCAGGCGCCCGAGGAGCTGCGGTCTCGCCTGCTGGCATTCGTTCAGGCCTCGCAGGGCCGAGCCGGACGTCTGTGCATTCGCAATCGACTCGAAGGTGGCGAGACCTCGCAGGCGGATATCGTGCGTTTCTTCGCTTGCGACCCGCTGGGGCGTTACGAAGGTCGCATCCACGTGCAGTGGACTGTCGCAGGTTCGATGCCTCCGCGCGCGGACACGGGTGTCGCCGTGCTCCACCACGGCTATGCCCGAGAGACGGTCGAGCGGCGCGGCAAGCTCGCCCGCAATCTCGAGTTGCTCGCCGCCGAACTCGAAGCTCATCCGACGGATGGCTACGGCTGGTACCAGTACGGCCGCACGCTGTCGGCCGCGGGTGAGCATGCCCGCGCGCTCGAAGCGCTGGAGCGGGCGTTGAATCTCTCCAGCGACGCCGACGAGTGGGCCGTGCACGCGGTCGAGCTGGGTGCGCTGGCGTTGCGCGCTCTCCGGCACGTCGAGCAAGCTCGCTCCCTCGTCGAGGGCGCGCTCGGCATGGCGGTGGAGCGCACGGACACGCGCTTCCTCGCGGTGCTGCTCGCCCTCGACTGTGGCGACGTGACGAGCGCCGAGCTCGGCTTCCGCGCCTGTCTCGCTCAGGGTCCGTCGCGGGGCGGCGTCGAACGCTCCGAGGCGGCCGGGGGCTGGGCTGCCGCCTTCAACCTCGGCGTGATCTGCGAGCACACCGGCCGCCCGGAGGAGGCGGCTTCGCTCTATCGCGCCGCCCTCGCTGCCCGGCCCGGGGCCCCTCGCTGTGCGGAGGGACTGGAGCGACTTGAGGGCCCTCTATCCCGAGGCCCCGCGATCCGCTAGCCTCTTCGGGCCCTAGAGCAGGTTCATGAACTTCTTCTGCCGCCTTTTCGGTCACACTTGGGTTGCCGTCACGGATAACCCCAAGATCGCTTGGAACACCAAGGACGACGGTCAGGTGCTGCACGCCTCCCCCAGCGGCGAGACGCGCTTCTTTGACGAGTGCGTCCGCTGCCGCGAGCGCCGCGAGGTGGTCCCCACCCGCCGCTTCCCGGCCGCCAAGCCCGCAGAAGCGGCCAAGAGCTAGGCCCGAGGGTCCGAGGGAGCCCGGCGCCTGCCCGCGAGCGTTTGGGGCCAGCTCGTCGTTTTGAGCCCCTGAGCGGACAATCACCGCTCGCCCATGTCGCCCTCGCAGCCCTCCATCGAGGATCTCGCCGCCGAGTACGAGCGCATCTATGCGCTCGGGGATCCCGCCGCGATCGAGTCGGAGTTGCGGCGAGTGGAGGCGCTCACTCCGGAGTTGGGCGCGGCCCTGCGGCAGCGCTTCGCGCTGCTCGAGAACTTGCGCTCGCTTGCGCAGGATTCCGCGGCCGGGGCCGGCAAGCTGCTTGCCGGACTGCTGGAGCCGGCGGGCTCGGAAGGGCTGCGCGCGGAGTTGCTTGCGGAGATCGAGAACGACACGCAGGGCCTTTCGCCGCGCTTCGTCGAGCTCGACGAGCTCGCGCGCGGCGGCATGAGCGAGATCCTGCGCGCGTGGGATCCGGCGCTGAAGCGCGAACTCGCGCTCAAGCGGCTCGCTCCCCACGGAGATCCTGACCGCGATCCGACTGCGACACAGGTGCGGCGCTTCATCGATGAGGCACGCATCACGGGCTCGCTCGAGCATCCGTCGATCGTGCCGGTGCATCACTTCGGCTTCGATCCGGCTGGCCGACTGTATTTCACGATGCAGCGCGTGCCGGGGCCGACCTTTGCGGAGGTGATCGAGCTCTCTTGCAACGGAGACCCTGTCTGGACGTTGCCGCGCGTCGTGCGCGCCTTGCTCGGAGTGTGCGAGGCGGTGGCCTTCGCGCACGACCAGCGCGTGATCCACCGCGACATCAAGCCTTCGAACATCAAGGTGGGACGCTTCGGTGAGATCTATCTGCTCGACTGGGGCGTGGCCCGGCGACTCGACGCGTCCGACTCGCCGACGCCCGATGGCGAGGATGAGGACCTCGCTCTCGACGAAGGCCTGCGTACTGCCAGCGGAGTGATCGTCGGAACGCCGGCCTTCATGGCGCCCGAGCAGGCGCTCGGTCTCTCGGCGCCGCACCCGCACACGGACGTCTACAGCCTCGGTGCGGTGCTCTATCAGGTGCTCTGCGGTGAGCCGCCCTACGGTCGCGTTCCAACCTCGGTTGGATCGACGGACGCCACGACGATCGAGCGTGTCCTCGCTGGGCCGCCGGAGCCGCTCGCGACGATCGCTCCCGACGCGGATTCGGAACTCGTCTCGATCTGCGAACGCGCGATGTCGCGCGAGTCGAGCATGCGCTACACGGATGCACGCGACCTCGCGCAGGACCTGCATGCGTGGCTCGATGGTCGCGTCGTGCGCGCTCACGCACAGGGCGCGCTGGCGGAATTCGGAAAGTGGATGCGGCGCAATCGGCTGGCGGCAGCGAGCCTCGCCGCGGTGCTCGTCGGTTCTGTCGCCGTGGCGCTCTGGACGGCGCGGGCCAACGAGAAACTGAGTCGCGCGCGCGTCGCCGCGGATGCAAGTCGTGAGCTCGCGCTCGAATCCGAGCGCAACGCCCGCATGATCGCCGCAGCCAGTGCTGCGGATTCCGGCGAACTTCTGATGGCGCAGCGCATGCTCGACGAGACGCCGGAGAAGCAGGCGGACTGGGAGTGGCGGCACCTCGCGCTGCGCGTCGATTCCAGCGAGCGCGTGCTCGCCGACTTGGGCGCGAGCATTCACGCCGCGCAGCTGCTCGCCGAGCCTCCCGCGCTCGTCGTCGCGTGCGCGGATGGCTCCGTGCGCTGGCACGATGTCGCGACAGGCGCGTGCTTGCGCGAGTGGCGCGTCGAGACGGGCGCGGCGACAGCGCTCGTCATCGCTCCCGCGGCGGAGCGCTGCTTCGTCGGTCGCGACGATGGCGCGGTTGAAGTCTTCACTCTCTCGGGCGAGCGGCTCGCGAAGAGCCCTGCGGGCGTCGACTCGGTCGCCACGCTGTCCTGCTCGGACGACGGTCGGCTCGTGATCTCGGGACATGGGGATCACAAGCGTGTCTACCAAGGCTGGCTGCTCGACGAGCCCCTGCTCGCGCGGCTCTGGCGGCGCGAAGGCCGTGCGCTTGCGAGCACGTTCCTGCCCGGAACTCGGTTGGCCCTGATCGGGGCGGCTGCCTCGACGGATCGCGGTCAATCCGCGACCTTGATCGACGGCCTGTCGGGAGCGTGGCTCGGCCGCTGCGGCGATCAGGGCGAGCGCCTGTACGACATCGAGCTCTCGCCCGGCGGCGATTCTTTGGCGCTGCTCTCCTGGGACGGGACGCTCTCGATGCGTCGGCTGTTCGTTCGCGAGCCCCTCTGGAGCGTCCAGCACAAGGGGCCCGAGGGGCGACCGTTCCCGGGTACGTCCGTCGCCTTCGCGCCCGGTGGAGCGCTGCTGGCGAGCGGCGGCTGGGATCGCAGCCTGCATGTGTGGGATGCGCGCGATGGCGCGCACCTGGGCCAGCGCTTTGGCCATCGGGACCGCATCACGTTCGTGAGCTTCCTCGCCAGCGGTCGGGTGCTGACCGCCTCGCTCGACGGGACCATGCGCGAGTGGGACCTCGCAAGCGATACCGGGATCCGGCGTGTGCCCCACCCCCACTGGGTGCTGGACCTTGAATACGCTCCGGATGGCGAGCGCCTTGCCACGGGATGTCGCGACGGCCGCCTGCGTGTGTTCGATCGGCGCAGCGGCGAGAGCCTTGCGGACAGCGCGCCGAAGCAGGGCATGGGCTGCTATTCCGTGTCGTGGAGTCCGGATGGCCGCTGGATTGCGACCGCCGACAGCTGGTACCCCCCGGAATACGGCAAGGTCAGCGGTTTCCACCTGCACGACGCCCGCACCTACCAGCGTGTCGCTTCGTTCCTCGCGCCCTCGGCCTCCGTGCTCGAGCTCGCCTTCCTCTCGGATTCTCGCACGCTGGCTCTCGCCCGCCACAACGGCACCGTCGAGCTCTGGGATGCGCTGACGGGCCAGCTGCGGCTGCGTCTGGGCGCTCACGCGCACCCGCGGGTGAACTCCATCGACCTCTCCCCCGACGGCCGCCGGCTCGCCAGCGCAGGCTTCGACGGCACGGTGCGCCTCTGGAACCTCTCGAACGGCGCCTGCGAGCGCGTCTTCTCGGCCCACGGACAACCGGTGCGGGCCGCGCGCTGGTCGCCCGACGGGCGCCGGATCGCGTCCTGCGCAGCGGACTGGGACCACACCGTGCGCACGACCGTCCTGCTCTGGGATCCCGAGACGGGCGAGGTCGAGCGTGAGCTCATCGGCCACGAGATGGGGGTACTCGAACTGGAGTGGTCGCCGGACGGCCAGCGGCTGGCAAGCGCGGACGAGAACGGGCGGGTGCGCTTGTGGGATACCCAGAGCGGCGAGTGCGTGCTTTGGATGCGCGACGAGGAAGGCTGGCTGGGCAGCTTGGACTGGAGCCCGGATGGCCGCGAGCTCTCCACCGGCGGAGCGGACGGGATATTGAGAATTTGGAGCAGTCGCGCAGCTGAGAGAACGCGCTAGCATCCGGCCCGGCTGTGCCGCCCGATGCCGCTCGCGCCCCTCGCCCCCGACTTGTCCACGATCGAGATCGTCCGTCGTCCGGATCCCGGCGCTGCGCTGCATCAGTTGCTGGTGTGGCTCGAGCGCGCGGTGCAGGCGAACCCGCGCTTTCGTCGCAGTGGCCTCGAACTCACGGCCCAAGACATCGCCAACGATGCGCTGATGCGAGCACTGCGCAGCGAGACGGTGCGGTCGGGGCGCTTCGAGTCGCGCGGCGTGGGTTCGTTCCGCGGCTATGTGCGTTCGATGATCGACAGCGTCATCGCCGACGAGCAGGGCCGACGCCTCGCGCAGAAGCGGGGCGGACGCGCCATGCACGAGCCGCTGACGGACTCGTGCACCCCGTTCCAGCTGCGCGAGCGCGACCCGCGCACGCCGAGCCTCGAGGTCTCGAGTCGTGAGCAGGTTGAGCGCCATCTCGCTCGCCTCGACACGCTCGAGCGCAAGGTCGTCGTGATGCACGTCTACGAGCACTGCGATTTCCTCGAGATAGCGGTTCGGCTCGGCGGCACAGACTCGGCACACCGCAGTCGCTTCGATCGAGCCCGTCGCAAGCTGCTGCGCGGCCTCGGCGAACGCTCGGACTGCGCCTAGCCGCCGCGCGGGGCGCCCCCTGCTAGACTCCCGCCCCGCATGCGCCGCGCCCTGCGATTGCGCCTCGTCGAGGCCCTGCGCCCCAGCGACCTGCAGCTCACGCTCGTGTGGGCCGGTATCGTCGGTCTGTGTGGCGCGCTCGTGTCGGTGGCCTTCCGCTGGCTCGCGCAGCTCGTGCAGGAGCTCGCCTTCGGCGTCGAAGGGGATCTCGTAGCCGGCGCGCAGTCCGTCCTGCCCTGGGAGCGCATCGCAATCCCCGCCATTGGCGGCCTCGCGGCTGGACTCGTGATCCGCTTCGGCGCGCACTTGGCGCAGGGGCAGCCGTCGACCGACTACATGGAAGCGGTCTCGCTCGGGGACGGCACGATCCGCGTGCGGCCGAGCCTTGTGAAGAGCACGGCGTCGCTCTTCAGCGTCGCCAGCGGCGGCTCGATCGGTCGCGAGGGCGCGATGGCCCAATTGTCGTCGATGCTCGCCTCCTGGATGGGGCGTCGTCGCAACCTGCCCCGTCCACGCCTGCAGCTGCTCGTCGCCTGCGGCGCCGCGGCCGGTATCGCCAGCGCCTACAACGTCCCCATCGCGGGCGCTCTGTTCGTGGCGGAGATCGTGCTGGGCACGATCGCGATGGAGAGCTTCGGGCCGCTGGTCTTCGCGTCGGTCGTCTCCACGCTCGCAACGCGCGCGCTGCTCGGCGGTGCCCCGCTGTTCGAGATCCCGCAGTTCGAGCTCGTGAGCTACCTCGAGCTCGGGCCCTACATGGTGCTCGGCATGCTTCTCGGCGCGGCCGCACCGTGGTTCGTGCGCTCGCTGCGCGACAGCGAGGCGATCTTCGTCGCGGCGGTGCCCGCGCTTCCCATGCGCCTTGCTGTCGGCGGCGCGATCGTCGGCATCTTCTCGCTCTACATCCCGCAGGTCTGGGGCAACGGCTATTCCTCCATCGACGCGATCCTCGGCTCGAAGTGGATCTGGCAGAGCGTCGCGATGGTGCTCGTGTGCAAGCTCGCGGCGACCATCGCGACCGTGGGCTCGGGAGCCGTCGGCGGCGTATTCACGCCGACGCTCTTCGTGGGCGCCGCGTTTGGCGCGCTGTTTGGCCAGCTCGTCCACGCCCAGATGCCGGTGCACAGCGCGAGCCCGAGCGCCTATGCGCTCGTCGGCATGGGCTCCTTCCTCGCGGGAGTGACGCACGCGCCACTCACGGCGATCCTGATGCTGTTCGAGATGACGCGCGACTACGGCATCGTGCTGCCGTTGATGCTCGCCTGCGTGGTCGCGTACTACACCGCGCGCGCGATCGAGCCCAAGTCGATGTACGCGCCGCGCCTCGCGACCCAAGGCCCGCGCGCGACGCTCGCTCGGCCCGAGGACGCCACGATCCGCGAGCTCGTCCGTCCCCCGCCGGTCACCGTGCGCCACGACACGCCATTCGCGGATCTCGTGACGCACTTCGTGAACCACCGCCACAACTACGTGTACGTGGTCGACAACGAGAATCGCTTCCTCGGCGCCATCAGCCTGCACGACATCAAGGGCTCGATGGCCGAGCCGGCCCTCGCCCGCCTCGTGATCGCGTCCGAGCTGATGGACCCCGAGTTCCCCTACCTCGAGCTCGACTCCACCGTCGGCGTGGCGCTCGACAAGCTCATGCTGCACTACGGCGAGCGCCTGCCCGTCGTCGACGGGCAGGGCGGACGCGTGCTCATGGGCACGCTCAGCAAGCGCGACCTGCTGCTGACCGTGGGAATGCGTCGCTAGTTCTCGCTCGAGGGCTTCGCGGGTCGATCGCGCTGCAGCAGCTTGAAGTAGAGCGGCACGAAGAAGATCGCGAGCACGGTCGCCGCCATCATCCCGCCCAGGACGCTCGTGCCGATCGAGTGTCGTCCTGCGGCACCTGCCCCCGACGCCGTCACGAGCGGGAGCACGCCGAGGATGAAGGCCAGCGACGTCATC
>SXGT01631187.1_pt1 | contig 18676 bp, 11 predicted proteins | sample 3176221 | NCBI WGS metagenome assembly SXGT01 (sample SAMN11356862, study PRJNA531348) | freshwater metagenome | isolation source: freshwater sample F1-120 | place: China: Fuxian Lake, Yuxi | collected 2017-12-25
GGAGGCCATGACCCTGGCCGACCGCATCGTGGTGCTGTCGGCGGGGCGCATCGAGCAGGTGGGCGCGCCCATGGACCTGTACGAACATCCGGACAATCTGTTCGTCGCCGGCTTCATCGGCAGCCCGCGCATGAACTTCCTCAAGACCGAGGTGGTGGAGGCGTCAGCCGGCGGGGCGGTTGTCCGCACGGCGTCGGGCGAGACCCTGACCGTGGCGGTGGACGCCGCGCGCGCGAAGCCGGGCGACTCCGTCACCCTGGGCGTGCGTCCCGAGCATCTGACCCTGACGGGCGAGGAGAACGCCCTGCCCGCCCGCGCGGATTTCGTGGAGACCCTGGGCCACGCCACCTATGCCTATCTGGCCCATGGCGCGGCCGAAGAGGGCCTGACCTGCCAGCTGCCGGGGGACGTGCGCCCCAGGGCGGGCGAGGCCCTGACGGTGCATGCGCCCCACGGCCTGAGCCACCTGTTCGACGCGGACGGCAAGGCGTTCAGACGGCTAGGGTGAGATCCGCACGCTGGCCGCGCCCGAGGGCACGGACAGATTGAGCCCATCCCAACTCGCGGCCTCGCCGTCGATGGTGGTGGCGCCCGGCGCGGGCGCATCCGGCGGCCACGACAGGATGAACCCGGCGGGCGGCGCTGCGTCGCCGTCCAGCGTCAGGGTCCAGCCGCCCCGCGACGGCGCCAGGGCCCAGGTCACGGCGCCGTAGGGCGTGCGCACATCGCTGACCCCCACGCCCGCCGGATCGTCCAGCCAGCGGCCCGGCACGCCCGCCGCCAGCACCAGCGCGCCCTCGCGGTCATGGACGAACAGATCAAGGGCCGAGCGGATGTAGTCCGAGCTGATCCAGGCGTGGGGCATGTCGCCGATGAACCGCGGCTCGCGCTTGTCGCGCACCACCACCTCGGCCCAGCCGTTCCAGGCGCGCGGGCGAACATCGGCGAAGAAGAAGTCCAGCGCCGCCAGCGCCCGCTCCCGTTGCCCCAGCCGCACGAAGGCGCCGACGTTGCGCAGCTCATAGGGGGTGTAGTCGTCCCACTCGCGGCGGTTCTGGACCCGCTGTTCGAACTCGGTCCAGTAGCGCTCGAAGGTGTTGGCCAGAAGCACGGGATCCAGTCGGTCCTGCTCGCCGCCGGGCGACAGGCCGATGGTGGTGGAGGTGGGATCGAAGTCCCCACGGTCCGCCGCCCCGGCGATGACGTCGATGCCGTGGTGCTCGGCGGTGGCGCGGATGGAGGCGTGGATGTCCGCCGCGAATTCATCCCGCGCCGCCGCGATGCGGGCCGCCGCCTCCGTCTCGCCCAGCGCCTCTGCGATGAACACGGCGTCCTTGTAGCCCAGCAGACCCCAGAAATCGTCCCAGTAGGAATAGGCCGGCTGGTCCGAATAGCCCTCGTGGCTGATGGTGGGGGGCAGCAGGCCGTACAGATGCCGGCGCTCCGGCGTCTGGTTCTCGGCTGTGCGCTCCGAGGCGCGCAGCTGGTCCATGTAGCCGATGGCGCCGCGAACCTGCGGCCACACCGAGCGCAGCAGCTCCATGTCGCCGCCATATCGATACGTCTCGGCGGCCAGGAAGATGAACTCCCCGTGGCTGTCGTTCTCGGGCACCGGGTCGGCCCCGCGCGCGTCCACGCAGCACGGCACCTTGCCGTCGCTGAAGATGTAGGGCGTGAACCAGCGCAGATAGTCTTCGGATACATCGACCCAGCCCAGCCGGTTCAGCCCTTCGGCGATCATGGCGCCGTCGCGGATCCACGAGCGATTATAGGACCGGGTGCCCGGCTTCAGGTTCGGTCCGTCCCGCGACATCAGGATGTGCGCCAGCGACGACCGCATGACGTCGACGATGCGCTGACCCTCGTCTGGCACGGTGATGTGGAACCGGTCCAGCTTCTCGCGCCAGACCCCGGCGGTGCGCTGCTCCACGCCGTCCAGCACCGCCTCGGGCGCGCCGGTCAGGGCGGGCAGCTCGCCCTCCAGCGGCGCGGCCCAGCCGACCACGCGGCTTTCGCCCGGCGCCAGGGTCACGCGCCAGGTCATGGCGGCGGCGGCCAGCCCCGTGTCGTCCTGAACCGAATGGGACGCCTGGCGACCCGAGGCGATCAAGCTCTGCGGATCGGCGCCCGCGTCGAAGGTGGCGGCCGTCACCGCGTCCGGCGCCGACAGGGGCGTCACCGCGAAGGCCTCGCCGAGGCTCAGCCGCTGGCCATCCCAGTGGATGCGCTCGACCGGGCTGACCCCGCCCGGCGTGGACAGGAACTGCACCGGGCCGTTCACCTGCAATGGCCGGGCTGACAGCGCCAGGGTCAGGTCCAGCGTGCGGTTGGAGGTGTTGGTCAGCACATAGCGGCCGTACAGGGCGGCCTGCTCCGGCGCGCCCTCGGCTATGGCGGTGACGTCCAGGGTCCAGTCCTCGGCCGCCCAGCGCACCGACGGGATGGGCAGATAATCGTCCATCAGGCTCTGGGTCACGCCCACGTCGGCCCAGGTGATAAGGCGGCCGTTCTCAACCACGAAGGGCTCCACCGACGGCCCGCCGCGACCCAGCTCGATGGCGCCATCCTCGCCCATCAGCCCGCTGTCGCCGCCGCCGTCCACGCCCACCAGCGTCCAGTAGGGCTGCTCGCCGTGAAAACCGCGCGGAGACAGGCCCCGCCGCGCCTCATCGGCCACCGCCGTGACGAAGCTGGTGGCGTCCTCGCCGAAGCTCAGAGGTTCGATCTTGACCTCGTTCAGGGCGTAGGCGTCGCCCGGCCCGTCCATCAGCTCCAGCCGCAACCAGCGCGCGGCGGTCTCGGTCAGCAGGATGGGATCGGCGCCGCCGTTCCCCTCCGTCACCTCACGCAGACGGGTCCAGGTCTGGCCGTCCGAGGAGGTCGACAGCGCGTAGCGAGCGGCGTGCTCGTCCTCGGCCCAGCGCAGGGTCACGCCGCCGAACTCGCGTTCGTAACCAAGGTCCAGCGTCAGGCTCTGGGCGCCGCCCGTCGACGTGCGCCAAGGCGTCTCTGCATCGCCGTCCACCGCCTGACCGGCCGCGAACACGCCGTCCTCGGACGACGCCGAGGCGATGGGACGGGGCGGCGATGACGGCTCGGGCGGCAGTTCGCGCAGGGTCAATTGATCCACTTCGATGAAGCCCACGCCGCCCTCGCCTGCCGCGATGACGAACTCGATGCGTTCCGATCCGCGATAGACCGGGTCCGGGTTGGGCCCCCACGCCTTCACGATGTGACGGCGACGGATGGTGATCAGGGTCCAGTCGTCCGGCGCTTCCCAGCGCGTGACCTGACGCCAGTGCACATTGTCCACCCAGGCGTCGGTGAACTTGACTTCGAAGGTGTTGGCCGGCCCCGCGCCGCGCACCCAGAAGCTGATCTCGTAGTTGGCGGGCGGATCGATGACGAGCGGGCGCGCCGCGAAGGCGTAGCCCGATACGCCATTGAAGTCATAGTCCAGCCGCAGGGCCTGTCCCTCGACGCCCTCCACCTGGCTGACCCGGGCGCTGATGTCGGTGGAGGCGTCGGCGCTCCAAGCCGAGATGTCCTCGAAATCGTCCAGCACGGTGGTCTGCGCCAGGGCGGTGCCGGGCAGGATCAGGGCGAACAGGGCGATCAGCAGGCGGGTCAGCATGGGTACGCTCACAAGGGGATCAGCCCTTCACGCTGCCCGCGAGCATGCCGCGGATGTAGTAGCGTTGCAGGGCGAGGAAGAGGATCAGCACCGGCAGGACGGTGATGACCGATCCGGCCATCATCATCTCGATGTCCTGGACGTGCTCGCGCGACAGCGTCGCCAGCGCCACGGGCAGGGTGTAGTTCGACTGGTCCGTCAGGATGATAAGGGGCCACAGGAAGTCGTTCCACGACCCCACGAACACGAACAGGGCCAGGGTCACCAGAATGGGCTGCAGGGTCGGCAGCACCACGCGGGTGAAAATCTGGCGCTCCGAGGCGCCGTCCACCCGCGCCGCCTCCAGCATCTCGTCCGGAATCGACAGGGCGTACTGGCGCACCAGAAACAGGCCGAAGATGGAGGTCAGCCACGGCACCAGCGCCCCGGCGTAGGTGTTCACCAGACCCACCTGCTTCAGCATCAGGAACAGCGGCAGGGTGCCGATCTGGGCCGGGATCACCAAGGCCCCCACCAGCATCTGGAACAGCCGGTCGCGGCCGGTGAACCTCAGCTTGGCGAAGGCGTAGCCCGCGGGAACCGTGACCAGCAGGCACAGGCCCGTCGCCATGCCCGCCAGGGCGAAGCTGTTCCACAGATACCGCCCCATGCCCTGGTTGGCGAACAGGTCGCGGTAGTGCTCCAGCGTCGGTTGCGACGGCAAGAGCGGCGGCGGGAAGGTCGCCGCCTCGCCCGCGCTCATGAACGACACCGACACCATCCACGCCAGCGGGAACAGGACGATCAGCCCGATCAGGACCACGGCGATGTTCAGCAGAACCGTCGGCAGGGCGCGCTTCATGTCTCGCCTCCCAGACGGCGTGACACCCACAGCTGCACCAGGGTGATGGCGAAGATGCACAGGAACAGAATGAAGGCCACGGCGCTGGCGGAGCCCAGGTTCCACCATTTGAAGCCTTCCTCGTACATGAAATACAGCACCGTCACCGTGCTCTGGGCCGGTCCGCCCTGGGTCATCACATAGGGCTCGGCGAACAGCTGGAAGAAGGTGGCCACCGAGATGATGCTGACCAGCAGGACGGTCGGCGCGATGGCCGGCAGGGTCACATGGCGGAACTGCTTGACCGGTCCGGCGCCGTCGATGCGGGCGGCCTCGTAGAGTTCCTCTGGCACGGTCTGCAGCACGGCCAGGAAGATCAGCATGGAATAGCCGAACAGCTTCCACACCGCGAAGATCAGGATGGCCGGGATGGCGGTCTCCGGCTGGCCCAGCCAGTCCACCGGCGGAATGCCGAACCCGTCCAGCACCCAGTTGATGACGCCGTAGCGGGTGTGCAGCAGGTAGCGCCACACCACCGCCGTGGCCACCAGGGTGGTCACATAGGGGGCGAAGAACGCCACCCGCCAGATGGGCCGCCACTTCACCATCTTCGCGTTCAGCAGCACCGCCGCCAGCAGCGAGGCGACGATGGTGGCCGGCACGCCCAGAACGGCGAACCAGGCGGTGTTGCGCATGGCCGTCCAGAACAGCGGATTGCCCAACAGATTGACGTAGTTGTCCAGGCCCACGAACCGCATGTTGCGGATGTCGGCCAGGGCGTAGATGTCGAAATCGGTCAGGCTCAGCAGCAGGGCGCCGAACACCGGAATGACCAGAAACAGGCCCACGGCGGCCAAGGCGGGCGACACGAAGCCCCAGGCCGCCCGCTCCGTCCGCGCCGCGCTCATACCGCCCGCCCCTGATCCAGCATCCAGCGGCGCTTTTCCAGCAGCCGGTCGGCGCGGCGGTCGATCTCGGCGCCGGCCGTCTCGGGGGTGTACTCGCCGCGCACCATGCGCTCGGCCACCACCTGCATCTCGGTGACGACGCGCTCCCATTCCGGAGCCTTGGGCACGGGCACGGCCCGCTCCAGCTGCGCCTCGAAGGGCGCCAGCTTGTCGTCGCCGCGGATGCCCGCAGCGGCCCACGCCTCCACCTTGGCGGGCAGGTTGCCGGTCAGATCATTGAAGCGCGCCTGGGTGTCCACCTGTGACAGGTAGCGCACCAGCCGCCAAGCGGCGTCCTTGCGCGGCGAAGAGTCGAACACCACCAGGCTGGACCCGCCCGGCGCCGAGGCGCCCGGCCCGTCCGGCCCCGGCACGCCGACTGTGGCCCAGTTCGCCTGCATCGCGTCGGACAGGCGGGCGCGGAAGTCGCCCACGCTCCACGGTCCGGAGAAATAGAAGCTGAAAAAGCCGCGGCTGAACTCGTCCCAGACGTTGGAAATCTGGGTCCCGGACACGGTGGGCGCCAGGTCCTCGTCGAACAGGCTCTTGTAGAAGGCCAGGGCCGAGACGAACGCCGGGCTGGAAAAATTGCCTCGGCTGTCGTTGTCGCGCAGCAGCGGCTCGCCGGTCTGCAGGCCGAAGGTCAGCAGCTGCTCGAACTCGTTCACCGGCATCAGGATGGCGTAGTTCCCGTCGCCCGCCACGCCCTTGACCGCATGCATGCAGGTTTTCCACTCGGCCCAGGTCTGGGGCACGGCGTCATAGCCGGCGCGGGCCAGCAGGTCGGTGCGGTGAAACACCAGCCGGGTGTCCACATACCAGGGCGCGCCCATCAGCCGGCCGCCGACGCGGTTGGTCTCCATGACGCTGTCGAAGCCGCCGGCCACGATGTCGTCGGCGCCGGGGGGCACCGGCGTGGCCGCGCCGATGGCGGTCATCTCGGCGATCCAGGTGTTGCCCACCTGGCTGACGTCCGGCAGCGAGTCGCCCGCATAGGCGGTCAGCAGCTTCTCGTGGGCGGCGGTCCAGGGCAGGGCCTGCACCGAGACGCGCACGTCGGGGTTCAGGCGGTGGAATTCGTCCAGCAAGGCGGGGGTCGCCGCCCCCTCGTTGCCCATGGCCCACAGGGTCAGGCGCGTGACCCCGTCGTCCGGCCGCGCGCAGGCCCCCGCCGACGCGGCCAGACCCCCGGCCATCAGGCCGAGCGCCGCGCGTCGATGAAGGCCGGGCCTGCTCATGCGCTCAGCCAGCCTCCGGTGAATCCGGCGCGCTCCAGCCCCCGGCGGATGTGCGGATCGGTGCGCATCAGCCGCCAGACCAGGTCGGACTTGTGGTTCTCGATCATGATGACGATGGGGCCCTGATCGATGCCCAGATAATCGTCGGCGATCCAGCCGACACCGGGATGAATGTCGCCGTGCAGCAGGTCGTTGCCGCCGGTCTCGGTCAGGGTCGGGTTGAAGGCATCCAGGAAGCCGTAGCGGGTGTAAATGGCCGGATAGCGCGCCTTCATGGCCTTGACGCAGGGGATGACGATCTCCGGCGCGAAGGCGATGGAGGCCGCCGCCGCCGTCGGGGCGATGGTGCCGTCGTCCCGCTCCCCCGGCCCGCGTGCCGAATAGCTGAAGAACTCACGCTCGCGCCCGGCGATGTTGAGGGTGAAGTCGCCCGGGCCGTCACAGGCGGTCAGGCCCCAGACCTGATCCGAATAGCCGGTCCAGTTCCCCGCATTGGCCCGGGCATAGGCCTGCTGCGCATAGGCGGCGCGGCGGCTGTTCTCGAAATAGTCGAAGCCTTTCTCGCGCATGTAGGGATCCAGAATGCCCCGGAAATCCACCCACATGTGGCTGTACTGATGCCCGAACAGTGGCGCGAAATGCAGATAGGGCTGGCCCCAGCGGTCCGTCCAGCTGAGGGTGTCATAGGTAGAGCACCACGCGGCCCACGCGGCGGGATCCACCGGGTGGGTGGGGCTGGCCATGGCCAGCAGGATCACCAGCATGCCTTCGTTGTAGCCGTCCCAGTCGTGGGGGATGAAGCCGGTCTCGGGGTGCCAGCCCATGCTGATCTTGTGGCCGCGCACCTGGGCCCAGGGCCATTCGACGCGGGCGTAGACCGCCTCGACCAGCCGCCGGATCTCCACCTCATCGGCGTGCTCGCCGTCGAAATAGCGCGCCGCGAACAGCATGCCGCCCAGCAAGAGGGCGGTGTCCACGGTGGACAGCTCGGTCGTGCCGAAACGGTGACCCGTCTGCATGTCCAGGAAGTGGTAAAAGAAGCCCTTGTGGCCCGTGACGCCTGTGGCCTGCGGTCCCTGCGGCGCGTCGTGGAAGAAGCGCACGGTGTTCAGGGTCCGCTCGCGCGCCTGATCCCGCGTGATCCAGCCGTTCTCCACGCCGATGGGATAGACGGTCAGGGCGCTGCCCACCGCCGCCACGGAACAGAAGGACGGCGTCGGCCAGCGGTCCGGCGTCAGGCCGGTCTCGTGCGGGGTGACGTCCCAGAACCAGCGGAAAGTCCGCTCCTGAAGCTCGGCGATCTCGGGATCCAGCCCGCCGGCCATGCCGGTGGTGGCGCAGGCGCCCAGGCCGGCGAGCGAGAGGCCGCCGGCGGCGGCGCATGAGGTCAACAGGAAACGACGGCGGTCCAAGGCGGAGCCTCCTTACGCGATACTATAGCAAAAAAAATCGGCCGCTCCCGGGGAGAGTGGGAGCGGCCGAGGCTCAGGAGAAAACCGTCACCAGCGGTAGCGCATGCCGATCTGGAAGCTGCGGGTGGGCAGCGACACGCTGTTCGGACGCCCGTATTCCGGCGAGTTGAAGTCCTGGTTGAAGCCCGAGTAGTTGCGGAAACCGAACACGTTGATGGCGTCCACGTAGATCTGGGCCTGATGACCGTCGAAGAGGTCGAAGTTCTTGGTCAGGCGCAGGTCCAGCTGGCGGTAGGCCCAGGCGTCCGGAATGAGGAAGCTGAACTTCTCCGGACGGCCCTCGTTCCAGCAGATGTTCGGGCCGCCGGCCGGGGCGTCGGGGCAGTTGAAGATGGTGTAGGGCCGGCCCGATCCGAGGGTCAGGAAGCCGGACAGCTGGAAGTTCCAGGGCAGATCCACCAGGCCGCTGGCCGTGATCCGGTGCCGCTCGTCCGTGGGCGAGTAGAAGGTCGGGGTGGTGTCGATCCAGTTGTAGTCGAAATCGAAATTGCCCAGGCCCTGATCGCGGCTGCCGTTCTGGGTGGCCTCGGAAAGGGTGTAGTTGATCTGGAAACCCCATCCGTCAGTCGCATTGTAGGGCTTCTCGGCCTGCAGATGCAGGGCCGCGTAGTCCCGCTCGCGGTCGTGGTTGGAGATGAAGACCAGGTTGCGGAACTCGGGGAAGCCCACCGAGCTCGGCGTGGGCCCGCCGAAGCGGTTGCCGTCCGTGGCCGGATTGCCGATGTACCAGGCGAACTCGTTGTCCGTGAACGCATAGGCCAGGGTGGCGGACAGCTGCCAGTCGTTCCACATCTGGCGCACACCCAGGTTGAACTGGTCGGTGCGCGGCGGCGGGGCGTCGTTGCGGATCAGGAACACCTCGCCGGCGCCGGGGGTCGCCGCCAGCAGCGGATCGAGGCCTTCCGGCGTCAGATAGCTGGGATCCCACGCAACCGTGCCCGGGCGGGAGCCGTCAGGAGAGAAGCGGATCTCGGTGATGAACTGGGTCGGCTTGAACCGCTCATCGAAGGGGAAGTTGAAGCCGATACGGTCATAGTAGCGGCCCGCCCCGCCGAAGATCACCGTGCTCTGGTCCCCAAAGACGTCATAGGAGAAGCCGAGGCGCGGCTGGAAGGCTTCCGCGAAGGCGTCACGGCCATTGGTCGTGGTGTAGTCATCCGGATTGAAATAATCCGGGAAGCTGTAGCCCGGCAGGGCCTCCATAGCCGCCAGCATGTCGCGGATGTTCTGGGGCGTGCTGTAGTCGTTGTTGACCGCGTTGTCCTCGTAGTCCCAACGCAGGCCAAGGTTCAGCTCCAGCCGGTCGGTGATGCGCCAGTCGTCCTGGATGTACAGCCCGATGACGGTGTTCGACAGGTCCGCCGGCGGCACGTCAGAGCCGAAGGTGACTCGCACGGGAATCTCGTCTGAGCCGTTGATTTCCGGGCGACCCTCAATGTCGAACAGGAACTGCGGGTTGCGTCCGAATTCCTTGTTCACGAAATAGCTCTGGTCAGAGTATTTCAAACCCAGCTTAATCGTGTGCTCGCCGTTCCACTCGATGTTAGTGAACGTCAGGTCGTTGCGGAACGTTATGCTTTCCTGTTCGGCGGTCTGGTCATCGCTGCGACCACCGGAGAAGAAGACCAGCCCTTCTCGTGAGAATTCGTTGAACTGAAATCCAGGCGTTGTCCCGTCCGCGTCGGCGAAGATGACATACTCCTGACCGAAGGTGTCGAAGTTCAGCGAGGTGGGATTGTAGGTGTAGCTGAAATAATCCAGCGCCATCTCATTCAGGAAATTGTCGCCCTGATACTGGTGGCGCAGCACCAGAGAGCGGGTGTCCGTGTTGATCTGGCGCGCGCGTTCCGGGCCATTCTGACCGCCCACATCCCGGATGTCGGCCTCCTCGCGCCAGGTGCCGGTCAGTTCCAGACGGTTCCGGTCATTGATCTGCCAGCTCAGCTTGCCGAAGAACAAGTCCTGCTCGAACGGCGTGGCGAAGTTGCCGATCTGATCCGCGAACCGGTCGGCGTACTCCGGCCGGGTGATGAACGTCTGGGCCGAACGGGTCTCGTCCTTGCGCTCGTAGGACGCCAGGAAATGCAGGGTGTCCTCGATGATCGGGCCGGACAGGACGAAGCCGTACTGTTCGCGGGTCAGCTCCGGCTGCTCCGCGCCGCGCAGCTCCGAGAAATAGTCCTGCTGGATCCATTCCTCGTTCTGATAGGTGGCGAAAACCTCGCCCTCGAACTCGTTCGAGCCGGAGCGGGTCACGGCGGTGATGATGGCGGAGCCGGCCTGTTCGTACTCGGCCTTGAAGTTCTGCGAGACGACGCGGAACTCCTGCACCGCGCCCTGGGGGAAGGGGTTGCCGCGGCTGTCGTCCTGACCCGCGACGCCGCCGTCGATGATTGTGGACTTCTGGTTCTGGCCGTCGATGAAGACGTTGATGGCGGTGGCGGGCTGGCCGCCGGCGGTGATGGTCCGCTCGGTCTCGCCTTCGGTCACGCGCACGCCGGGCGCCAGGGCCGCGAAGTTCAGGAAGTTGCGGCTGATCTGCGGCAGGGTGTCGATCTGGGTGCGGCTGACGTTGGTGGCCACTTCCGAGGTGCGGGCGTCCGCCAGCTGACGGGCGGTGATGACCAGCTCCTCAACCTCGGTGGCGCCGGAGTCTGCGACGACGTCGCCTCCGACCAGCAGGTCCAAGGTGCCGGTCTGACCCACGCCGATGCTGACGGTTTCGCTCGCGGTCTGGCCGTCCGCCGTGGTGACGGTGACCTCGTAGGAGCCCGGACGCAGCCCCGACAGCACATAGTTGCCGGAGGCGTTAGCCGTGGCGCGGGAGACATAGCCGGTGGCGCTGTCGCGGGCCACGATCTGGGCGCCGGCCTCGGCCTGCCCCTGGTCGGTGACGTTGCCGCGGATGGTCGATGTGGCCGTCTGCGCCATGGCGCCGCCGGCGAGCATCAGGGAGGCCGCGATGGCGACCGCTGATGCGCCCATCAGGCCTCGGTGACGTTTGGTGTTCCGGATCATGGTCTTCATCCTCCCTGAGCGAGCGCGGATTTGGACCCGCTTTTCCCGCTGTTGCTGCTGCTGGATTGGCGCGCGACCAGGGTCGGCCGCACGATTTCGTGGTCGGGGACGCTGTCCCCCTGGGCGTCGATCAGGCCCGTCAGGCGCTCAAGCGCGCGGCGGCCGGTCTCGGCGATATTGATCTTCATGGTGGTCAGGGCGGGCCGGACCAGAGAGGCGATGGGCACGTCGTCGAACCCGCCGACGGCTACGTCCTCGGGACAGCGCAGGCCCGCTTCCTGCAAGGCCGTCAGGACGCCGACCGCCATCATGTCGTTGCCCGCGAACACCGCGTCAGGCCGGATGTCCATGGCCGCGATGGCGGCCCCGGCGCGGTAGCCCGAGGCCTGATCGAAGTCGCCGTCCAGAACCACCGGCTCGATCCCGGCCTCGGCCATGGCGGCCAGGTAGCCGGCGCGCCGCGCCTCGGCTTCCAGGTTGCCGACGGGCCCGGCCACATGGGCCACGCGGCGGCGACCCTGCTCCAGCAGGTGACGGGTCATGGCCTCGGCGCCGCCGTGATTGTCCACGGTGATGGAGGGGCGCTCCACATCCCGCGCGCCGCCGTTCATCAGCAGCACCGGCAGGGATTTCGGCAGGCTGGCGGCCAGGGCGGCGGCGTCCAGATGGGGCGACAGGATGATCAGCCCGTCCACCCGCCCGCGCATGGACTTGATGGCGAAGGACGCCTCCTCGGCGTCGTCGTGGGAGCTGGACACGATCAGATGCAGCCTCTTCTCGCGCGCCGCCAGATCCATGCCGCGGATCAGCTCCGAGAAGAACTCGCCGAACAGGTCCGGCAGGATCACGCCCACCGTGTCGGTACGCCGGGTGATCAGGCTGCGGGCGCCGGAGTGGGGTACATAGGACAGGGCCTCGACCGCCTCACGGACCCGGGCGCGGGTGTCCTCGCCCACCACGCCCTGATCGTTCAGGACACGCGACACCGAGGCCACGGACACGCCCGCGCGGGCGGCCACGTCCTTGATGGTCGCGGGCCTCATGCCCGAGCCTCATGGGCGCTATGGGGGGCTTTCGCCGTCATCCTGATGCTGTCTCCCTGACGCCGCCTGAACTGTCCCGGCGGCCTTGACGGCGGTCCGGCGTTCAGCGTGTAATCGTTTACATGACACAGCCGTAATCGTTTACGCAAGCGTTTGTCGAACGCCCGAACATGAACGGACCGGCGACCACTCCAGGGCAGGAACACCTCTCATGAAACGAAGCTACGAATTTCCCGAGGGATTCCTGTGGGGCGCCGCCACCGCCGCCTATCAGATCGAGGGCTCGTCCATGGCCGACGGCGCGGGGGAGTCCATCTGGGACCGGTTCGTGCACACGCCCGGCATGATGAAGGACGGCGACACCGGCGAGGAGGCCTGCGACCACTACAACCGCTGGCGCGAGGACATTGAACTGATGAAGCGCCTGAATCTTCAGGCCTATCGCTTCAGCGTGTCCTGGAGCCGGGTGATGCCCGAGGGTCGCGGGCGCATCAACGCGGCGGGCCTGGACTTCTACGACCGGCTGGTGGACGGCCTGCTTGAGGCGGGCATCGAGCCGCTGTGCACCCTGTATCACTGGGACCTGCCCGCCGCCCTGGATGATCGCGGCGGCTGGCTGAACCCCGACATCGCCGACTGGTTCGCCGACTACGGCCAGGTTCTGTTCGAAAAGTTCAAGGGCCGCATCAAGACCTGGGGCACCATCAACGAGCCGTGGGTGATCGTGGACGGCGGCTATCTGCACGGGGCCCTGGCGCCCGGCCACCGCTCGGCTTTCGAGGCGGTGATCGCGGGCCACAACGTGCTGCGCGCCCACGGCGCCGCCGTGCGCCGCTTCCGCGACGTGGGCGAGGGCCGGATCGGCATCGTCCTGAACATCGAGCCGAAATACGCCGCCAGCGACAAGCCTGAGGACGAGGCCGCCCGCCGCCGCGCCGAGGCCCAGATGAACCGCTGGTTCCTCGACCCCCTGATGGGCCGCGGCTATCCAGAGGAGCTGAAGGACGTCTATGGCCGCGCCTGGCGCGAGTTCCCCAAGGAAGACTTCGACCTGATCGCCACGCCCACCGACTGGATGGGCCTGAACTGGTACACGCGGGCGGTGCCGGAAAACGACCCCTCCGCCTGGCCCGTGCGCGCACGCCCCGTGAAGCAGGTCCAGCACGCCCATACTGAGACGGGCTGGGAGGTCTACCCCCCTGCCCTGACCGACACCCTGGTCTGGCTGCATGAGCAGACGAACGGCCTGCCGCTGATGATCACCGAGAACGGCTCGGCCTGGTACGATCCGCCCCACGCCATCGACGGCCGCATCCACGACCCCATGCGGGTCGAGTACCTCAAGAACCACCTCAAGGCCGCCCACGACGCCATCGGCAAGGGCGTGAACCTGACCGGCTACATGGCCTGGTCCCTGCTGGACAATCTGGAGTGGTCGCTGGGCTTCTCCAAGCGGTTCGGCATCACCCACGTGAACTACCTGACCCAGGAGCGGACCATAAAGGACTCCGGCCTGCTCTACGCCCAGATCATCCAGACTAACGGCAAGGCGCTGGATACGCTCTAGGCCTGGGTCAGGTCGCCCGCGCCCATCGGTCCGCGCGCCACGGTGAAGCGCGCCGCGTCGCGCACCTCGAAGGGCTTGGCCAGGATGGTGGACACCGCCTTCAGCTCGGCGGTCGCCTGTTCCCGCGTCAGGGTCAGCAGCACGAAGCCCTTCGAGGACTGGTCGCAGAACACCACCTCCTCATTGGTCTGGGCCAGCGCCGGACCGAGCGGCAGGGCCGGAATGGAGTCGCCGGGCGAGGGGCTGGAGATGGCGCTGGCGCCGAACTCGACGGCGCGACGCTGGCCGGCCGCGTCCTTCAGCTCGTTGACCCAGAAGGCGTGGCTGTCGCCGGCCAGGACGATGGGCGAGACACCCGCCTCGGCGAAGGCGGCGTACAGGCGCTCGCGCTCGGCCGGATAGCCGTCCCAGCTGTCCAGATTGAACGGCAGGCCGAAGCGGAACAGCTGGATCGACTGCTGCACCTGGGCCCGCACGCCTTCGGGCAGCTGGGCCAGCAGGCCCTCGATCATGGCCGCCGGCACGGTGTCGGCCACATTGGGGCCGGCCACGCGGGCCATGACCACCTGATTGCCGATGATCTGCCACGGACGGCCCGCCAGACGCGACGCCTCCAGTTCGCCCTTCAGCCAGGCGATCTGGTCGGCGCCCATCAGCTCGCGGGCCGGATCGTTGCGGATGGTTTCGAACCCGGCCACGTCGGGGATCGGATTGCCCGCCTCGTCCGTGGTCATGGGCAGGTGGGTGGCGTAGCCGATGGGCTCATCCCGCGCGGTCAGACGCGTCTCGACCATCACCAGGGTCGCCAGATCGCCGAAGTGGAAGGTGCGGTTGATGGCCGCCATGGACAGGCCGTCCTGCGGTTCGCGGATGGGCATCCACTCGTAATAGGCGCGCAGGGCCGCGGCCTTGCGCGCGCCGTAGTCGCCCTCGTCGCGCGGCTGGTGGTTCTGGGCGCCCTCGGTCCAGCTGTCGTTGGTGACTTCGTGATCGTCCCACACGCAGATGAAGGGCGCGCGGGCATGGGCGGCCTGCAGGTCGGCGTCGGACTTGTACTGGGCGTGACGGCGGCGATAGTCGTCCAGGCTGACGATCTCGTGGGCCGGCTCGGGCACGCGGTTCAGGGCCGCCCCGGTGACCATGCCGTAGTCGTCCGCCTCGGCGCCGTATTCATAGATGTAGTCGCCCAGGTGCACGACCGCGTCCAGGCGCTCCAGTCCGGCCATGGCCTCATAGGCGTTGAACAGGCCGCCCGGGTGCAGCTGGCACGACGCCACCGCCAGCACCACGTCCTCGGTCCCGCCGGCGGGCAGGGTGCGGGTGCGGCCCTCGGGCGAGCGCACCTCGCCGACCACGAAATCGAAGCGGTAGTCGGCGCCGGGCTGAAGGCCGCCCACGTCCACCTTGACCGTGTGGTCCCGTTCGGGCCCGGTCTGGACCGTACCCGAGGCGACCACCGTGTCGCTGTCCAGCGGCCGGATGCGCCAGTCCACCGAGACCGCCGCGTCGGCGCGGTCCGGGCTGACCCGGGTCCACAGCATGACCCGGTCGGCGAGCGGATCGCCCGAGGCGACGCCGTGGCGGAATTCGACCGCCGCAGCGGACTGGCGGGCGTGGGCGGAAACGGCGGGGGCGGCGGCCCCCGCGCCGATCAGGCCCAGAAGGCGGCGACGGTCGATGCGCATGACGGCGGCTCCTAGTACCGCAGGCTCAGATTGACGCCCCAGGTGCGCGAGCGCCCGGCGATGAAGGTGGGTATGCCCAGACCGTCGCCGGTATTGCCCGCGTCCTTGATGAACTCTTCGTCCAGCAGGTTGTCGCCGAACACTTCCACGCCCCAGGCCGCGCTGTCGGGCGCATAGCGAAGGCGCAGGTTGAACAGGCCGTAGGCGTCCTGCACCTCGTCCTGCTCGGTGTCGGGCACCAGATTGTTCACCTGCAACGCGGCGATGTCGTTGTCGTCGCTGAAGAAGACTTCCGACTGCCAGGTGTAGCTGGGCTGGATCTCGAAGGCGCCGGCGCCGGCCCGCACCCGCCACACCGCGCCCACCGACGCCATGTGGTCCGGCGACAGGCGGAAGCTGTTGCCCTCATAGATGCCGTTGCCGAAGCGCGAGTGGTTGAAGCCGTAGGTGGCGAACAGGTCCAGGGCGTCAGAGGCGGCGTAGAACACCTGACCCTCGAAGCCATAGGATTCGGCCTCGCCGGCGTTGGTGGTGATGAACTGGACGCCGTCCTGCACCGTGGTCTGGAAGTTCTGGTAGTCGTACAGATAGACCGCGCCGTCCAAGCGCAGGGCCCCGTCCATCAGCACCGACTTGGCGCCGATCTCGAAGCTGTCGACGGTCTCGGCCTCGACGGTGTTGAAGCTCACCGCGCCGCCCGGCTGGGACGGGCCGGCGGGGGCCAGAACCTCGGGACGACGGCCGCGCGCATAGTTGGCGTACAGGCTCAGGTCGTCCGACACCGCGTAGCGGGCGGTCAGACGCCAGGTGAAGCCGTCATCCTCGCTGTCCTGATAGACGAAGTCGCCGTTGTTGGCGGTCGGCTGGGCCGTCAGGGCGAACAGGGGCAGGCCGGGCTGGGTGGCGAAGCCCGGCGTGGCCAGGGCGCCGACCAGACCGTTCAGCTGAGCGTTGAGGGCGGCGGCCTGGGCCAGGGCCTCGGGCGTCCCGACAGCGATCAGCTGCTGGATCTGGCCGGCGATGGCCTGGGCGCCCAGGATGCCGCCGAGGGTCGAGCGGCCGTTGTCCACCTGGGCCGCGTAGCCGGTGGTCTTCTCGTCGGTGGTGTAGCGAACGCCGGCCGACAGCTCGAGGCGGTCGGTGGCCTGGAAGGTCATGTCGCCGAACACGTCCCACGAGGTCAGCTCGGACGCATTGGTGGGCGTCTCGATATGGGCGGGCTTCAGGTTGCCGGCGATGGCCGGGGCCAGCGGCCCGGCGCCCAGCGGGGCCAGCAACTGGCCCAGGATCAGCTGGGACAGGCCCGGATAGGCCGCGGCGGGCAGCGTGCCGCCGCCCATGCCGCCCTCTAGCAAGCCCGACAGCTGGGCCAGGGCGACGCGCTCGTCGAACTGGGTCGGGGTGCGCTGATAGCCTTCCTCATGGAAATAGCCGGCGCCCACGAAGCCGGTCACGCGCGGGCCGGCCTCGAAGTTCAGGCGCAGCTCCTGGCTGAACTGCTCGCCGTAGGCGTCCTCGGCGGCGGTCAGGATCGGCAGGGACACGCCGTCGGCGTCGAAGGTCTCGTAGGAGTCGAACTCGCGATAGGCGGTGATGCTGTTCAGGGTCAGGGTGGGCGACAGGTCCCAGGCCACCAGGCCGGTGACGCCCCACACATCCCGGTCCAGACCCAGGGACTGGCCGCCGTCGAAATCGCCGCCCGGAGTCAGGGCCGCGCCTTCCCAGGGCGCCGTCCCGCCCAGCACCGCGCCGGTGTTCGGATCGGCGGGGGCGTAGGCGATGGACTTGAACGAGGTCGCCGTGCCGTCGTCGTGCTGATAGTTGGCGATGATGTCGATGCTGAGGTCCGGCGTCGGCTCGAAGGCGAGGCCGAGGCGATAGGCCTCGGTGTCCACGCCGTTGTAGTCCTCACCGCCCAGCAGGTTCTCCACATAGCCGTCGCGGCTCTTCAGGCGCGTGGCGAAGCGGATGGCGGAGGTCTCGCCCAGCGGCATGTTGATCATGCCCTCGGCCAGCCGGTAGCCCAGGTCGCCGAAGCCGACGCGGGCGTCAGCGTGGAATTCGCCCGGCTCGGCCCGGCGCTGGACGATGTTCACCGCCCCGATCAGGGCGCCGCGGCCGTACAGGGTCGACTGCGGCCCCTTGGCGATCTCCATGCGTTCGATGTCGAACAGCTCCACGTAGGAGCCCCGCGACTTCGAGATGGACACGCCGTCCTGATAGACCGACACGCGCGGCTCGCTGGTGGCGGCGCCGGAGTCCGAGGTGATGCCCCGCATCACGAAGCCGGGGTTGTTGGGCGACTGGTTCTGCACCAGGAAGCCCGGCACATAGGCCGACAGCTCCTCGAACTCCTGAACGCCCAGATCGCGCAGGAAGTCGCCGTTGTAGGCGGTCAGGGCGAAGGGCACCTCGATGGGGTCCTGGGCGCGCAGCTGGGCGGTGACGACGATTTCGTCGACCTGGGTGGCCTCCTGGGCCTGAGCCGTTCCGGCGAACAGGGCGCAGGCGGCAGCCGCGCTCATGAGGCCGATGCGACGAGATGTGATGCGAGCCATGATGTAGTCCCCCGATTGGATGGACTCGCACTAATCGCCGTTCATGTAGGACGCGCGACAGCTTCGCCACGGTCCGGTGACGCTTGATCCGGGACGCTGGAATATCCCGTCGCCGGGCGCCGGCGCCACACGCAGACGGACCGCCCGGACCATAAGTCCGACAAAAACGGTTGCACCTCCCGGCCGCATGATTTCACTGTGGCCCATCGCAGGGGAGGCGATGCATGACAGACACCAGCCGCGAAGACGTCCGCCGGGCCGAACACAAGGCCTACTGGAAAAAGAACCTGACCCTGATGGGCGCGCTGCTGGCGATCTGGTTCCTGGTGTCGTTCGGGGCGGGCATTCTGTTTCGCGACTGGCTGGACCAGTTCAGCATCGGCGGGGCGCCGCTGGGCTTCTGGTTCGCCCAGCAGGGATCGATCTACGTCTTTGTGGTTCTGATATTCGTCTATGCGGTGGTGATGGACCGCATCGAGCGCCGTCACGGCGCGGACGATCAGGTCTAAAGGTGGCGGACATGGACACCATATTCGGCCTGTCGCCGACCCTGTTCTGGACCGGCTTCTTCGTCATCACCAGCTTCGGCCTGTACATCGGCATCGCCGTCTGGGCCCGCGCCTCCAGCACCAACGACTTCTATGTGGCCGGGCACGACGTGCATCCGGTGTTCAACGGCATGGCCACCGCCGCC
>SXGT01452464.1_pt1 | contig 18675 bp, 19 predicted proteins | sample 3176221 | NCBI WGS metagenome assembly SXGT01 (sample SAMN11356862, study PRJNA531348) | freshwater metagenome | isolation source: freshwater sample F1-120 | place: China: Fuxian Lake, Yuxi | collected 2017-12-25
CGCGGCCTCGACATCGCGCAACTCGAAGCGGTCATCAACGTCGACATCACGCCCGACCCGGAAATCCACATCCATCGCATCGGCCGCACCGGCCGTGCCGATGCCGATGGCTGGGCCCTCAGCCTGTGCAGCCCCGCCGACAAGAAACGCATCGCCCCCATCGCCGCGATGATGGGCAGCGAGCCGGAATGGCACAGCCTCGGCAACCTGCAGGGCGCTGATGCTTCTCCACTAGTGCCGCCGATGGTAACGCTACTGATTCTCGGCGGCCGCAAAGAAAAAATCCGCCCCGGCGACGTGCTGGGCGCGCTGACCGGCACGGCAGGATTCAAACCTGAGCAGGTCGGCAAAATCACCGTCACCGATCAGGTCACCTTTGTCGCCGTCGCCCGCGCGATCGCCCGTGAAGCCGTGCGCAAGCTGGCGGCGGGGAAACTCAAGGGCAAGACAGTAAAGGTACGCGCGCTGGAGGATTGAATGAAGTCGGCGGAAGTCCGTTCGACAAGGGGCTAGGTCTGCGGCTGGTAGCACGTCACCCGGTTTCGACCGTCGTGCTTGGAGAGAAAAAGGGCCAGGTCGGCGCTCTGCAGCAGGGCGTCGACCTCGTGACCATGGTCGGGGAAGGCGGTTACACCGGCGGAAAGGGTGATATGCATGGTCAATTCGCCGTGACGAATGGTGCAGTTGGCAATGGCCAGGCGCCACGCATCCGCTCGCCCCTTGGCACCCTCAAGGTCCATGCGCGGCAGGGCGACAACAAACTCCTCGCCGCCGTAGCGACAGGCCACGTCGCCTTCGCGCGTGCCGCGCTTGAGTATCTCTGCGAGGGCCTTGATGACTTCGTCGCCGGCGGGATGACCATAGGTGTCGTTGATCTGCTTGAAATGGTCCAGATCAACCATGATGAGGCTTAGCGGGTAGCCCTCACGCATGGCGCGGGCCAGTTCGCGTGGCAGGGTTTCATCGAGATAACGTCGGTTGTGCAATCCGGTCAGCGGGTCGCGGATCGTCTGTTCCTTGAGTCGTTGCTGCAGATCGGTGATTTCCTCAAGCTGCGTCTGTAGCCGCGCATTGCTCGATTCGAGCTGTTGCAAGTCGGCCTGGTGTTCGGCGATTTCATTTTTCAGGCGGCGGCTGAGGCGCATGCTAAGCGTGGTGAGCGTGCCGAACAAGGTGACCAGGATCCCGCCGATGATCGTCGTGGGTAATACCCAGGCCGGCAGTGGAAGAGCTTGATCCGTCCAGATGAGTCCATCCAGCGAGGCATTCGGCGGCAACATGCCGAGGGTGTTATAGGTGTCCGCGATGTGTTGCCAGCGTCCCGGATTCATGTATCCGACCTGGATCAACTCGGACTGCATCAGGCGTGCCATTTCCGCCGCTTCGAAACGCAGAAAATCGGCCGTCAGGCCCTGCGTGTTGTACTTATCCAAAATGAGACGGATGATTTCTTCCGGATGCTCCATCGCATATTGCCAGCCGCGCAAGCTGGCGGCGAGGAAGGCGCGCGTGCGAGCAGAATTGTTGTCGAGTTCCCGCTGCACGGTGAATAGGTTGTCACCATAAAAGTCGATACTGGCCGTACGGGGGTTCAGCACCGTGTAGGGCACTTTCGCCTTTTTCAAGGCATAGGGTTCGGTGGTCGAGTAGGCGGACATGGCCGCGATTTTTCCGGCGATCAGTTCAGCGGTGGAAAAGCCGTGCGGAACGATCTGCAATTTCTCATTGGGGACACCTTCTTGCCGCAGGTAGGCCAGCAATTCGGCGGAATGCGGTTCGAGCATGATCTTTCGCCCGGCCAGATCATGCACGCTGGAAATGTTCTTGGTGCGCGCCAGCAAGATTTGCGGAGAATGCTGCATGATGACGGCAAGGGCGACCACGGGATGGGTTTGCCGCGACAACACCAATTCGCTAGTGCCAACGCCGAACTGTGCGCGTCCAGAGACGACTTCAGCGAGTATGTCGGTTTCCGGCGTGGCTTCAAGGAGGCTGACATCAAGCCCTGCATCGCGGTAATAGCCCTTTTCCAATGCGGTGTAGTAGCCGGCAAACTGAAACTGGTGCATCCATTTGAGTTGCAGACGCACGGATTCCAGAGCGAATGTATTGGTAGCATGAGCGGCGAACAGGAGCAGCAGAAGCAAGCGCATCGTAGTGAATTCAGTGGCGGTGAGGGCCAGGCAAACGAGGTGGAGCGCGTTAAGTTTAGAGCAAGAAGCAGCCGCAGGATTTCTTCATTCAGCGTGACGACACCGAAATGTCGGCGCTGGCAAGACGGCTTGTCTGTAATCAAGCGGGCAAGGAAGCATCCTCGGCTATGATCCGCCCACCAATAAAAAACCTCAGGAGGAACCCATGACTATCGGACCGCGCGAGATCGCGACCCCTTTCCGCCCCATTCCGCTCGACGTGCCGGAAGGGATGAAGCCGAACGAGTTTTTCAACAGCACGGAAAACCTCAACGACCTCGTGCATAACAACGGCCTGCTGCTTAATCCGGAGGGTCTGTTGCTGTATCGCAAGGCGCTCGGCCACAGCAACCTGTTCGATTGCTCGATCATCTACAACACCTCGCAGAAGATTCTCGATCCGCTCGGCCGCCCGGTGCGGCGCACCCAAGTGCCCGAGGAGGTGAAGAACATCTGGAACCGCATGAACCAGATCATCATCGCCACCATGCTGGAGATGTATCCCGACCCGGCGGCGCATCTGGTACTGGCGGGCGAGGCGAGTCTGGATGCCACCTGGCCGCTGACCTCGCCCGGCGTGCCCAGTATTCGCATGCTGCACAATCACTTTATCGTTTTCGACAAAGCCGAACTGGCTGCCGCGCCGCTGGCCGACACCAACAACCCGAACCTCACCGATGGCGGCCAGCATTCGCTGTTTCAGGCCCATCTGCGCGATGTCTATCGCGCATTCTTCGCCGAACTCGACCTCAAAATCCTCAAGCCCTGCATCCCGGGCGAATGCCGCATCGGCCTCACCGGCTACCCGCAGGGCCTGCCCAGCTGGGAAATCCAGGGCGGCGCGGCGGCCCTTGCCGAGGTGCAGTTCTGGAAGGAATACGACACCATCCTCAAGGGCTTCATCGACTTCTACCGCAGCTTCTTCGGCCAGGTCTCGACGCGTAACTCGCCGCTTCCGCGCGACATCAATTTCCCGGCGCTGGTCGAGGCGCGCCTGCAGTTCAACAACGATTTCCTGACCACCGCCAAGATGGTACGCGAGCGCTGTATCAAGGACGCCAAGTATGCCAACGCGATTCGCTGGCAGCCGGCGTTCAAGCAGCTCATCTACCGCAACGACCAAGGCAAGCTGATCGTGACGATCAGCCAGAACTCGATCGGCAACGCGATTACCGAACTGCTCGGTGTCGTCGTCAATCGGCGCCCCGATGCCGAAGCCTACGGCGCCGCCGAACCGGCACTGATCGACAGATTGCTGGAAGTGCGTCGCCGCTTGGTCGAGGCCGATCTCGGTCAGGGCATCGCCACGGCGTACTGGTCGGCGGCATAATCGGCGGCATGGCAGACGATTCGATCAACCATTCGCGCCGCGGCTTCCTGCGCGGCCAGTTCAAGCCGGCAATGCCGGCCCCGCAGCGTCCGCCCTGGGCCCTGCCGGAGGCCGAATTTCTCCGCAAATGCACGCGCTGCAACAACTGCGCGATCATCTGCCCGACCAAGATTATCGTCATGCAGGATGGTTATCCTCGCATCGACTTCACGGTTGCGGGCTGCACCTTCTGCGGCGAATGCGTGCGCGTCTGCACCCCGGCCGCGCTGCATCGCGATGAAGGCGCCCCCCCCTGGTCGATCAAAGCCAGCGTGAATGAAAAGTGCCTGACCCAGCGCGGCGTCGAATGTCGCATCTGCGGCGAACATTGCGAGGTCGAGGCGATTCGCTTTTTGCCACGCATCGACGCACCGCCCTTTCCGATGATCGACGCCACTGCCTGTAACGGCTGTGGCGCCTGCATCGCCCCCTGCCCAAACCAGGCCGTCACGCAGGCCTAGTCTCTTACTGTGTCAAGCATGATGGCGCCCCCCGCCTCAGCAGGGACTCCGCTCAGCTTGCCCGCATCAAATCCCTTCACCCAGGTTGCCAGCCAACTCTTTGGCCACGGCAAACAGGAAATCGTCTTGCCGTGCTGAAATTTCATTGCGGAAACTGACAAGAGAGGTTTCAACTTCAGCGTCCATGTATTTATGGCTATAAAATATAGCGGGAGTAGCCTGAACACCATAATATATTGTGAGCCTTACAGACAAAACTTAGCCCCAAAAATCTGCGCGCTTGCACCGCAATGCTTCAATCCAAGAATAAATCACTATTTCTCGCAATTCTCCTTGCGCTGACATTTCAACTCTCGTCGGCCCTGCATGCTGCCGATTTGATACGGCTCTCAGTAAGCATTCCTGGCCCTGGAGCAGCCTCTTACTACCCGATTGAACTAATTTCAAGAATCGGAGCCGACAAGGCCGAGGGGGCAGAAGTACGAGTAGTGTTTTCACCTGGCGGACCTGATGCACTTAGCCAGATGCTAAACAACAATACTGACTTTGCCGTCGTCGGACTACCTGCCGCGATGTCAGTGCGCCTAAAGGACAACCGGCTGACCGCAATTGCGGCAGTCAACGATCTGCCGCTATACGCATTGCTGGTTCGCTCTAGTCTCAAAGGGGAAGTAAAAACAATCGCTGACCTGAAAGGGCATACAATTGGCTTGCATAGCAATTCCGCCTCAAGCAAGAGCACATCACAGCAAGTTCTTGAATTACTGTTTCGTCGGGGTGGCGTTGCACCCGGGAGCTATCGCATCATCGGTATCGGTCGGCGCTGGGAGTCCGAAGCGCTGATGCTGAAGACGGGTACAGTCGATGCTGTTATCGGAGACGAGCCACATGCAAGTCATATGTCATCTGAGAGAATTGCCTTTCCACTGATTCATCTAGGCGACGCCGAAACGATGCGCCTTTTCGCCGGCGCTGGTTTTTTGCGAGGCGCCCTGATTGCCCGAAGCGACAAACTTGAACGTGACCCTGACAAAGCGGCGCTGATGGTTCGCATCCTCAAAAGGACGTTAGCCTGGATTGCGAGCCATAGCCCTGAGGAGTTCACGAACGCGATGGGTATCACTGATCCCGATGATCGCCAGAAGCTTATTGCCGTACTCAACAAATATCCACGGCAATACAGTAAGGACGGAAGTTTTTCCACCCGGCAACTTCGTGACACTGAAATTTTCTTCATCGACTCCCAGACTGGTGACGATCAAGCAAAAATCTTCAGGGTTGATGCAATGATCAACGATCAATGGGTAGGCCAGCGCGACTAGAATGCGAACTCAATTGCTGCAAACGCTAAACGCCCGTCTTGCTATTCGGATGGCCAGCTCGCTGCTGATTGTGTTGCTTTGCCTGATCGCCCAGGCAATCTGGATCAAGGAAGTGGCAAACGAGAAAGCGCGCTCAAAGCAGCTTTCCAGTGCCCGCGAACACTACTCGGTTGTGCTAGCCGAACTCGACCGACGCTGGGCGCGCGAGGCATTCAATCTAAAAGCAAGCATCGAATCACAGAATCTTCTCGACGGATCGAAGCAGCACGCCGACCAGTTACTTACTTTCCTGATATCCCAAGGAACCAGTATGGAGTTTCCATCTCTCAGAATCGAGAGAACAACTGGCGAAGCGATTGTAGCCTACGACTATGCCAGCCACGTAAATCCGAAGTTAAAATTTTCCCCAGGACAGGGATCAGCATGGCTCCAGAACACAGATGACGGCAATCTGTACTTTGTGATCCGTCAGTTCATTTGGCTCGGCAAGGAAAATGGCTATCTCTTGCTTTTCAAGCCGATGGACAACGCACTCCTGACCCAGACTACCTACCCTGGTACCCGACTCAGCCTTTGGTGGAAAGGTCACGCCATTGCATCGTCGGATGGAGAGGATGGCGTACAAAACACCTCGCGCAGTTTCCAAAAGCCGGAAAACCGTGATGACAGCATAGCGCTAACCTGGTCCGGCCCCGAAAGCGATAATGCTCCAAAATTGTTGATTGAGATATTGTCCAACGAATTGATCGGTACCTTCAGCTTAGCCAAGCCTATTGCGCTTGCTTTTCTGGTGATCGTCATCATGATGGCAATCAATTATTATGCACTGTGGCTTGAATCAACTCGGCAACTTGATGCCCTACTACAAGCTGAAAAACGCTTCGACTAGCTGGGCAAAGTAGATGAAACAGTCATTTCGGCCATGCGGATAGCTCAGACTGGCCAGGATGACTATTTACGCACGTTAGCAGAAACCGCTGAACCCAAGATGCGCCATCAGGTTAATTCAGCACATTAAACTCAACACCAGAAATCTGAAACATGTGGCGAGGCTTCCCCGCTCACTGAGGCCGGCCTGATTCCTGCTTTCTGCATCTTGGTATCCCGATGCCTCCGTTTGCTTTTGAGCACACCAGGAACTTCCCCAGCCTTCGTCTCAACTCACCCAGATCAACGCAACGCAATGAATAGGAATGCACGCCATATCTCCCTTTCGCTACTACTCGTCAGTTCACTTGTTGCGGCTAACCCACCGCTCAACGACGCGGCAAAACGTTTGCAACTAGCCGAGCAAAAGGCCAAGTTGGTAGAAACATTAATCAACACACCGGCCATGAAGGCCGCTGCGGAAAATAGCAATTCCGAGGTTGCCGCCTGGGCAATCAACAGTCGCCTACTGTTTGAGCAGGCACGCGCTGCGATCAGCTTTGCACGCGATGAGGAGGCCATCGAGAAACTTGATGAAGCGCTGCGCAGCCTATCCCGCTCCAGCAGCATGCTAACCAACGATACAAATAGCGCAAATGTTCTACGTCGTCAGTTTGACGAGCATGCCGTCCAAGTCGAAAGTTATCGGCAGACACTGCAGGATATGACGAGCACCCCGCAAACCGCCAATTCGGCCCGCCAGACCATCATTCGTCTGGATCAACTGACTCACGAGGGACGAAAACTCCTGGAAACCGGTAGGCTAAATGATGCCAACATCCGCATGGCATCTGCTTACAAGATCGCCGTCGCCGAAATAACCCGTCTGCGTGATGGACAGGAAGTTGTCATGCGACTTCAATTCGCCAACCCTCGCGAGGAGTTTCTTTACGAACTAAAGCGCTTTCATTCCAATGAAATTCTTGTTGGAATGATGAGCAAGGAAGAGCGCATCTCTTTGGATACACGAAAGCAAGTCGATAGCCACTTCAATGCTGCGGTAGACCTGAAAAATGAAGCAAATTCGAAAGCGTCTGCCAATGATTACCCTGCAGCCGTCAAATACATGGAGAAAGCAATCGCGCAGTTAAATCGAGCCCTGCAAATCATAGGGGTTCCGGTCTTCTAGACTCGGAACCAGACAAGCCTGGAGTCGCTTATTTTCACGGATTGGCTGAACGTAGGTGAGCAACGCCCCCAAAACTACCCACCCACAAATCCCCTTTCGACGAAGACCCCATGGCGAACACATTATTAGCAAAAAGTCCATCGGCAGTCGTCATTGCCTTGGCAAACTTTCCGGTATCCGGTTGAAAAGTGGTCAATCCGTTATTGGTCCCGATCCATAATTTTCCACCACCATCGGCATGCAACATGAAAATGTGATTGCCCGGCAGTCCCTCAGCGGTGGTGTAGTTGATCCAGCGCTTGCCATCGAAGCGCGACAACCCGCCCCCCCAAGTTCCTGCCCATACATTGCCCTGACGATCAACCTCAAGCGAGACGACATAGTTTGGGTTATAGGCAACATCCACGCCTTGCAAACCCATTTCCTGTTTCTGTTTGGCGTGATGAGTCGACTGCTTGCCCGGATCATTCTTGTAGGCAATGGCATCTTTTACCTTCGCATAAGGTGCCCCGAGCCCCTTTGCATGATTCCAGTTTTCCCACTTATTGGAGGCATAGCGAGCCATGCCACCCTCAGTTGCAAGCCAGATGTCGCCATTCTTGCCCTCAGCCAGGCCATAGATCCAGTCGTTCGGCACGCCACCCTTGGTGTTCTCTACGGTAAAGAGATCCCACTTACTTCGATCATCAAGCTTGCCACCACGAATGCGATTGACCCCCGACCATGTGGCAATCCAGATATCTCCATTGCTCGCAGTCAGCACGTCGTAAACAAAAGCGTCCCCCAGTCCCTCCGGGATGTTGTAGGTTTTCCACTTGCCCGATTTTTCGTCGAGCAACGAAAGTCCACCACCGTAGGTCCCGACGGCAATCATCCCCTTGACCCGTCCGACATAGAACATTCCGTTCGAGAGCAATCCGTTTCTAGCATCGTAAAGCTTGAAACTGTCATCCTTGGTGTCATAACGTACCACGCCACCCGAGGTACCAACCCATACAACAGAGCCATCGAGATAGATCGACTTCACGTTCTTGTTGCCAACGCGGAAATGCGTGAATTTGGCAGCCGGATCGACGGCAACCTTGCCTTCACGCTCTTGATGCTGCTGGGCTATAGGCGGGTGGGTGCCTGTCATTGGCGGATGGACAGGAGCCGCTGACGTAGGTGGGGCAGCTACTGCCAATCCGAACTGTACGGCGAGCAGAAAACCAATCACCCGTAAGCAGAACGATGAAGGGAGAGTCATCAAATTTCCTTTTGACATGTAGATTATTGCGGTGTAACCCGCACCACACCACGTTTTGTGCCTACCCAGACATCACCATCAGGCGCTACCGCAATGGCGTAAACATGGGTATCAAAGAGCCCTTCTGCCTTACCAAAGTTCTTCCAAGTCTTGCCGTCGTAGCGAGATAACCCCTTGTCCGTACCGAACCAGAAGACCCCCTTATCATCCTGCACAATCGCATACACGATGTTGCCAGCGAGCCCATCCCGGGTTGTCAGATTGACCCACCGCTTACCATCGAAGCGAGAAACCCCCCCACCCCACGTGCCTGCCCAAACAATGCCATCCGGGGCGACGTGTATGGAAAACACATAGTTCGGGTTGTAGGATGACAAGCCCTCGACTTGGGTCGTCAAGTCGTGACGCGAGCGTGTTCCTAGCCCTGTATTTGCACTTGCTTGGAGGTTCTCGGTGTTTTCAGCCCCCAGCCCATCCTTGTGTGTCCACGAACGCCAGCGTTTGCCATCGTACATGGAAACACCACCCTCGGTACCAAACCACACCCGCCCATCTTTATCAACAGAAAGACCGTAGACCCATTCGTTAATCAACTCCTTAACGTAGGTCTTGAACCTGCCAGTTTTTACATTGAAGACATTAACCCCAGCCCAGGTACCGATCCAAAGATTGCCACCCTTGTCATTGGCAAAGGAGTAGATCCAGTAGTCCGCGAGGCCGTGCATCGGAAAATAGGTTTTCCACTTGCCGTCCTTGTATCGCGAAGCACCCCCTGCATTGGTACCAAACCATTTGTGGCCTTCGCTATCAATACCAATTGCAAATACGTATTCGTTGGCGAGTCCATGCTCGCGAGTGAAGGTATTGCGGGGCTTATTTGTTTTTAGATCGATCTCGTGTGCCCCAACCGAGGTGCCGACCCACAGGGTGTTACTTGAACGTTCGATAGTCAGCGCCCGCACATAGACATTTTCGCCAACCTCAAATGAATCGACAACGCGGGGACCTGCCTTGTCAGATGCAAAAACCGGCTGAAACACCGCTATCACGTGAAGCACAAAGCCACAAAGCCACAATTTCAATCTCATCTCAGTGTTCTCACAAAAGCCAATACATCGAGAATTTGAGCATCCTGCAGAATCCCGAAGAAAGGAGGCATCGTTTTTTTACCGCTTTTTACCGATTGCATCAGGACTATGTCCGGCTGCTCAAGCCTCTCGCCCAAACGGAACTTCGGCGCCTCTGGAACAACGCCCTCGCCTCGAGGCCCATGACAAGCAGCACAGTGCATTCCGTACAATTGTTGCCCTTGTGCAATATTCGCTGCCAAAGCCAGACTCGGCCCCGTTGCAGCCAAGGCACACACGATTAAGGTTCGCGATAGCACAATCATGAAAGTCTCCTCAAATACGCCAATATTCACAAGCGGCGCTGTTTTTTCTTAGCTTTGGCAGGGCCGACATTCCTGATCCGATCAGCCAGAACCTGATACTGCTCTGCCTGAGTACGATCAACCTCTACAGGCAAACCACTACCAGTTGTATAAGCGGCCACCAAGGCATCGATGGCCGGAAGATACTCATTGGTTGCCGCTCGTTTGACCCAAGTCAGAGCCTCTGGCGTATTGAGATCAGCTTCGGTATACCCAAGCTCTCCTTTCAGATACGCTTGCGCAACCACATTGACGGCAAGCGGCAATCCTTTTTCGGCTGCTTTCAATATCCACTCGCGGCCCGCCAGCACATCCTTTTTGGTCCCTTCTCCCGCCGCAAGCATCACCCCGAGGCCAAACATCCCATCGGGCTCTCCTTGTTCGGCCGACTTGCGGTAAAGCGCAATCGCATCCTCATCAAAGTCGGTACGGTCGAGTATATCGGCTAGTAGCGCCTGTGCCTTGGCATGCCCTGCCAGTGATGCCGCACGTAGCGGTGTCATTGCACCAACGACATCACCATCACGAAAACTCTTCACGCCGGACTGATAGTCGTCATCCGCGTTAGCCAGAGCACTTGAGGAAACACACGTCATGCTAACGAGGAGCACGACAACCCACTGACACCACGTCATCGACAACTCCAACTTTCTGACATCACTCTTTTCCTGTGCCATGAACTTCCATCTCCTCCAACTTCCTGTATAGGCTGGAGAGTCCAATATCCAACTTCTGAGCTGCCAATCGACGGTCACCATTGGCATCTCTCAAAGCCCGGGAAATAATCTCAGCCTCAATATGCCGCATTTGCTCTCTAAGGCTTGCGTCTGAAGCAAATTTAATGCCTGATGACTCTTTAAACTGAACTGATCGAGCGATATCTGGCGGCAAATCAGCCAGCGTTATACGCTCACCATCCGCCAAGATGTAGGCACGGTTGATCACGTTCTCAAGTTCCCGAACATTACCAGGCCAAGCGAACTCAACGAGAATCTCCTCAGCAATCGGGTCTAACTCCAAGGCTTTCTTACCCTGCCCTACCGACAAGTTATGCAAGACAAATTGGATCAGGCGTGCAATGTCTTCCTTGCGTTCGCGAAGTGGCGGAATAAGGATGTGAAACATGGATAGCCTAAAATAGAGATCTTCGCGAAACCGACCTTCCTTGACCATCTCTGGCAAGTTACGGTTAGTCGCTGCAATGATCCTTACATCCACCCGTCTGACCTGTTCGCCCCCGAGTGGACGAACCTCCTTGTCCTCAATGACATGGAGCAATTTAGTCTGCAGATGGAGAGGCAATTCGCCAATTTCGTCAAGGAAAAGTGTACCCCTATCTGCCTGCGTGAACAACCCCTTGCGCGCCCGATCCGCACCGGTAAATGCCCCCTTGGCGTGGCCGAAGAATTCGCTCTCCATTAGATTTTCGGGAATGGCACCGCAGTTGACTGGAATAAACGGAAACTCGCTACGCGGGCTCATCTCGTGGATGCTGCGAGCGATAACCCCCTTGCCTGTACCACTTTCGCCAGTAACTAGCACCGTACTGTCGGTCACCGCAACCTTTGAGACAAGTCGCTCCATCTCAACCATCGACCGGGAGCTGAAATGAAAAAACCCGCGCTCGCGGGTAACCAATTGCCGTAATGCCTGGTTTTCCGCCTTCAAGCCACGCATTGAGCCAATCTGCTCGATCCGGTGAAGCAACTCTTCGTTGCGAACCGGCTTCACCATGTAATCCGTCGCCCCTGCTCGCAATGCCTCAACCGCCGTTTCCATTGACGCGAAGGCAGTAACCATGATGAACTGAGTGTCAATTCCACTACCGCGGAAGCTGCGCACCAGTTCGACACCATTTCCATCAGGCATCATGATGTCGCAAAGCGCAACATCGATATCACCACGAACCAGCTTTGCAGAAGCCTCTTTGACGCCAGCGGCCGTATCTACCGAGTGACCGGCCTTAGAGAGCACAGATGCCAGGATTTGACGCAGTGCCGCTTCATCATCAACTATCAATACATGCATCACATAGACCTTGATATGTTATCGCCCTACCGACCGTCTTCCGCCAAGATTGGTACTGAAAATCGGATATCTAACGTAGTACCCACACCCGCCTCCGAACTTATTGAAATCGTTCCGCCCGCTGCTTCCACCAAAGAACGGCAGACAGAAAGCCCCAAGCCACTACCTCGCCCCGGCCCCTTGGTTGAGAACCGCTCCTCAAACACATGAGGCAATATCTCCTCTGGAATTCCAGCCCCGTTGTCGATAACACAAACTATAACCTGATTGCCTTCGATCGACGAGGTAACCCGGATTTTTGGGGCTTGTTGCTGCCCCTGACTCAAGGCATCTGCAGCATTGATAAGCAAATTCATTGCCACCTGAACCATATGATCAGCGACCAACACGACCGCAGGCAAATTGCCATCCAGATCAAGCTCTACATCAATCAACCGAAAACGGCGATCAAATTTTACGAAATTCGCAGTGCTCCGCAATATGCCATTTAAATCGGATAACTCTGCTTCCTGAGATTGCGGCACAGAGAACTCGCTGATCTGCCGCGTAATGTGCATCACGCGTGTCGCTTGTTCGAGAATCATCTCGGGATGGCATGTTCCACCGTAAAGTGAGCAAGACTGGCTTTGGCATTCGCGATCCATTGTCTCAGCCACCCCAACAATGGCCGAAAGTGGATTGTTAATCTCATGAGCGACCGATGCAGCGAGCGAACCGACCGCAGCCATTTTCTCTTTATGAAAACTCTGCTGCCGACTGAGCTCCAATTCGCTTTCACGACGAGCGAGCACATCCTGCATCGAGTTTACCGAATCCATTAGCAAGCCCAATTCGTCACGACGGTCATGCATGAGCTTGGGGCTGGGCTCTCCGCGCAACACGCGACTCGCGTGGCGACGAACCCGATCAATATCTGCCGACAATCCACGAAAGAAAACCTTGAACATTATCGCAACAAGGACAAGCGCCAGCATGCCAAATGCCAACCACTCTCCTGTCATTCGCCGGAGAGAATTGTGAGAACGCTCGGCAAACTTGGACTTGTTTGCCGCCACATCGGCCGTCACTCTGTCCAGTTCAAGCACCAACCGATGTAGCGTTGAGCGCAGTTCGGCAATCGTTGCCCGCGACGAATCTGAAAGTAGTTCGCCAACCACACTCTCCAGCGCCTGACGGGAACCAGCGAGTTCGGGATAAGCAATCTGCAAGCGCGTCAATCCTGGCAACAATGCCTCGACTTCGAGGGCAATCATTTTTCCAGACGCCTCAACATCGGGAGAAAAGTAGTTTTCATTGACCGAAATAACCGTGCGCGAGACAGCGTAATTGAGTCCAACAAGCAATTCCTCACGCTCATTGATACTTTGTAGCAGCGCCACCGACTCAAGCATGCTCCCGCGCTCAAAAGCGAGCACCAGGCTAACAATCAAGAAATACGCAGCTAGCAAAGAAGTAAATAACCAAGTCTTGCCCCTCAGAGAATAGAATATTGGCAACCGCCCTTGCTCTCGTCGTTCTCGAATACTTGCCGCCAGCGATTCAGTCACCACCATACTCCCACTAAAGAATTACGGCCTACTTCTTGCACTCCATCCACTCCATCATATCGACGCAGCGGCAGACTTTTCCATACTGGTTCGCTGCCCTTACAATATGCAACTGAACGATATTTACCTGCAATCAATCAAAACATGCTGGCACGCAACGTAATCCTCGTACTCTTCGTCACGCTCTCGCTCCCTGCGACTGCTGCTGACCCACTGACCACGGCCATCAAAGCTATCGAGGACGGCCAGACGAAGCTCGCTGCTCAACTATTGACACCTCTCGCCATTGCGGGCAACAGCACAGCCCAAGTTCGCCTTGGTTCACTCTACTACTTAGGCCATGGAGTTCCTGAAGATGAGAAACAGGCCATTTTCTACTGGAAGAAGGCGGCAGGTCAAGGTTCTGCAGACGCCATGTTTCAACTGGGTTCCGCCTACCTATTTGGTAACCAAGCCGCAAGGACCGTACCCGACCCTGATCGCGAAGCGGCAACCTGGTACTTCCAAGCCGCCAGCGCTGGCCATTCTGAAGCACAATATCACCTTGGACTGCTCTTTCTTGCCGGCAAGGGGGTTATTGACAGCCGCATCGAGGCCGCTCGCTGGTTACGCAAAGCGGCGGCGCAAGACCATCAAGAGGCAAGAAAAGCCCTCAGCATTATCGAATCAGGTAAATGAGCCCGGGCTTCAAAGCTGACACAAAGCATTGCATGCTACACGCACTGCCGATGCGTCCCAGTTTCTCTCACCGACCCAAATGTCATTGACCACTCCATTTCTGGCAACCAGAAATGTAGTCGGATAAACGATGATCCCGTAATCCTTCCTAGCTCGCTTGCCTCCGGGATCGAGCAGGATAGGAAACGACAGCGGGAGTTGCAGGAGAAACTCGCGAACGAGATGAATATCGTCATCAACGGATATCGCGAATACGCCCAAGCCCTTCGTTCGATAATCATTGAACAGGCGATTCAGCGAAGCCATTTCGGCTCGGCATGGCTTACACCAGGTCGCCCAGAAGTTGATAAGGCAAGGAGCGGAGGAAACTCCGAGTTCAACCTGGCCACCATCGATCCTATCCAGCACACCCGAAGGCCACAACCTCCCTTGGTATGCACGGCCCCCCCCGCTATCATCACAACCAGAAAGCGCCAACGGTAGCGCCGCCAGCGACCTGATCAGAAGACGACGCTGCACGTTAGCCTCTTCCGTTGAGTAGTTTTTTGACCGAAACAATGCCACGCACTTGCCTAAGCTGATAGTCAATTCCCGCGGGTATTCTGTGGCCAACTGGGGCCGCACCCCGTCGGATATTTGATTCTGTGGCCCATGACACTCATGCTAGCTTGCATCATGGCAACGCTTTCATGTAGTCGAAAGTAAAGCCCAGACAGTTCGTCGAAAGTTCAGGATATTCGAGACCTCGCCCCTCTCACCTTTGGCTCCGCTTTTCTCAAAATAGAGAAGGCTTTCTCGTCCTGGCATTCGGATCCCCATGTGCTTTGTTTCGATGACGAAGGGGGAAATCGCGTCACCCGCATGCGCTCAAACACCGTTATCTACGGCAGGCTCTTGGCACTCAGGTGGGAACTGGTTGCACCAACTACTGAACTATTGAATTGATTATGATCTTAACATTCCCGGTCTTGCTCGTAATAGGTGCGGAAAGCCCTTCGAGGTCACCAGTTCTGGCCAAGGCATCACCACTCTTCGAAATCCGTGCCCCAACGACCACCGGGCCTACCGCAGAAAGCTTGAACTGGGGCGACATCGCCATCGAGTCATCAAGCGTAAAATTTAAAGGCAGTTCCGCCGCCTTCGCTCGCATCATCGCGACCGGCATCTTAGGGCCATTAACCGCCCGAGCAAAAACGAACAAGGTATCACCTGGCTTCATGGCGGAACGAATGCTACTATCCAACTCAACTGTACCTGAGATGCTGGCAATCACCGCCAGCGGCTCTTTCGCAACGCCAAGCGATACTTGGCCGACCGGTTTGCCGGCAATGGCGAGCCGATTCTCAGCGTCGCGTATACTTCCTGCAATTCCGGTCGCCGCCGGTGAATCCTCAGGAACCAGCGCCAACACTTTTTGCCACTCACGGATTGCCTGTGCATATTCTTGACGATCAAAGGCGATGGTTCCTGCCAACGCCAGCGCCTTGGTATTCTTTGGATCAATTTCCAGTGCCCTGCGCACAAGCTTCTCCGGCTCACCAAACAGTTTTTTACCCTGGGCCATGGCGACGATATCAGCGTAATCCGCATAGTGCTGGGCGTCGGGCGGCAACAGCCCAAGCGCCCGGCTGAATGCGGCGGAAGATTCCGGATAGCGCCCAAGGACGGCAAATGAACGCGCCAGCATCAGCCATCCTGCACCATCTCCCGGGTTTTCCTGGAGACGCAGAGCCAGCCGTTCGACCATAGCCGTAATCTGCTGTTTTGTCAGGGCATGTTCCCCCTCCTTTGGCCCGATGTCTGACTTCGACGCCACCACAGCGTCGGTCGCCCCAAGCGCCCAGTAAAGCCCACCGACAACCGCTGGAAAACCAATTGCGAGTGCAAGTGCCAAGGCTATCTTTGGCCCTCCTGAAACCACAGCCACAGGTGCTTCGCCGACATAATCCAGTGTGCGCTGCTCAAGCTCACCTTTGGAATGCAGGTAAGTCGATTCGTTTACCCGACCTTCGGCAAACTCTTTGTCGAGTTCAGCCATTTGCTCACGCAAAACCCGCAAATTCAACTCACGTTGTTCGGAGGTGCCAGTGTCGCTCAGCGGCCGACGTTTCAGTAGCGGGTAGACAACCGCGACAAGCACACCAACTAGTACTAGCCCGCCAACAAGCAAGAACACATTCATTTGATAAGTCCGGATTAACCTTGCAAGAGGCGCTTTGCCGTAGAACTCTGCATTTCGTCAAGCGGGGGAACGACCCGCTCGTGACGCCGCTTGAGCATCATGAACAACCCGGCAAGCCCGCTCACAAGCAACACGAACGGACCAACCCACAACAACCAGGTCGTCGTCTTCAGGGGAGGTAAATAGAGAACAAAATCGCCGTAGCGCTCGACCATATAGTCAATAACCTGCTTCTCGGTTTTACCTTGGCGCAACATATCGCGAACCTGATTCTTGAGGTCGATAGCGAGGTCGGCATGGGAGTCGGCAAGATTCTGGTTCTGACAAACCAGGCAGCGCAGCACTTCAGACAGTGATTGAACCTTGGCTTCAAGCACAGGATCATCGGATACCCGTTGCGCCTCGGCAGCATGGAGGTGAAATGACAGCCCAAGCACCAGCAGAAAAAGGGAAATTAGTTTACGCACCATTCAACTCCTTCACCAACGGAATGATCTTTTCACTGACCACAGTCTGCGTCAGTGGCCCGATATGCTTCATGCGAATGATCCCGGCCTTGTCGATGACAAAGGTTTCCGGAACGCCATAAACTCCAAAGTCGATGCCGACCTTGCCGTCTCGATCCCAGATCGATAACCGGTAAGGGTCACCGTGTTCTGTCAACCACGCTTTGGCAGGCTCCCTGCCGTCCTTATAATCGAGGCCAATGATCGGCGCGATATTGTGTCGGGCCAGTTCCAGCAATACCGGATGTTCCTGCCGGCAAGACACACACCATGAAGCCCAGATGTTGAGCAGCCAGACTTGGCCCGTCAAATCGCTGGGGGAGAAATTTCTATCGGGCTGATGCAACTGGCTGAGACTGAACATTGGCGCCGGTTTGCCAATTAACGGCGATGGCACCTCGCGAGGATTCAGGCGCAAACCAACGGCCAGGAATCCGACAAGGACAATGAAGATCAGCAGCGGGAACAGAAAACGACGCACGGGGCTTCCTCACGCCTTGGCCGAGGACAGCATTGACTCAGCCTCCCGGGCCCGCGCTGAAATTCGGTAGCGCCGATCCGCTGCAGCCAAGCACCCACCAAAGGCCATCAGCAAACAACCCCACCAGATCCAATCCACAAAGGGCTTATGCTGAACCCGTACAACCCACGTTTGCATGTTGATCGGCTCGCCCAGAGAAACATACAAATCGCGGAAAAGCCCCGTATCGATGGCTGCCTCGGTCATTGGCATGCGCTGCACGGTATAGATGCGCTTTTCCGGCTCCATGACGCGCTCGACCTTGCCGTTACGGCTGACTTCGATGCGGGCCCTGGCCGCCATGTAATTCGGCCCCTTTACTTCGTTGATTCCCTTGAAGGTGAAGGTATAGCCACCGACTGACGTCGTGTCGCCCTCGCTCATCTTGACATCGCTGTTTGTCTCATAAGCTTTGACGAAGGTCACCCCGAGAATGAACACGCCAACACCTAGATGCGCCATCACCATCCCCCACTGCGATATTGACATGCTACCGAGGCGAGACAGGCCACCCGCCGAGCCGGAACCAGCCCGGACCCGCAAGACGAGCAGGCTGGCATAGATTGCCCAGAAGCCCAGAAAAACGCCAACGGCCGTGAGGAATGTCCAGTCTCCCATTGCCAGCGGGATACCGATTGCCGCACACACAGACAGCCCCGCGCCGAGCCAGAGCAAACGGGGAAAATCATTGAGCGAAGCAGCCTTCCAGCGGGCAAAGGGGGCGAGCCCCATGAGGACGATCATGGGCGCCATGATCGGAACGAAAATCTTCTCAAAATATGGCGCACCCACGGAAATCTTGCCTAAACTCATGGCATCCAGAAATAGCGGATACAGCGTACCGATCAGCACCGTGACAGCAGCGACAGCCAGTAGAACGTTATTGCTCAGCAGCAGCGACTCACGGGAGAATATCTGGAAAGAACCACCCAGCCCGACTTTCGGCGCCCGCCAGGCGAATAGCAGGAGCGACGCTCCGACCACGATAGCGAGGAAGACCAGCACAAAAATACCGCGTTTTGGATCAGTGGCAAAGGCGTGAACCGAGGTCAAAACACCTGAGCGGACAAGGAAAGTGCCGAGCAGGGAGAGCGAGAAAGCCATGATCGCCAGCATGACCGTCCAATTCTTGAAAC
>SXGT01441193.1_pt1 | contig 18674 bp, 13 predicted proteins | sample 3176221 | NCBI WGS metagenome assembly SXGT01 (sample SAMN11356862, study PRJNA531348) | freshwater metagenome | isolation source: freshwater sample F1-120 | place: China: Fuxian Lake, Yuxi | collected 2017-12-25
GCCGCCCTGCAACAAGACCGCAAGCTGCGCGCCCCCTCTTGCGCGCGGACGGATCGAGGAGCTCGCCCTGCTCCTACCCTCACTCATCGGCGGATCGAGGGTGTTCATGCACTACGGCTCGGCGAGAGCTCACCAGTTACGCTTCCTTTGCCTGACGGAACGGGGTGGCGCATCCATGAAGCGCCGATCGGAGTACGGCGCACGTGTCACGACCGGATGGCGACGCGAGCGACCATCCACGACCGTCGTCCGGTCCGTAGTGCGATGGCATGACCACGGCGAGGGATCGCTTCGTCCGCATCGGCGCGATCACGACGGCGATGCTGTGCATCGTGACGGCCCGGGCCCCGGTGCCGCGTCCACGCATCCAGCGATCGTCCGGCATGGACCCACCGTCCCACCCGCCGAAGCCGCGCGCGATGACCACGACGGTGGGAGAGCGCACACAGGGGCCGACGGCGGTGCCACCCGTGGCGTCCGCCCGTGTGCGGTGCGATCGCGGTGCGGTGGAGGGCATCGTGCTGGACGCCGCGGGACGCGCGCTTCCCTGGGTGTCGATCGAGCTGTGCCACGCTGACGACCCGGCGCAAGGCGCTGTCGAGATCGGCACCACGGCCGGCGGAACGTTCGGCCCGGTCGAACTCGCCTGCGGCCCGTGGATCGTCCGCCTCGCGCGGTCGGCTGCCCCACTCTTTGCCGACGTCGAGCCGGTCCAGACCACGGTTCTCGAACTTCGCGTCGAATCGGCGGCGGATGCGGACGGCTGACGATCGCGCTGCCGGCTCCTCCACCGGCCACGGATCGGTGTCCGGCACCGCCCTGGAGCCGGCTTGCTCCGGGCCGTCCCCCGGGGGAGCGATCGATCCGTCACGCCGCGCCGGGGCGTCGGGTGTGGCGCTGCCGCGATCAGGCGGCGCTCACCTCCGAGGAGACCTCCCGCGGCGCGACGAACGAGACCTCGATCTCGGGCAGGAACGGCCACGGCGCCATCACCATGCACCAGCGCGGTCCGGTGACCGGTGCCTGGACCGATGTAAAGCGGCTCTACGCCAGCGACCCCGGGCATGACGAGGCGTTCGGCGAGGAGGTCGCGATCGACGGTGACGTGGCGCTCGCCGCCTCGGTGGTGAACATCATCGGCGGCGTCTCCGCCGGTTCGATCCACGCCTTCCGGCGCGATCCGATCGCCGGCACCTGGAGCGAGGAGCAGCGCATCGACTCGCCGAAGCCGACGGCCAACAAGTGGTTCGGCGGCGCTCTCGCCATCCTGGGCGACCTGCTGATCGTCGGTGCCCGGCACACCAGGGACGCGAACGGCGTGGCCACCGGCTCGGCGTGCGTGGATCGGCATGACCCGATCGCCGGCAAGTGGAACCTCGAGGCGCAGCAGTTCGACAGCGACGCCGAGTCCGGCGCGTACTTCGGCTGGAGCGTCGCGCTCGATGGCACGACCGCGATGATCGGCGCGCCTGGCTCGACCAAGAGCCTATCCCAATGGGCACGACCGAGCCGGGCGCAGCGCCGACCCCGCAGATGCGAGGCGCGCCGACGAGGCGAATCAGTGAAGAGATTCGGTGAGGAGGCGCAACGAAGCGGATGCGGGGTCGCCGCAAGCACGGCGACCGAGGGCCTATTGGGATAGGCTCTAAAGGCGGCACCAACGCCGGCTCCGCCAACGTCATCTCCGTGAGCGGAACGACCTGGACGCAGGATGGCGAGATCACCTGGCCAGCTCCGCACACCGCCGCCGAGTTCGGAGCCGCCGTCGCGATCGACGGCAGCCCGATCGCGATCGGCGCACGCAGCGACAACAGGGGGGGCGGCCTCACCGGCGCCGCCTACGTCCACGCGCACGACCCGGTGCTCGGGACCTGGCCGCTCGAGCAGGAGTTCGACGCGCCGAACTTCACGAACGGCCACTTCGGCGAAGTGGTCTGCCTGTGCGACGGGATCCTCATGGAGGGCGCGCCGAGCGAACTGACTGGCGGCGCCGGCGGCCACGCCTTCACCTGGCGACTCGGCAAGAAGAAGCACGGCCCGTGGCAAATCGAGAGCGACCTGCGCACCACCGACGGCGCCGCCGCCCGCAAGTTCGCCCACTGCGTCGCGATCGGCGACGAGGAGCTGCTCCTGTCCTCGTTCAACTCCGACACGGCCTCCGGCACCGACAGCGGCGAGATCTACCTGTGGGATCGTGACGAGCTGACCCACTGGATCACCCCGACCCACCCGGTGCCCGACGCCTCCATCGACCTGCTGGCCGAGCGCGGCGCCGCCGGCAGCCCGCTCCTCGTGGCGGTCGAGGCGATCGACGGCGTGCCGACCTGGATCCCGCTGCTGACCGACGGCTTCCGCGTGGACGCCGCGTGGGTCTTCCAGACGACCGCGCCCAACCCGGCGCTGGGCGTCACGGTGTCGGTGCGCGCCTGGAAGCTCGCCGTCGGCGGCGGGCTGGCCGCCTCCGACCTGATCGACGTCGACCTCTGATCGCCCTGATCGCCGCGACGCGGTGCGCTGCGGGATCAGCGGAACTCGAGCTCCTGGTCGAGGCTGGTGGCGACCTTGCCGTTCCAGCCGATGGCGTAGGAGCGGAGCGTCCAGGTCGTGCCGGCCAAGCCGGCGGGAGTGTCGTCCCATACGCGGAACGCGCCCGAGGCATCGAACACGCCGAGGTCGATCAGCGAGCCGTCCGGCACGCCGTTGATCTCGGCCAGCACCAGAGCCACCGCGTTCCCGGGTCGACCGCCACGCGTCCACGCGTTCACGCGATCTCGATACGACGCCTGCGCCGGATCGACCTGCAGCAGCAGGTCGTGCAGCCGGTAGAGCCCCAGGATCGTCTCGCCGCCGGCATCTCGCCTCATGAGCAGGTCGGGGATCGCGTCCCCGCTCGGCGAGACCGCCGGACCTGCCGGCGGCTGCGCGAAACCCAGGAGATCCCAGCGCTCGAACTGCGCCAGCAACTCGCCGGTCCCGGAGTGCAGTTCGACGCGGAGCGGGTCGCGGCCCATCGCCAGCCAATCGCCGAAGCCATCGCCGTTGACGTCGCCGAGGCTGCCGAGGTTCTCGCCGAACCGGTCGTCGTCGACCCGCCCCCGCGCCACCATGAGCACGGCGAGCGTCGCCGTCGAGAACGTCCGCACTTCGCCGCGCCGCAGATCCGCCAGCGGTGCGCCGACGATCAGGTCACGCCGCCCGTCGCCGTCAAGGTCGGCACCCTGCGCCAGCGTGAAGCCGAGTTGCTCGCCGCTGCCGCCGATCAGCTCGCCCAGCAGCGCTCCCGTCGCGCCCGACACGATGCGAACGCGGCCGGAATCACTCCCCGGCTTCGAATAGCCCGGGGCTCCGAATGCCCAGTCCGTCGTTCCGTCACCGTCGAGGTTCGTCGAGCGGCGCGATCGCCCACCCAAGCAGCTCGTTGCGAGCCTTCCCGGAGTGGTTCATGAGCAGCGCGCCGCTGGCGACGTCGTAGACCTCGACCAGCCCGCCGGACGTCGCCGCCAGGGACGACCACGGCGCGCCGATCGCCAGATGCACTCCGCCGCCCGGCTGCACGGCCGCCGCCACCGCCCGGCCGAACAGCTCCCCGACGCCGCTGCCGACGATGGTGGCGAGGATCGCGCCGCTCCCGGTCGACAGCACCTGCACCGTGCCCGAGCCGGTGCTGGACGGCGCCGACACGGCGAAGTCCTGTCGGCCGTCGCCGTCCAGATCGGGCAGCGCGATCACCGGTCCCCATGGTTGATCCGGCACCGGATGCCGCGCGAGGATGCCGCCGTTCCGCCCCGACACCACGAGCGCGCGCGCGTCGCCGACCCCGGAGCCGCTCGAGACCGCGACCGCGTCGCCGAGGCCGTCGCCGTTCACGTCGCCGACGTTCGCCAGGTCGCCACTGAACCGCTCGACGCCGAACTCGCCCAACTTGCCGGCGAGCGCCGCTCCGGACGGCAGCGAGTGGAGGTCGACGGCGCCGACGTGGAGATCGGAGGCGTGGCGATCCGGATCGCCGATCGCGACGTCGCCGACGCCGTCACCGTCGAAGTCGGCGCCCGCGGCGAGCGCGCGTCCGAAGCCCACGCCATCGACCGCCGTGATGCGGCGCAGGCGCGCGCCGTTCGCGCCGCGGTACACCGAGACCGCCGCCACCCGCGTCCCGCCGCGAACGTCAGCGACGGCCACGGCGAGGTCGACCAGCGCATCACCGTCGACATCCCCCGGCGCGGCGACCACCACATAGGACGGATCGGTGCCGAGATCGGCGCGCACCAGCTCGGAACCGGTGGCGCCCGAGAAGACGAACACGCGCCCGGGATCGAGCGCGGGATCGACCGGGAGCGCGCCGACCATGACGTCGGGCGTGCCGTCGCGATCGAGGTCGCCGACGTGCGCGATCGCGACCGGCTCGTGATCGACGTAGTCCGCGAAGTCGAAGGTCAGGGTGAGGAGATCGAGCCCGGTCGCGCTCGACGCGAGGCGGAGATGACCGCGCTCCGCCCCGCCGCTCGTGACGCGGTCGATCAGCGCCAGGTCGGCCAGCAGGTCCCCGTCGAGGTCCGGCAGCGCCGCCACGCGGCCGCTGCCGCCGAACCCGCCGAACCCGCCGAGCTTCGTCGAGCCGACCAGCCGCAGCAGCAGCGCGCCGGTCCGTCCCGAGACGACTCGCACCGCACCCACCCGGAGGCCGCCGGAGGTCTCGTCCGGCGCGCCGATCGCGACGTCGGCATGGCCGTCGCCGTCCACGTCGCCGAGCGCGGCGAGGCTCGAGCCGAGCGCGGAGACCGCGTGCGGCGAGGTCCATTCGCGCAGCTGGCTGCCATCGACGCCGGAGAAGACGCGGACGTACTCGCCGATCGGCGCACCCACCGCGAAGTCGGCGATGCCGTCTCCATCGATGTCGCCGACGTCCGCGACCTGCCGGCCGAAGCCCTCATGGGTCTCGCTGCCGGAGGAGACCTCGAGCAGGGTCGCCAGATCGACGCCCGAGACGATGCGCGCCTCCGCCGGCTCGAACGAGCCGCCGGCCTGATCGACTCCCACCAGCAGATCGGCGACGCCGTCGCCATCATGGTCGCGCCAGTTGGCGAGCGCTGAACCGAAACGCTCGTAGCCGATGTGCCCCGCGACCTGCCACTCGAGTTGCTGCGCCGAAGCCGGCGCCGGGGCAAGGCACGAGGCGATCAGCGCGCCCGATGCCGTCGCGATTCTCGTCAACGCAACCATGGCTCGCACTCCTGCAGCACTTGCCGCACTCCACGCAGCGTTTCCAGTGTGAGGATTCTCGAACGCAAACACCACAGATCGCTCCCACGCCGCATCGCCATGGCGTGTCGCAATCGTCACCGCACGGTGACAACCCCTCGGCGCCTCCGTCTCGAGAGCGTGTCTTCGCCGCTCGAACTTCGCTCCTCGTGCCGGCAGCGAGGTGCGGTCGACTCCGCAACCGGGTCAGTGGAACTCGAGCCGCTGGTCGAAGCTGGTGGCGACCTTGCCGTCCCAGCCGATCGCGTAGGAGCGGAGCGTCCAGGCGGTGCCGGTCAGGCCCGCCGGGACCGAGTCGACGACATGGAACTCGCCGTCGGCGCCGAATGCGCCGAGCTCGATCAGCGACGCCGTCGGGACCCCGTTGATCTCGACCAGCATCAGTGCCGCGAGGTTCCCGGCCGGCGCGCCACGCGTGGAGGCCGTCACGGTGTCGCCGGGAAACGCGCGCGGCGGATCGATCTGCAGCGGCAAGTCGCCGATCGCCGTCAACCGCAGCCAGGTCTCCTCGCCGTGGAGAGCGACGACGAGGTCGGGCAGTCGATCGCCGGACGGCGAGACCGGCGCGCCCCACGGCGGCCGCGCGACGGCAAGCAGGTTGTCGTGCTCGAAGCGCGTCAGCAGGTCGCCATTCCCCGAGTGCCATTCGACGCGGTCCGGTCTCCCGCCGAGCGCGCGCCAGTCGGCGAGACCGTCGCCGTTCGTGTCGGCGACGACGTCGATCCGGCGGCCGAAGCGGTCACCATTCGCCACTCCGCCCCGCACCCACAGCCGCCCGAAGCCGGCGCCGGAGAGTGCGCGGACCTCGCCGTGGCTGCGATTGAAGCCCGGCGCACCCACCAGGAGATCGCCGACTCCGTCCCCGTCGAGGTCTTCAGTGGATGCCAGCGCCGCGCCGAGCAACTCGTTGAGCGCGCCGTCCAGCATCTGCAACGCGGCGCCGTCAACTCCGGAGACGACGTGCACCCGCCCGGCCGAGCTGCCGGGCCCGTTGTAGCCCGGCCCGCCGAACGCCCAGTCACGCGTGCCATCGCCATCGACGTCGTGCAGCGGCGTCACCGCAGAGCCGAGCTCTTCGGCAGTCCAGTTGCCGGGGTACTGGAACAGGCGCTTGCCGCCGCCGAGGTCGAAGACCTCGACGAGACCGGCGCCCGGGATGCCGAACGAGTACCCCGGCGCGCCGATCGCGAGATGCACACTGCCGTTCGGTTGCACCACCGCCGCAATCGCCTCACCGAACAGCGAAGGCGACGTGCCTGCCGTCGGACCGCTGAAGCTCTGGAGCACCGCGCCGGTCGCCGTCGAGATCACGTCGACCTGGCCGCTGCCCGCCGGCAGCATGGCTCCGACCGCGTAGTCGCCGATCGTGTCGCCATCGAGGTCAGGCAGCGCAACCAATGCGTGCGACGGCACGCTCGGCACGTCATGACGCGCGAGGATCGCACCGTCGCGCCCGGAGACGATCAGCGCCTGCTCGTGGTATTGGGTCACCGCGACCAGATCACCGTGCCCGTCGCCGTTGACGTCGCCGAGCTGCGCCATCGGACCGTCGAAGAGCTCGTGCAAGGCCGTCTCGTAGCGCTCCGCGAGCTTGACCCCGGTCGGCAGCGTGTGGATCTCGACTCCCGCCCCTGAGCCGTAGGGGTCCTCTCCCGAATTGCCGATCGCCAGGTCGGCGACGCCGTCGCCATCGAAGTCGGCGCCGGTCGCCAGCTCGCGACCGTGGTCGCCGGCTTGGCGCACGAGCCGCAGCAGCCGTGCGCCGTCGCTGCCGGCATGCACCACGTAGGACGGGGTGTTCCGGTTGAAGCGCACGTCGTCGACCGCCACCGCCAAGTCGGGGATGGTGTCGCCGTCGACGTCGCCGGCGGCGCCACCGATCACCCAGGTCGGGTCGGTGCCGAGATCGAAGCGCAACAGCTCGGCCGCGGTGGCTCCCGAGAAGACGAAGGCGCGCCCCGGATCCTGAGTCGGATCGAGCGGGACCGCGCCCACCACCAAGTCAGGCGCGCCATCGCCGTCTAAGTCCCCGGCGGCGGCCACCGACACCGGCTCGAAGTCGACGTAGTCGGCGAAGTCGAACGTGAGCGTGCGGAGGTCGAGGCCGGAGGCGCTCGAGACGAAGCGGAGATGGCCGTACTCGACCGCCGCGATGGTGACGACGTCGAGCAATGCGAGATCGCGCACGCCGTCGCCATCGAGATCGTCGAGCGCGGCGACGCGGTCGCGATCGCCGAGACGGGCAAGGCGCGTCGAGCCGGTGATTCGCAGCAGCAGCGCGCCGTTGCGCCCTGACACCACTCGGACGGCGCCGACCTTGCGGCCGCCGGATGCCTCGTCGGGCCCGCCGATCGCGACGTCGTCGTGGCCGTCACCGTCGACGTCGCCCAGCGCGGCAAGGCTGGCACCGAACTCCGACGTGACCTGCGGCGAGGTCCACTCGCGCAGCTGGCGGCCGTCGACGCCGGAGAAGATGCGCACGTACTTGCCGATCGGCGCGCCGACCGCGAAGTCGGCCGCGCCGTCGGCATCGACATCGCCGACGTCGGCGACCTGCAGGCCGAACCCGTCGTGCGCGTCGCTGCCGGACGAGACCTCGAGCAGCGTGGAGAGGTCGCTGCCCGACACGATGCGCACCGCGGCGGGTTCGAGCGAGTCGCTCGCCTGCGGCGCACCGACCAGCAGGTCGCGCACGCCATCGCCGTCCTGGTCCTGCCACACGGCGAGCGAGGAGCCGAAACGCCAGTAGCCGACCCGCCCCTCCACCTGCCACTGCACCTGCTGCGCCGGAGCGACCGCAGCGAAAGCGCCAAGGAGCGCACCACCCGCGACCATCGTGATTCGAGGCATCTTCGGCTCCCTTCTCCCGATCCCCGCTCCGTCGCGGGCGGCAGCGGACGGTCAGCGGAACTCGAGCGGCTGGTCGCAGCTGGCGATCACCTTGCCGTTCCAGCCGATCGCGAGGCAGCCGCTCGCTGACGGCCTGCTCGCCGGTCGTGCCGAACGCGCCGAGGTCGATGATCGCTCCGTCGGCGACGGCGTGGATCGCCACCAGCTGGACCGCGGCGAGGTTCCCGTTCCGTCCGCCGCCCGGCGGAACCCGATGCGCATGGTGGAGCCCCGTGTGATCGCGGATGCGAACGCACCCACCGACCTTCCTAGAGCGGTCGACCGCGGCCGTTCTAACCCGATTCCGCCCCGCCGGGAGTGGCGAGCGCGACCAGGCGGCGCCCGACGGCCGGGAGCTCCCCGCGGGAGGCGGCCGCGATCTCCGCGGCGGCCGCTGCCGCCACGAACGCGGCGGCGGACGGCGTCGCCGGCAGCACCGTGATCAGGTAGCGGAACAGGTAGGGCGCGGCGGTCGATCGCACGACGTCGAACCGCGCCGCCACCTCCGCCGCGATCGCGTGGAACGGGTGCAGCTCGTGGTCGTGCGCGGCGCGGCACGCCGCGAGCGGATCGCCGGCCGCCAGCAGCGTCGTCACCAGCTCGCCGGCGACCGGCTGCAACAGTCGCCGGGAAGCGGCGGCGCGAGCCTGCGCGAGCAGCCAGCCGACCGCCGCGCCGTCGATCGTCTCGAACGCGAAGTCCTCGATCAGGAGGAGGCCGCCCGGCTCGAGCCGCGCGTGGGCGACGGCGAGTGCGCGGGCGAGCGGCGCGACGTGATGGAGCGAGCGGGTGAAGGCGATGGCGTCGAAGCGGTGCGTCGCGGCGTGCTCGCCGAAACCGGGCCACGCGGCCTGCCGCGCGTCGACGCCGAGACGGCGCGCCGCCGCGACTCGGTCGGGATCGCCATCGATGGCGAGCACCTGATGACCGGCCCGCGCGAGCGCCACCGCGACCTCGCCGCTGCCGCAACCGATCTCGAGCAGCCGCGAGGCCGGCGCGAGCTCGCGCGTCAGGAACGCCGCGGTCGCCGCCGTCGCCACTTCGAGCGGCGTCGCCGGCTCCTGCATCACCGCCCCGCGACGCGGCCGAGGTAGTCGTCGAGCCAGCGCGCTCCCTGCGGCGGGACACGGGCGGCGGCGGGGAGAGTGCCGTCGGCCGACGGCTCGGCCAGGCGGATGACGATCGCCAGGGTGAAGTCGCCCGGCGGCGGGTGGCGCGTGTATTCGCCGCCGCCGGAGAAGGTGCCGCGGATCGCGAGGTCGAGGCGGGCGAGCTGCTCGCCGCTGAACTCGACCGTCCCGCCGAGGCGCGCGTCGTAGCGGCGGGTGCCGTCGGTCGAGCGCAGCGCGATCGAGCCGTCGACGGTGGCGCCCTTCACCCCCTTGGCGGCGGGCAGCAGCGTCACCCCGCAGCGCACGACCTCCTCCGACTCCCACAGCGGCGGCTCGCCGCGCGTGTTGTCGATGCAGTGGAAGCGGGCGATGCGCCGCGCGAGCGCCGGCGGGAATCGGCCGGCGCGCAGCTCCGCGATCTCCGGCTCGAGCAGCCAGAGGTGATCGAGGCTGGTCGCCCGCTGCATGATCCGGCGGAACTCGTCCTCCGGCTCGGGCCACTTCGCCTCGGTGATGCGGGCGCGCACCTCGGCGACGCGGGCGCCGGCCGGCAGCGCGCGATCGAAACGCGGATCGACGGCGCCGGTCAGCGCCGCCGCGTCGACCGGCTTCCACTCGTCGAGCGCGGCCTTCAGCCGCTGCTGCAGCCGGTCGACGCCGCGGTGGTTCCACCCTTCGAGCAGCGTCCCGTCCGGCGCGAAGGCGTAGAAGCCCTGCGTCGTGTTGCCCGGCTTGAGCCCCTCACGCTGATAGACGACCTTGCGGAAGAACTCCCCCGCCGCGTCCTGGCGGCGCTCCTCGTACCAGACGTCGAGCGCGACCGGCACGAAGCGGCGCTTGAGCAGCTCGATCACGTCGCGATCGGCGAAGCTCGACGCACGGTCGAGCACCCCGTTGTTTCACACGCAGCCGAGCGGATGGCCGTTCATCGCCCACAGCAGCAGCGGGCGTCTGGTGCGGATCGCCTCGTCGCGCGCGGCGAGCAGGTCGACGCGCCAGCCGATCGTCTCCCATGGCTCGGCGCGCGTCGGCAACAGCTCGCGATGGAGCGCCGCGACGTCGGCGGGCGCGAGCGGCGGCGGGGTGTCGCCGTACGAAGGCGACAGCACCGCGGCGACCGTCAAGGCGATGTGAGCGAGTGCAGTCATGTCACGGCTCCCGGGCCAAGGGGACAGCTCGTCGTACGGTACCCGGTTCGGCAACCGACAAGTGGCCCGCAGCAGTGGTGACGAAATGGGACGACTGATCCAGGATCAGCCGTTTCACCGCCGCGGCGATAGCTTCGCCGAGGCCACCGCCGGGAGACTCCGATGCGATTTGGGTGCATGGGTTGCGTCGCGGCACTCCTTTCGGTCGTGCTGGGCATCTCCGCCGCAACGAGTTCCGTCCGCGGCGCAGTGGCCGAGGAGCCGGCAGCCGACGGCCGCGCCATCGCCGGTCGATTCGGCCTGAAGCTGTCGACCGCGCCGGCGACGGGAGTCCCGATCCGCGTGGTCGACGACGCGACTGGGTCACCGGTCGCAGGGGCGCTGGTCGTCGCGGTCGATGAGACGATGTTCGGCTGGTTCTTCGGCGACGGTGGCGACCCGGAACATGATGCCGCGCGGCGGATGCGCGACATCGGCATCGCGACGCTCGCAGATGCCGCTGGGGAGACGCGCGTGGCGGTCCCGTCACGGCCAGCCACGGTCATGGCCTTTCACGGCGAGCACTTCGGCCGCGCGACCCTCGAGGCCAACGACCCGATCGAGCACGTCGTGCGCCTCGGGTCGCGGCGCCTCCATGTGGAGGTCGTCGACGCAGAGGGGCGACCGGTCGCCGGCCTGCCGGTGGCGCTCGACATGCGCTGTGGCATCTATCACGAGCCGAGCTTCGTCCGCGACAGCGACGCCCGCGGTCGCGTGACCATCGAGGGCCATGAACTCGAGCGCAGCGTGCACCAGGGCTGCGGCCGCGTGACCGTCGTGCAGTTCAGCTTCCCGTCGCGTCCCTATGCGCTGCGGCCGATCGACTCTGCACGACTCGAGCCGGTGCGTCTGGTGGCACCGCCGACATCGCGCATCCTGGTCGAGTTGCGGGACACCAAGGACCGTCCGCTGGAGGTGCCGGCGATCGTGCAGTGCATCAGCCAGCTGCCGTGGATCGAGGACAGTCACTCGATCTGGCCAGGGCTCGGATCGCAGCGGGAGTCCTGGTGCCAGCATGTGGGCGGCCCGATCGATCTCGGGCCATTCGAGATCGGCCTCGAGGCGACGCTCTCGATCGAGTGCGAGGCGTTCGAGTTCGAGCACTCCGTCGTTGCCGCGCCGCTCACGCCCGGTGCGGTGCGGACGGTCGTGATGCGCGCCAGAAGGCGAGTCGCGCCGGAGCCGGTGGACGAAGACCCTGAAGCGGACTCGGAAGTGCCCGAGGAGGGGGACGAGACCACGTCCGAACCGGCGGAGCCACCGGCGTCGAGGTCAGTGATCGAGGTCACTTTCCTGGTCGACGATCCGGATGTGGTCGACCTGCTCGCCATCAGGCTGTCGCCCGAGCGGGGAGAGAACGAGTCGAGCACCCCAGTCGCCGAGACGAAGTTCGAGACGTGGCTCGTGCGGCGCGGCTCGCGCCTGATCCTTCGAGAGGTCCCGCCCGGGCGGTATCACGCCGCGCTCGTCGTCGGCGATCCGCTCCGGCGCGATGCAATCCTCGTCGAATGGGACGACGTCGTCGTGCCCGAGCGAGGCGTCTTGCGCGACCCGCGAATGCGGGAGGTCGACCTGCGCGGTCGGCTGACCTGCGCGAGGATTGAAGTCGTCGACGAAGCTCTGCAGCCGCTGCACGGGATGATCGCGACGGATTCGGTCGATGGTTGGCGCGATTGGGCGATCTTCGGCGACGGTACCGTCGATTTCTCCAGTGCCACTCCCGTCCGGCGCGCGACCGTCTTCGCGACGGGTCGGGAGCCGGTCACGATCGAGCCGCTCGCACTGTCGCAGCGGGTGGTGCTGAAACCCGGTCCGCTGGTTCGAGTCGCGCTCCCGAAGCCGCTCCGGTTGCCCGCTGGATGCGTCCTCGGGGTTCGTCTCCTCGCCATTCACGAGAATGGCGAGGTCGGAGCAACCGACAGCGACAGCGGTCGGGCCCTCCTGCTTGCCGGCACTCCGACGCCGGTCCGCATCGGCGGACCCGGCCGCTACTCGGCGACCGTCAGCCTGCTGCTGTCGGGTGATGGAGCCTGCGCATGGACGGGCGAACTGCTCAACACCGACCTTGACGGCGACGGCGACGAGGACGAGATCGTGATCGACGCCGCGCTGCTCGCAAGTGGCGGGGTCATTGACGTCCCGGTCACCGCGGAGCGGCTCGAGGCAGCCCTCACGAGCCTGCGTGAGTCGATGGCCGCCGCGAGTCAGGACGAGTCCGACGACGACGAGTGACGAAATGGGACGGCTGATCCAGGATCAGCCGTTTCAGGGTGAACGGAATGCGACACGCTCGACGACGACCGGCAAAGGAGAGTCGACCGCCGCGAAGGCCGCGGGCGCTGGTGTACGTCGGCGGGCTGGTCGCATGCGCCAGCATCGCGGCGCTCATCGTGTTCGATGGCCGCATGACTCGGCTCCACCCGAACGAGCACCGCGGGAGCGGCGCGGCGCCTCGCGACGACGACGTGGGCGACGCCTCGGCGGCGCTGGCAAGCGCCGATCGCGTCGAGGATGCCGGCGCGACGACGGGCCGCTCACGCACCGATGATCCGGTCGATGACCGGTCGAGCGACGGCTCCCTCCGACCCTTGTACCCCCACTACCGCGGTCGCGGCACGATCGAGCTCACCGTCCTCGATGCCGTGACGCGCGAACCGCTCACCGACCTGCCGGTCGCGGTCTGGAGCGAGCGGCCGCAGACGCACGTCTTCGCCTGCGGCGTGAGCGACGAGCACGGCGAGCTGACGATCGAGGAGCTCCCCGAGGATGTCGTGATCTTCGAGACGCCGCGCCGCGCGCCGCACGCCAACACGATCGCGGCGACGTGGCTCGCCGACGGGCAGGAGAAGTCGTTCACGCTGGAGGTCGGCCGCGGCGGTCGCATCCGCGGCCGCGTCGTCGACGACCTCGGCCAGCCGCTCGCCGGTGTCGAGGTCGGCGCCCATCCATCGCCTGGCGGCGAGACGTTGCGGGCCGACCTCGAGCATTCGTGGAGCGCGCCCTACGGCGAACTCGCGCGCCGGCTCCGTCGGGAATTCGAGGCGTCGACCAGGACCGACGCCGACGGCCGCTACGAGCTCGACGCCGTGCGCTCGCGACCCGGCGCGATCTGGATCACCGACGACGGGCGAATGGACCCGCGCCGCGAGGATCCGGTGGCGATCCTGTTCCGGTGCGGGCAGGCGATGCGGCGCCCGCGAGCGCAGGTGGCCGAGGGCGACACGGTCGAGCTGCCGGACGTGGTGTTCGAGCGCGGCCGGACCTTCGCAGGCGTCGTCGTCGACGATGCGACTGGTGCGCCGATCGCGGGGGCATTGGTCACTGCACAGGGGGTGCGCTACCAACGCCTGTCGGCACGCGCCTTTCACCGACCGTGGGCAAGGCGATCACTCGAGCCGGAGGCGTTGCTGAATCGAACCGACGCGGGACCGTTCGCGTTGGCGCCTTGGGAGCCGGGCTTCACGCTCGCCGACGAGGAAGCGATCACCGACGTGAGTGGGCGATTCGAGCTCGCAACGACGAGGTCGGATGGCAGCAGCCTGCTCGTCGTGGCGCCCGACTGGCGACGGGCGGAGCCATCGCAACCGAAGCTCCCGCCCGGCGAACGCCGCGACGGGATCGAAGTGCGACTCCACACTGAGGCTCAGGTCTTCCTCGAGGTCGTCGAGGTCGGCGGCGCGCCGCTGAGCGTCAAACGTCCTCTCGAGACGGGTGCGCGACTCGAGGTGCATGCGACCCTGCGCAGCGGGAAGCAGCGCGGAGCGAGGCTGTACGAAGCGGGAGGATCGTGCTTCGGCGCGGTCATCTTTGCACCGCCCGAGGAGGTCACCCACCTCGTCGTGCGCACCGCCGAACATCGCGGCGTGACGCTGCTTGTGCCGGCGCCACTGCGGGATCGACCGACCGTCCGCGTCGAGCTCGAGCGGCGTCGCGAGTTCCTGCTCGAGCTCGACGTGAAGGTCGCCGACCCAAGCGAGCTCGATTGGCTCGCCGGGACCGGGCTCGCCTTCGGCGCGCTCAAGATCCCGCTGGCTGAGGCGCAGGCGGCGACCTCGGTCGGCGAAGAGGCGCTGATGCGACTGATCGGCCTGACCTACGCCGGAGCGATGGCCGATCAACGGGTCACGCTGCGGCTGCCGAGCGGAGGCGACTGGCATGTGATCGCCGTCGGCCCGTGGGGCGAGGAGACCTTGATTCACGGGCCGACCGAGCTCGGGACGTTCACGCCGGGCAGCGAGCCGCACGAGGTGACGCTGCCGCCCGCCAGCACGAAGTGGCGCGAACGGATCGCGACGGCGAAGGCGCGCTCGCGGGGCGATTCACCGGAGTCGAGGCCGGGCGGCCGCGTGACGGCTCGTTTCGTCGACAGCGGCAGCGGCCGGCCGATCCGCGAGAAGTCGCTTGAAGGGCCCGCTTGTTGGCTCGACCACGAATTCTCGCGGCCGATCGGATGGCGACGAGCAGCTGAAGAAGCCGAGCTCTTCGCGACATCGCTGGGACCCGGCACGTGGCGCGTCGAGTTCGAGTTCGACGGCTATCGCCCGGCCGGCACGCGGACCGTCGAAGTGGAGAGCCAGACAACCGTCGACCTCGGGACGATCGCGCTCGAGGCGAGGCAGGAGCGGCGAGTTCGGCTGGTCGATGCGACCCATGGTGCGGCGGAGATCGGCTGGACCGTGGCGGCGTTCGATGCCGCCGGCTTCGGAGGGAGAGCAGCGGGCGACCGGCCTCTCGCTCGCGGCGTGACCGATGGCGAGGGGGTCGCCATCCTGCGCTTCGACGCACCGGCGAGCCTCGTCGTGCGAGCAGAAGCTCCGATGGGGCCGGCACCCTTCCGAGCGACGGTACCCTGCGAGTTCGAGTTAGCGGTTTGGCCGGAGGGCGAGATCAAGCAGCTCGCGGTGCCTCCCCGCGGCGAGGTGGAGCTCGAAGTCGACCTGACGGCCGTCGATCCCGATCTGATCGATGAGCACTGGAGCGTGGTCGTACTGCCCGTTCATCCCCCGGATCGAGTCGTTGCGGTGGCGAGACCGCTCGGCCCGAACCTGTCGCCGGGGCAATCCGTCCTTCGGTTCGCGGTCACCCACTTCCCGGGTTCCTGGCTCCTGCGTGCGCGCTCGCCGCTGCATCTCGCCGAGGATGCGAGATTCGACGTCGGCGCGGACGGCTCCCCCGCGTCGCCGATGCTCCGCGTGATCGCCCGCCCGCGCTGACCGCGAAGCGGTGACGAAATGGGACGGTTGATCCAGGATCAGCCGTTTTGCTTCGCGGCGACGAGGCGCTCGACCTCGGCTTTCACCTTCGGGAGGATCTGGTCGTAGGTGAAGGCGCCGACGGTCTCCTCGCCGCGCTTCAGGTTGACGTGGGTCGGGCCGCACCAGAGGCCGAGATCGGCGTCGTCGGTCTCGCCGGGGCCGTTCACGCGGCAGCCCATCACGGCGATGGTGATCGAGTGCTCCTTGGCCCACTCGGTCATCCGCTTCACGTCCTGCGCCAGCTCGATGAACTTCTCGTTCTCGACGCGGCTGCAGGAGGGGCAGCTCACGATGTTCAATTGGTTGAAGAAGTTGGGCGGGACCGAGCGGAAGCGGCCGTTCGCCACGTCATCGAGCAGCGCCCGGCCGACCGTGATCTCCTGTCCCTTGTCGTCGAACGGCAGGGTGAGCGAGACGCGCAGCGTGTCACCGATGCCGCGCGAGAGGAGCTGCTCGAAGGCGATCCGCGTCTTGATGATCCCGTCGGGCGGCATGCCCGCCTCGGTCACGCCCAGGTGGATCGGCACGTCGGGCCGCGCGGCGGCGAATCGCTGGTTCGCATCGATGACCAGCCGCGGATCGCTGTCCTTGATCGAGACGCAGTAGTCGACGAAACCGAGGTCATCGACGATCCGGCAATGGTCGATGGCGGACTGGACGATCGCGCCGACGTGGTCCTCGCCGAACCGCGCGTCGAGCTCGGGATCGATCGAGCCGGCATTCACCCCGATCCGCAGCGCCAGGCCGTGCCGCTTCGCCACGCCGACGATCCACGCCACCTTCTCGGCGACCGGCAGCGACTTCTCGTGGTGGTGGAGGTGGCCGGGGTTGTAGCGCACCTTGTCGACGAAGGGCGCCACCTTCTCGGCGAGGCGCCAGTTCTCCTGCAGGTCGACCGACAGCCGCGCGCGCCCGGCCGTCGCCTTGCGCACCTCGGCCAGCGCCGCGACGTCGGCGTCGTTGTCGACCGCCACGCGCACCAGGTCGGCGCCGGCGGCCTGGATCAGCTCGACCTGCCGGATGGTCGCCGCGACGTCGCGCGTGCGCGTCGCCGCCATGCTCTGCACCGCGATCGGGGCGTCGCCGCCGATCACCAGGTCGCGGATCTTGATCTTTCGCGTCTTGCGAGGGGGGATCATCGCGGCGGATCGTAGCGCCGGCTGCGCGAGCCGACCGCCGCCGCGCGACCCGCCACCGCGCGACCCGCTACGCTCGCCGGCCTCGATGCCATCGCGCTCCCCCGCCCGCCGCCGCGCCTTCTGGTCGCTCCTCCTCGCGTGGGACGCGGCGTGCCTCGCGCTCGCCGCCGTCACCGTGCAGGAGCTCGCGGCGCGCCGCGAGGCGGCGGACGACATGGAGCCCGCGCGACCCGGTGCGGGATCCGAAGCCGCCACCGCCGAGATTCCCTGGCCGCACGACTCGCAGTACGTGCAGGACCCGATCGTCGGCCACCGCCCGCGCGCCGGCGTCGAGCGCAAGTTCCGCATGGGCCCGTTCGGCGGCGAACGGGAGCGGCGCCTCCGCCGCCATGGCGTCCACGGCGTCATCACCACGGACGTCACGGCGGCCGCCGCCGATCTCGACGACTTGTTCGCCATGGGCCCCCCGAACGTGCTGCTGCTCGGCGACAGCCACCTGATGGGCGTCGTCACCAATGCCGAGAACGCGGCGCAACGGCTGGAGGACGGACTCCGCGACGAGCCCGGCCTCCTCGGCGCGACCGTCATCAACGGCGCCGCCGGCTACTACTCGCTCTGGCAGCTGGTGCTGCGCGCGCGGACGCTGGCCGCGCCGACCGGCGCCGCTGCGATCGTGCCGGTGGTGTTCCTCGGCAACGACTTCCTCGAGCTCGAGGACGTCGGCCGCCCCCACCTCGACGACGCGACGGCGGAACGACCGGCACGCAGCGATCCGCCGGCGGAGACGACGTCCGCACGCCGCCGCTGGCTCGGCCGCCCGGACGACGACCTCCTGTTCTGGCAGGGGCTGAACCAGGCGGCGTACTTCCACCAGCAACCCGACCGGATCGCCGCGGTGCTGGCCAAGGCGGCGCGCTGCCTCGATGCCGCGCTCGAGCTGGCGCGCGCGCAGCAGGCCGAGCTGCAGGTGGCGCTGCTGCCGTCGTACGACCTCGCCTTCCCCGAGCGCGCCGCGGCGCTCGGCCCGCGGGTCGCCGAGGCGCTGGCGAGCAGCGCGAATCTCCGCCTGCGCGATGGCCTGCGGACGCAGCTGGCCGAGCGCGGCATCGCGACCATCGACCTGCTCGACGCCTTCCGCGCCGACGGGCGCGACGAGCTCTACGCGCTGGACGGCCACCTCTTCGTCGCCGGCCACCGATGCCTCGCCGACGCGCTGGCGCGCTCGCTCGCGCCGGTGCTCACGACGCGCGCGGCACGCCGCTGATCACGGCGCCGCCGCGCCCTCGCGCCGCGCTCACTTCGATTCCTGCCGCGAGCCCTGCAGGCGCGCCTCCTCGGGGTCGAGTTCGCGCTCGAGCTTGAGCAGCGTCTCGCGATCGATCAGGTGCCGCTTGTGCAGGTGGAGCATCGTGTCGCACTCGATCCGGAGCCCCTCCTGGCGCAGCTGCGTCGTGCCCTGCAGGTGCATCACCTCGGACCCGGCCTCGCCGATCAACGTCGCCCGTCCCTGATGGAGATGGCGCGCGCGGTCGGCGTACTCGGCGGCGATCACGTTGCTCGACGTGGCGAGGAACTGCCCGGTCTTCGCCAGCGCCATCACGTGGCCGAGCGCGGCGGTGGCGGCGGGGACGCGCGCCTCGCACTCGCGCTCCTCCTCCTCGAGCCCGTCGGTGGCGACGCCGAGCTTGCGGATGAACCACGGCATCGACACGCCCTGCACCTCCACCGTGCCGAGGATCACGGCGAAGGTGAGGAAGATCAGCAGGTCGCGGTGCGGGAAGCCCGGCGCGTCGCCGACGGCGCGCGGCAGCGCCAGCGCCGCCGCCAGCGACA
>SXGT01628740.1_pt1 | contig 18674 bp, 18 predicted proteins | sample 3176221 | NCBI WGS metagenome assembly SXGT01 (sample SAMN11356862, study PRJNA531348) | freshwater metagenome | isolation source: freshwater sample F1-120 | place: China: Fuxian Lake, Yuxi | collected 2017-12-25
GCTCCTCACCAACAGGTCCGAAACATGCGCGCAGATCCCTGTCCCGCTCTTCAGCCGAAGGTCGCCACGAACTGTTCAAGATTTACTACACCCCAATGCGGACTCCTTGAAACCCATTGGGGTGGTAACACCGTTCGCCAATACGCTGGGCTTCACAACGGATGGTACGGGGACAGTGAACAGCGAAACTGCGAAGTTGATCTTCCCAAATGCCTCTAGTTCACAGACCCACTACACCGATGACTCAGCTGCGAGACGCACCGAGGATGAGCCTCTCGCATCAGGGGATTTCGTGGATCTGGGCAACATGAGGGGCGGGACTCAGCTCGATTTCTTCCTTATTGCTGATGGTGCGAAGGGAGGAAGGAATGTCTTCAGTACCCGAACTTCCGCGAATCCCGATGGGATCAATCATGGGATCAATGTCGCCTATGTGAGCAAGGACAGCTCCTATTTGATTTTGGAGTTTGAGGACATTCTAGGTGGTGGCGATCGGGATTATAACGATGTGCTATTCGCCTTGGATATCGGCGCCATCAACATTGCTGCACTGACTGCAACGCCAGAACCGGCGACGATCGTCACCATGACGGCTTTCTTGGGACTGGGTTATTTTTTGGTCCGGCGCGCGCGATTGTCCCAGTCAAAGTCCGTTAAGTCAGATGTTTAGACACCGATAATACTAGGTGGAAAGCGAACGCTGCTGGGTCTGGATTTGAGGTAACGACTATGAAGAAATACTGGTGGCTTTTTGCACTATGCGCTGTGGTTGTCGCTGGAGTTGGCGGTGTTATTGGAATGAAGGCCTGGCAGGCGCATGTCCGCAAGTCGGCTGATGACCGCGGTTTCGCGCGAGCACAAAAGGCTCTGTCGGAGCGGCGTCCCAAGGAAGCGGTGGCGTTGTTCCAAGCGGTGGACCGCTCGAAGTCCCCTCATCCATGGCCGAAGGTGGAAATAGCGGCATTAACGGGGATGGGACATTTCAGTCGATTGGTGGCGATTTTCGAAAAGAGCCCCGATCGTATTTATGAGAATGAGGACGCGTGCCTTCTGGTGAGTCGGGTTTATCTTCATTCCCGCCAGCGCGACAAGTTGGCACTGGTCATGGCGGGCCACAAAAGCATGACGCCTGCCTGGGGCATGCTGGAAGTCGATGCATTGATGCTGGATGGCAAAGCGAAGGAGGCGAAGAAGCTGTTGGAGTCGAGGCGGTACGAGTCGACCAACGATGTGCAACGGCTTATCCGGTTGGCGATACTTTCAGACCTTAGGCATCCCACCAATGCGTGGAATCTTCTGGCTGAAGCGGCGGCTCTGGATCCCAAGAATCCAGATGTTCGTTCGTTCCGTGGTCAGCTGCTGGAAGCCTTGGGCAAGACCTCGTTGGCTCGAGTGGAGTATGTGTCGGCTCTGGTGGCGTCTCCGGATCCATTGCGCCGGGATCAATTGGCAGAATTTTATCGTCGACAAGGCAGTCTGGACTTGGCGCTGAGCACCTGGCGGGATGGGTTGAAGACTAATTCCATTGATTTTCTCTGGTTGAAGGCATCGTTTTGGGAACGGATGCTTTCTAAGGAAAAAGAGGTCGGCACTAAGGGAACCATTCCGAACGGAGTTTTGTCAGGACTGGCAAAAGAACTCATCGCCCTGCCAGCAAACGAGTTTTGGAGTCCTGGTTTGGCGGGAGAGTATGCCGCACGCCAGCAATTTGCCACCGCGCGCCAGGAAATGTTTTGGCTGCAACTGGCGGACGAACTCAAGAATGGCAAGGAGCGTGAGGCTCGCGAGCGTCTGAAATTTGTCCGAGCTTCCTCGGTGAGTTGGTCCCCTGAATTGGCCCGAGCCCTGGGGCAAATCTTGGCTTGGAGGGTGAGGACCAATCAGACGTTAAACCCGTCGAGTCTAGCGTTTGCCCAGTTGAACACCAACAGTCACTCCTTCTTTGTCAAGTTGGAACAACAGGCGTTATCGGAGCGTAATGGTAAGAGCATCAAGAGACTTCCGGAAGATATCCAGGCGGTGATTTCTGGCGAACACGCGTTCGCGGCGGCGTTTCTTGCCGCGGGATGGCGTGAAGCTGGATTAACCATAGCCGATCCGGAGCGTTTGCCTGCGACCGCACCGGAGTGGGTGGTTTATGCCTATGGCCAGGCGATGCGCTACAATCGCGGTCCGGAGATGGCGTTGAGGTTCTTGACGACGCGTGCGAGTACGCCGGTCTTGGAGTTGCTGGTTGCGGAGCTACAACTTGGGATTGGCAAGAACGTGGAGGCGCTAGCGGCGCTCGCAAAGCTTGGTAAACTCAGTGGGGATGTTGGTTTTCGTGCGGCATGGTTGCTGGCTACCGCAGATTTGGAGCAGGGTGATTTTGCAGGGACTCAACGACATATTGCCGTTCAACCGCAACTGGCTCGATCCGAATTAGGGCAGGAACTCTTGGCTCGAGTGGCATTGGCCCAGGATAAACCAGAGGAAGCCGAGCGGATCTACCGAGGCATTGAGAAATCCTCGGTGGAAGCCCGGGCATTTCTCGCTCGACGCGCTTTCAGGGAAAAAGATTGGAAAGTGGCGCGCAAGTATACCCAGGAGTTGCTGGCAATTATGCCGGACCAAATGGAGCTGCGAGCCAATTTGAACGCCATTGCCGCGGCTGAAACTGGCCAATGAGAACTCGTGACAGGCTATGGGTGGGGTTTCTGGCAGTGCTTGCGGTCCTGATATGGCTGCGGGATCGCAGTTGGTTTGATTCTGCGGAAGAAGCGCTTCCAGCATTGGCGGCACTGCCTTTGTTCTGCTGGATGGGAACGCCTTGGAACTGGTTTGGAACTGGAAGAACTTCGACCGACAGCGATCCCAGCCCCAGGATTTTGGGAGCCGCATTCTTAGCATTACTTCTTGGGGTTTCCTTGAACATCACGCTGCTTCTCGCTTTGGGTTGGACAGCGGCATTGTGGGCTTGGTTGAAGTCAGCAGTTCCTGCTGAAGATCACCAGCGGCTGTTTCGTCTTCTCGTACTTCCGTTTGTGGCATTCCCGTGGATCACGCTCGACCTGCAACCGCTGGGCTGGTGGTTTCGACTCAGTGGTGCCTGGGCTTCTGAATTGGTGTTAAGTTTCACGGGACTCGACGTGAGTCGGCAAGGAACTCAGATGTTGGTTCAAGGGATGCCCGTATCGGTGGATATTTCCTGTTCAGGATTAAAGGTGCTGCAGTCGTTGTTGGTGGCTGGAACCTTGCTCGCCTACTCATTGTTGGGTCGGACCCGACGCTACTGGTGGAATGTAGCCTTGTTGTTGCCCGTTGCCTGGATTGCGAATACCGCTCGGGTTTTGACGATCAGTCTGGCGGCAATGACCTTCGGGCCGGAGTTCGCGATGGGAGTTTTCCATAGCTGGGGCGGACTGATGGTATTGATGCTCATGTTTCTGGGATCGTATTTTCTCTTTCGATGGCAAAATTCTCAGGAACGGAGTCTTGTTATATGAATGCCGATGCCTCTATCAACAAGGTTGGCTGGGTGGTTTTGGTGCTAGCCGCTTGGGATTCGAGGGCCATCGTGCCTGCCTGGATGCACTCGCCGTTGGATAAGTTTGGGTGGGTGGCGTTGATGCTCTGGGCGGGGGCCGCCATTTGGTTTTGGTTCCAAGGACGCAGTCAGGGGGTGGGGCGAGCGTTTTGGATAGGCCTGAGCTTGCTGTTTCTCGCGGGGGGTGTGGTCAGTAGTTTGAACACACTAGGTTATATCGCCTTCGCCTTGGCCGTCGCCGCTCTGCCCGGTTGGTCCTGGAAAACGCTGGGATGGTTTCTCTGTTCGTTGAGTTGGATGCCACCCCTCTCATGGATCGCAAATGCCTTGCCCATTCCAGTGCTCCTGGGACTGCGACTCGCCTTGGCGATGATAGGAGTGTTGATTTTGTTAGTGCCTCAATCCAACGAAAGCGCCTCCGTGGGAGACCCCGAGTTGGGTTCATCGGCGACGACCTGACGCAGGCTTACATGGATCCGATCATCGCATGTCGTTTACTACCCAAATGTCCCAAGGACTCACATCAGGAGCAGATTTTCCGGGGAATTCTCCGCGCTCTTTCCGTGCAAAAAATTGACCGCCGTGCTGCTTTGGGTGTCGCTTGGGCTAGTCGGTGGCATGACAATTCTTTGGGAATTTATTCCTTTGGAATCAGCGCGGGCCCGACTGGAAGCATTTCCGGAGAGTGGCGTTGATTTTATGAGTCGTGAGGTGGACTTGACTGAGACGGAGAAAAGCATTTTTTGCAAAGTGGACATATTGAAACGTGTTTATCAAGTTGGAGGGCAGCGCGTGGTGACCCAGATCGTGGACGGCACCCGGGACCGCCATGCAGTCCATGACCCGAAGCATTGTTTCCGAGGGGCAGGATGGAATTCGGATCGCGGAATCGATTTGCCATTGGGAGGCGGCCTCGCGCGACAATTGACCTTGAAACGTAATCAGGACGAGGTCGCGGAGGTAGTTTACTGGTTCACGGACGGAAAGACGAGGCACGCAACGCCTCTGCGTTGTTGGTGGCAAACTTCCCTGCGGCGAATGACGTTCGGGCGGTCCGGTGGGGAGCCACTCTTGGTTATCCTTCAACCCCTAACGGGTGAGACTATCGACTGGCCCAAACTCATCTCGGACTTCACTGCGTTGTCGGAATTGTGAGCTCGTCCCGACGCGACCAGCGACACCTTGCGTCGCTCGTTAGCCAGTGGTTATGTGGTTCGTACCAAGAGTCGCATCCAAGTGTCCCCGTGTTTCAGCAGACGCTTTTCCTTCCAGGCGGGCGTCATTTCCAAAGTATCCCGACGCGTGTGGCCCAGCACGAACAGTCCCTCAGGATTTAGCAATCCTGGTAGAGCGGGGTCGTCCAACAGTTGTTGCGCCATGGAAGTGGATCGGCGTCCGACATTCTTTTCACCATAAGGCGGGTCAGCCACAATCAGGTCGAACTGGCGTCGCGCAGTAGCCAATTGCCCCATAGCGGTGAAGACGTCCTGGATGCGCAGTTCGACGGTCGCGGCCGGGAGACGTGTGGCTTGCAGGTTTGTCCGGTAGAACCGCCCATGACGTTCCGATTTTTCGATGCTGACCAATTCCCGGGCTCCCCGACTGAGGCATTCCAGGCCCAATGCGCCGCTACCCGCAAAAAGATCCAGCACCCGTGCACCCTCGACAAAAGTCCCAAGACTGTTGAAAATAGCCAGTTTCACTTTGTCCGGAGTGGGTCGGACTGCTAGTCCTTCCGGAACTTTGAGCAGGGTTTCGGCGGCAAGTCCGCCAATGATGCGCATGGGGGAGTGTTCCGTGAGGACCGCGGGTTGTCGCCGGTTTTCTTAACCTTTACGAAGTTGAGGGGAGAACGACAAAGATCTTCCACGGAGTTCCCGGCTTCCACTAGGCTGCACCCACTGTTTAGCGGAAACACTTAATCGCATACGACGATTGCAGAGCACGTCCTAGATCCATGAAGACCGTTCAAGAACTGAAGACTATCAAGAAAAACACCTCCGGGAAGGTTGGTGCGGAACTGACGCGTACGGGTGGCTTGCTGCGGCTGGCCCCGGCCTGGGTACCCCGATCCTTCCTGCAGCCAGGTTTACGCCTGAAGCTGCATCCGGACGATACTTACGCCTACGGTGCCAATCGCGGCGGGATCGATGAACGTTGGTTTGCGTCGACGACGGAAGCGGCCAACGAGGGGCGTGTGCCGGATGAAGGGTTGAGCTACGTCGTGGTGGGGGGGGAACGGTTTACCCTTCGTCAGGCTGTTGCCGACTGTGGCGCGACGTTGGTGGGCAAGTCGATCTGGAAGAAGTACAGTCGCTGGCCAGTCTATTCCAAGTTCTTCGATAACATGGGGCCTATCCCTCATCACATGCATCAGTCCGCCAAGCAGGCCAAGTTGGTCGGACAAGAGGGTAAACCCGAGAGTTATTATTTCCCGCCGCAACACAACAATGTCGGGAATAATTTCCCCTACACGTTCATGGGATTCGAGCCGGGCACGACGAAAGCTCAAGTTCGCAAGTGTCTCGAGGACTGGAACAAGGGTGACAACGGGATTCTGGACTTGTCTAAAGCGTATCGATTGAAGGTGGGTTCGGGTTGGTTGATCGATCCCTGCATCTTGCATGCACCTGGATCCCTCTGCACCTATGAACCGCAATGGGGCAGTGATGTGTTCGGGATGTACCAAAGCATTGTGGAAGGCCGGTATGTGCCGTGGAGCTTGCTCGTAAAGGATATGCCCAAAGAGAAACACAAAGACCTCGACTTCATTGTCGACCAATTGGATTGGGAGAAGAATGTTGATCCGAATTTCAAGGACAATCATTACCTCGAACCCGTGCCGGTGGCGGATACACGCAGCGACGGGTTTGTCGATCGCTGGATCGTCTACGGCAAGGTCGATGGTGAGCAATTGTTTACAGCCAAGGAGTTGACCGTCGATCCAGGGGTAAAGGCGACCATCAAGGACAACGGGGCGTACGGCCTGATTTGCGTCCAAGGCAGCGGCAAGATCAATGGTCAACCCCTCAACAGCCCGAAATTGATCCGGTTCCATGAATTAACCGAGGACGAATACTTTTGCACCGAGGACGGCGCCAAAGCGGGCGTGACATTTGAAAATACCAGCGAAACCGAGCCACTGGTTTGCCTGCGTTATTTCGGTCCTGAGGTGAATCCAGAGGCCCCTGCAATGGGCGCGTACCGCAAGAACAAGTTTCACTGAGCGACTGGCTTGGTGGGTAATTGGAGCCGCCGAACTTGCCGAGGGTAGGTCCGGCGGTGATGTATTGATCGCTACGCAGCCTCGCACTTCGATGCGATCAGCAGTTACCCCGAGGGCTCTCGGTTTGGAGCGCAAGTAGCCGCGGAGCAAAAGCAACATCTGGCTACCCCGCCTCCAATCTACTGGAGATGGTTCACGTCGACTGAGGTCAATGCCACTTCTGCCAGTTCGAAAAAGGACTAAGCCAGGAGTTTTTCGATGATTTCGCCATGGATATCGGTCAATCGGAAATCGCGACCTTGAAATCGGTAGGTCAATTTGGTGTGATCGAACCCAAGCACGTGAAGCAGGGTCGCGTGCAGATCGTGGACGTGCACCTTATCGGTCATGGCATTAAAGCCGAAGTCGTCGGAGCCTCCAAGGGTTAGTCCGGGTTTCAGCCCGCCCCCAGCGAACCACATGGAGAAGCAATTGGGATGATGGTCGCGTCCATCGTCACCGCCCCCTTGAACCATCGGAGTGCGGCCGAATTCACCTCCCCAGATAACGAGGGTATCCTCCAATAAGCCGCGGTCCTTAAGGTCCTTGACGAGAGCAGCGTTGGCGCGGTCGGTCTTGGCGCATTGATCCTTCATCCCGCCGGTGAGGCCGCCATGATGATCCCAAGCCTCGTGGAAGATTTGGACGAACCGAACGCCCCGTTCCACCATGCGTCGGGCCAGCAGGCAAGCCGATGCGTAGTTTGTCTTGCCCGGTTCGGCGCCATAAAGCTCTAGGGTTTCCTTGGATTCCTTTGAAATATCCACCAGATCTGGGGCGCTCGCCTGCATTCTGTACGCCATCTCGAAAGCGTTGATCCGAGTGGCAATCTCTGGATCTCCCATCACGCCCAGCCGTTTCTGGTTCAGTTCCTTGATGGCATCCAGTGTATCCCGCTGCATCACGCGGTCGATGCCCTTGGGACTGGATAGGTAAAGCACGGGGTCCCCCGTATTACGGAACAGGACTCCTTGATACAGTGAAGGTAGGAAGCCAGGTCCCCAATTGGACGCGCCACCACTGGTACCCTTCTGGCCGGTACTGAACACGATATATGCGGGAAGATCACTGGACTCGCTGCCTAGTCCATAAGTCGTCCAGGCTCCAAAACTGGGCCGACCGAACTGTTGCGACCCGGTGTTCATGAAGATCTGAGCCGGCGCGTGATTAAACGCATCGGTGTGCAGGGATTTTACGATGGTAATGTCATCCGCCACCTTGGCCAAATGGGGCATGAGCTCGGAAATCTCCGCACCCGAGTTCCCGTGGCGGGCGAACTTGAATTTTGGTCCGAGCAATTTGGAATTAGGGTCGATGAAAGCCGCCCGATATCCTTTCAACAATTCGGCGGGAGGCAGTTTTCCGTTCCATTTGGCGAGTTCGGGTTTGTTATCAAACAATTCCAGGTGGCTGGGTGCGCCAGCCTGGAACAAGTAGATCACCCGCTTGGCCCTGGCGGCGTGGTGTGGCTTTCTCGGCGCCAGCTGATTCAGGTCTGCTGGCGCCCCGGTGGCAACCTTGGGTCCCGCCATCAACGCATGCAAGGCAGCCACTCCCAGCCCAAGGCCGCAGTCTCGAAAGAACCAGCGGCGGGTGACGTGCTGACGGAAGTCAGCACTGGAGTGGTCGAGTAGCGTTTGGCGGGTCATAGAGCCAGTCAGATGAAACTGTTGATCAAGGCTTCCAGCTGTTCCTGACGACCGGATTCATTGGTGCTCACCTCACCCAGATCGAGCGCATATTTCTCGAGTTCCTTGAACCCGACTTTGCCGGCTTCAATCTTCGCGCCGATGCCGCTATCCCAGCTGCGGTAGCGATTCTTCACGAAGTCCGAGAGGCGGCCGTCTTGGCGGATGGCGGCAGCGATCTTCAGCCCGCGCGCGAAGGCGTCCATCCCGGCGATGTGCGCATGGAACATGTCGTCGAGTTCGAAGCTTTCCCGGCGGAGTTTGGCATCGAAGTTGACGCCGCCCGTGGTGAACCCGCCAAACTTCATCACCGACAACATACTGCGGGCGGTCAGATACAAGTCCGTCGGGAATTGGTCTGTATCCCAACCGAGAAACACATCCCCCATGTTGGCATCGATGCTGCCCAAGGCGCCAGCAGCACCGGCGACCTCGAGTTCATGCTCCATGGTATGGCCCGCGAGCCAGGCGTGATTGGTCTCAATGTTCAGCTGGAAATGCTCCAGCAGATCGTACTGTCGCAAGAAGTTCAAACAGGCGGCTGCGTCGGAGTCGTACTGGTGTTTGGTGGGTTCTTTGGGTTTGGGTTCGATGTAGAAAGGACCCTTGAAGCCGATCTTCTTTTTGTGATCTACCGCCATGTGCATGAAGGCGCCGAGATGATCCATCTCCCGCTTCATATCGGTGTTGAGCAGCGTGGAGTACCCTTCGCGACCGCCCCAGAAAACGTAGCCTTCACCCTTGAGTTCATGGGTCACTTCCAGGGCCTTCTTAACCTGGGCGGCGGCGAAAGCAAACGCGTCGGCATTGCAGCTGGTGGCGGCTCCGTGCATGTACCTTGGATGCGCGAAGTTTTGTGCTGTTCCCCAAAGCAACCGAACCCCGGTCCGTTTCATCTCTGCCTTCACCAAGTTGACGATGGTGTCGAAGTACTCGTTGGATTGGCGGAGTGTGCTTCCGTGAGGTGCGAGGTCGCGGTCGTGAAACGCGAAGAAGGGCGCACCGAGTTTCTCACAAAATTCGAAGAAAACCGGTACCCGGCGTTTGGCCTGCTCCAGTGGCTTCGAGGCGTTGTTCCATGGGCGATTCCAAGTGCCCCATCCGAACATGTCGCTGCCGTCTCCACACATCGTATGCCAGTACACCACCGAGAACCTGAGGTGTTCCTTCATGGAGCGTCCTTCGATCATCTCATCCGGGTTGTACCACTTGAAGGCGAGTGGATTCTTCGATAGTGGGCCTTCGTACTGGATGGGTGCGATATTCGGAAATGCAGCTTTCGCCATAGTCTCGAGTCCTGTCGTAACGTTTCGTTTATTTGATTTCTTAGCCTAATTCAAAAATTGGTCGTTTCGCCAACCCTGCCTCCACGTGGAGTCCCAAGCTGGAAGACAGACAGGGTAGAAACGCGCGGCAGGAAAGGAAGGGGAAAAGTGGGGCCAAATTCCCGGCTCAAGCCTGGGGATGAATAGGGAATGACTTGGATTCTGACGACTCGAGCGTGCGCTGGAATTCATGGGTGAGGTATCCCATGGCGGCGCCCAGTCCGAGTCCGTAAGCGAGTCCCCATGAGAGCTGAGCCAGGGTGATCCATTGGCGTTTATCCAGGGAAGCGACGGGTGCCTGCTTGGCGACAGATATGAGTTGGGCCATGGACCAACCGCCCGCGAAATACCCGAGGGTGTGCAGAGCGAAGAACACCGCACTGACCTTCCAGTAGCGATCCCAGGCCTGGAACTTCCATGCCCCAACCGCGGTGAACGCCAGGCATCCAGCGGCAGCGCCAAGCCATTCTCCCCAGCCAAACTTGAGCCAGAACCAGAATCCAGACCAGATCACTGCATAGACTAGAAACGCAGGTAGGAAGAGCGCATAGAAACGGCGGATTCGATGTGGCCCCAAGATGAGAGGGCTGAGAGCCCCTCCACTGAGCCCCAGGAAGACCAAAGCGATCGCAGCGTACATGGCGGGCTCTCCGCCTCGGTTTCGAAACCAGCTCCCACCGAAGGCCCAGACTGAAAAGGCCAATAAACTCACCCCGGAAAACACCAAGGCTCCGTAACCCATTGCCGATGGGGCGGTCCAAGGACGCCGTGTTGACGAACGTGGAGTCGCGGCGGCTGTGCCAGAAGATTGTGTGGGATCTTGGAGGTTCATGGGGTCGAGGACAAAAAGAGGACTAACGAGACGAATTGTTCCAAAGAGACCTTCTCGGCGCGTTGATCCGGGTGTACCCCGGCGTGTTCAAACGCTGCCAACAGTCGATCCACCGGCCAATTTTGCTTCAACAGTTTGAGCATTTTCTTTCGGCGCTGCGAAAACGCCAGTTTCACCAAGCGCTTAAAAGTGACGGCATCCGCATCGGATAACAATGGGGAGGGGCGTCGATTCAGGGTGATGCAAGAGGATTCGACTTCGGGCACCGGGAAGAAGCAGTCGGACGCGATTCGAAACCGATTGGCGACGGTGTAGCGCAATTGGATCAGCAAGGTGATCAGCCCATAATCGTCGGTGTCTGGTCGGGCGGCGAGCCGATTGACCACCTCGTGTTGCAGTGTGACGCACATGCGGCTTGGAGGGCCGTTGGCTTCCGCGAGTTCGATCAGCAGGGGTGACGCGACGGAGTAGGGGAGATTGGCGACGAGTTTCCAGTTCGACCAATCCTGACGGTGCGTCTTGAGCCAGACGAACGCATCGGCATGGATGAGAGTCAGTTTGGGTTGCTGAGGCCAGCGCTCAGCGAGGTAGTCCAGGAGACGCTCGTCCATCTCAATCGCGACCACGTTCCCGGCATTGGCAAGGAGCAATTCGGTCAGGGGACCCAATCCGGGTCCAATCTCCAGAACGTGATCGGTCGAGGAGAGGTCGGCCGCAGCCACGATTTTTCGCAACACATTGGTGTCGTGCAGGAAGTTCTGTCCCAGCGATTTGCTGAGATGGATGTCGCGGGCGGACAAGACCTGCCGCATCTGCGAAAGTTGCATGGCGGCATCGCTGCAAAAAGCTCTGCCGGTGGCAAAGCAAATGTGTCTCACTTTCCCTGGAATCTGGGATTGTGCCTGGGCTGGGTTTCCGAGTAAGAATGTTGCGTGCTGACGATTCCCGGACCATCCCGGCGATTCTGCGACGGGCTTTCTCGTCGCAATTTCTTGCGTATTGGCAGCCTTGGAATGGGTGGGCTCGCACTGCCGCAGTTGCTCCAGGCGGAATCTCATTCCGGCCGGTTGGCGGGCGACAAAGCGGTGATCATGATCTACCTGCCCGGGGGACCGCCGCATCAGGATACGTTTGATCTCAAGACCAATGCGCCGTCGGAGATTCGCGGCGAATTCAGACCGATTTCCACGAGCGTTCCTGGCACCCAGATCTGTGAATTGTTGCCCCAGTTGGCGCGTCAGGCGCGTGAGTATACGATCATTCGTTCTATTGCGGACGCCGTAGATGACCATTCGGATTTTATGTGTCAGACCGGTCGTCGGAAGAATCCCCAGCCGCCCGGGGGATGGCCGACGATGGGTGCCTGTGTCTCTCGCGTGCTCGGTGCGACCAACCCGGCGGTGCCGGCGTTCATTGGGTTGGAACCACGGATGCAGCATCGACCCTACAACGCGGCGAATTCTGGCTATGCGGGCGTGGCCAACGAGTCCTTCAAACCCGCCGCAGACGCCAAATCGGATATGGTGCTGAATGGCATCACCACCGATCGGTTGGGCGATCGGAAGCAGTTGCTGGCGGCGGTTGACCACTTTCGACGGGACGTCGATTCAACGGGGCTGATGGCAGGTTTGGACAGTTTTAATCAGACAGCTCTCGGAATGCTGACGTCGAGTCGATTGCTCAGTGCCCTAGAAATCAAGGGTGAGGATCCGAGACTGCTGGAACGTTATGGCAAAGGAGATGCCAAGGTACATGGCGATGCCGCACCGATGTTGAATGAGCAATTTCTAATCGCTCGGCGATTGGTGGAGGCTGGCGCGCGGTTTGTTACCGTCGCGTATGGCTTCTGGGACTACCACGGTAACAATTTCGGCAATGCGCGGAACGACCTGCCACTGCTGGATCAGGCGCTAAGCGCACTCATCGAAGATTTGCGTCAACGCGGTCTGGATCGAGATGTGAGTGTCGTTGTCTGGGGAGAATTTGGGCGCAGCCCAAGAATCAACAAAGATGCCGGACGCGACCATTGGCCGGGAGCCAGCTGCGCCTTGCTGGTAGGCGGTGGCATGAAGATGGGCCAAGTCATTGGAGCCACTGATCGGTTGGGTGGCGAACCGAGCGAACGCCCCGTTTTGTTCGGGGAGGTCTTTGCAACACTGTATCATTGTCTGGGGATCGACGTGAACAAAGTCACGATTCCTGATCTGACCGGTCGGCCTCAGTATTTGATTCCCGACGGGTGCCAGCCGATGCGAGAACTGGTCGGTTGAGGTGCGCTAGCGTTTCGAATGCCAATCGGGGTTGGAGTACCTCGCATTCAACATGGATTTCATGGCATCCAGCGGCCGATTGGATGCAACCTGTGTGGCTCCCCAAGCGTTGCAGATAGCCTGAATGATCCGTGCGCTTGGAATCCTTAAGTTCACCACAAAGGACCCATGCGACCTTCCTGCTCGGTATTCGGGGGCCAATGACGGAAATCGGAGGCAGTGCTCGATCAGGGAGAGGTCGAAATCAAGAAGCAACGTTCCGTGAAAGAGTAGAAAGGAGCGCCGTCGACGTTGCGCATTTCCAGAGAATTTTAATTCCCCTTCCGGCGTTTGGATCGCGAGATCCGTGTGACCGCGGATGACCACGGTTTCCGTAACAAGAGAGGCGATGGCCTCCCGATGACGTTCCATGACATGGGCATTGGTGCTGGCGATAGTGGCGTTCGGTCCACTGGCATCGATTCGTAAAATGAGGCCGTAACACAGGCAGCCCGGGCCTTGGACGACCGCACCCCCACCGCTGCATCGTCGGAACACAGGGATTCCGGCAAGCGAACACGCGTCCAAGTTGACTTCGCGATCGAGGCTCTGCCCGTAACCGACAACGACAAACGGTTGTGAGGATTCCCAAAACCACAATTGTTCGGTGCCGTCACCCTGTTCCGCTGCGTCCAAAAATGCGTCATCCCATGCCAGCATTTCCTGGGGAGTCGCGGGTTTGAGCACCTGGTAATCCATGGGAAGAGCGGTAATAGACGGCGAGCGGAGCGCTAGTGGAATTCGGATAGAGTTCCCAACAGATTGGCGTTGCTGTTGTATGGGACACTGACTATAGGATTCTGGCAATGATTCACCGTCGGCCCTCTTGTCATCGTTTCACGGCGTTTTTTGCCACGCTCTGGGCTGGGCTCTGCTGGGCGATTGCCGCGGATGGAACGGCAAAACCGGGTGTTGAGTTGGTCAAGGCGGGTTCTGTCATCCAAGTCCACATTGATGGACAGCGATTCACTGACTATCATTACGAGGATGTCTCTCGCCCCTTCCTTTACCCGATCTTGGGGCCGGGAGGGGTTCACCTGACGCGCCGTTGGCCCCAAGAAGAGGTTCCCAATGAAGAACGGGATCATCCCCATCATCACGCACTTTGGTGGAGTCATGGGTTGGCCAACGACATCGACTTTTGGAGTGAAGGTGCTAAGGCAGGACGAACCGTCCACCAGAAGTTCCTGGAGGTCGAATCGGGAAAAAAAGTGGGGCGATTGAGGAGTCGAAATGAATGGCGCTCCAAGGAGGGACAGGTGATCGCGACAGATGAGCGGACCCTGAAGTTTCATCGAAGTCCGGCCGAGGCGCGGTTGATGGACTTCGAGATCACGATCCATGCGTCGAATGGTGACTTGGTTTTAGGTGATACCAAGGAGGGAACTCTGGCGATCCGGATTGCCGAATCCATGCGTCTCAAGCAGCCCAAGAACCAACCCGGTGCAGGACATATTGTGATGTCTACTGGGGATAAAGATGGGGATACTTGGGGAAAACGGGCGGCTTGGTGCGATTACTACGGGCCATCCGAGGGCAGAATGGTGGGCATCACTATCATGGATCATCCGACCAACCCGCGCCATCCGACTTGGTGGCATGTCCGAGATTACGGCCTGTTTGCGGCCAACCCGTTTGGCGTTCATGATTTTGAAAAGAAACCCAAGGGTACTGGTGATTTGAAAGTGGCGGCTGGTTCCAAAGTGACGTTTCGATACCGTTTTCTATTCCACGATGGGGACACGACAGCCGCCCGTGTGGCGGAACGTTTTACGGAATACGCCAAGGATCGGAGTGTTACGGAACGTTAATTCCCCACTCAAATATCTCCCCTGAGAGTTCAATCAATCTTTCCAACTCCAATGCAATATTCCTTATGAACCAAACACGACGACAGTTTCTCAAATCCACAGCGGTCGCGTCGGCCGCTCTCGCCATGCCGGCTTCATCCTGGGGCCGGGTCCCAGGAGCCAACGACGACATCCGCGTAGCGGTGATTGGCTTCAACGGCCGCGGTAACGATCACATCAGTGGCTTCAAACGGTTGCCCGGCGTGCGCTTGGTGGCGCTTTGCGACGTGGACCAACAGGTCCTGGACAAGGGCAAGGCGGCCCTTGCCAAGGAGAATATTTCGGTCGAGACGTTTACGGATGTTCGCAAGTTGCTGCAGCGTGATGACATTGATGCGATTTCGACGGCGACGCCGAACCACTGGCATTCGCTGATTGGCATTTGGGCGGTGCAGAACGGTAAGGATGCCTATGTTGAAAAGCCGGTTTCCCACAACGTGTGGGAAGGGCGGCAATTGGTGAAAGCGGCTCGGAAGTACAACAAGATTGTTCAGACCGGTACCCAGAGCCGTTCGAATCCGGGATTGCGTGAAGCGGTGGCATGGATCCAGGCCGGCAATCTGGGAAAGATCAAGCTTGCTCGAGGCCTCTGCTACAAGCCGCGCCAAAGCATTGGAAAGGTCGCTGCGCCGACTCCAATACCTTCCCATATCGACTACGATCTCTGGTGCGGACCCTCACCGAAGCAACCGTTGCATCGGGCCAAGCTTCATTACGATTGGCATTGGCAATTCGTCACAGGCAATGGCGATGTGGGCAACCAGGGCATCCACCAGATGGACATTGCTCGATGGATTCTGGGCGAGAGTCGACTGAGCCCCATGGTGTTGAGTGTGGGCGCCCGGGTGGGCTACGCCGACGACGGTGATACCCCCAACACTCAGTTCGTTTACCACGGCTACGCGAAGGCGCCTTTGATTTTCGAGGTCCGCGGGTTGCCCAAGTCCAAGGAGTACCATGCGGAGGGATGGGGGAAAAACATGGATGTCTTCAAAGGCGCCAGCATTGGAGTGATCGTGGAATGCGAGGGTGGAATGGTGAGTATTCCCACCTATGACAGCGCCAAGGCTTACGATCGCAGCGGCAAATTGGTCAAGGAATGGCGGCAGAGTGCCGATCATTATGCCAATTTCATCGCCGCCATGCGCAGTCGAAAAGTCTCTGACCTCAACGCAGATATTGAAGAAGGCCACCTCAGCAGCGCGTTGTGTCACATGGGGAACATCAGCCATTTGTTGGGCGAAAAATTGGGGACGGATGCGATCCGCGAACGGCTCGGCGGGAATCCGGACGCCCGGGAAACCTTTGGGCGCCTGTCGGATCATCTCGCGTCGAATGGAGTGAATATCTCCGGTAAAACGCTCTCCTTGGGCGCCACGCTTTGGGTGGATTCTCGCTCGGAAACTTTCCCCAGCAACAAAGCAGCCAATCGGCTGTTGACCCGGGAGTACCGCAAGGGGTTTGAAGTGCCGTCCAGAGTCTGATTCCGTTCAGGAACGCGTCCAGGATCGTTGATGCGCAGACCAAATAATTTGGGAAGAGTCGGTTCACAACATGTGGGCCGACTCTTTTTTAACTTCCACCGAGGATCGCATCGCGAATCTCGCGACATCACGCTTGGACATTTTTTCGGTGGTTTCACTCTGATCGAATTGCTGGTGGTAATTGCCATCATCGCCATTCTGGCGTCGCTCCTGCTGCCGGCTCTCGCTCAGGCTAAGCGCAAGGCGACCGCGACGCAGTGCCTTTCCAATCTCCGCCAGTGGGGCATTATATGGACGCTCTATACTGAGGATAACCTCGGTTTTTTCAGCCAGGGTTTCGGGGTTGGCTGGGCTCGGGGGGAATGGGTGAAAGCGCTGCAGGATCACTATCGCGAGAAGCCTTATCTGCTGCTCTGCCCAGATGCCAGACAGCGGCGTGGGCCTGGGTCTCGAGAGACCCTCGTCCCGATCCAAAGTACTCGAGCCGTTGAGCATGGGGGGCCACGGTCCTGTTACGACTTCCCACTATCTGAGCCCAACACATCCAGGGGTGGAGTCTCTCGGTTGATTCTCAGCAGCTATGGTATCAATAACTGGGTCTACAATCCGCCCTCTAGCGTCGCTGAAATCCAGGGGCGACCGACCCGTTGGAATTGGCGCACGTTCAATGTGCCAGAACCGAGTCTCGTTCCCCTTTTTGCCGACTCGATGTGGCGCGGAGGTGGGCCACGTCAGAATGATCCAAGACCTCAGTTCAATGGGCAATGGTCCGGAGCGAATGCGGAATCACATCATTTCGCCATGGCGCGACATCGCAAGGGGATCCAGGTGCTCTTCTTTGACGGCTCGGTTCGCACCTCGACAGCCCGCGGGGTGTGGAGCCTCAAATGGCATCGGGAATACGATCCTGAAGCTGCCGGTCGGATCACTTTTCCCGAGTGGATGCGATGACGGTGGGTCGATGGATTCAAATTGGAAACGCGAGTTGGTCTGTTTTCGAACTGATGGAAGGTGGGGGCACTCGACGCCCACGGGATGTTGATGGCGAACCTCGAGAGCGAGCTCCCTTTTCTACTTGGAGCCGCCTCGGTTTAGTTCTATCTCCCCTGCAGGAGTGACGTCTGAGTTCTGTCTGAATCGAGCGCTCACGTGCCGCGGAAAATTGTGAGTCTGGGTTTGGGAGCGACGTGATAGGCCTTGTGTTGCGTGAGCGCGGCAAAGGGAACCGGCGCGACCCCAACGGCCTGTTGCGCCAAACGGTAGAACAGCTTTCCCCGTGAGTTGGAAGCGCGCCGATTGAAGCGAAACGTGAATTCGTTGAGGTAGTCATCGAGGTGTTCGTGCGCGATGCCACCTTGATGCGTGCCCAGCAGCCAGCGTTTGAGCAACGAAATGACCCGATGTACCCGCGGCAACAGATGTTCGGCTTCGGCCGGTTGGTGGTTTTGGATTTGCCGCTCATGCAGATAGCCTGCCAGTTCACGGTAGGCTTGCAGGCCATCGGTCACGACCGTGCTGCCTGGTTCGATGGACTGCTGGATGAATCCATGCAGAGTCGCCCGGTTGGTGTCGGGAATATGCCCCAAGCGGATCCGTCCGATGTTCGCTCCGTCGGCTTCGGCAGCCACAACAATCAATGCCTTCTCCTCCGTCTGGCGCCCTCGGACCCCCGACTCTTCCCCTCCCCAATAGGTTTCGTCCACCTCGACGACTCCGCCCAAGCACTCTCGCCCAGGCCGGACCATCGCCCGCCTCAACTTGTGAAGCAGCGCCCAAGCCGTTTTGTAGCTGCCCAAACCCAGCACACGCTGCAAACCCAAGGCGCTGATCCCATTCTTCTGGGCCGCCGCCTGCCACATCGCCCGAAACCAAATCGCCAACGGCAACTTGGTGTCCTGGAAAACCGTGCCTGCCATCACCGAGGTTTCCCGACCGCAATTTTGGCAACGCCAAAGATGCCGCCGGATCGCCGTCCCACGCCCGCCGCAAGCCGGACAAGCAAAGCCCTGCGGCCACCGCAGGGCGAACAGGTAGCTGCGGCACGCCGCTTCGTCCCGGAAGCGCCGCTCCATTTCCAGGAGCGTGCGTGGATAGTCTTCTGTGATCGCTCCAAACACTACCAGTTGGGGTCGGTGGAGTCATGTAAATACCCCTATCACTACAGCGACGTTTTGAGGGATTTCCATTTTTTGAGTTCTTTGAGGCGGCGTTTACGATGGGAGCGGTAGGCCTGATCGTTGCGCCGTGTATGATAGTTCACCAAAATCACCAGGTAGGCAGGTTCGCGTTTGGGCTGCGGAAAGCTGCATTCCATTAACAGTCGAGCTTGAGGTAGGGTTAACGCTGGCGTTTTTTTTGAACTTAATCTGGAGGCGCAACAGAAATAGTTGGGCCA
>SXGT01499436.1_pt1 | contig 18671 bp, 16 predicted proteins | sample 3176221 | NCBI WGS metagenome assembly SXGT01 (sample SAMN11356862, study PRJNA531348) | freshwater metagenome | isolation source: freshwater sample F1-120 | place: China: Fuxian Lake, Yuxi | collected 2017-12-25
GCGGCCGGGGGCGTTGCGGAGATCTCGGGGGCATTGGCACATCGTAGTGTGCATTCTGGGGGAGTGGGGGGCGGATGGAGGGAAATTAACACTGCGCGGTGTACTTGTCGGGTGCGTTGTCGGGGTACGGGTCGGAGAAGAAGCCAAAGTCCACCTTGAGGCGGATTCGGGGTTCGGGAAATGCGAAAGCGGGGTGGAGGCATACTGTAGGCGGATTGGGGCCAAGATTGTGTAAGATATTTGTATAAGATTTTCTTACACAACTTACATCTAGTGTTCGGTATGGGTGAACTTGTGTCCAAAACTGAACAAACAAGGCGCCCAGTGTCCAAGATCTTGTGCCAAACAGTACTCAAAGGCGGCAAGTGAGTCACTTATGGTACACATAAGATGGGTATATGCGTATTATAATATGCAAAAAATTATGCCTATAGGCTTATGCACAGTCCGTTAAGCCGGGTTAGGGATGCTGCATGAGTCATATGGGTAATCTTAGTCAGGCTCTTCTTCTATATATATGTACTACAACTAAGATAAGGGTTAAAAAAAGATATTAATGATCTTGCTGGATTATAAAATAGTTTGGGCTTTTATTCATTTGATTAAAAATAATTTATAGTTTTATGGGTCTAAACTGGATGTAGTAGTATATAAGGAGCAAGAGACGCAAGCAAGACAAGAAATCACTATAGTAAGACACGAACCTGAAGCGAAGCGGAAGGTGAGTGGCTTACGTAACCAAGTCGCTCGTAGGCGACAGTCGTCCCGAAGCGCAAGCGAAGGGACATATATAACAGTTATTAAAGATCTTAGCAAGATCTAACATAAACTAAGCTAAACTTGTTATAACTTACTAGTAAGATCTAGTATACTATAATTAAGCCATCTCGTTTATACCTTATCAGATATAAAACCCATCTTATCCCAATAAGATCTATTCCAATAGAAACGCATCAGATTCGTCACATCTGTGGGGCTGCTGGTTTAACACATAGGCCCCGTACCAAATTGCTGCGATAAGATTTATACCACAACCCTAGTATAAGGAGGCTATATGGCGGGTTTTATAGTGTACAAGGACCTAAGTGGCGTCCCTGTCAAGATCCAAGAGTACGCAACCTTCGCGGAAGCGGCGGCTGTGGCGGTGCATCAAGCTAGTGACGAATTTAAATACGACATTTTCTCGTGTCGGGATCGAGAGGTTTTAGCGGCGAAGCGCCCTGAGTTGGCTGCCCTATTGCGACCACAAGATCCCGAACCGGCCCCTATAGTAGAAGACGACGAGCCGATTAACCCCGACCTGAGGAGGACCGCCATGGCCTGTTCAAAACCGAAGAAGCCGGGCAAAAAGCCCAAGAAATAACGCATTAGTTTGAGGAGGTGCTTACAAAATGCGAACCAAGGCAGAAAAGGCAGCCGCGGCCAAGAAGCGCGTGCAAAGATACCAAAAGGCGTACCATGCCAAGAGGTACATGGAGATGAAGCGCAATCCGCTGCTTTCTCCAGAAGAGGAAGTGGAACAGCACTACGGGCAGTTTGTGCTGTTCATGCAAGATTGTCTACTGCCCAGTACGCAATACTGGACCAAGTTCTCTGCGATATTCTCTACTTACGTCAAATACTGCAAGGCCATTGGTCAAAAGCAAGATCTGTCCCGAATCCAATTCGCCAAAGTCTTAGCCAACCACATGATTAAAAAGATGCGCACCAATGGGTCTTATTACTCATGTCTGCTAAAAAGCAAGATTTTTATTAAAACCGAGGACGTAGTTGATGAGCCTGAGTTTATCTTAGGCGGGTCGCTTAACGAAGAGGGAAGGGGCGAAGACGATGGAATGCCAGATTAATATCATGGGGACTGAGTGGACGGTAATGTTCCAAGATGAGCCGCTCGAGGGAGGGCGTACCTTGGGGATGACCAAGGCGGACGAACGCAAGATTTTTGTAACCCGAAGTGGTGTGTCTGACGACTTGTTCAATCGGACCTTGATGCATGAGCTGATGCATGCTCACTTGTTCATGAGTGGGCTTAATGAACTATTCGATGAGAAGGAGTGTGAGGCCATATGTGTAATGGTGGAGAATTTCGTCAAGGTCCTCCAGTTGCAAAAGGGCGTGATCATTCAGAAAAAGGCGAAAAAGAAATCTAAGAAAAAGCGATAGACAGCATAAGGGGGTGTTATGGTTGTCGAAATTATAGTTATATGTGTGGCGGCCTTGTGCGGGCAGGCGGTACATTTGTTCGGACCTAGGCTGCTGGATGATAAGAAGCGGATGGCCGAGCTAGAGGCAGATATGTTCGCATACGAGACACGTGTGGACCATCTTGAGGCCGACTTCAAGGAACTCAAAGACCGGGTGAGCAAGCAGCAACTTAAGGGGATTAGCCGATGAAACAGACCTTGCGCGAGATATGTGCAAGGGAGTTGGGCCGACTCAACACCTCCTCTGAAGCGGGGTCGTTGTCCCTTGATGATGTGAAGAAGCTTGAGATCTTGACAAGATCTTTAAAGCAGCTTGAAGATACACCGAAGGAGACAAGTTCGTTGGATGAGATAACCAACGAGGACTTGCTATTCCTAGCCAAGTTTGGAGCGGACGATGGTAGACATGCTGAACCCGGACAAGAAGCTTCTGGGCCAACGCCACGTGGCGCAAAAAAAGGCCGTCGCAGAGCTGTGGAGGAGAGGGCAGATACGGAAGATGCTCCTTGACTCCTGCCAACTTTCCATGCTAGAAGAGTTCGACCGATCCGATAGCATCAAGTACGTAATCTTGTCTAGTCGCCGACTTGGTAAGAGTTACGCCTTATCAACTCACGCAATTGAGACCGCTATACAGCGACCTAACCGATACATCAAATACCTTACATCTACAAGCAAGGCGGCCAAGGAAATTGTTTTGCCGCTTTTCAATATGATCTTAACTAGTTGTCCTACCGAATACCGGCCCCAATACTTTGTCCACGATTCTAAGTGGGTGTTTCCAAACGGTAGCGAAATCTTGCTGCATGGAACAGACAAAGACAAGGGTGAGGGTCTTCGGGGGCAGTCAGCCGACTTAGCTATCATTGACGAAGCGGGTTTTGTTGACGGCCTAGACTACTTAGCATCTGACATCCTATTGCCTATGATTATTGAAAGAGGCGGAAGAATGCTGCTTTCCTCAACACCTCCTAGGGAAAGCTCGCATCCGCTTCTTTCTTTTATAGCGGAGGCAGAACGCAAGAAGGCGATTACAATTCGCATACTTACCGACTGTCCCCGCTTTACAAAGAAACAGATAGAGTCGTTTATAGACGAAGCCGGGGGAATGGAGAGTGACACCTGTAAGCGTGAATACTTCTGCCAGGTTATCCGAGATACTTCTATGGCCATTGTGCCGGAGTTCGACGACATCATGGCGAAGCGGCTCATGTATGCCGAGGCAGCTCCGCTGGATTACTTACCTGACTGCTACGTCAGTATGGACCCGGGGTTCGCAGATAATGCCGCCATCTTGTATGCCTACTGGGATTTTCCAAAGGCTTGTCTAATGGTGCAGGCTGAGTATGTGGCTGCGGGTAATAGTACGCAGGAGATCGCCAAGGAAATCAAGGACACTGAGAGACGTTTATGGCAAGTTAGGGCACCATACAAGCGAGTATCTGATACGGATTTGCGATTGATTAAAGATCTTAAGGACATGCACGGACTAAGGTTTGTTAAGACCGAGAAGGACAACAAAGAGGCTCAGATAAACGCCTTGAGGATCTTGATCAAAAATAAACAGATCATGATTCATGAATCGTGTACTCAGTTAATATCACAACTAAAGTACGGGCAGTTTAAGGTTTCCGGATCGGGAAACCGAGACTTCCGCAGAACCGCGGAGATGGGGCACTGTGATGCGATCGATGCTTTACTCTATCTTATCAGGAACATAAACAAGACTAGAAACCCAATACCAGAAGAAGGGTTTAATCAATTTTACCAAGTCGATTATTGGCGAGAAGAGACTAAACTTAGCGGTAATGCAAAAAAGCTTTCAAAGGCTTTTAAAAGGAGGTAACCGTGGATCAGCAATATTTCGCGATCAACTGCGATATCGGCGATCTAAATAAGAAAATCGAAGATTATTTTAAGACCTTGTACGAATTGGGGCACACCAGGAAAATCCAGGCCAGTTACCATTACTACTACGGGCAAGGAAACCGAGCAAGTTTCTTGCACACATCTGGCAGCCAAGGCCAGAACACCGATGCCGTCGTTAACGACATGGGGTCGCTGGTCCGGCACATCGTGACACTAGTAACCGCCAACCGTCCATCTTTTGATTGCAGGGCGACCAATACTGATTACGACTCGCAAGCCCAGACAATTCTTGGGGAAAGTATCTTAGAATACTACCTCCGAGAGAAAAATGTAGAGAAACATCTCAAAAAAGCCGCTAATTATGCGGTCAAGTACAGCGAGGGTTTCATCGGTCTCGATTGGGACGTTACCATGGGCTCTATCGTGGCCGCAGATGAGATGGGGCAGCCGGTTAACGAAGGCGATATACGATACTCCGTGTATCATCCTCTCCAAATCGTGCGCGACATTTACAACGAGGCCCAGCAAGATTGGGTCATTGTGATCCAAAATATCAACAAATACGATCTTGCTGCCAAGTACCCCGAAGCTAGGGATCAGATCTTGTCTTTGTCGAGAGAAAACATCCGATCTGACGAACGCGATATCGACTTTCTCACCGACACTAAGAACAAGGTTGAGACTGACGTGGTGCCGTTCTACACTTTCTATCATCGCAAGTGCGCGGCGTTGCCTGAGGGGCGGATTGCTTTCTTTGTCGAGAGCCAAGTATTGCAAGATGGCCCTTTGCCTTACTCAGAGATTCCGATTTATCGCGTGTCGCCTGACAATTACGACAACACATGCCTCGGTTTCACGGTGGCCTGGGATCTGCTCGGAATACAAAATGCATCAGATCAGCTATATTCCAGCGTCATTAGTAACAACTTGGCTTTCTCGAAGCAAGTTTTGCAGACAACGCGCGACAATGACATCAACGTGAGCGATCTTGCTGACGGCATGATGCTTATAGAGTCGGACGCCCCTATTCAACCAGTGCAATTAACGAAGTCGGCTCCTGAGACTTATGAACTGATTAACCGTCTACAGTCGAAGCAGCAGGAACTTTCTGGGATAAACGAAGTTATTCGGGGGGTTCCCTCTCCGAACTTGAGATCTGGCAACAGTATGGCCTTAATTGCGGCCCAAGCAATTACCTATAACTCGGGTATCGAGGGAGCATACAACGGGTTGATTGAAGATGTAGGCACGGCGACATTAAGGATGCTCAAGGACTTCGCAGTATCTCCCAGATTTGCGGCAATTGTTGGCAAGTATAAGCAAACGTTCATGAAATCTTTTAAAGGGGCCGACCTTGACAAGATTGATAGGGTGACGGTTGATATGCAAGGCAGCGTTATGAAGACAACCGCTGGTAAGGTACAACTTGCTGAGAACCTTCTGCAAAACGGGATCATAAAGAGGGCGGACCAGTACCTTATGGTAGTGGAAACGGGTAAACTTGACCCCTTGGTGGAGTCATCTGAGGTTGAATTGCTGCTAATACGGCATGAGAATGAGATGATGGCCAAGGGAGAGAATCCGCCGGTGGTGGCAATTGACTCGCACGACCTCCATATCGTCGAACATAAGGCCGTTATCGCCAACCCAGAGGCCCGAATGTCTCCGCAAGTGGTGCAAGCGACCCTAGATCACATCAATGAGCATATAAATCTTAAGAGAACGGTCAGTCCGGACCTTCTGATGCTTGTTGGGGTGCAGCCATTGCAGCCAGCGGCGCCTCAGGGAGGGGCGTCTCCAGCCCCGGTTGAGGCAATGCAACCACCTGGCTCACCACCACCCGTTAATACGCCGAAACCTGCGTCGCCTCCAGCCGAGGCCGACCAGCTTACGCAGCAATCCGCTGCCAAGTTAGAAAATATTCAAGAAGGAGGGGTTCAGTAATGAAGACGTGCAAAAGGTGCAAAGAAACAAAGCCCCTTTGTGCTTTTTCAAAAAACTCTAAAGCGAAAGACAAGCTACAATACGTGTGTAAGGACTGTAGCAAGGCTATCACAGACGAGTGGAAAGCGAATAACCCCGAAAAGTACGCTGCAAAAAAGAAGAGAGATAACGCAAATAGAGAATACTCCTCAGAAAAGTCTAAGGAGTATCGACAAAATGCAATTCTAAAAAATCCTGAGAAAGAACTTAATCGGTCTAAGAAGAGGTGGGCTGACAATAAAGAAGACATGTCTAAAAAGCACAAAGAGTGGGCCGAAAAGAATAGGGAATATCTTAGGGAAAAGGCAAAACGAAGGTATCACACTAAAAAGGACGATATCACATTCAAGTTGAGGCACACACTAAGAACTCGAATTAACAAGTATATCACGTCTAAGTCCGGGTCTCATGTTTCCGACTTAGGCTGCTCGATTCCCGAGTTAAAAGCCCATTTAGAGTCGCAATTCCAGGACGGGATGACTTGGGAAAATCATGGCGACTGGCATATAGACCATATTAGGCCTTTAGCCAGTTTTGATTTGAGTGATAGAGACCAATTTTTAACAGCATGCAACTATAAAAATCTACAACCCCTTTGGGCTGTAGACAATATACGAAAAGGTGCTAAATACGAGATTTAGGAGGTATTATGTCAGACAGTACAGCCGACTCTGGTGGGGCGGTCACTAGTGAAGCTACGACGGTTTCTGAATCCGCAGCGGTTGAAACACCAACCTCGGATTCGGCCAAACCTACCCAGGCCAAATTTAAGGTTAAGGTTGATAACCAAGAAACCGAGGTATCTGAAGAGGAACTTGTAAAAGGGTGGCTTCACGCGAAGGCGGCTAACGAGAGATTTCAAGCTGCGGCAGCAGAAAGAAAGGCACTTGAAGCCGAACGGGCTAAGATTGCTGAAGATAAAGCCGCCGCTGAGTCAATGCGAGAGGCGTTTAAGAAAGATCCTTGGGCGGTCTTGTCCAGTTTGGGCATGTCCGACGCGGATATCAGAAATCTTACAGAAGACAAGCTTATCGCGTTCTTGGAGCAAGAGCAGATGTCGCCCGAGCAGAAAAAAGCTAGGGAAATGGAGGCCAAACTCAAGGAATACGAGGCAAAAGAGGCAGATAGGCGAAAAAAGGAAGAAGAAAACGAGCAATTGACGAAAAAGCAGCAAGAAGAACAAGAATTTAACCAACTTAAGTTAAAAGCCGAGAAAGACTATGAGGAGAGCTTTCTCTCCGCGTTGGAAAAATCGACATTGCCCAAAAACCCCGCAAGTATTAGACGTGTAGCTGAAAAGGTATACCAATCTATGCTGGCTGGTGAGGAGATTCCGATTGACCATGCGGTTAGATTAGCCGAGCATGAACTTAGGTCCAACCTTGCAGAACTTGTACAAGGACTTGACGTAGAGGCGTTGGAGGCATTCTTAGGGGAAGAGACACTGAAGAAAGTAAGGAAGCACGATGTGTCGAAACTCAAGAATCCAGCACCCGCACCCAAGGTTCCGGTAAAAGAAGAGAGTAAGGCAAAGGCCGGCACAAATTCCAAGTATGTAGATCCCCAGGATTTCATTAAGGAATTAAAGAAAAAGCATGGAGTTCTTTAGGCCGTTCACTAACCCCGGGCGGGCGTGAAACCAAGCAATAAGAATGTAATGGTTTTTTGGTGTAGTTAGTCAATTCTAATCATTTTTAAATATTTTAAACACTTTTTAAAGGAAATGTTATCATGGCAAATGCAGGACAAACAAAGGCTCTTCTCGATGGTTTGATGAAGGACGTGTATGGCGAGCAAAAACTGGAGTCGATGGTTCCAGATTTTGGCATCCTCTACAAGAAAATTAAGTTTTCGGAAGCTAAGAAAATTGGGCGCGACTATGTCAAAGCCGTAAGTCTCTCACGAGAAGCCGGTTTCACATATGGTGCCGGTCTGCAAACTCTTTCTGGCATCATCTCTCAAGGTGTTGACGACGCGAAAGTTCGTGGCGTGCCCCTTACCCTCCAAGCCGGCTGGGCGTATGATGCAGCCGCTGCGATGGCTTCTGACAAAGGAGCATTCATCAACTCGACCGCTCACAAATTTCAGTGCATGATGGAAGCTGCGGTTTTCAGAATTGAACTTCAGATGCTGTACGGAAACCAAGGGATTGCGGTAACTGACGCGTCAACTGGAACGGCCAGCCCAGCTACTGGTGACTATTTGACCGCCGTAACCAACACACAAGATGTTATCGTCGCTATCGACCCTCTCTACTGGGCCGCTGGTATCTTCGCTGGTTGTGAAGGCGCATATGTCAGTTTCTTCAGAAACTCTGACAACTCAACGGGTTCGGCTGCTGACGGTGGTGACTCGAGCAACACTGAGAACAAGTTTGAAATCCGCTCTGTTGACGTTGCTAACAAGTCGATCACGGTTATCACGAAAGACGCGACGGAAGCTGCTGCCCTTGTAGTCGAACTTGAAGCCAACCCTTACAACGTATATTTCTACGGTGCTAAAGGAAACGAAATGGTCGGCTTGAAGACGATCCTTTCTAATACTGGCTCGCTGTACGGAATCAACTCGGCAACCTATTCGGCATGGAAAGGCAACACATATGCCGTAGGTACTGCTAACCTTACGTTGAAGAAGGCTTTCTTGGCCGTTTCTCAAGCCGTAGGTCGCGGTCTTTTGGAAGATGCAACTTTGATTGTCAACCCCCTCACTTTCGCAACGATGGCCAACGACGAAGCCGCTCTTCGTCAATATTCTGGCAAAGTTTCGACTGCTGATCGCGGTGTTGAGAACATCGAATTTGTCGGCCCGAACGGCAAGATCGAAGTTGTTTCTCACCCATTGCTGCACGAGTCACTTTCTATGTGCTATCCTAGCAAGAAAGCCGAGCGAATTGGCGCCAGTGATTTGACTTTCAAGCGTCCTGGTGGAAGTGATGAAATGATCCAAGAAATGGCTACTCAGACAGGTTTTGAGTGCCGCCTCTATAGCGATCAAGCTATCTTTCTTCCAGAGCCATCCAAGTCGATCCTCATCACGGGCATCGCAAATACCTAATCTTTAGAGGGGGTTCGCCCCCTCTTCCTAAACATCCCTAAACCAAACCTAAAAAAGGAAACTAAATCATGGGGACTTTCAGTACAGTTGAAGTGTTGGGACAAACAGTCGTCGCCTCTACCAACTCGACGGCAGTAGGCATTCATCACTCTGACCGCATAGCGGTGCAGTCCGAATGGACAGATCTTACAGGTAGTGCGAAGACCGCGCTCACCGGAGTAAATCAAGTTGACACCCTCACCTTTGCCTCTAAGGCCAGTTCAGGTGCAGGGGATTACGTAGCAATCACCGATACAAATGGTGATAAGTGGGCAGTTGCCCTATCTAAGGCTGGTATTGCAGAAGTTTCCTCAATAACCACGATTGCTGAGGGCAGCGTGGCGGAAAAGACGCAAATTATCACCACATCTGAAGGAAAAGTTAAAAATGTCACGCAAGCGGTAGCCGTGGCCGACGTTTCAGCAAGTTTGGCTGGGACATATTTCAAAGTTGGCGACACTGACGGCACGAGTACGTGTGGAATATGGTTTTCAATTGGCGGGGTTCCGGGGTCGGCCCCAGCAGGGGCAACGGCCTGCACTAGGGCGGTCGAAGTTGCAATTGCAGCAAACGACAGCGCCTCAACCGTAGCGGGAAAAGTTACTACGGCATTCGGTGCCGATGTAAAGTTGGTAGTGGGCAATGTAGGGGCCACAATTACGCTCACTGACGCGGCCTTTGGCACTAGGGTTGCGGCGGCTGATGGGGCGGCTGGCGACGATACAGGATTTGCCATTACCACGACGGCAGTAGGGGCGGGCACAAGTACCTTGCATCAGAAGTATTTTATCTTAAAGGACGAAGTTGACACGGTCGGATTTTGGTTTGACGTAGACAACGCCGGAGCAAGTGCCCCCACTACAGGAGCTGCCCGAAACGTTGAAATTACTGGAGTAAACTCCGGTATGACTGCGGCCCAGGTGGGCACGGTCGTATATAACGCCATTCACGCAGACTCGAAGTTTAATGGCGACAATGACGCAGGTAACGGCATTATTCGAGTAGTTTCCACGACATATGGAAATAAAACCGGCCAATCTGGCGGGGACTCGGGATTTACCGTGTCTGAACATACTGCCGGAGCAGCGAGTAATATCACGGGCAAGTATTTTCTACTTGGCGATGTTGACGGCACGGTAGGCGTTTGGTTTGACGTGGGGAATGAAGGTACTTCCGCCCCCACTACGGGTGCCATAAGAGATCTTGAGGTAACCACAATCGCCCGCGGAGACACCGCAGCACAAGTTGCAACTAAGCTTAGGACGGCCCTTGACGCTGACAGTAAGTTTGACGTAGGTACGCTTACCGACGCAACTTTCACCGCAATCTGCAAAGATCTTAAGTCAGTGGCCAATATTGCAGCGGGCGACTCGGGCTTCACGGTTTCGACCACTACCCAAGGTTCTGATCTTGGTGCCGAGCCTACTGGAGCAATCTGGGCGGCTATTCCGGCAGCCAAGAGGGTGCAGGCCGACATCTCGGCTGACACTACGGATGCGAACGTAGCATCAAGGGTCAGGACGGCTTTGGCAGGTATTACCGGCATAAGTGCCGTGATTACGGTCGGGGCGGCATCTGGTGCCACAATACCTCTCACACAAGTTGCAAGGGGTCCTGTAGCGATTCCGGTTCCAAAGAGTGCTGCTGATGCTGGAGCGGGTTCAATCACCGCAGCGAGCCCAGCAACGACTCCTGGGGTGGCATCTACGATCAACGTATCGGCCAACACGATCACGATTGCTAGTCACGGCTGGACAACGGGTCTTAAGGTTCAGAATACGATAGACGGTGGGTCGCTACCTACTGGCGTCACGGCAAGCGAAGATGAATTTGTCATTGTAGTAGACGCAAATACTATAAAACTTGCAGACACTTATGCCGCTGCGATTGCTGGAACGGCTCGAGACATCACTAACCAAGGCACGGGTGGACAAATCATCACAATCACCCCAACGGCCATTGGCGGCGGAGTAATCCACCTTGAGGGTTCGGTTGACGGCATCACGTACTTCGACATCGCAAGCATGACCGCCAACATGACTGGCACCAGTTCAGCAATGTGGAATGTGGCAGATATCGGGTATATGTATGTGCGGGTGAACGCGGTGGTAACTGCGGGTCAGGTTTATGTAGTTTCCAAGATATCGCAAAAAGGTTGCTGTTCTCAATAAATTAAGGAGAGGCCAAGATGAAAACCATAGAGCAAAGAAGTTCTAAACGAGTCCATTTTGGCCTTGCCCCCGATGTTTATGATAAGATTAATGTCTTATATCCAGATGATATTACAGACGTATATACATATCAACTTTTGAAGGACGACGGCACGTATAGTATTGTTGGCTATATTGAGGTGGTATATACGGATGCCTCAAAGGTGGCAATATCTTCAGTGTCGAGGTTGGCACAATGATAAGACCGTATTTTGACCCAATTAGCGGGACGATTGTATTTTTCGTCCCAGAGGCCTTTAACGAATCGGTTACGATTGACGGCGGGGGTCCAGCAACTTTGTTCGATTGCAATATAGATAATGGAGAGCCGCATACTCTTTTTGGAGATATCGAGTCGGAAGACGGGGGGACACTATAATGGCAAAGAGAATACAACTTAGACGCGGACTTGCTGCGGCTTGGGCCTTGGCCAACCCAACTCTCCTACCAGGAGAAGTAGGCATTGAGACTGACACTGATAAGTTTAAAGTGGGGGATGGGGCGACAAATTGGGTGTCGCTCCCCTACGGCGGAATGCAGGGGCCCCAAGGGATTCAAGGTATTCAAGGTATTCAAGGGCCGCAGGGTAACGCCGGGTCTAAGATATATTCTGGAGTCGGGGCTCCGAGTATAGGCTTGGGCGTAGATTCAGATTTTTACATTAATGAGTCGAATGGGGACTATTACTTAAAGGCTTCCGGTGCATGGGGTCTAGAGGGGAACTTGCAAGGACCCCCAGGCGACAATGGATATTCAGTTTTAAACGGCTCTGGCGCCCCATCTGATGGTCTTGGCGTAAACGGGGATTTCTATATAAATACATCGAATTACTACATCTACGGTCCCAAGGCTGGCGGAGTTTGGCCTGCTGGGGTGTCTTTAGTAGGGCCCTCTGGTGCTGCTGCTGACCACGAGCTTTTGACAAACCTTCAAGGCGGTGGAGCAAATCACTACCACAGCGACCAGCCAATAAACGTAGCAGACCAAGTATCCTTCAATGCGGTGTCCACGGGGGATAATCCAGCTACGGATCTTGCGGCGCTCGAAGTGTCGGAAATTTCGTATTCTGGAATCGGAAACGTTTCGACCTCCGGCTCTTCTACGACAGTAACCACTACCGGAAGCGCCTTCTCGAATGCCGGCCTAGATTCTGGATCTAGTATTACCGCTAATGGGGTTACAGTAACTGTAGACGATGTAATAGACGGAAATACGGTTGATGTGTTTCCTGCGGTAGACTGGACGGGGGGGTTCTCTTGGACTTACAAGAATCCAACCCGGGTAGTCCTTAACAAATCGACAGCGAATAAGACTGCGTCCGGAGTGGCGTTCTTTACAGATTCTACGCTTACTTGGGAGCAGTATACTTGGCCCCAAGAGAAGGACAAGTTATTTTATCCGGCATGGAATGAACGCGCGTATACAGACAACATGATTATCCATGAAAATGGAAAGATTGCGATTGGAGGAAAACCTTACCAGATATCCGGGTATAAAGAGCCTTCAGCGTCCTTAGAAGTATATTGCCACCCGTTTGATGCGGCGTTAAATTACGATGGAAGCTCGTATACGGACAACACATCTGAGGCCAAAACGTCTAACGGGACTTCCTTCGATATAGTATTAAACACCAACCATGTCAGCTATTTCGGAAAGTATACCGAATTTTCAGACATGTATATAAGTCTTTCTGGAGTCGCCTCTTCTTCTAATCCAACATGGGAATATTGGAACGGAAGCGCGTGGACAAGTTTAGCGGACCTAGTTGACGGTACAAATAACCTAGCCCAAAGCGGCTCTATATCTTGGACACTGCCGACAGATTGGGCGACTAAAACGGTAGATACTGCCGCAGATATGTACTTTGTCCGAGTTTCGGTTTCGGCACTTTCCGGTAACGTGACCGCTAATTGTGCCCTTCCATTAGGAGGAGACCGGGTTAACGTATATAGAGCCCCGGATGATCCGAATCCCGTATTCTCTGTAGATGAAGAGGGAAGAACCGCAATTGGAAAGGCAAGTGCCAATGCTCAGCTAGACGTAGTAGATTCGTTTCGGATATCCAGTTCAGACACTGGATATTTCCAACTCACCGTACCGCAGTCCGGCCCAAGTCTTCCGCTTATAACGCCAACGTCGTTACCAACGGCGGGACAGCATCTCTCAGCAAGTTCAGCTACTCAACTTGCTTGGGTAGACGACAGCCAAGCCTTATATTTTGGAGACGGGTCAGACGGAGATTTAACAATATCCTCGGGTACTACCACGCTATCAAGAGATACGTTCTACAATAACGTGACAATTTCTGGAACTGCTACTATATCTACCGCAGGTTGCAGACTCCACGTAAAAGGTAATTTAGACCTATCGAATGCGCCCGCAAACGCCATAAACTGGAACGGTGTATCCGGAGGAACGTCTAACGGATCGGGCACTGGGTCGGCGGGAAGTCAGCGAGTAGGTGTTACTGTAGGCGGATCTGCTGCCGGAGGGGCTGGAGCTGCTGGGGCAACCGGGGCCGGAGTTCAAGGGACGGCGACCTCTACTGCGAACCCCGCAAATGGAGGAGCCTCCGGAGCCAGTGGAAAGGGGGGAAATAATGTCTCCGTACCAAATGCTGGAGGTGCGGCTAGAGCATCTGCCGCAGCTAGCAACCCAATGCTCACTCCGTATCCTAAAATAGACTTTATTCGAGGAGCTACGCTCCTGCTAGGGGCCGCATCTGGAGGTGGGGGAAGTTCTGGTGGAGGAGACGGCACCAATACAAGCCGAGGCGGAGGAGGAGGCGGCAGTGGCGGAGGGTGCTGCGTCGCATATATAAAAAACTTAATTACTTCAGGCTCTACGGCATCTGGGGCCATTGCGGCGCTCGGTGGAAACGGCGGCGCTGGTGGTCCTACTCCTTCTGGAAACGTGGGTGGGGGAGGTGGAGGCGGAGCTGGCGGTGGTGGATTTGTATATCTCCTCATTGGCGCTAAGTCTGGCGCCGCAGTAACTGGGCTTATTTCGGTTACGGGCGGAACTGGCGGAAACGGAAGCAACGGAGCTGGGACTGGAATTGGCGGAGACGGCGGAAACGGCGGGGCGGGGGGAAGGATTACAGTTATTCGCCTAGATACTCGTTCAGTCTATCAGGCGTTTACAGGATCGGGATCTGCAGGGACTGCCGGATCGGGAGTCACCGGTGGCACAGGTGGGGCTGGGGGCTCCAACACATACACACTTTAACGTGTACTAGGAGGTAATATGCACACTATGAGAATTATATGTGATATTTGTGGGGAGTCTTTGGGAGATTGGTCCCGCCCCTCCCCATGGTCCGAAGAAGACCTACTTTTAGCAAAACAGATGATAAGGTGCGACAAGTGCCCAGAAATGACAGAAGACGACGTACTTCTTATTGAGGAGATCATATCGTGATAACGAACAGAACAATAAATGGAATTTCGGTAACAATCCCCGAAACTTCTGATTCCGCATGGGGCGATTACACGACCGCCCTTTTGCTCGCCTTGGTCGATTCAGGCATTTTTACCGGATCGGGGTCGTCGCGACCGCTAACAGTTAACTTAAATCTTGGTGATGTGTACGGCGTTATCGCAGGTTTTTTCGAGGCGGACTATTTTAAGTCCACTTCAGCGAATGCGGCGTCTTCCGGTACCTTGCGCCTTGCCAATGGCGATGTTGTAAGTTGGAGAAATGCGGCTAACAGCCCCGCAGGTTCGGGCGGGGATATCTCCCTATCCGTCAACAGCGGTGATAGACTCTTGTTTAACGGTGCCCTTTTAGTAACCGAATCGTCTGTTGACATTTTTACCAACAAATCTCTGTCCGACTCCACTACGGCCATTGTAGACAACGTGGACAACACCGTCAAGATCAAGTTCGACGCAGCCGGGACGACTGGAACTTCGACAACTATCTTATCTTCTCAGACCGCTGACAAGACTATAACCCTACCAAATGCAACCACAATTCTGGTTGGTAAGGATACGACTGATGACTTGTCTAACAAGACTTTGGTCGCCCCAATTATATCAAACACCATTCCAGGCAGTCCAGCTAAGGGTCAAATGTACTGGGATGATTCCAATGAGACGATAACAGTCAAGATGGCGGGAACGGATGTAAACCTTCAAATAGGCCAAGAAAATTACATACGTGCTAAAAATGCCACAGCCGGGACTTTGTCTAATGGTAAGGTTGTATATGTTAACGGAGTTGATGGGCAGACCCCCACAATAGCACTAGCTAAGGCAGATGCTGTTGCTACCAGCGACGGTGTTATCGGTATTGTAACTGAGGATATCTTAGCCGGAGCTACGGGATATGTTACTACGATGGGAGTGGTGAGGGGTATCAATACTTTTGGGCTTAGTGCTGGAGCCACTATTTATCTATCTCCCACAACTGCTGGAGAATTTACGACAACACTCACCGGGTCTCCCGATCACCAAGTTAAGATTGGTACAGTGTTGCACCCAGATACGGCCATAAATAATGGAAGTGTTCTTGTAAGAGTTGAGATTGGTCAGCATCTTGTAGAACTGCATGATGTTCTTTTATCAGGCTTGGCGGACAGGGACGTTTTTGAATACGACTTAGCCGCAGGTGCGTGGAAAAATTATATTAATCCAAATACCGTAACCAAAGAGCCAACGGGCTTTGCAGATCCTGCAAACGTCGTTGTAACTTACGATAGTTCGTCCAGGACTATATCGCTGTCGCACACAAGCGGAAGCATCGTTTACTATATCAACGGCATAAGATATAATCGGACATCTCCCTACACATCTTCGGCTCATGATGTTGCCAATGGCCCCTACTTTTTCGCATTCGCTACAGGTAACACGCCAACGTGGACAAGTTCATTTCCCGGTTTTGATGATGGGGCTTTTGTAGCTGTTGTTAACTACGGAGCAACGGACAAATTCGCAATACGTGAGTGTCATGGTCTTATGCCTTGGCCTGTATGGCAAGAACTTCACACCGTTGTAGGAACCTACCGAGACACTTCTGCGGCCAATACTGGTGGTGGGGTGGTTACTGGCATGACCGGAGGCGGCACTACACAAGCAGAAATGCAGCCGGTAGTCGCCAGCAATAAGATCTGGGATGAAGACCTGCCCACCACGGTTGCGGGCATCCCCACTAAGGGTGCAGTTTACACGCAGTTGCATTTCGACACCGGTTCGGCGGTATTTACGCCAGCTTCTAGTGATGTGTTTCCAAATAACGGGACCAACCCACAGTATAACCAAAATCCTATTACTGGTACGGCCCTTACGGCAATTACTAGTAATAACACGTATTTCAACGTATATGGCCTGTTTGTGCCTACGACCAAGGATGCTGGCGGAGTTGAGTCACCATACCGAATTATATGGATGCTGGGTCAGACTACATATGGGTCAGAAACCTTGGCAAAAGCTGAGGATTTTAGGTCCCTGTATACAGGGAACCTCACTACATTATTTCCAGAGTTTGTGCCGTATATCAGGCTGACTTACTATAGAAGTACCGCAGGTACAACTTATGTGAACACCAAGGCGGCTGGCACCACGTCTACAAGCCCCATAACCTACCTAACAGGCAGCAGGATGGCCCTAGTGTCCGTGTCGGGCTTCACCCCCACGCTTCACTCGGCGTTAACTGGAAGGGATGTAGCGGATTCACACCCAGCAGCGGCAATTACTAATACCCCATCAGGCAACTTAGCTGCCACGGACGTGCAAGGAGCCCTTAATGAGCTTCAAAGTGACGTAGACGGCAAGGTAGCGGGACTGGGCACTACTATAGACAACCGCCTAACCAAGACCTCTGGAATCACTGGGACGGTCCTAGAGCAAACTGGCATTTCTGTTGATGATTCTAATAATGTGAGTGGTATCGTACAGTTGACGGCCACAGGGGTTGTGGGGCAAAGTTCTAGTTCAAACCTAATCCTGCCATCTGGCAATACCTCAGCACGCGGCACGGCGGTTACGGGTTCGGTTAGATATAATACGCAAGATGCGCAATTTGAGGGGTATTCAGGCACTGCTTGGGGTGCTTTGGGTGGCGGAGGTGGGGGAGGTCTTACTGTTACTCCTCTTACAATTACGACGGGGGCAGTCACCACACCGCTGGCGGCAGGTAAGCACTACGTGATTAACATGGTAGGGGCCGATGGCAATAAGACCACGTCTCTTCCAGCCGGGTCTTCTGGGGCTAATATCAGAGTTAGCGTGGTGCCAGCCAGTTCTCTTTACAAGCTCACGATTACGGCGGACGACGCAGCACCTGATGAAACCTTCATCTACGGCGGCTCTACAGGTCTCACTTCTATCGACTTCCCAGCCGGTGCAGAGACTTGGGCGGAGTTCTGCTGGAATGGGACAAGTTGGAGCGTCGAGGACGCAACTACCCCAATTTCTGGGACTTTTTCTGGGGATTTGACGGTAACTGGAGATTTCAACAATACCTATAAGAACTCTGTATTTTTATATAACGGCAATGGTCATGGATCGTCGGGAACCAAAATGCGAAAGTTTTCTAACAGTGTCGTGAATGGGTCTTCACTCACATATACAACATCCGCCAACAACTCAAATAACGGCGATAAGATAGTAGTCAATGATGCTGGGATCTATGCGATTTCATGTACCGATGGGTATGATGGAGGCTCAGCCGCATGGGCTATTACTCTAAATGACACAGCCGGCTATTCGACTAATTTCAATGATTTGTCGAATATTGAAAGTATCGTGCTTGCTTCGTCACATACTTCAGGGGCCTCCACTTATGGGATATCTATGTCATGGACTGGGTATTTAGCTCAAAATGATAAAATCCAATTGCACGACCAGGGACTCAACAACGCCGTAGCTCTTGCTAGACTTGTGATAGTTAAAATCGGCTAACAACACCCGCCTCATGGCGTAAGGAGAGAAGAAAAATGACAAATATGAAATATAGGAGGAATATCGCATGGCTACGGGTACGATAGGAAACAAACCAGGTAACATACTGGTTCCTTTGAATAATTTGATGAAGCGAACTAAGGATATTGCCGTCACGTTTTCATCTACACCGGCGGGATGGTCTGAAACATTGAACAGATGCGTGTTCTATGCGGACAGCGCCGGGAAGTGGCGGATGGTTTTCAATATCTCCGGAACATTTAACAGCACAAACAATCCAAGTTTCACAATCTCTGGAGTGACGTTCGACGCGAACGGAACAAGACAACCAATATCTTCCTATTTCTTTGGAACCGTAGCGTATGCTGTAGCAAATACTGGGACACTAGAGACTTCTAATATATCTGGAA
>SXGT01039054.1_pt1 | contig 18669 bp, 17 predicted proteins | sample 3176221 | NCBI WGS metagenome assembly SXGT01 (sample SAMN11356862, study PRJNA531348) | freshwater metagenome | isolation source: freshwater sample F1-120 | place: China: Fuxian Lake, Yuxi | collected 2017-12-25
CACCGAGAAGAACGATGGGTGGAGCACCGCGAGCTCGTCGAGCGTCGGCCAGAACTGCTCCTGCGCGACTGGCGTGCGCGGCGGAGAGAACTCGAACGACCAACTCTTGCCGGCCGCCAGGATGTCGCGGATCTTGGCCATGGAGAAACGCAGCGTAGAGGTTCGGGTTCAGTCCACTCGGCTCCGCATGCCACGGAAGCGGCGAAGGCGCAGCGAGTTCGTGACAACGAACACCGAACTCATTCCCATGGCGCCCGCCGCGATCATTGGATCCAGCCAGCCGGCGGCCGCCAACGGAATCGCGGCCACGTTGTATGCGAACGCCCAGAACAAGTTCCCCTTGATCGTCGCGAGGGTGCGGCGAGCCAACCGCACGGCATCGACCGCCGCGCGCAGATCGCCGGACACCAAGGTGAGATCGCTCGCCTCCATCGCCGCGTCCGTGCCGGTGCCGATGGCGATGCCGAGGTCGGCGGTCGCGAGCGCCGGAGCGTCGTTGACCCCGTCGCCGACCACCGCAACGCGTCGCCCGTCAGCTTGGAGTTCGGACACGATCCTCGCCTTGTCGCCCGGAAGCGTCTCCGCCATCACCTCGTCGATTCCGACGATGTCGGCAACGTGTCGCGCCGCCGACGCGCGGTCTCCGGTCACCATCACCGTGCGCAACCCGAGCTGGCGCATCGCACCGATCGCTTCGATCGACGTTGGCTTGATGGTGTCTTCGACCACGAAGTGGCCGCGTTCTCGCCCATCCCACGATGCCGCGACCACGGTCGCGCCGCGCCGCGAGTCGGCAGTCTCGATCGCAACCTTGGACATCACGACCTCGACGCCATCGACGGTGGCTCGAACCCCGACACCGGGATCGTTGGTGAACGCCGTCAGCGATCGCAGCTCGATGCCGCGTTCGACCGCGGCCGCGACGATCGCACGCGCGATCGGGTGCTCCGAGCCCGACTCCGCGCTCGCAGCGAGTTCCAACAAGAGCCGTTCGTCGACACCGGGCGCAGGCTCGATTGCAGTGACGAACATCTGGCCTGCGGTGATCGTGCCCGTCTTGTCGAGCACGACGGTGTCGATGTGCTGGGTCGCCTCGAGCACCTCGGCACCGCGAATCAAGATCCCGAGTTGCGCGCCGCGACCCGTGCCCACCATGAGTGCGGTCGGAGTCGCGAGCCCAAGTGCGCACGGGCACGCGATGATCAGCACGGCAACCGCCGCGGTGAACGCCTCGCGACTGGTTCCCCCGAGCGCAAGCCAGCTCACCCAGGTCGCGACGGCAATCACGAGTACGACGGGAACGAACACGGCGGCAACGCGATCTGCGAGCCGTTGCACCTCGGCCTTCGAACCTTGGGCGGCGCCGACGAGGCGAGCGATCTGCGCGAGCGCGGTCTCCTCGCCCACCCGAGTCGCCTCGACGACGAGGCGGCCATTCGTGTCGATCGTCGCGCCGACGACCTCGTCGCCGGGTCCGACGTCGACCGGCACCGGTTCGCCGGTCAACATCGACGCGTCGATCGCGGCCGTGCCATCGACCACACGCCCATCGGTCGCGATGCGCTCGCCGGGACGCACGACAAATCGGTCGCCAACTTCGAGGCTGCCGATCGGAATCTCGTCGCCGTTCTCCAGCGTCGCCGTCTTGGCACCCAGTGAGAGCAGCGCCCGCAGGGCCGCGCCGGCGCGACGTCGTGCGCGTCGTTCGAAGTAGCGGCCGAGGAGCACGAGCGTCACGATGACTCCTGCCGTCTCGAAGTAGACATCGGCTCCGCCACCGTGCATACCGGAGTGTTCCGCCGCGTCGAGCACGACCACCGCGAATGCCGACCACGCGTACGCGCTCGCCGTGCCGACCGACACCAGCGTGTCCATCGTCGCGACACCGTGGCGTGCATTGGCGAACGCGGCTCGATGAAACGGCCAAGCTGACCATCCGACGATCGGCGTCGCCAACGCGAACGCAACCCACTGCCAGTTCGCGAACTGCAGGCCCGGCACCATCGAGATCCCGAGGAGCGGCAGCGCGAAGCACGCGCCGACGACGAGTCGGCGACGCAGATCGACGAGCTCGTGGTCGTCGTCGAGGTCGGGCTCGACGTCGGGAACCGAGTAGCCGAGGGCGGCGACCTTGTCGCTGAACGCCGCAAGGTCGACCGTGCGCGGGTCGTAGATGACCGAGGCTCGGCTCGTCGCGAAATTGACCGAGGCCGATTCGACACCGGGGAGTTTGCCGAGCCCACGCTCGATGCGTGACGCGCAGGCCGCACACGTCATCCCCTCGATCGGTAGGTCGATGCGCTCGGTCGAAGTTGCACTCGTCGTCATGTGGTGTACTATACCCCCCTACCCTATATTGTCCAGCCCTGGGAGAATGGCGTGCGCGGGTACACGATGCACAAGGACGACTACCGCAAGCGGCTCGCCCGCATCGAGGGTCAGGTCCGAGGCTTACGACGCATGATCGATGACGACGAGTACTGCATCGATGTTCTGACGCAGATCGCCTCGGTCAGTAAGGCGTTGCAAGGGTTGGGGCTCGGGCTCCTCGACGAACACCTCCGCCACTGTGTTCGCCATGCCGCCCATGAAGAGGGTGAAGCGCCCTACGACGACAAGATCCAAGAGGCGGTCGCAGCGATCGAACGTCTCCTCAAGGCATGACAGGAGCTCACGAATGACAACGCGAACCCTTTCGGTCCCCGGCGTGAGCTGCGGGCACTGCAAAACGGCGATCGAGACCGAGCTGGCACGCCTCGATGGGGTGACCGCGAGCGACGTCGACGTCGAAGCCAAGACCGTCCGCGTCGACGGCGACGCGCCCATCGAGGCCATCATCGAGGCAATCGACGAAGCGGGATACGACGCCGTCGCCTTGTGACGTCCGCCCGTCGGGAGACGTCCGCCGGGTCCGACCGGTACGATTCGGGCGATGCGGGGAGTTCGGGCGGTTCTGGTGGGTCTCGTCGCGGCGGCAGCCATGCTTCCGGGCGCGATCGCTGATCCGCCACACGCGGCGGCGTGGGACGGCACGTTCGCCGTCCAGGGCAGCGTCGAGCAGCTCGCTGTCACCGCAGCCGTTCCGGGCGCGGCCCTCGAACTATGGAACGCCGGCGACCAAGTCATCGATCGCGGGACGGTCGACGCGCAAGGGTCGTTCCTGTTTCGCGCGGTGACGCCGGGCGCTGGGTATCGCGTCGTGCAAGACGACGCCGGCGACCGAACGATCAGCCAGCCCGCGACGGTGCTCGACCCGAACGTCGATCCGCCCCAGAGCTTCTATGACGCACAATCGCTGAGCACCAGCTTCGGCTACATCACCATGCGCGATGGCACGAAGCTGTCGGCCACTGTTCGGCTCCCCGGGCCTCCCGAAAACGGTCCGTACCCCACGGTCATCGAGTACAGCGGTTACACCGCGAGCCACCCGAACTCACCCCAACCTTCGACATTGCTCGCCGGCGCGCTCGGCTACGCGACCGTCGGCGTGAACATGCGCGGCACCGGGTGTTCGGGGGGTTCGTTCTTCTACTTCGAACGCCTCCAATCGCTCGACGGCTACGACGTCGTCGAGGCAGTTGCAGCGCAGCCTTGGGTGTTGCACGGTGAGGTCGGGATGGTCGGCATCAGCTATCCCGCGATCGCGCAATTGTTCACGGCACGCGAACAACCGCCGCACCTCGCGGGCATCGCTCCCCTGTCGGTCATTGGCGACACGTATCGTTCGACGCTCTACCCCGGCGGGATCTTCAATGACGGTTTCGCCCTCGACTGGGCGCGCGAGCGCGTCCGCGATGGTCGGCCCTACGGTCAAGGTTGGGAACGCAGCGTTGTCGATGCCGGCGGTCCGAACGGACAACAGTGTGCCGACAACCAGGCACTTCGACTCCAGAACCCCGACCTCGAACAACTGATCGCGGCACACACGCACTACGTCGACTACCTCAACGACCCGCTTTCGCCCGAGACATTCGTCGACGACATCAACGTCCCGGTGTTGCTCGCTGGCGCGTTCCAAGACGAACAAACCGGCGGCCACTTCGCCAACATCCTCGACGACTTCACCGCGAGCCCCGATCGCCACTTCCTCATCACCAATGGTGCGCACGTCGATCCACTCGTCACTCAGCTCGAGCGTTGGTACGAGTTCCTCGAGTTCTACGTGGCTCGGCGCGTTCCGAATCTCGACGACGGGTTCGCCGCGGTGGTCGCTCCGATCGTCGGCGACACCGTTGGCATCCAAGGTGTTCGATGGGGACAGGACCGCTACGTCGGCATGGACTACGCGAGCGCGCTCGCGGCCTATCGATCCGAGGGCGAACTGCGCGTCATCTTCGAGAACGGTTGGGGCAACCCGGCGATCCCGGGCGCGCCGGTCGGCACGTTCGAGCACACGTTCTCGCAGTGGCCACCCGCTGAGACCGCACCGACGACGTGGTTCTTCCAGCCCGACGGCGAGCTCGGACCCGCCGCGCCGACGATCTCGGCACTCGATCACCGCGCGGCGACGCCCTACCAGTACGACCCGACTGCGAAGATCGCCAAGACGATCGCAGGCGGCACGGGCGACGCGTGGCCAAACTTGCCGAACTACGACTGGCGGCCGCTCCCCGACGGCAAGGCGCTCGCGTTCGAAACCGCCGCGCTCGACGACGATCTCGTCATGGTCGGCACCGGACGAGTCGATCTGTGGCTGCGCACCAGTGCGCCCGACACCGATGTCGAAGTGACGCTCACCGAGATCCGACCTGACGGACAAGAGCGCTACATCCAGAACGGTTGGTTGCGCGCATCCCACCGCCACCTCGACGGTGCGAAATCGACGTTGCTGCGACCCTTCCACACGCATCGCTTCGACGACGCGCAGGAGATGCCCGCAGGCCAATTCGCGGAACTGAACGTCGAGATCTTCCCGTTCGCGCACGTGTTCCGCGCCGGGTCGCGACTACGGATCAGCGTCGAAGCTCCCGGCGGCAACCGCCCGGCGTGGACACTCGACGCGCTAGACGCCGACGGCGTGGTGACGAACGAAGTCGGCCACTCGCTCCTGTACGCGTCGAAGGTCGTCCTGCCGGTCATCCCCGGGATCGAACCGCCCGCAGCATTGCCGCCGTGCCCATCGCTGCGCGGTCAGCCGTGTCGCGCCTACCTCGCGCCCAGCGCTCCGACCGACGTCGTCGCCGAACTGCTCGACGACGACTCCGTACGCGTGCGATGGACCGCTCCGGCTCGCGCCGGCACAACGAGCTACTCGGTGGTCGACCTCATCACCGGCGAGAACCACGATGTCGCCGGCACCGAGATCATCGTCGATGGCATCGTCGAGGGCGCCCACGCGTTCGCCGTCGTGGCGAAATTCGGTGACGCTCGCGGTGCCCGGTCGACAGCGTCGGCGATCGTGGTCGTCGAGGTCGGAGAGCCAACGACAACAACGTCGTCGTCCACGTCGTCGACGTCATCGACGTCCACGACGGTTGCCGACTCGACGACGATCGCCGCGCAGGCCTCGACGAGCGTGGCGTCGACCACAACCAACGCGAACAACGGTCACGACGGCGCGTCGTTGCCGCTCACGGGTGCCGCACTCGGCGGCCTCGCGCTCGTGGGACTCGGTTCGTGGTCGGTCGGTCGAGTACTGCGTCGTCGCCGCCCAGAACGCTGACGCGAGGCTCGATCGCCGCACGACGTGGTCGGTAGGGTGCGCGCATGCGCGTCTCGTGCTCGTTCCCGCCGTCGATCCACACACCTGCCTACGCGGCGATCGCCGAAGACCTCGGCTACGAGCGAGTCTGGCTCTACGACTCGCCCGCGCTCTACCACGACATCTGGGTGACGCTTGCGCGCATCGCGGAACGGACCGACCGCGTCGGAATCGGCACGGCGGTCCTGGTGCCGAACAACCGCCACCCGTTGGTGACTGCGAGCGCGATCGCAACCATCGAGGAACTCGCGCCCGGTCGTCTCGCGGTAGCGATCGGTACCGGTTTCACCGGACGCATGGCGATGGGTAAAGCCGCGTTGTCCTGGAAGTTCGTCGGCGACTATGTCGTGACCCTGCGCGCGCTGCTGCGTGGCGAAGCCACCGAGGTCGAAGGGGCGATGGTGAAGATGATCCACCCGCGCGGCTTTGCGCCCGATCGACCAATCGACGTTCCCATCGTGATCGCAGCGAACGGCCCGAAAGGTTTCGCCGTCGCGAAGGAACTCGGCGATGGGGTCATGACGATCATGGGTGGGAACCCGGAGTTCGAGTGGTGCGCCACGCTGGTGTTCGGCACGGTGCTCGACGATGGCGAAGCACCGACCGACGATCGCGTGATCGCCGCCGCGGGTGCTGCGCTCACGGTCGTCTACCACGGCATGTACGAGGGCAGTCCCGACGCGGTCGACGGTCTACCTGGGGGCGTCGAGTGGCGTGCGCGCCTCGAGGCCATCCCGGTCGAAACACGACACCTTTCGACTCACGAGGATCACCTGGTTCGCGTCACTGCGCGCGACGCTCCGGTGATCGACGGAAACCTGCTTCCCGCGTTCACCTGGACCGGGAGCCCGGCCGAGATCAAGGATCGGGTCGACAGCGCCGCGGCATCTGGGGTCACCGAACTGATCTACCAACCGATCGGCGAGACGACCGCCGAAATCGCCCGCGAACTGCGCGCCTTCCACACCGCGGTCCAGAGGTGATTGCTCGTGGCAAACTCCGCCACCACCGCCATCGGCGGCTGATCCACGGGCGCGGTTACTTCTCACGACTCGGGCCCGGCTTCGTCACCGGCGCGGCCGATGACGACCCGTCCGGGATCGGTACCTACGTCCAGGTCGGGGCGCGATTCGGAACCTCGCTGCTGTGGGCGATGCCGCTCCTGCTCCCGTTGGCAATCGCGGTTCAGGAACTCGCGGCGCGCATAGGCCTGACGACGGGTCATGGGCTCGCGCACGCCGTGCGCAAACGGTCGAATCGCGTGTTGCTCTGGTCCGTTGTCGTGACCGTCGCCGTGGCGAACACTTTGAACGTCGCGGCCGATCTCGCCGCGATGGGAGCTGCGGTTCGGCTCCTCGTCCCCGTTTCGTCGGTCGTCACCGTCATCACCATCGGTTGCACAGTGGTGATACTCGACATCGTCGTGCCGTACCAGCGATCCGCGCGAGTTCTGCGATGGCTGGCGTGCTCACTCCTCGCCTACCCGCTCGTCCTGGTTTTCGAATCCGTCGCATGGCGGAACGCGTTGCACTCCACCTTCGCGCCGAACATCAGTCTCGAGCGACAGACGATTGCTGCACTCATCGCCCTGTTCGGAACCACGGTTTCGCCCTACCTGTACTTCTGGCAAGCGTCCGAAGAGGTCGAAGAGAACAAAGGCCAGCGCCGTGTCGATCGTGGGCACATTCGCGCGATGCGGACCGACGTCGCGTCAGGCATGGGTTCCGCGATCATTGCGGCGTGGGCGATCATCCTCGTCGGCAGCGCCTCGCTGCACGACAACGGGATCACCGACGTCGCGAGCGCAGCTGCGGCCGCCGACGCGCTCCGACCCGTAGCCGGCGACATGGCCGGCTTCGTGTTCGCCCTCGGCATCGTCGGTCTCGGTTTGCTGGCGATTCCCGTGCTCGCTGGTTCGACCGCGTACGCAGTCGCAGAAGCCTCCGGATGGTCCGAGGGGCTCTCGCAACGCTGGCGAGCCGCACGCGGGTTCTACGGAGTGATCATCGTTTCTATTGCCGTCGCGATCGTGATCGATCTCGCCGGCCTCGATCCCATGCGTGGCCTGTTTCTCGCGGCGGTCGCCAACGGGCTCGCGGCGCCGCCGTTGATCCTGGTCATGCTGTTCGTCGCACGAGACCGAGAGCAGCTCGGTTCGTGGCGGGCAGGATGGGCCGCATCGTTCGGAGCGCTGGCGGCCGCGATCGTGAGCATCGCCCTCCCATGTTGGTGGTTGGTGATTTCCTGACCTGGGCTCGGCGAGGGTTCGTATCGACGAATCCCGATGACTTCGTGGCAGACTCGCCCCATGGTCGCCACCGAGCCCGAAGCCGAGAAGAAGGAACGCTGGACGTTCTCGTGGAAGCATCTCCACGACGAAGTCGTCACGACCGGCTTGTGTACGGGCTGCGCAGGTTGCGTCGTGGTCTGTCCGCACGACGTGTTGTCGTACGACGACCAGAACGGCGTGTACAAGCCGTGGCAGAACGAGGCCGAATACGGCGGTCCCGCCGACTGCAGCCACGGCGACAAGGCCTGCACCACGTGCACGCGAGCATGCCCCCGATTTCGGACCTGGGAAACCGAGATCGACAACTTCATGTTCGGTCGCGAACGCGAGCCCGAAGAGCATTCCGGCGTTTACAAGGACGTGCTGCTGGCCCGCGCGTCCGATCCCGTGCTGCACGAAGTCGGCCAGGACGGCGGGTTGGTGTCGGCCATCCTCGTGTATGCGCTCGAGCACGACATCATCGACGCCGCACTGGTGAGCTATCTCGAAGGCGACGGCAGCACGTGGAAGGCAATTCCGGGCATCGCCCGCACACGCGACGAAGTGATCGCCAGTGCCGGCTCGCGCTACACGTACAGCGCCAACACAATGGCCGACATGGATCTCGAGAAAGAAGAACAACGCATCGCGCTGGTCGGCATGTCGTGCCAGTCGAGTTCGCCCCCGGCGATGAAAGTGCGCAAGGCCGGTAAGGCCGCGCGACGAATCTCGTTGAACATCGGGTTGTTGTGTTCCAAGACGTTCGACGACGCGATCTTCGAAGAGCTCTTCGAGGCGAAGTACGGCCTCAAGAAGAGCGAGATGCGCAAGATGAACATCAAGGGCGTCTTCCAGATCTGGATGAAGAACGGCGACTACCACGAAGTCCCGTTGAAGGAATGCCATGCGTGGACGCGCGAGGGCTGCAAGATGTGTCCCGATTTCGCGGCCGAGCACGCCGACATTTCGACGGGTGGCATCGGCGCGTTCAACGACTGGACGTTGACGATCGTGCGCACCGACACGGGTCGCGAGTTGTTGCAACGCATGATCGACGATGGCTGGGTCGAAACCCGACCCGGCGACGACGACCCAGGGGCGATCGCATTGATGCACAAACTTGCGGCCAAGTCGCGCAAACGGTGGCCGGAGTTCGCGGTCGAAGCACCCCGTCGGCTGACGTCGTCGTAGGCACGATCGATGGCGCGGGTGCTCGCGCTCGTGGGCGATCTCATGGATCGGTCGCGTCTCAGCGCGGCGCTCGACGAGGTCGTGTTCGTACGTTCGTTCGAGGAGGCAGACATCGCTGCGTTCGACGTCGTGGTCATCGACCTCGCGCGGTCAGCCGACGCAGTCGGATCCGTTCGGGCTGCCTGCGCTGACGTTCGCATCGTCGGTTTCGGCCCCCACGTCGACGACGCAACGCTCGCGCGAGCGCACGCGGCCGGCGCCGACGTCGTGCTGCCCCGGTCCCGCTTCTTTCGAGATGTCGGATTCGCGACGTTTGGTGCATCTACCGGCCGGTAAGTTACAAGCGTGTAACCCTGGGCGTTTGTGCGGGTCCGAGCGACCATGGCGGAACCCAACACCACCCACTCCCTCATCACCCGTATCGAGCGCGCGGCCGAGGGACACGGATCGGTCACCTTCTTGTGCTCGGCGGCCGGCAACGGAGTCCTCGAACGCGCCACATGGGGCGAGGTATACGAGGAGGCCACGGCGATGGCTGCCGGCCTCCAGGCCCGAGGCGTCGAACCTGGGTCCCACGTGGCGATTCTGGGTCCCACGACCCGATCGATGATCACCGCCATCGAGGCAACATGGCTCTGCGGCGCCGCAGCAGTGATGATGCCGCTCCCGATGCGCCTCGCTTCGATCGACGAGTTCGTGCGCCAGACACGTGCTCGCATCGTCGCATCCGACGCGATCCTCGTCGTCATCGACGGCCAACTCGTCGAGTTCCTCGATCCCCAGCCTGGCGATCCGCCGATCGTTCGCCTCGATGAGCTGATCCCCGGCTACGGCCACAACCGCACCGCTCGTTACGTGCGCCCGGCCGACGACCCCGAGGCCTTGGCGATCCTGCAGTACACGAGCGGGTCGACGAGTGACCCGAAGGGCGTCATGCTGCCGCACCGTGCGGTCACGGCGAACCTCGACGCCATCGTGCGTGCCGGGCGAATCGACCCCGGAATCGATGTCGGAGTGAGTTGGTTGCCGCTCTACCACGACATGGGTCTCATCGGTCTCCTCGCCATGCCCATGACGACGGGTCTCGATCTCGCGATCAGTTCGCCGCAGGACTTTCTCGCGGCGCCCAGTCGCTGGATGGAATGGATGAGCGCGTTCGGCGGCACCGTCACCGCCGGGCCGAACTTCTCCTATGTGCTCGCAGCCCGTTCGCTGGCGCGAATGTCGGACCTCAACCTCGCGCCGTGGCGGGTCGCGCTCAATGGAGCCGAGCCCGTTGACCCCGACGCGGTCGAGCGGTTCGCCGCCGCGGGCGCGCGGCACTTCCTCGATCCCGGTGCGGTGTTCCCTGCGTTCGGGATGGCCGAGGCAACCCTCGCGGTCACGTTCCCCGAGCCCGGAGCCGGAATGCACGTCGACACCGTTGACGGACGCGTGCTCGAACACGAGCGCTACGCCTCGTCGTCGCGGGTCGGTCTGGACAACGCCCGGCGGATGGCGAAGCTCGGCCGACCGATGCACAACCTCGAGATTCGCATCGTCGACGAACAGAGTGGTTCCCAGCTCGGTGAGCGCGCGGTCGGCGAACTCGAGATCCGTGGCGATTCGGTGACGACGGGGTACTACCGCAACCAGCTCGCGACCGACGCGGTGTTCCACGACGGCTGGTTGCGGACCGGCGACCTCGGCTATCTCGTCGACGGCGAACTCGTCGTCTGCGGCCGCATCAAAGACGTCATCATCCTCGGGGGTCGCAACGTGTACCCGCAAGACGTCGAACGCGCGATCAACGACGTCGACGGCGTGCGGGCCGGCAACGTGATCGCGTTCGGCACCATGTCGACACGCGGGCGTGAATCGCTCGTCGTCGTCGCCGAAACCAAAGAGTCCGAGAACGCCGCGATTCGCGACGCAATCAAGGACGCGGTCTACGGCTCGGTCGGGCTCCCCCCGGCCGACATCGTGTTGGTCCAACCCGGCACGCTCCCCAAGACCAGCAGCGGCAAGCTCCAACGCTCGCTCTGCAAACAGCAATACGGCACCGGCACGCTCCTCGCCGTTTGATCGTGCGTCGATGAGCCCGAATATTTCGGGTTGATCGACGCACTACTGGCTAAACGAGGGGCCAGGGGTAGTTGCGGTAGTCGTCGTCGGCGACGGGGTATCGGCCCGTCGTGAGCAGGCGCTCGAGGCGGGCGATCGTCGCCGAGAGTTCGCCGGGCGCGAGCAGTTCGTCGAGGGGGGTTTCGGTTGCGATCAACCGATCACGCGCGCACGCGAGATCGGTCAGCACATCGTCGGCAATCGCTTCGCCGCCGAACTCCCAGATGACCGTGCGAACCTTCCACTGTTGGTGGAAGCACACGCCGTGGTCGATTCCGAACACGCGACCGTCGTCGGACCGTAGGAGGTGTCCGCCTTTTCGGTCTGTGTTGTTCGCGACGATGTCGAAGGCGGCGAAACGCCGGAACTCGTCGACGTGCGCTTCGAGCAACGTGAAATAGTGCTCCTCGGGATCGTGGTCGACGAATCGTTGCAGCGACCCGAGGCCGTTCGGAAGATCGTCGCGCAACACCGTGTCCGGTACCAGCGCCCACCCCAGCAGATCCGACAGTGCTCCGGCTGCGACCTCGCGCAGACACAGCGTCCCCTGCGGGAAATCCCACAGTGGGCGCTCACCGCGTTGCGGCTTGTAGATCGCGAGCAACGCACCGAGTTCGTGATGGACGTGCGTCATGAAGGTCGCGTTCGACGACCATGGCATGCGTCCGATTACCTCGACCGCGCCTTCGCGCAAGACGACACGCGCGACATCGTCGTCGAGGTCACCGACGGCCGGGAGATTGGCCTGCTCCGAGAGGTTCGCCATGCGTCCGGCGTCGCGTCAGTTCGAACGCGGGCACCAGTGCCCGGTCGGATCCATTGGCAGCTCGCACAGCTGGCAAAGCGGTCGACCTGACTCGACTGCGGCCATGCCGGCTCGCGCCATCGCCCGCGCCTGCGAACGGGTCGCGAACAGGCGCGCGACCCGGGCCTCGGGTGCATCGTCGGGCTCTTCGTCCTCCGGCCACTCGCGCAGTTCGATCACGACTCGTGCGCGACGCTGATCCCAGCCGATGCCGAGGACACGAGCCCGAAAGTTCGCGATCGCTTCGCGTACCGACCCGTCGACTCCCCATTCGTCGCCCGCAGGATCGGGATGCTCCGCGTCGAGACGATCGAGGAACTTGAGCGTCTCCTTTGCGAGAATCCGCACTTGCTCCTTTTCGAGCAAGACCGAGAACACCTCACTCGCGCGGGTTGCTTGCACCAGAAAGGTGCGGTCGCCGGGGACACCAAACGCACCAGCACCAAGTGAATCGAGTTGATCCAGTTCGATGATCTCGGTCATGGGGTCTCGCTCACGGCGAACTCGCTGCTTCGGGCGGAAGCAACTCGTCGAGCGACCCGGTGTCGTTGCTCTTCACGAGCATCACGCCGAACGAGTGGAACTCGAGCACTGTGACCGAAGCCGGCGACACGTGGATACGTTGGAACAAATCGAGATGCACGCCCGTGTAGTGCGCGATAGCTGACTTGATCGGGTCGGCGTGGCTCACCACGACGATGTTCGTGTTCGCATGTTGGGCCACGACGTCGTCGAGCGTTGCGATCATGCGCGCCTGCATCGCCTGGATCGATTCTCCCCCAGGGAACTTTGCGCGCGACGGCGCGGCCTGCACCACCTTCCATTCCGGTGTCTTCGCGAGGTCCTTGATCTCACCGCCGGTCCAGTCGCCGTACTCCGCTTCGATGACACCGTCGAGCGAGATGACGGGGAGATCGTGGTGCGAAGCAATTGCCGCGGCCGTTTGCTGCGTGCGTTCGATCGGACTCGCGTAGATCACTGCGATCGGCAACTTCGCAAGGCGCGTGGCCGTGGCGTCGGCTTGTTCGCGACCCAGGTCGGAGAGGTCGATTCCGGGCATCCGACCCGACAAGATCGGACCTGTATGCGCGGTGACCGCGTGTCGGACCAGGAAGAGGCGAGTTGGTGGCTTCGGCGGTGCGGCGTCGGTTTGGTCGGACGCGGCCTCGGTGTCGCTCACCCGAGCGATGCTATGAGAGCCCACTGGTCCAGCGACATTCGCCGACATTCGTCGAACTACGTCGACTCACGTAGATTCGCCGCGGTGACCAACGTCAATCTCACGCCAACCGGCCCACCCGAGACCGTCCTCGTTGCCGAACCCGCTGATTCGCTCGCGGCGCTCGCCGACGCGCTCGCCGCACCCGTCGAGCAGCGCCGTGACGCCGTGGCCGACGTCGTGGCGCGCTGGCCAACGTTCCTCGACGGTTGGGCTCGTCTCGGTGAACTGGCCCGCGACGACATCGAGGCGTACGCGTGCTTCCGGGTCGGATACCACCGTGGCCTCGACAAGCTCCGTCAGAACGGCTGGCGCGGCAGCGGCTACGTGCGCTGGCGGCATGAGACGAACCGGGGATTCCTCCGGGCGCTCGACGGGCTGCGGGCGGCGGCGGGTGCCATCGGCGAGGTCGCTGAGGAGGCCCGTTGTGCCGAGTTTCTGCAGCAACTCGACCCCGAGTGGGCCCGTCGAACGGTCTGAACACGGCGTACCGCGGAGTTCGAAGCGTCACACGCGTCTCGACTCTGCGGTGATCGTTCGTAGACTCGACGATTCAGCTGCGGTGGAGGTCGCATGAAACGCGCGTTGATCACGGGGATCACCGGCCAGGACGGCCGATACCTCTCCGAGTTCTTGACCGGCAAGGGGTACCAGGTCTTCGGGATGATCCGCGGCCAGAACAACCCCAAGGCCAAGCTCGTCACCGACGAGAATCCGCGGCTCGAGTTGATCGAGGGCGACCTGCGCGATCTGGGTTCGCTGATCGCCGCGCTCGAGCAGGTCCAGCCCGACGAGGTCTACAACCTCGCAGCGATCTCGTTCGTGCAGCTCTCGTTCCGCCAACCGGAGCTGACTGCCGAGATCACGGGACTCGGCGTCTTGCGCATGCTCGAAGCGATCCGGGTCGTCGGCGGCGCACAGAACAACCCGATTCGCTTCTACCAGGCGTCATCGTCGGAGATGTTCGGCAAGGTCCGTGACGTCCCCCAGACCGAGGCCACCCCGTTCCACCCTCGGTCGCCCTACGGCGTCGCGAAAGTGTTCGGACACGACCTCACCGTCAACTACCGCGAGGCCTACGACATCCACGCGAGCAGCGGCATCTTGTTCAACCACGAATGCGTGCCTGCTGACACACCGATCGTCGTGCGCAGGAACGACCTGATCGACGTCGTACCGATCGGCGAGATCGTGCCCCATCGCACTGACCCCGGAAAGTCCAAGCGCTACACGAGCGACGGCGGCAACTACGAGATCTGGGACGGGTCGCAGTGGTCACGCTGTACGGCACGCACCGCCACGTGGCACGACGAAGAGATCACGACGATTCATGGTCGAGGTGGAGTCGTCGAAGCAACCCACGATCACGTCGTATTCCTCACTGACGACGAGCGGCCGGCCGGGGAAGTCGAGGCGGGTGATCAGCTCAAGCTCGCCGATCAACCGTGGGGTTCGACAACGACGATCCTCACCGAACAAGAAGCGTGGTTGCTCGGGATTCTCGCAGCCGAGGGGTACGTCTCCCCCGACGGCAAGGGGCGAATCACTTGCGGGGACGAGAGCGTTCTGAGTGACGCGGCCGAGATTTGGCAGCAGGTTACGGGTGGATGGTCCGTCAAGTCGATCGGCGCGAAGTCGGCCTTCTCGGACCGTCGCACACCCTCGCTCGAACTTCGCGGCAACGGCGCTTACCTGCGCATGCTGCGCAACGAGTTGTACTGCCGCGACGGATCCAAACGAATCCCGATCCGAGTGCTCAACGCCCCGCCTGTGCTCCAGATCCCGTTTCTCACCGCGTACAACCTCGGGGACGGACTCAGTGCGGGACACGGTGTGGATCCCTTCAAGGCGTTCCGTACTTCGTCACCGACGTTGGCCTGCGGTCTCACCTACCTTGCCCGTACGGCGCTCGGTCGGCGGGTCAGTTTGTCTCTCCAACCCGGAAAGCTCGGTCAGCGCAGTTACCTCATCAACTTGAACTCGGGATTGACGCCAGGAAACAAGGGCGCACACCTGCGACGCCCACAGGCAGAGGTTCGATCCGTTGAGCGCCGCCAGTTCTCCGGGTGGATGTGCGACGTCGCTACAGAGTCGGGCCGCTTCGCCGCTGGTGTCGGGCTCGTCGTCGTGCACAACTCACCGCGTCGCGGTCATGAGTTCGTGACGCGCAAGATCACGTCGTCGTTGGCGCGCATCAAGCTCGGACTCCAAGACACGATCAGCCTGGGCAATCTCGAGTCGCGCCGAGATTGGGGTTACGCGGGCGACTACGTCGAAGCGATGTGGCTGATGCTGCAACAAGACGAGCCCGATGACTACGTGATCTCGACCGGCGAGACCCACAGCATTCGCGAATTCCTCGACGTCGCCTTCCATCTCGCCGGTTACGACTCATGGGAACCGTTCGTCACGCATGACACCCGCTTCGATCGGCCGAGCGAGGTCGACCTGCTCATCGGTGACGCCTCGAAGGCAAAAGCGAAGCTCGGCTGGGAACCGCGTGTGAACTTCGAAGGTCTGGTCAAGATGATGTACGAGGCAGACCTCGAAGAAGAGGCCCGCGAGGCTCGACGCGACGCGCAGTAATCGTCGGTCGGGTCAGACGAGATCGGCGGCCTTGCGCGCCGCTATCAACAGCGGATCCCACACCGGCGCGAACGGTGGCGCGTACGCGAGATCGAGCTGGGCGAACTGGTCGACCGACATCTCGTTCCAGATTGCAACGGCGGCGGCATCAATACGTTTACCCGCGCCGGCGCCACCCACGATCTGCGTACCGAGCATGCGGCCCGTCGATCGTTCTGCCACGATCTTCACCGTGATCGGATCAGCCCCCGGGTAATACCCGGCGCGGGTTGTGCCTTCGATGGTCGCGGCGACGTGATCGACACCCAAGGCCGAGCACTCGCGTTCGGACAGGCCCGTGCGCGCGATCTCGATGGCGCACACCTTGGTGATCGCGGTGCCGACGACGCCCGGGAACTCGGCGCTGCCGCCGGTCACGTTGAGACCCGCGATGCGCCCTTGCTTGTTGGCGTGTGTCCCGAGCGCGATCAGCACGTTGCGGTCGCTCACTCGATGACGCGTCTCGACGCAATCCCCTGCTGCCCACACCCCGTCGACATCGGTTGCCATTCGCTCGTCGGTCACGATGCCGCCCGCTTGGCCGATCCCGACGCCTGCGGCCCGCGCGATCTCGATGTTCGGCTCGATGCCGAGCCCAAGCGCCACGACGTCAGCGGCGATGTCGCCTCGATCGGTCTGGACCGTCCCGACCCTTCCGTCGGCACCCGCACCGAAACCGGTGACGGTGGCCCCGAGGTGCAGCGTGATGCCGAGTGACCGCATCGAACGGGCAACGAGTTCGCCCATGTCGTTGTCGAGCGTCGCCATCGGCTGCGCGCCGCGATGGACGAGTTCGACGGCGCAACCGCGAGCCAGGAACGCTTCGGCCATCTCGAGGCCCACGTAGCCGCCGCCGACCACGACTGCGCGCGGCCGTTCACTCGGCGTTGCGAGGTCGGTTCGAAGATCGAGCGCATCGGGAATCGTGTGGACACCGTGCACGCCCGCGAGCCCGATACCAGGGAGCGGCGGACGGCGTGGCCGCGCGCCGGTTGCGATCACAAGTTGGTCGAACGGTTCGTCGTGTTCCGTGATGGCATCGAGGTCGCGCACGCGAACCGAGCGTCGCTCGACGTCGATCGCGGTGACGTCGTGGCGCATTCGAAGGTCGATCCCATTCGCCTGGTGTTGTTCGGGACTGCGAGCGATGAGCGCGTCGACACCCGACACGTCGTCGCCGACGAAGTAGGGAAGACCGCATGCGGCGTACGACGAATAGCTCCCGCGTTCGAAAGCGACGATGTCGAGGTGGCTCGGCGACCGCCGTCGACGGGCCTGGCTCGCCGCGCTCATCCCCGCCGCATCGCCACCGATGACCACCAACCGTTCGCGCATGGATGCACCGTACGGGTCGCGCACCGATCGTTACGGTCGCACCAGCCGTTCTCGTCACGCCATGCTCGCGAAACCCACGCGCTCAGGTGACGAGATCGATCAGCGGAGGGAGCCGATGCGGTCGAGCGTGCGTTCCGCCTCGGCGACGACGGCCCGGACGATGTCGCCGGCGGGGATCAACGAATCGATCGCCCCGACCCCTTGGCCCGCCGGATAGCACTCACGCTCGACGTCGACCGGGGTGGATTCGTCACCACCGAGATGCAGCACACCGTTTTCGAGCGATGCCAACATCTGCTCCGGGAACGGCCGCAACTCCTCGGGGTGCTCCTCGATGTGCTGGGTCCAAGCGCTTCGGATCGCCCGCATCGGCTTGCCCGAGTAGCCCTTGGAGATCACGGTGCCGTCTTCGAGCGTCGCGAGTAGTCGTTCCTTGTAACCCGACACCGTCCGAGCCTCCGGCGTCGCGATGAATCGGGTGCCGATCCACACACCATCAGCGCCCAACGCAAGCGACGCGGCAAGGCCGCGTCCATCGAAGATGCCGCCTGCCGCGACCACCGGCACACGATCACCCACGGCGTCGACGACTTGGGGCACGAGCGGCATCGTGGCGATCAATCCGGTGTGACCTCCGGCCTCGGTCCCCTGCACGATCACGAAGTCGCAGCCCGACTCGACGGCGGCGACCGCGTGACGGACCTTGCCGCACATGCTGGCCACGAGAATGCCGGCCTCGTGCAACTGGCCGATGATGTCGCGCGGCACGCCGAGGCCCGCCACGAACAGCGACGCGCGACCGTCGATGATCAGTTCGACACTGCGAGTCAGCGACTCGGGCAACGCGGCGAGCAGATCGACACCGAACGGCGCGGCGGTGAGCGATCGCACACCGGCCATCTCTTCGACCATCTGCTCTTGGGTCATCGGCGCGGCGCCGAGGGTGCCGATACCTCCGGCTTCGCTCACTGCGGCGACGAGCGCGTGGTACGACACGCCACCCATCCCGGCGAGCATCACCGGGTGTTCGATTTGGAGGAGTTCGGTCAGGCGGGTCTGCATGGAGGAGACCATAAACGGCGACGCCGGGTAGCGTCACAACCGTGCCGGACCAAGCGATCGTCGGCGTGATCCCCAATCCGCCGCTCGTCGGCGTGATCATGGGCAGTGACTCCGACCTGCCGACGATGCAGGGCGCAATCGACGCGCTCGGCGAGTTCGATGTCACCTGCGAAGTTCGCATCATCTCGGCGCATCGAACCCCCCAGGCGATGTTCGATTACGCCCGCAGCGCAGCCGAACGCGCAGAGTAAGAAGAAACAGCGCCGGGATGAAGTCGCTGTGCAGCAAGAGCAGCCGCGGGAAATGCCGCGCGTGCGCACGACCGTCACCGCCGCTTCCCTGATCCCGATGCCTTTGAC
>SXGT01657059.1_pt1 | contig 18669 bp, 19 predicted proteins | sample 3176221 | NCBI WGS metagenome assembly SXGT01 (sample SAMN11356862, study PRJNA531348) | freshwater metagenome | isolation source: freshwater sample F1-120 | place: China: Fuxian Lake, Yuxi | collected 2017-12-25
AGGGTATCCCGCCTCTGAACACAATGGGGGCGAAGGGCACACAATGGATATTCCCCACTGGAGCGGCAGTGGTCGGTTGTCGGATGGTAATTATGACATCTCCTGATGGGATTGAGTTCTTATACTGCTTGCTCCATTCTATAGCGGCCTTTGTCCGTTCAGCCTTCGTGGATCAATAATATGAGTTCAAATTCTGAAAGAACTAGGATCGTTGGGCCAGTAAACACAGGTGGTGCGGTGAATGTGTCCTCCCAATCTTACATGCAATCTATCGCAGAGGGCGACATTCCTAATCATATCCTATATTCGAAATTGGGGTATACAGCGGCCTCCACGGTGGCGGAAACAACCCTTTGGAACCCAGGCACGGCGTATGTTTTCCCAACAGGTGCAATATCGGTTGAAGCCGTCAGTACAAGTGCAAGCGACACCTCGGCAGGAACAGGGGCAAGAATAGTACACCTTGAGTATCTCAACGCCTCTTATGTATCAAAAGAGTTCGATTTTACAATGAACGGGGCAACCCCGGTTGCTGGCCCTACCGATTTCTTTCGGGTAAACTCTTTCCATGTCAAAACGGCAGGGAGCGGAGGCAAGACTGCTGGAGTAGTTTCTTTACGGTTGGTTGGTGGCGCAGCAACAGTTTACAGCCAAATGCCCATAGGGGCGACCCGTAGCCGTAACAGTGTATTTACTGTCCCGTTGGGCAAAACCTTTTATGTGCAGGACATCCATTTCTCGATGGCCGGAACATCGGCAGGGAAGGTGGCTAGAGTTATTTTCCATAGCTCAATAAACCCACATAGCGTCGTCTCAACAACGGGGCTGGCGTTCTGGCCGATGTACGAAGCAATGTTGGTTGACGGGTCGATTAAGTACGATGGCCCCCCATTGATTCTGCCAGCCAAGACGGATATGAAAGTCTCTAACATTGGCGAAGCAGGAGCGTTTATCACGGCTTATTATGGCGGTTGGATTGAGTAACCCCAGTACATTTATGTCGCAAGTGTTTGTTATTTTTTGTTTAATGTTAGACACATAAGGAGGCTTGGTACATGGCTGATGCTACAAGAAAAACTTCTGGGGATGGGTCTGTCGTCGCCTGTACCTATGCTTTAACCACAGCGGATCATACTGGTACTGCGATCAACACGCCAGAGTGGGGCCGCAAAAGTGTCCAGTTCGCAGGGACATGGGGCGGTGGGACAGCGGTGCTTGAGGGCAGTAATGACGGGACAAATTATGTTACCTTGCGTGATCCGCAGGGTATCTCTCTAAGCTTTACCGGAGATGGCTTGAAGCAGGTATTGGAAGACGTATCTTCCGTTCGACCAAGGTTGTCTGTCGTGGGGTCTGGCTGTACGGTTACTGCTACATGCCTTGTCCTTCGTGCAAATCCAATGAGGACATAACGATATGTCGAAAAAGAATGAAATGTCTGATTGCATCAGACGACTAGCTATCCAGTACCAGCAGATGGTCGAAGCTGCCGATGCCTTGGAGTCAGTGGGCGTGTTGGAAAACACCTTGTCAGAGCTTGGGGCGAAGATAACAGACTTGTCGAAAGAGTTTGCGATGCAGAAGGATGAGCTAATTGCGCTTCAGTCTATTAAGAAGGCTGTAGACTCTGAGGCCAAGAAAGTCAAGAAGGCTTCTGACGACTATAAGGACTCCCAGATAAAGGCAGGGATGGATGAACGCCAGTCGATTATCACCGCCGCTCAGGAAGAGGCGAAGCAGATTGTTGCTCTCGCTCTGTCGGGGAACGCCGCTGAACTAAGCAAGGCAAAGGCCTCCTTGGATAAAGCTAAGGCTGATCTAAAGAAGACTTCGGAGAAGGTTTCAGAGGCAGAGCTTTATTGCGCCCAAAAGGTTGACGAAGCGAACGCCGCCGAATTGAAGCTTGCCGACATTAAACTGCAACTGTCTAAAATGATTGGGTAAAAAGTGGAAAATCTCATTGACTTGCAGGACGATTCTGATCTTGGATCAGACGCAATCCCTGATGCCGTTCGGCAGATGATGGAGGCTGCGGAGTTTTCTAGGCTTCAGCGTGTGGAGTCATTGGGCAAGCTGGTTTCTGAGAAAAGAAACGAGGCTATAAAGTCCAGATTGGCTTCAGGCATTGAGCGTACATGGACTGAGGATGAAGAGTATTACCTTGGGATTGATGATGCCAACAGGAACACCTCTACGCACATAAAGCCACCAGGCATGACTGGCGGTCTTTCTTCTGTCCGTCGTAGTGACCCAAGCCGATCAACCGCTTTCTTTAATATTACTGGTCAATTTTGTGATTCTGCGTCTGCCAGAATGGGTGACATTCTGTTACCTGCTGGAGATTGGAATTTCGCCATAAAGGCTACTCCTGTACCGGAGTTTGGTGGGCCTCGTCAACCCGTAAGCCAAGCTCCTCCTGCCCCCCGGCCGACCGCTCCATCTCCAAGTCCTTTGGATGCGGGGATGGAGCAGTCGGTGTCTCCTGTTAATGCTGCTGAAGATTTCAAGGCTCAAGCCGAGAAGTCGAAAGCATCCGAGGCAGTCAAGAAGGCCGAGTCGGCTGAGACACAGATACGTGATTGGCTGACTGAGTGTTCGTACCATTCAGAAGTCCGCAAGACGCTTGAAGATTGCACACGGCTTGGGGTAGGGATATTGAAGGGGCCAGTTCCCAAGAAGGCGAAGAGCCGATTAGTCCATAACAATGAAGGACAGGTATCTGTAGAGTTTATAGAAGAGACTGTCCCTGCAAGCTATCGGATCAGCCCTTGGGACTTCTTCCCTGACCCTGCTTGCGGAGAGAACATCCACGATGGCTCCTATGTCTTGGAGCGTGACCTGATGACTTCCCGCCAGCTTCGTGACCTAAAGGGGCTTCCCGGTTATCTCGCTGCCCAGATAGATCAGGTATTGGACGAAGGGCCAAGCAAATGTAATTACGTGGGCGGGATAAAGATGCTTGCTGACGTAGAGCAAGCAAACCGCCCATTTGAAGTTTGGTACTATTACGGAGATGTTGACCTTGATTCTCTGGATGCAATGGGAGTTAAGGGCATTCCCTCCAAGGCCGAGAGAAAGAACGACGCTTGCCCTGCCGTTGTCACCTTGGTTAATGACACGGCGATAAAAGCGTTTCTGAACCCGCTGGACACCGGAGGGTTCCCATACGATGTAATCCCTTGGCAACAGCTCGCTGGCTCTCCTTGGGGTGTTGGTGTGGCCAGAAAGGGGCGTACTGCTCAGGACATGCTGAATGCTTCGGCCAGAGCAATGATGGATAATGCTGGATTATCAAGTGGCCCGATGCTGATAATCAGGGACAGAGCAATCAGGCCTCAGAATGGGGACTGGACTCTTGCCCCTCGGAAGATATGGGTAGCGACTGAAGAGAGTGACGTTAAATCCCCTGCTGACGCAATCATGGCAATCAACATCCCCATGATGCAAGGTGAGCTTAGTGCGATTATGCAGCTTGCCAAAAGCATGATGGAAGAGGCGACAGGCATTTTCTTCTTGATGCAAGGCCAACAAGGGTCTGCACCTGATACTGTTGGTGGAATGCAGTTGCTTCATGTTAATTCTTCTGCTATCCTAAGAAGGCTGGCAAGGGTCTTTGATGAAAGGGTAACAGAGCCGCATATCCGTAGATATTACGATTGGCTCTTGCAGTATGGCCCTGAGAATTGCAAAGGTGACATGCAGATAGAAGCCATCGGCTCTACTGCCTTGGTAGAGCGGGACATCCAGCTACAACAGCTTATCCAGTTGTTGCAAGCTAGCTTGAACCCTGCATATGGGCTTGATCCTGAGAAGGCAATGGCCGAAGTCTTAAAATCGCAGAAGTTTATTCCTGAGAAGCTGCAACTCGATCAGGCGAAGAAAGCCTCCATGCAGCAGCAACCGCAGATTATTCCTGCTGTTGAGGCCGCTAAGATCAGGGCGGATGCTGAACTTAGGAAAGAAAAAATTAGAGCTACTTCCTCGCTGCATAGAGCGCAGGTTGATACCGATAGGGATACTGCTTACACTCAAGCAATGCAACGCAGAGACGAATCCAACGCCCTGAGCCGTAAGGAAGAGCTAAAGATCAAGCGGGAAACCGCCTTGATGAACAGAGACATGGCAATAGCTGATTACGCCAACAAGAGAGGGATTGCCTTGGATAAAGCCAAGGCTGAGTTGGCGAAAACAGCCATGAGTCTACGGACTCAGCGGGAGATTGCTTTGGCCACAAACAAGGCGACTCAGGTTGTCAAACCAGAGGCAGAGCCACCAAATAGGGCTAAAAACGGGGAGGCATTCCAAAGATGATTTCTGAGTTTATTTCAAGAGTATTCTGGGCGAGAGATGTGGCGCATTTCGCACATTTAACGTCCTCTAGCTATGCCCAACATATGGCTCTAGGTAGCTTCTACGATGATGTGGTTGGCGCGGCGGATGGTGTCACGGAGGCTTACATTGGTCAGTTCGACGAGATGCCTGAGTTTTGCCGTGTCCCTGATAAGAAGATGCCGAAAGACCTGTGCAAGTTCTTCCGTGAAGAATCAGACTGGATAGAGGAAAACCGTAGCGAGATAGCTGGCTCAAGTCCAGCTATTGAGAACATGGTTGATACCGTGACCTCTCTTTATCTATCCTTGGTCTATAAGCTGGAGCATTTGAAATAAATGACCTACCCAGAGCCACCATTCGCCCTAACCCAGGAAGAGCGGCTTTCCGCTGTGTGGGTTCGTATCCGTGGGCATTTGGAGAAACAACTAATATTTTCCAGAGAGAAGAACGATTCATCCTCTCTCTGTGAGCAAGAAACGGCTTTTTTACGTGGAAAGATTGCGGCTATTAAACAGTTGCTCCGAGTCGAACAGGATCAGACTTTCGGGAGTGACTAAAGAGTGCGACACGGGGTACGCCGCACGGAGGGATGAAGATGGCATTAGAAAGTGGCTATACTGAAGAACAGGAGAGGGAGCAAGAGCAGGATGCTGTGATGGCCGGGTTTGAGTCTACTGACATTAAGCCAGTAGAGCCAATAGCTGTTGAGCAAAACCCGACAGGGAACACGCCCCTTGCCCAAGAGCCTGACCCATCGTCAGAGCCGAAAGAGGAAATGGCTGTACTCACTAAGGCACAGTTGAATGCGCTGAATGAGAAGGCCAGAAAAGTAGATTCTTTTGAAGAGCGTCTAAACAGGGTCAGTTCTGGAGTAAACGGCAAAATAGGTAGTTTGATCCAACAGGTAGAAAGCTTGAAGTCTTCTGCTTCTGGATTAAGCCCTAAAGCGAAAGATCGACTTGCCGCTGAGTTTCCAGAGCTTGCCAAAATAATGTTCGATGAAGTAGAGGTGGGATCACAGGTAGAGGCAAGAAGCCCCGTACCTCAGACTCCACAGATTGCAGAGCATTATGCGGAAGTGTTAGACCAGCATCAAAAGACATTTGAGCGGAAGCTATTGAACCTGGCTCATAACGACTGGGAACCAATAGTCTCTAGCTCTGAGTACGCACAATGGATGGACAGATTTTTGACAGCAGACGAGCGGCAAGCATTCGAAGAAAGTTGGGATGCAGAGCATGTCGGCGGGAGAATCTCTGAGTATAAGAAGTATCGTGGCAGCCTTGATGCCCAGAGAACAGGACAGGCATCTCAGGCTGCGGCAAAACAGGAGCGGTTGGCTGATGCCGTTACCCCTAGAGGTTTACCCCGTGGAGCGGTAGCTGTCAGCCCTGAAGACGAAGAAGAGGCCGCAATGCTTAGTGCATTTAATGGCCGCAAATAAATGAGGTAACAAAAATGGCAATGCAAACTTTACAAACACCAGCACAGCGTATAGGCAAACTAAAAGGTGACATCCTTGCTCGGGTACTCCCCCGTGAGGTTCTGTCTCTGTCTGAGGAGTCAAAACCGTGCCCCCCTAACACTGGCGGCACGGTAGTTTATCGTCGTTGGTGGCAGCCTGGTTCTGATTACACCACGGCAATGAGTACCCCTACCGCTGGAACTAACCCGTTCTTCCCAACCAGCACTACCGTTGATCGTAATGCGGCAATGGCTTCTGCCTATTTGTCTCAGGAAGGCATGACCCCTAACTCAGAGGTTCTGGTTCCGCAGGACATTACCGTAACTCTTAACGAGTACACGGTTCTGTTTGGATACACCAAGCGTACTGCTGATCTGTACGAAGATGATGTCCCTTCTGCTATGAAACAGATGGTTGGTGATCGTATCGCATTGGTTCGTGAGAGCGTCCGTTTCGGCGTACTCAAGGGCTGCACCAACAAGTTCTACGGCGGCACTGGTACTACTCGTGCTGGCGTTAACGGCAAGCTGACCCCTACCATGATGCGTAAGATTTCCCGTGCGCTGAAAGGCCAACATGCTGATAAGGTCACTGAGATTTTAGAGGCTTCTCCTAAGTATGGCACTACGGCTGTAGAGGCTTCCTTCTTGGTTTACATCCATACTGACCTTGAGGCCGATGTCCGTGACTTCCCAAAATTCACCCCTGTTGCTGAGTACGGTTCTATGAAGCCTGTATCTCCTTATGAGCTTGGCAAATGGGAAGAGTTCCGGTTCATTGCTTCTCCTGAGTTGATGTCCGTACAGGATTCCGGTGCGCTAATTGGCTCTGACGGCCTTGTTTCTTCTGCTAATACCCGCAACGATGTCTACCAGGTAATTGTATGCGGCAAGGGTGCATTCGGCGGCGTGAGCCTTCGTGGTGGCCGTGGTGCTGGCATCACCCCACATGACATTTCTCCTGATAAGATCGACAAGAACGATCCTACTGGGCAGCGTGGGTATATTGGTGCTTCCACCTATTTCGCCTCTGTTCTGCTGAACCCGATGCACATTGCAGTGTGTGAGGTTGGCGCAAGCAAGCTGGTATAAACACTTAGGGCGGGGGGAACCCCGCTTGTAACCGGAGGTTCGAGTATGGGTCTATTAACGCATAATTGTAATGGGATCACCGACCGCACAAGTTCAGCGGCTGTTCTTGCCATTACACGCAAGCTGTATGATCGTATGGCTTCTCAGATTTTCAATACTGGTGGCCTCGCCATTGGTACTTCTTCTAAGAAGGCTGTTAAACTGGCAAACACTATTTATGGGATTGCTGGCGGGGTTCCTTTCACAAAGACCACCGCTGAAGCTGCTATCGCTGGAACGGTAACGAACGCAAAGTTCAATGTCTATGCTGTCTACTGTGATAAGGGTGGAACTTTCACAACCAAGATGGGTGGAGAGGGAGCCGCATTGGTTAATGTTGTGTTTCCTGTTGCCACAGAAGGCCAAGCTATGATAGGGTATGTTATCATTAACCCGACTGGCACTGGCGATTTTGTTGGGGGAACCCACGACCTTGATGATGCTACTATTGTCCCTAACGCTGTATATGTAAACACTTTGGGGCCGCTTGACCCCTCTGCAACAATTTAAAAGGAGAATAACTATGTCTAGCCCTTGGTTTGGTGTAACCTTCTGCGGCACGAATACCGTACTCGCTGCTGGCACTTTTACTACTTTAACTCTTACTAACGCTCCTACTTATTGCATTAACGGCAAGGCGTACACTCTTGGTGCTGTTACCAACGTACAGCCTAGCATCGTTGATTACAACACTGCCGTAACTATAGCTGGTATCCCTGCTGGATATGGCAGTGTTATCGTTGTTGGCTCCACTTCGGCAAACTCCACTACTCTGCGGATGTGTCAGGGCGAGATTGTTGCTTTGGCTGCTAATACTTCTGCAAACCATCCTGGCGACTTCCTTGTTGCCCCTGAGTTCCCTGCTTTGCCTGAGAACTTTTGTCCGTTTGGATATGTAATCATAAAGGTTGCAACTGATTATACCGCTGGTGCAGGTTATATTTTCGGCTCTAGCAACACTACTGCAACTGGTGCGCAGAACTCCGCCGCTACGTCACATGCTAACACTTTTGTGTCTGTACTGGCTCTTCCTTCTCGCCCACAGACTTCTTAATCTGTAACCATGATGCGCCCTCTATAATGGGGGGCGCATCTTTTTCAACACAACAAATAGGACAATGACGACAATGAAGAAGATTGAAAGCGACGATTTCAAGGGGCCGGAGCATGTTGACAGAATGATTAACCCTGAGACATTATCAACAGGGCAGAGCGTTATCTTGGCTGAAAAGATGCCAAGCAATTCTTACATGGATCAGTTGAATTTTGACTCTGAGCCTGTGACCTTCGTAATCCATGAAGGCGATCCAAACGATGAAAACCCTGTAAAGGTTGGCGTAAACGGGATGTTTCGGCAGTTTTACCGTGGGCAACAATATACTGTCCCCCGTCATTTCGTTGACGCTTTGATTACCAAAAAGACCAACATTACTACGCCAGAGATTTCAGGGCCAACTGGTGAACGCATGCGGATTATGAGGTCTACCCATTCCCTGCGCTACCCTTTCCAGATTATTAACGATCCAAGCCCCGCTAGAGGGGCGCAATGGCTTCAACACCGGATAGCAGACGTGATCTAATATGACTTATCTCGAACTATGCAAAAGGCTCTGGCAAGAGGTCGGGGATACCGGAAGCGGCAAGCCCGCTACTACTATTGGCCAAGTTGGTGAGATGAAACGCATCTGCTCATGGGTTAGCCAAGCTTGGGTCGAGATACAGGAGTACCGTGCTGATTGGGACTGGATGCGTAAGTCTATGTCTTTTACCACAACAGCCGCCAAGAACTCATATTCGCCAACTACCGACATCTTGCTTACTGATTTCGCTAGTTGGCGCAATGATTCTTTCAGGATATATCAAACTGCTGGAGGGGTTGGCAACGAGATTCTCCTTCAGCAGTATGACTACAACTCCTTTAGGGACTATTATCTACTTGGAGCAAGGAGCATAACTCAAGGGCGACCTGTTGCCCTTGCCGCTGCCGCTAACAAGGATTTATATCTTGGACTGGTTCCTGACCAGAGCTATACTGTCACTGGTGAATACTACACCCTCCCGACCACATTGGCTCTCGATGCAGACACGCCGACAATGCCCTCCAGATTCCACATGGCTATAGTCTACAAGGCCATGATGGCTTATGCCTCGTTTGAGGCAGCCCCAGAGGTCTATCAACAAGGAAGCAACCAATACACAGCCATGTTGAGTAGGCTAGAAATGGATCAAACCCCGCCGATTCTCAATGCTCCAGCCTTAATTTAAGGGGATATATGACTGCTCCAACAATGCCACCTGTTCAGTTTGATGCCATTGTCCTTGGTGGTGGCTTAGATCAGACTACGCCAATATTGTCGCTAAAGGGTGGCGTGGCTAAATATGCCCAGAATTTTGAGTGTGGTGTTTCTGGTGGGTACACCCGTGTATCTGGTTATGAGAGATACGACGGGCGAACTTCTCCTTCTGCCACCACCAATCAGCGCATTTATCTATCTGTTGCGTCTTACACAAACCCCGTTGCCGTTGGCGATACTCTCTCTGTTACCGCTGGAGCTACAGGCACAGTGGCCTACGTTAACGGCCTTGTCATAGGCGTTACAGCAGTAACAGGCACTTATGTCGTTGGCGATACAGTTAAGGTCGGAGCCTCAGTTATTGGGGTTCTTAACAGTGTGACAGCAGGGCCATCTTCGGTATATGAAGAAGCAGTAATGAAGAACGCAGTTGCTGACATTTACAGAGCTCCCATTGCCGTTGTCCCAGGTAGCGGGTCTGTCTTGGGGGTTATGTTCTTTGGCAGCACAGTGTATGCTTTCCGGAACAATGCTGGCGGGACAGCCTGTGACATCTACAAATCATCTGGTTCTGGATGGGTTAATGTCCCATTATACAAGACAGTTTCTTTTACTGCTGGCGGCACAGCAACTCCTGCTGACGGGGCGACATTAACACAGGGCGGCGTTACGGCGTTGGTAAAGCGTGTCGTCAAAACAGGTGGTACGTGGACAGGAACCGCTGTCGGGCAGTTTATAATCACTAATGTTGCAGGTGGGAACTTCGGGGCTGGCGCAGCTACTTTAACTGGCGGAGCGGCAGTTACCCTCAGTGGTATCCAGACTCAATTAGCTTTAGCTCCGAGTGGTAAGTTTGAGTTCATAGAGGCTAATTTCACAGGGTCAACTGCAACCAAGCGCATGTACGGGTGTGACGGCAAGAACTATGCTTTCGAGTTTGATGGGGATATACTTGTTCCGATAATGGGGGCGACAGCAACATACCCCACTCATATCGTTGCCCACAGGAATTTCCTCTGGCTAGGGGTTGGCTCCTCTGCGCTCCACTCTGCCCCTTCATTGCCTTATGACTATACGGCCCTTGCTGGTGCGGCGGAGATTGCGGTCGGCGACACCATTACTGGAATGATTACTATGCCGGGCGGAACCACTTCTGCCACTCTTGGCATTTTCAGCCGATCTAACACCTATATCTTGTATGGCAATGGGGACTCAACCTTTAATCTTGTGGCCTATAATACAGGTTCAGGAGCCGTTGAGTTCACTGTGCAAAACATGGCGCAGACTTTAGTCTATGATGATCGTGGAGCCATTAGCATTCAGACTGCCTTGCAATACGGGAACTTTACGCAGTCAACAATGACTGCGTCTATAGTGCCATATATCAAAAGTCACCTGAATTTAGCCACTTGCGCTTCGTTGAACAGAGAGAAGAGCCAATATCGTGTATTCTTTAGCAACGGTGATGCTCTGTATTGTACCATCGTTAACGGCAAGGTCTTGGGGGTAATGCCTGTTGTAATGCCAAACCCTGTTATGTGTGTCTATGAGGGCAAGCTGACGACAGGAGAATCTGTCAGCTTCTTTGGTTCGACAAGCGGCATGGTCTATCAGCTTGACAAGGGTAGTTCGTTTGATGGCTCTAACATAGACGCATATGTGACGCTGAACTACTCAACTGCTCGGTCGCCAAGGATAATTAAAAGGTACAGAAAGTTGTCACTGGAATTGTCAAGCTATGAGTCGAGTAACTACGTCCCTTTCAGTGTTGGGTTTTCGCTTGGGTATGATTCCGAAATGTACGAACAGCAGGACATCGTGAATTATACCAGTAATTTAAGTGGGTCTTCAAGGTGGGATCAGTTTACATGGGATAACTTCTTCTGGGATACAGCTGGAGTCGCTCCTGTTACTTGTGAGTTGGCGGGGTCTGCTGAGAATATCGCTCTAACAGTAAGCTGTATTTCAGATTACACATTCCCTTTTTCTATAAATTCTGCTATCATTCACTTTACGCCAAGAAGGACGTTAAGATAAGGAGTTTACAAGATGGGACTTGTTGAGATGGCTAACAAAGGTAGGGCTGGTGACACCATGATTGTTCATGCTACTCCGGGCGAGATTGTTATCCCCCGTGAAGTCGCCGCTCTTCGGCCTGACCTTGTTGCCCATGTGGGACAGCAGATTAGGCTTATGGGGGGGAACCCTAGTAATGTTGTCGTGGGAAGAGGCCGGATTAACCCTGCGACAGGCATACAGGAATTTGCTACGCAAGAAGAAGTCACCGCTGCATACCAGCAAACATTAGGCCGTGCGCCTGATGCCGCTGGCATGGCGTACTGGACTCAAGGCAACAACTATAACCCACAAGCGTTTGCCGCTGCCGCCATGCCAGAGAAGGCTATATCTTCAGCCTACTCTTCCAGCTTCGGCAGACCTGCTGAACAGGCAGGATATGACTATTGGACAAAGCAAGGGGCAGGGAACTCTAATTATGATTACGCTGGCGAAATAAGGAAGGCGGCACAAGGGCAAGATATTGTTGCCAGAGGAGATATTGACGCTGGCGGGGTAGACACAACAAAGACTTGGGGGAGCGGAGCTAGCCTTTCTGACCCTAGATTGCGGTATGATGCCGCGAATAATACATGGGGGACGGCGGAAACTCCATCCGTCCCTAGTCCGCCGCTTACTGGGGCTGGCGTCCCTGGTTTAGTAGGGGCTGTCCCTAAACCCACGGCGTTGATGCGAACTATTACCCCTGAAGAGACTGTCCGAGGCCAGCTAAATGCTCTCATCGCGGAAGACAGTCCTTATTTGCAGAGCGCGAAAAACTATGCTCTGGCGGGGATGAATGACCGTGGCCTTGCTAGCTCTTCGCTTGCTATTGGTGCAGCACAGAGAGCCGCTATCGATGCCGCCACCCCGATTGCAGGGCAAGACGCAACCACCTATGCCACGTCTGGTTTGTCAGCGCAGAACGCCAATCAGGGCGTTGACTTGACTGGTTATCAAGCAGGGCTTAAAGAAGTATCAGACAAACAGGCGGCAGGATACGCCTCTGAGTTGCAGAGACAGAAGGATGATGCCTATGCGACTTTGAACCTGTCCTTGAAGCAGATCGACAAAGACCTCGAAATACAGAAGATCAATCTGCAAGACCGTGATTCGTTCGCCAAGACCGTTGGCCCGATTATGCAACAGTACCAGGGTGAGTTCGCCAAAATACAGATTGACCCTAACTTTGCTAACCCAGATGAAAAAGCCGCCGCCATTCAGAGGCTTAATGATATTTACCAACCTCAAATAAGTGCGATAAATTCAATATATGGGTATGACCTGAAGTGGGATAATATCCCCCCCCCAACAACTGCGCCTACTGCGCCTACAGCCCAGCCTATGTCTAGCGGGACGGATACGCCTCCTGACTCCGAAAGTCAGCAAGTCGCCGAAGCCGGATATCCTGTCTTTGTCGCCGATCCAGCCCCGCTACCTATAGCCCCAGGTGGGTATAAGTATGTACGAGCCGCTGGGGGGTGGAGATTGATACAAGCAGTTAATAGTGATATGTAATGCGTTGCACAATGGCTGACATAAACAGGGTAAATCGCATTCTGGACAATCAGGATGTGTCCCTCGCCTTGTTTGGCCACAGTGATGGCTCAAGCGGTGTCTTAGGCTATAGGTTCTTGTCCAATGATAGCGTCTTGGTTTTAATGCCGAATGAAGGCTGCTTAGCTATTGGAGTCCCGCACAACAATAGCATCTATCATTTCCATATCGCTGTTCTCCCTGGATATAGGGGAAAGCAAGCCGTGATCGCCTTTAAGGAGGCGGCACAGTGGGTATTTGAGAACACCCCTTGCATCAAGATCGTAGGGCTAGAGCCAACAGTAAGGAAGGACGCAGTCAGGTTCATATTGGCACTTGGCTTTGAAAAGGAAGGGTTGTTAAAGAATGCCTGTCCAACAGGGGATGTCGCTGTGTTGGGATTATGCGCATAGCTTTTACTTGGCATCCATTCAACGTAAACTGGAATCATGGAGCGGCTGTCCTTTCGGCAATTTGCAACCAGTCCGGGATTGAAACAGAGCTAGTCCCCCTCCATGAAGGGTTCACTGGCATAGGCTTTGATTGGGTCTGCTGTTCGTTTGTGACAGTTCACGATTACTTGGCCTCAGTCTCTATCGTGAGCAAGATTGAAGTCCCGAAGATCGCTGGCGGGGTTTACGCCAGAAAAGGCGGGAGGATAGAAGGGTTCGACCATGTATGCAGAGGTGAAGGATCAACATTAGTTGATTTTTTCCTTCATGGGGACACAACGGTATTCGACAAACCCATGCTGGATACTGACATAAATATCATGCCTGACTATTCCAGTGTTACTGGGTACGAGTTTGGGCGTGGGCTTCCTTGGCTTGAGGGGAGGAAGCTAGTTCCGTATTCCCATAGCCGAGGTTGTCCTTATCAATGTTCTTTCTGCGAAGTAAGAAATCTTGACCAGCGCATCAGGATCAAGACCAACATCAAACAGGACTTACGGCAATTAGGCCATTATAACCCTGATCTTTTTTACTTCACAGACGAGTTGCTCCCTTATTATAATAGGGGTTGGCGGGAGCAGATGGAGGGCAATCAAGTCCCGTTTTTATGTTTCATCAGGGGCGACATCCAGCCTTCTCATTTGGATTTTCTTATTGATAACGGTGCGGCCTCGGTTGTCATGGGGGTTGAGTCTGGAGATGAACAATATCGCAACAATCAGCTAAACAAACGGTTGACAGACAAACAGTTATATAGGACAGTAAAACAATTAGATAAGCGTGGGGTACATCGGTTGACACTGTTTATGCGGAATACCCCCGGCGAGACTAATGAAATGAGGGATGCTACCTATGATATGGTAGAAACATTGGGTGGCGATTCTATAATCTTTGAGTATGAGGCACTATAATGGCCGTAGCAGCCGTAGGGGCAGGACTAACCGCAGTAGCCGGAGCCGTTGGGATAACTGTGGCCGCAACCACAATAACAACCATAGCAACAGGAATTGTTGTCGGTGCTGTGGTGGGTGGGGTTAGTGCGGCTATCAGCGGGGGCAACATTCTGAAGGGCGCTTTGATGGGCGGGTTAGTAGGTGGTGTAACCGCAGGGATAGGGGCTGCCCTTTCTCCAGCAGCAGGCGGGGCAACAGGCGGACTGGCGACAGGGGAGGCCGTAGCGGAGGGAGCTTTAGAAGTCGCCACCGTTTCAGAAGCCGCAGGGCTTGAGGCGGGGGCTTCACTTGGCAATGTTGCAACGGGAGCAGAACAGGCTGTGACTCCGTTTTCTTATAAGCCCACGACATTAACAGAATTAGTGCCAGGCGTAGATTCCGCTGGGTATGCCCCCTCGGTTACAAGTACCGCCAGCAAGGTGGCCAATTCCGCAATAAATAGAGGTGGTCTTGTTGGCGAAGCGATAGCAAAACAGGCGGGAACGGCAGGGGTCAAGGCATCTCTCCTTGACTCTATAGGCGACAGGACAATGGCGGTCGGGTTGACCGGGATTTCAGGGCTTATGCAGAAGGCTCCGGCTACGGCAGAAGAGATTGCCGCTGCTCAGAAGAAATCCAGAGAAATATACGCGGCTGGCAATGTGGCCGCTGCCCCTACGTTTTCAAAGCCAAATACTATATCTTCTATCAGCGCTATGGATTACTACAGACAAGCTAAACAAGGAGTGGATGCGGCATGAAAATTGATCCTCAAACCCTACGGAAAATAAAGGTTGACCATGAGAAGTATGTGGTCAAGGGCATGGAGCTAATTCACGCCGAGGCTACTCGGGACTCAATTCTTGAGATGTTGAAGTCTGGCGATCCGGTAGGCGCACTTGTAAAAACGCTAGTTATGATTCTTCATAAGGTTGATGAAGCCGCACGGGTCGCAGGGATAGAGGTAGAAGATGCAGCTAAATTGTTGGGAGCAGGGGAATTGCTCAACCAGCTATATGAGATTGGGAAAGCGGCAAAGATAATGAAGCTGGAGCCGGACGAGCTTCATCTTGCTCTCGCTGGTGGTATCCAGAGTTATGTCAAGGATGAAATCGCCGCCAATAGAATAGACCCCAAGAAGCTTGCCGCCACGATGAAGACCAACCTAAGTCAGTTGCCAGAGAAGGATAAAGCTGAGTCTCTTCTTGTTTTGAAGAAGATCGAGCAGACAGGCAAGAAATATGCTGCCAAGATTGGAGGTCGCTAATGGGGCTGATCGGGAGTGCATTGGGGAATGCGATTGGTGCTGCCGCTAAAGTTGGTGCGCAGACTTATCTTGAGGATATGCAACAGAAGCGTCAGGAAAACCTTGCTCGGTTCCAAGAGGAAATATCTATTGCCCGAGAGGACAGAGCGGAAGAACGTGCGCTTTCCAGAGAAGATCGGCAATACCAGCGGTCGCTTGAGCAAGAGGCTAGAGCCGAGCAATCCCTTATCGCGAGAGAGGAACGAGGCTTGTCTATGCGTGGAGACGAAAGGGCGCAGATACGGGCAGAGACTCCTATTGCCATAGACAGGGACACTGGAGAGGAACTCAATGCACAGCAGGTCAAAAATAGGCGAGAGTCAGGGGCGGCTGGCAATTTGGTGTTCCCGAAGATTGAAGACATCAACAACAAGGCCGCTGATGACGAGTACAGAAAAGCCTTGAACGCTTACAGGCTTGGGGTTTTATCTAGTAAGGATGCGCCAAAGCCGATGACCGAATATCAGCAGATGCAGTTAAAGGGGTCATTTGACACCAAGTTCAATGCTGGACTCAAGGGCGTGGACGAGAACACGGCTCAAGCGGCCAGGGATATTGCTGAGAGAATGTCTGACCTTACGCATAATCAAGATGGCCTCCCCTTGGTGTCAGGGGCAAGAGTAGCCAGCCAATCTTTATCTATGGCTAGACAGGCAATGAATAATGCCAAAATAGCAACAGACAAACGGGTGAAAGACGAGGTTGCTAAGGAGCCTGACGCAACCTCGTGGGGGTTTAAGGACAGTGGCTACATTGCGAAAAGAAGAAAAGAGATTCAGGCCGAGGAACTTGGGAAGGCGATAGAAAGCATTAAGATGCCAGAGAGAGCCGCAGAAAGAAGGAGCGATTCCCCCAAGACAGATCGGCTGAATAACCCTGGTGCAGTCGTTGACTTGAATACCGGAGAGATTAAGGACTTCGCTACCAGAGAAGAGGGCGAAAAGGCTTTACGTGCAGATTTGGCGGTTAAGTTCTCAGGGCGAAGCAACAAACTTAAAGGGCCACTGACTCCTGCGAACCTTGCGGAAACATGGTCGCCAGCTAGGGAAAAGGGTAACAGCTTTGAAAAAACTGCGAACTATGGCAAATTTATTGCCAAGGCAGTTGGCGTTGGGGTAGACGATGTAATCCCTGACACGCCAGAGAACAGAGAAGAAGTGGCCAGGGCTATCACTGCATTTGAAGCAGGTGGAGAGCTTAAAGCGGAGTATCTGGCCAGTATGTCTAAGGGGAAGAAGGGTTCTAAGGCCGACCCTGCCTTTACTGCCTTGGTTGAAGAAATATCTGTGAAGCCATCCAGAACGGCTGAAGAAATCCCCATGAGGGCAACCCACTCGTCTTCCCCCGCCGCTTCCGCAAGAAATATCCCAGGGCTTACACCGGCGGTAAAGGGCTTGGCCTCTTTGGCCGTGAACCAGTTTGTCAACCCAGAAGCGGCGAGAATAGCGACAGAAAGGCAGAAGAGAGAAGACGAGATAGCCAGAAGATACCTTAAAAAGTAATAAGAGCGAGGGCGGTGCATGTCTGACCTGAGTATTCTAGCAGATGATATTGGTTTCGACCTTGATGGTGCAAGGGCGGCAGGGTTGTCAGACGATGCCATCACCCGCTTCCTGTCTGGGGTTGCGGCCAAGAATGCGCCTGACCCTGGTTATGATTTTGTTGGGGCGGCAAAGCAAGCTGGCCGTTCCTTGGTTGACACCGCAACGACACATATCCCCGCTGCCGTAGCCAATTTGTTATCCACAGAAGAGAACAAGCTTCGGAAGAATGCTTTGACTCAGCGGATATTGGCTGAACAGAAAGAAGTCACTGCTCGCCGCCAAGAAGAAATGCTCCAGGAAGGGACAGACCCAGAGGCATTATTCTTCCCAAAAGTCCCAGGTATTTTACCAAAAGGGCTTTCCATTCGTGACCTGAATGAGCTTGGCCCAAGCCTTGCTACATCCGCTTCTTCTCTTGGCCCCTCTGCTATTGGCGGGGTTGTCGGCGGGGTGGCGGGAGCAAGGTTTGGACAGGCAAAAGCGGGTAAAGCCGCAGGGCAAGCCTTGTTTGGAGCCGCAGCAGGGTACAAGTCTGGCAGTGCGCAAGTAACAGATCAGATTGTAGATGCGTTTGAAACCAAGCTAGCTCGGCCTTTGACTGAATCTGAGATTGATGTTGTCTTGGAAAAAACCAAAGACCTTAGGCAGAACTCCGCTCTTTGGGAGGCTATCCCAGAAGCCATCGGGAATGTCGCACAGCTAAGGATGATCGAGTCTGTTTTCAAGAAATCCTTGGGCAATTCTATTGGCGAAATTGTTTTCGGCCAAGTGACCGAAAGGGCGACTGAGACTGTAACCCAACTTGGACAACAGCCAATCAATGTTCGGCTTGGGCTAGAGGCCAAAGGAACTGTCCCGTATGACATTTCCAAGCTAGAAGATTGGTCGAAGGCTCATGCCGATATTGCTGCTGGAACCACACTGCAATCTGCCCTTATGATCGGTGGTTCTAGTGCGGCAGGGAAGATGGCCAATAGATTTTCCAAGCCTGTGGCTGAAATGCCGACACAGGACTTCAAGCGTCAAGTCGAGCAAGAAGAGACTCGGCTTGCAGAAACCCTGAACAGAACCCCGCAGGAAGAAGAGCAACTCAAGGCCATGCGGGATTACGCCGAGGACTCTGATGCCTTGGCTGATAAGCTTGGCATAGAGATAAAAGAAAAGACTGCTGGCGATCATCTGGAAAAGATGGATGCGGCAGAGAACATTGATGAAGCGATTGGTGCATTCACTGATGCGGTTCTTACCCCCGATCAGCCAGAGCCACAAGCCCAGTCTATAGACGAGGCCATTGCAGAAGGCCAGCAAGTCGTTCAAGAGCCAATGGTATCTACAGAAATGCTAGAACCCGCTCAAGAGCCAATGGTGTCTGCGGAACCCGCTCAGGCCGTCCAGCCAGTCCAAGCCCCGTTGGTATCTCCAGAGCTACCACCAACCACCGCTGAAGCCGCACAGGCTGCCCCAGAGACTCCAGCGGCATCTCCAGCAATAAAGCTTGAAGCCCCGATTAAACCAGACGAGTTTGTTAATGGCGTAACCCGCAGGACGTTCGGTCAGATTCTTGCCTCTGGAGATGTTGAGGCGGCAGTCCAGCATGTTCGGGAGGGGCTGGAAATTCATGGA
>SXGT01395999.1_pt1 | contig 18667 bp, 19 predicted proteins | sample 3176221 | NCBI WGS metagenome assembly SXGT01 (sample SAMN11356862, study PRJNA531348) | freshwater metagenome | isolation source: freshwater sample F1-120 | place: China: Fuxian Lake, Yuxi | collected 2017-12-25
CAACGAAGACACCATCGAGCAGTATCGCGACAACGGTCGCCGCCTCGGCCGACTCCTCTACCAGGGCCGATGGTTTGACCCGCAATCGATGATGCTGCGCGAAACGGCCCAGCGGTGGGTGGCGAAGGCCATCACCGGCGAGGTCACCTTAGAGTTGCGACGCGGCAACGACTACTCACTACTCAACACCGAAAGCCCGAATCTCACCTACACACCAGAACGTCTGACCAGGGAGAGCGGGCAGGGCGCGTTCACGCCGCAGGACCGCATCGGCCAGTTGACGATGAGGAATCTGGACATTGCCGATACGCGCGACAAGTTGCGCGTCTATATGCAGACCGGACTCCTCGCTTCGGGGCCCGGGTCGGCCATTCCGCAGATCGGCTCGGGAGACAAGGATCAGGACTAACCTGATCACATGAGCCGTGAAGGAACTCCGCGATGTCTACACCGGCACTGTCATCCGCGACATCGCGCGCGATTTGAAGCGAGCGCAGTCGTCGTCTCCTGATCGCCGTGTCGTCGCCGACGCGCTCAAGGGTCCGGCACCGCTGTCGCTGACCGGACGGACCGCGCACATCGCGGCGGCCATGCGCACACACCTCCCGCAGGACTTTGCCGAAGCGGCCCAGAGACTTCGGCAGTTCCAGAAGGACCCGGCGCCGGTCGTGGCGTTGCTCGAGATGCTCAAGGACGATCCCGAGTTGTACGTGCGGCGCTCGGTGAACAACAGCCTCAACGACACCGCCAAGGACCATCCCGCAGTCGCGATCGACACGTGCCGGCGCTGGATGAAGGACGCCTCTCCCGGACGGGCGTGGATCGTGGGCCCTGCCCTTTAATCGCTGGTCAAGCAGGGCCACGCCGCCCTGGCGCTTCTGGGCGTGGGCCGGGCACCCCGGGTCCGGGTGGAACAGGTCTCAATCCGGCCGGCTCGCGTGGCGCTCGGTGGTCACACGCTACGGCCGCAACGTGGTCGCGTTTAATTAGGAGACTGGCTGCTGTCACGAATGGTCGCGGGCGCTCCGTCACGTCAGTGGTAGTGGCCGTGTTCGGCTGACCAGACGCCGGTGGACTTGGCCGTATGGTCGATGTCAGTCGTAAATGACGAGGCGGCGGCCGCAAGTCCGGCGATCACGAGCGTACCGATCAGCACGAACATCATGATGTTAGCTCGACTCCGCGGCGCCGTCAGCCCGTGGCACTTCTTGAACTTCTTCCCGCTGCCGCACGAACACAGGTCGTTACGACGGATTTTACCGGTGTGGGTCATTAGCCGTCCCCTTCCTTGAACCTGATCCTGCCCGGGTCCGGCCGCGGCGGTCAAGACCTGGATCACCCACCCATTCCGGCTGGTGCCCGTTACATCGCCCTTCTATAATTAAGAGTGATGAGCCGCGCGCCCGAGACCACTGCCCCAGCGACCAGCACGCCGGTCACGGCCGCGGAACGGCCCTTGACCGACTCGACTTTTTATCTAAACCGCGAACTGAGCTGGCTCGAATTCAACCGACGGGTGCTGGCGCAGGCGGCTGACCCGTCACATCCCCTTCTCGAGCGGGTCAAGTTCCTGGCGATCGTGGCCTCCAACCTGAACGAATTCTTCATGATTCGTGTGGCATCGCTGTTGCGCAAGCAACGGCTGGGCACCGAAGACGTGTCGCCCGACGGAATGTCCACCGAGGAACAACTGGTGCAGGTGCGGCGTCAGGCCGCCGAGATGCTGACGCTGCAGGGGAAATGCTGGACGCGTGACCTGCGGCCGCAACTTGCCGACGCGCACATCCACTTCCTCGACCTCGCCGACTACACGCCTGCGGTATCGCAGCACCTTGAAACCTATTTCACCCGCGAAATCTGGCCCGTGCTGACGCCCCTTGCGTTCGACCCGGGCCACCCGTTCCCCTACATCTCAAACCTGAGCCTGAACCTGGCCGTGGTCGTCAAACATGCCGGGCGGACTAAATTCGCACGCGTCAAGATTCCTGACGTCCTTCCGCGATTCGTGCTCCTCCCCGACCGGCTCGCTACACGGAGACACCAGACGTTCGTCTTCCTGGAAGACATCATCCGGGCCAATCTGGCACGACTGTTCCCCGGCACCACAGTGAAGGGCGCCTACCTGTTTCGAGTAGTTCGCGATGCCGACCTCGTCATCCAGGAGGACGAAGCCGACGACCTCCTCGAATCCATCGACAAGAGCCTGCGCGAACGCCGGCACGGGGCGCTCTCAATGCTGAAGGTGGAGGCCGGAGTGCCTCGCCGCGTGCTCGACACCCTGATCGAGAACTTCGAGATCGAGGAAGAGAACGTCTACCGCACAAAGGAACGCCTCGGCTTCGGCGACTGGATGCAGCTGACCCAACTCCATCGAGCCGAATTGAAGTCCCCACCCTTCCTTCCCGCTCCCGTCTGGGCCGATGACGAAGGTGAGGCGATCTTCACGGAATTGCGCCAGCGCGATCGCCTGGTGCACCACCCGTTTCAATCCTTCGGCGCGGTGGAAGCCTTCCTGAGCGCGGCCGTGACCGATCCGCAGGTGCTGGGCATCAAGATGGCCCTGTACCGCATCGGCCCCAACTCCCCGCTGGTTGACCTGCTCGTAAGAGCCGCCGAAGGGGGCAAACAGGTGGCCGTGCTGGTGGAGCTCAAAGCGCGCTTCGACGAGCGCAACAACATCCTCTGGGCGCAACGGCTTGAAACTGCCGGCGTGCATGTGGTGTACGGGTTGCTGAACCTGAAGACCCACTGCAAGTTGTGCCTGGTGGTGCGCAAGGAGGCCGATGGAATCCGTCGCTACGCGCATTTGGGCACCGGCAACTACAACGCGATGACGTCGCGGTCCTACACCGACCTCGGCCTCTTCACCTCGCGCGACGCCATCGTCGAGGATGCGTCGGACCTGTTCAACTACCTGACCGGATACTCAAACCAGGTGCAGTATCGGGCGCTGCTGGTGGCGCCGCTCAGCCTCCGTTCGGGCCTGGCACAACTTATCGATCGTGAAATCGCCGCGGCAGAAGCCGGCCAACCGAGCGGCATCATCATGAAGATCAACGCCATCACCGATCCAGAGATGGTGCGGCACCTGTATCGCGCGTCGCGGGCAGGCGTCCAGGTGGATCTGCTGGTGCGCGGTGTCTGCGTGCTGCGGCCCGGGGTGCCTGGCGTGAGCGACCACATCCGCGTGCGCTCGATCATCGGGCGCTTCCTTGAACACTCGCGGATCTTCTGGTTCGCGAACGCGGGAGACCCGAAGGTGTATATCGGCAGCGCCGACGTCATGGAGCGCAATCTCGACCGGCGGGTTGAAGTGTTGTGCCCGGTCATCGACCCGAAGCTGGCGGATCACCTTCGGTCAGTCGTCCTGAATGCCTATCTTGACGACAACCATCGCGGACGGGTGCTGACGGCCAACGGGAGTTACGAACGCGACCCCGATGCGCTCGACGGTGACACGCAGAGCTCCCAGGATCTGCTGCTGGCCGGATACGCCGCGGAAACGCGATCCGATCTTTAGTCGAAGCGCGTCAGCGCCACGTCCACCCGGCGCGCTTCGCTGCGCGCGGGACGCCACTGGACGAGAATGGGCGACTGATAGAGCCCCTGCACGAGCTCGCCGCGGCCGGCCAGCTTGGCGTCAGACACCATGAGGTCCACCGATCGGCGCATGCGCAGGAAGCGCGAGGCCGGAGCCTCGAGGCTGCGCGCGAGCAGGCGCTCGATCCGTGACGTGTGCAGCCCGAGCGCGTCGAGCAGCTTGTTCATCGCGCACACCAGGTCGTACTGTGCGTAGTCGCGAGCCTTAGCAGGCACGGCGCGCGGATCGTTCCAGGCGTTCCGGAATTTCTCTGCGGCGAACTTGAGCGGATTCTTCAGGACGTCGGCCAGGTCGTGTTTCATCAACAGGGTTTCGTACTCGTTGACCGTCAGGCTCGCGTACTGCTCGCCGGTGGCCAGTTCCAGGCGCACGCGGCCTTTAGTCACACCGTGTTGCGCGATGAGTTCGGCCACCTGATCAAACAGGCCCAATCTCGATTCGCGCAGATTCACTGCATCAATGGGATGCCCGGACACCGGCACGCGGATGGTGGTGCGTGCCACTTCTTCCTCGCGGTTAAAACCGACGACACGCGCCACGCGTTTGCGTGGCACGTTGCGATACACGCCATCAAAGTCCACGAAATACATCGGCGTCTGCCGCAACGCGTCGTCGGTCACGCAGGCGCGAAGGCCCCCACCCATGAACGCGAGGTGCGAATCGGCATTAGTGGGTTCGATGGCCTTCTGCTCAGGGGCCAGTTCGTCACGTAGTTCCAGTTGGTCGTGCCGGTAGCCCGCACCTTCCGGAAAGACGGTGCGGAACAGGTTCAGATACGGCTCCACGCCGCCGAACTGGTCGGTCAGCCGTGCGGCCAGACTCTGAGGCAAAAACCCGGCAGTGGAGTGCTCGGACGCCCAGAAGTGGCGCCGGTAGCCGGTGAGGGCCTCGCCGTGAAGTTGTGTCGTGATCGCGCGGACGTCCACAATGTCCAGCCGGGCGCGCGGGGTGATGTTGAGCGCGAGTTCGATAGGCGACACGATGTCGTTACGTCCGCGGCAAGAGTATCAGAACAGACCGCGAATCCAGCCGCCGTCCACCGCAATGGACTGGCCGGTCACATAGCTGGCCTGTTCGGAGGCCAGAAATGCCGCCATGGCGGCAAAGTCCGCAGGTTCGCCCAGCCGCCTCATGGGAATCTCGGCCTCCCACCGTTGGATGATTTCTTCGGGCGTGGTGCCGCCGGCAGCCGCCATCTGGGCTGAGAGGTCCACCACGCGATCGGTGCGCGTGTAGCCGGGCAGCAGGTTGTTGACCGTAATGCCCTCTGCGGCCACCTCATTGGCCAGCGTGCGGGCAAACGCCACCACGCCGGCTCGAAGGCTGTTGGACAACATGAGGCCGTCCACGGGCTGTTTGGCCGCGATGGACGTGACGTTGATGATGCGCCCCCAGCGGCGCGCCCGCATGCCCGGCAGCACGGCGCGCGCGAAGCCGACCGCACTGTGCAGCAACTGGCGCGTGGCGGCGTCCCAGTCGTCGGGCGTCAGCGTGTCGAAGCGACCGGATTTCGGGCCACCGGTATTGGTGACCAGTATCTCCGTCGGCCCGAATACCCGCTCCGCATCCGACACCACGTGCGCGATGTCGGCCGGCACCGAGACGTCGGCAACCACGCCGTGGCAGCGGCCACCGGCGTCGATGATCGCGCGGCACGCGGCGTCGAGCGGATCAGCGCCGCGCGCGCAGATCACCACGCGAGCGCCTTCTGCCGCCAGCACTGTGGCTATGGCGCGGCCGAGTCCCTGGCTGCCGGCCGCGACTATGGCCACCCGGTCGCGAAGTCCCAGGTCCATGGTTACTTTCTGAGGTAGTCGTCGGTCTTGGCGAGCCAGTCGGCGCGCGGGGGACTGAACACGTCCACGTCCAAGGTATCTTCGAGCGCCTCGGCCTTGTGCCAGACATTGGACGGGATGTGCAGCACTTCCCCGGCCCGGATGGTGATCTCCTGTGACCCGTCTTCGCCAATCCAGAAATGGAGGGCGCCGTCCAGCACGTACGTCAGTTGCTCGTTCTCATGCTGATGGCGGGGCACCACGCAGCCTTTTTTCAAGTACACGTGGGCCAGCATCATCCTGTCGCCCGTAATCAGCCGCCGATCGAGTAAATCGGTGACTTTTTCCTTTTCCATGTCGTTCCAGCGGTAAAACGTCACATTCTGCACATTGGCCTCCAACTTGCATCACGTAGGATATCGGTAGAACTTCAGTATTGAAGGAGACACTATGAATCGTCAGGGAAAAATTTTCTCAGGGGTTGTTGCGATGGCCGTGGCCGTCGGCGCGGTCCTCTCGGCACAGGCGCCGGTCACAATCACGCTGCGCTCGGGTGAAACCCTGCAGGCCTCACTGGTGGATATGGGCGGGCGCGGTTTCGAAGTCCGCGTCGGCGGCTCTGAACGCTTCATCGCCAAAGACCAGGTGGCCATGGTGGACTTCGGCGGCAACGTCACGCCTCAGCAGGCATGGTTCAACGGCATGTCGCCGGTCAACAACCTCGTGGTGTTCAAGAATGGGGACACACTCCTGGCCGATTGGACGGACGTCGGCGGTACATCACCGCTGGTCCTCAGGTTCAACTCTGGCGCAGCCGAACGTGAAATTTCAGCTGACCATGTGGCGCGAATCTACCTTGTGCCGGCCAGCATCGGAGCGGTCATGAGGCCGACTTCGGCACCCGCAGGCGGCGTGAACGTCATGGCCACCGAGCCCTGGACCAGCGCCGGGATCACGGTGCGCACGGGTGAGTATCTGCGCTTCGCGGTCTCTCGCGAAATCAAGTTCGGCACCGGACCCAACGATACGGCGACGGCCGATGGCAACAGCGCGGCCGGCGTCAGCGCCATCTTCCGCAGTCTGCCCGAGCGATCACTTCCGGTGGGCGGCCTGATCGGCAAGGTGGGCAACGGCCAGCCATTCTCAATCGGCTCCGCGCCGCAGGCCATTCGCATGCCGACCAACGGCCAGCTGTTCCTCGGGATTAACGACCTGACCTTCACCGACAACTCGGGCTGGTTTCAGGTAGTCATTGCGCGCGGTAGATAGTCGGTTCGGCACTTGGGGAACTAGAGAACTGGGGAGGTAACCTTCCACAGTTGCTAAGTGCCCAATTACCTCAGTGTCAGTGGAAGGCCAAGACCGCGAAGACCACCACAGAAACGCCGAGCACCAGCATCACGCGGCTGACGATGGGAATGCGTGCGGCGGCAGCGGCGCCGTCTGCGGTGCGTGACTGTCGTAGCAGGACCTGGAGATAGCCGAACACGCCAATCATAATGGCGACCAGTGTGAGCTTGATGTGGAACATCGGCCCACCCCACTCCATCACGAAGCTCACACCCCGCACGAGGACGAGCCCAACCCCGGAAAGAATGAGCAGGGCGAGCCCAGTCGCGCCGTTACGCGTGATCACCGACGCGCGACGCATGAAGGCCCCGCGGTCAGCCGGCACCATGTCGGCTGTAGACAATCCGAGTGTGAGCATGGCGAAGCCGGTGCCGACTCCAAGCGCCAGACCAATGAGATGCAGGATCAACAGAAAATCGAGCATGGGCGTCTTCTCTAGGACCTCCAGAGTATCTCAAAGCGTCTGGAGGCCTCGGCCTTGAGAACCAGGCTGAGCTACGCTCAGGAGGACGGGAGGTAGCTCAGGCTGTTCCTCAAGCCCGAGATCGCGTAATTCCCACGATCACCGCGAATGGCGACTTCCTCCACGGCACGTCGGTGTCGAAGCCCGCGCGATGGAGCAACTTCAGCTCAGTGGCCATCGGCACGTAGACGTCTGCGTCGGCCCACGCATCGTAGACACGCCTGGCGCCTGCCCGGCCGCCGAAAGTCTGCGCGAGGTGCGCAAACCAGACATCCAGATCCCGCGCGAAGCCCTGTGGCGTGGACGCCGGCGCGCAATCACCGTTGATCAACACGCCTCCGGGCCGCAGCGCCGCATGACAACGCCGATAGAACGCCTGCTTCTGTCGAAGGGTGAGGATGTGATGCAGCGCGTAGCTGGCGACGATGGCGTCACAGGCCGGCAACGGCACGTCAAGGAAACTCCCCTCGACTAACCTGACACGTGCCACGCGCCGGCCGAGCTGCCTGCGGGCCACCCGCATCATGGCGGCGTCGGCATCAATGCCCCAGATGCGTGCCGCTGGCACGACTCTCAAACAGGCCTGCGCCAGCGCGCCCGTTCCCACACCAAGATCGATGATGTCACGGACGGGGCGGGCTGCCTGCGCCAGCGCGCGAGCGACCTCTGGAATCAGCTCATCGTAGAGCGGGATCAGTTGGCGGATGCGCTCGTCGTAATCTCCGGGCGCGACGGCAAGATGAGAAAACACAGACATGGGCTAACAATCAGGACTCACCAGGCAGGCGGAGGCCCTTATGTCCCGAAGATATCGCGGGGTCAGCCCAAGCCGGTCGTAGGCCAGCCGGTTAGCCTGCCGATACGGCGGACAGGAGACGATGGCACCGCGCGAGTCGGGGCGAAGACTCATCCAAGCATGTTACAACCCCAGTCGGGCGCGGTCGAGCCACGATGCTCCGGCGGGTGTAGGATCAGGGCACATCTGGAGGTCAGGTCATGGTTCGTCGCACCTCGTTCGCGGTCACGCTCGTCACGTTCGCCGTCGCTGCCTTTGTCTTCGGCTTTTCGGCTATTGGTGCACAAGCACCGCAGGATGGCAGTCACACCGCTCACCTGAAGGCGTGGGACGCGCACGAGACGATGACCCAGTCGTCGCCGTATCAATCCATGAACTGGTCGTACATCGGGATGACCAACATCAGCGGCCGCTTCTCTGACGTCGCTGTGGCTGAGCGCGGTTCGTCGCGCCGAATCTACGCTGGCAGCTGCTGCGGAGGTGTCTGGGCATCAGACGATCTTGGCCTGACGTGGCAAGCGGTCTTTGACAAAGAGGCATCAACGGCCACGGGCGCGCTCGCGGTGGCGCCCTCCAATCCCGACATCGTCTGGATCGGCACCGGCGAGTCGAACATCTTTCGGAGTTCCTACACGGGCGTCGGGGTCTACAAGTCCACCGATAACGCAAAGACGTTTCAGCACATGGGCTTGATCGACACCGGTACTATCGGGCGCATCGTGGTCCATCCGACCGATCCGAACACGGTCTACGTGGCGTCTGCGGGTCAGGAGTGGGTGGAAAACGATATGCGCGGCGTGTTCAAGACCACGGACGGCGGCAAGACGTGGGCGCACCTACTGAAGATCAGCTCGAAGACAGGTGTGAACGACCTCGCGATGGATCCGAGTGATTCGAACATCCTCTACGCGGGAGCGTGGCAGCGGCAGCGGCGGAAGTGGAACGACCCGCGCGTCGAAGCCGGCTTCAGCGAGGGCGGCATCTTCAAGTCCACGGACGCGGGCAAGACGTGGAACCGGTTGACCGCTGGCTTGCCACCGTCGAACGTCCTCGGCCGTATCGGCATCGCCGTGGCGCCATCCAATCCCAACGTGGTGTACGGCTACATCGATAACTACGACTGCGACACGATTCCGGTGGCGGCCGACGGACGTGGCCAGAACCCAGGCGGAAGCGCCGCACGATGCAACATCAAAGGCAACGAGGTGTACCGGTCGAACGACAAGGGCGCGACCTGGACGCGCGTCAGCGGACAAGACGAGGAACAGCGCCTGTTCGTGAAGGCGATGGGCGCATCGTACGCGTGGGTGTTCGGCAACATCCGCGTCGATCCCACTGATGAAAACACCGTCTACACGCTCGCCCTTGGCAACAGCGTGTCACGCGATGGCGGCAAGACGTGGGCGCGCCTGGGCGCAGCGTGGCCGGGCGGACCGCCCGCAGGCACGGGCGGAAGAGGTCAGGGGGGCGACAACCACGGGCTGTGGATCGATCCGAAGAATCCACACACGCTGTACCTGTCCAACGACAGCGGTTTCCGTATCTCGAACGACGGCGGCCAGACGTGGCGCCAGGGCACCCTGCCGGTGCAGACGGTCTTCAGCATGAACTACGACATGGGTACGCCGTTCAAGGTCTACGCATCGGTGCAGGACCACGGTGCCTATCGCGCGGCGATCGACCTCAGCAATGGCCGAAACAACCTGAAGCCCATGACGTGGGAAGGCGCTCCAGGTGGCGAGTACACCCAGCATGCGGTAGATCCGAGGAACCCGAACATCGTGTATTCCGGCAAACTCAGCCGCACCGACTACAGTATTCCGGCGGCGCCTCGCGGCCGCGGCGCAGGCGCCGCGCGTGCGGGCACGGAGGCGCCGGCGGGCCCGCAGCGCGACAAAGACATCAGGCCGCCGGTAGCCGCAGGCGAGGATCCACTGCGTATGCAGGTACTGGCGCCGATCCAGATCTCACCTCACGATCCCAACACGGTCTACTTCGGCGCGCAGTCGCTGTACCGTTCACGCGATCGCGGCGAGACCTGGGAAAAGGTCAGCGCTGACATGAGCTACAACGACAAAGCGAGGATCGGAGACATCCCACATCAGCTCGTCATCACGATCTCCGAGTCGCCGAAGAAGAAGGGGTTGATCTATACCGGCACCGACGACGGGCGTTTGTGGGCATCGGTGGACGACGGCAAGGAGTTCAGAGAACTGACGGCAAACCTGCCGAAGAAACAGTGGATCGCCAAGGTGGTGGCGTCGCAACACGACGAGGGTACGGTCTACGTCGCGCAGCAGGGGCGGTACGACGAGGACTTTGCCGCGCGCATCTACAAGTCGACCGACTACGGCAAGACGTTCAGGAGCATCGCGGGCAACATCCCGGGTGGGCCGATCAACATGGTTCGCGAGGACCCGGTGAACTCGAACGTGCTCTACGCTGCCAACGACTTCGGCGTCTACGTAACTACGAACGGCGGCGCGCGATGGGAGGTGCTCGGAGGCAACCTGCCTTCGGTCGCCGTCATGGACTTTATCGTGCACCCGCGTGACCGGATGCTCGTCATCGGCACGCACGGTCGGGGTGTGTGGGCGATCGACGTCAGCAAGATCGAGAGCAGGTAGCGGAACCGCCGACGCATTCACCCCGTTCGTGCAGCTCAGCGTCGGTGACGCGGCCTCGCGCGTCCACCGCGAGTGAGCCGCATTCTTCGAACATGTCGCGAAGGAGCCGGCGGCCGCGCTGCACTTGGGACTTCACCCCGGACAACCACAGGCCGGCGACCCTCGCCGCTTCCGCCTGCGTCATGTCCTGAGGCTCCACGAGCGTGATGGCGTGCCGGTAGGCTTCCGGAAGCCGCGCCACAAAGGGCGAGCGCCGCTTCCGCAGCAGCCGGTGCCGCAGCCGCAGCCGCCTTTAGTCCTGGCCACTTGGCCGTAGTGCTCACGAACCAATTCACGTGTTTCAGTCGGGGCCTGTGTCGTCATGTCTTTCCGTGCCCTGCCCCTAAAGACGGAAGACCCCTGAAAAGAACGCATTATCGGTTCGGCCGGGCGCAATGGGTTGAGGCGCCATTGGCCTGGCCGTGGAGTCGCGGTTCCGCACGACCATGCTCTGGTCGGGGCACTTTCCGCCCGCGCCGAAGCTTCCAGAGGTTGACGCAATCAACTTCGCGCCGCGCGTCAAGATGCCCGTCCTGATGCTGAACGGCCGGCAGGATTTCACCTTCCCCCTCGAGGCTTCGCAGAAGCCGATGTTCAAGTGGCTCGGCACATCCAAGGCGGACAAGCGCCACGGCATCTACGATGGCGGGCACGTGTTCCGCTTCGCCCATATCATCAACGACACACTGGACTGGCTGGACAAATATCTGGGCGTGCCGAAGTAGTGCCCAGCTGCCGAGGCGCTTAAGCGCCGGGGCACTACTTGCGATTACGAATCGAATACAGGCGATGCTGGGTCCTGATCAGGAGCCTGTCGCCGACGATCGCCGGTGTTGCCATGGAGAAATCATCGAGGGAATTCGTGCGCACAAGCCGGTACTCGTTGCCTTCGGGGCCCGCATCGATGACAAACGTGTCGCCTTCTTCGCTCATGACAAAAACGTGACCGTTGTAGGCCCACGGCGAGGCCGTGAACGCCGCCGCTCCAGGCGCGATACGTGACTGGTAGATACGCTCACCGGTTTCAGGATTGCGGCGCGAGAAGATGCCTCTGTTGTTCAGTACGTACAACGCATTCTTGTAGATGACCGGAGTGGGCAAGTACGTGCCGCCGGCGGTCTGGTCATACCACGCGACATATTCATTGCGGATCTCCGTGGCCGACGGTGTGATATCGCCGGAACCGCCGGCGCGGATTGCGACAATCGGCCGGCTATCGTCTCCGCCGGCGCCTGAAGTGACGAAAAGGAAGTCGTTCCAGGCGAATGGACTTTGAATGGCGTAGCCGCCCATGCGATTCATGCGCCAGAGCTCGGCGCCGTCCAGGCTGTAGCCGATGGCGACGCCTGGCCCGAGCGTGACCAGTTCGGTGCGCGCGCGGTTCTCCCACACAAACGGTGTGGACCATCCCGACTTCCGTGTTGGTTGCACGATGCGCGGCGTGCGCCAAAGCTCTTGTCCGGTGCGGGTATCAAAGGCTGCGACGAAGCTCTGCGTCTCGTTGTCATTCAGCACGAACAGACGGTCTTTGTGCAGCGCGGCGGAGGCGCCGGTGCCCCAGTCACGAGTGGTTGCGTGAGACTTCAGCGGCGTGGTCCACGACGCCTTCCCTTCGAAGTCGTACGCGAAGAGTCCGTAGTCGGTCAGGTACACGTAGACGCGCTCGCCGTCGGTGGTCGGCGTCTCTGATGCGAAGCTGTTCTTGCTGTGGCGTCCGCCGGCAGGCCGCCCCTTATACATGTCGCGTTCCCACAGCTTGTTTCCGGTCTCGAGGTCGTAGCAGAACAGCGTGAGGCCGATGACGATCTCGTCGGGCATCTCGCGGTCGCGCTCGTACAGCTTCTTGTTGGCCTCCGCTGCCGTGAGTCCTGCTTTCCGCAGCTCGGCGAGGTATTCGTTGCTGAAGTCCACCCCCTGGGAGGGCGGCTTCATTGGCTTATCGCTTGTGGCGGCGGTGACGAAGACGCGATTGCCCCACACCACGGGCGACGACCAGCCGACGCCAGGCACGTCTGTAACCCACTCAACGTTTTCGGTCTTCGACCAGCTGACTGGAAGATTCGGATTCTCGGAGACCGGATTCGAGGTCGGCCCACGAAAACGCGGCCAGTTTCCAACCGTCGTTGCTGCCTGCGCGGTTGATTGCGCGCTGGGCTGCGCAGTCGATTGCACGGTGGGCCGTCCGGTCGACTGCGCGAGTATCGGTCCGACGATCGAGACCGCGCCAAGCGCCGCAACAGTGATCAAAACCTCGGTGCGATGTTGCATGTGATGCATCATAGCCGCGACCGGGCGAAAACGTGGCTCGGCCTGAAAACGTAGCTCAGCCTGTTCCTCAAGGCCGAGGCTCACACGCAAACGAAAAACGCTCTAGCGACCGGAGTGGGGTGGTGACGCGGGTTCGTGCCGAGCGCGACTCCACGCCTTCGCCAAGCCTACGGCGCGACGAAACCGGCGCCAAATTCTTGATGGGGTGGTTGAAAATGTTGGCTCCTCGGGCTGGATTCGAACCAGCAACCCTCCGGTTAACAGCCGGATGCTCTGCCGTTGAGCTACCGAGGAACGAGGACCCCAATCTTAGAACGTGGCGTGCAAGCGGAGCAAGCCCGAGAGCCTCGGCCTTGAGGAACAGGCCGCGCTACGTGTGCACGGACCCTGGACCCTGGAACCCTGGACTCTGGACTTGTTTACTTGACGACGACGTCCAGCGTCACCGTCATCGAGCCGCGATACGCGTTCGACACCGGGCACTTGGACTCGGCTTCGTGCGCCACGGCCGTGAACGCCGCGGCGTCCAGGCCGGTCACGCCCTCAGCGACCAGCGAAAGCGCCGACGTCGTAATCTTAATCCCGGCCTCGCCCTTGGCCGCCATCACCTTGCAGGTGATCTGGGTCTTGGCAATCGCCCCGCCCTTGCGGCCCACGGCGCCGTTGAGCGCCATCGCGAAACACGCGGCGTGCGCGGCAGCCATCAACTCCTCGGGGCTCGTCATTCCCTCGGGCTCGCCAATGCGGCGCGGAAACGTGACGGGCACCGAAAACGCACCCGATCCGGACGCAACGATGCCCGACCCTTCCATGACGGACCCGGTCCAGTTGATGGTGCAGTGACGTGAAAACTCCATGCGATCTCCCCTATTGTTGCCGGCGACCTCCGCCGGACTTCTTCGACTTGCCACCTTTGGTCGTGGTGCTCATCTGCACCGCCGCCCCGGCCATCGCCAGCAGCACCCAGGCCCCCGTAACCCACCAGTTTCCCGGCAGTGGCCCGGTGCCGTAAATCACCCAGATGTTCTCTGCCGTGACCGAAATCCCGTTGAACCTGTCCCCCGCCATTGCAAGTGCGCCCACGATGAGCGTCCACGACCCCGCGAGCGCCGTGCCGAACACCACCACCTGCCGCGCAATCGACAGCGCGCCCAGCGCGCCGAGCACGGCCATCACCACGAGCAGCGCCGTCGGTGGCTCGCCACCAATGACCCGCCACACGAGGTGCAACACCAGCGACGCGAGCCCCGCGCCCACAAGGCCGACGCCCACAAAATACGCCGCAATCATCAGGCCAGCGCCAATAAGCCCGCCCACGCCCGCGGCCAACACCAGCGCCCACACATTCGCCGTGCCCATCACAGACGACGTGATCATCGTGCCGAGGATGAACCCGTACACACCCAGCACAATGCGGAACAACCGATAGCCCGCAAAACACGCCACGGCGCCGCTGATGGCAAGGATCGCCGCCACAGGCACGGCGTAGACCGCAGGAATCATCGATCAATTATAGAACGTATGGGATGATTCAGACCGTGTCGTCTCGTCGCACATCCCTGACGGGAACACTCCTCGCCATCGCCGGACTGGCCCTGCTGGTGTGGCAGGTGCGACTGGTGGGACTGGACCACATCGCTGACGGTTTCAAGGCGGTGGGCTGGCGGGGCTTCCTGGCCATCCTCGGGTTGTCACTGTTTCGCTTCGCGACGCGCTCGATGGCGTGGATCACCCTCATTGGCCGTCCGGTCCCGCTTTCAAGCGCCACGGCCGCCACCATCAGCGGCGACGCGCTCGGCAACCTGTCGTTCCTGTCACTGCTTGTCTCCGAGCCCGCCAAGGCGTTTTACGTGACCCGGCATGCGCCGGCCGCAGAGGCGTTCGCGGCACTGACGGCCGAGAACTTCTTCTACAGCGTGTCGGTGGCCTCCGTCATTCTCGGCGGGACGATCACGCTGCTCGCCACATTTGTGGTGCCCGACGCGCTGCGCGTGGCCCTCTGGTTGTCGCTGGCTGTGATGGGCGGTGTCCTGGGCGCAGCCGTCTGGCTCGCGCGCTCGCGCCCGGCATTGGCTGCTGTGGCAAGGTCGGTGGCGACGTCGCTGGCGCGCAAGTGCCTGTCGCGTCCCCCAGGACCGCGCGTGGCCGGCTGGCTCGACCAGTTGGAGCGCGTCGAAACGCGGACCTACAGCGCGCTCTCAACCAGCCCATGGCGCCTGGGCGTAGTCGTCGCGTGTGAGGCGGCGTTCCACCTGGCGAGCATCGCCGAAGCGTGGCTGACGCTGCGGCTCCTGACAGGCTCTGCTACGCTGCTCAACGCCTTCCTGCTCGATACCGTGAATCGATTCATCAACGTCGCGTTCCGCGCGGTGCCACTGCGCGTGGGCGTGGACGAAGTCACGACCTCTGGTTTTACCGAAATGCTGGGCCTAGGATCGGCTTCTGGACTGACGCTGGCCCTGGTCCGGAAAGCCCGCATGTTGGTGTGGGCCGGCGTGGGCCTGGGGTTGCTCGGCCGCCGGGCGATCGGGCGTATCCTCTAGCCACGGCCACAATCCTGGTGGTAGACGACGAGCCGTCGATTCGGCTGTTAATTGCCCGCATCCTGGAACGGCAGAGACACCGGGTCATCATCTGTGGGGATGCGGTTGCAGCGCTGGCCGTGGAACACCCGATCGACCTGCTGATCGTCGACTACGTGCTGCCCAACGTCAAAGGCCGCGCGCTGACAGAGAAGTTCCGCGAGCGCCAGCCCACGCTTCCCGTGATCCTGATGTCGGGCTGCCTGCCCAGCCCCGATCTGGCGCCACCGCTCCCATCCGCCTTCATATAGAAACCGATGCGAACGACGATGGTGGTGGAGACGGTGAACAAGATGCTTGGAGAACTGGGGAACTGAGGAACCGGGGAACTACATGTCGCGGCGGCCTTCCATGGCCTTGGACATGGTGAACTCGTCGGCGTAGTCCAAGTCCGAGCCCACAGGCACACCCATCGCGATGCGGCTGACGCGTACGCCCAGGGGCTTGAGGAGCTTCGCTAAATACAGCGCCGTCGCTTCGCCTTCAACCGTGGGGTTGGTGGCGAGGATGACTTCCTCCACACTTCCGTCTGCCACACGGCTGAGCAGTCCCTTGATCTTGAGGTCGTCCGGGCCAATGCCCTGCAGCGGCGCGATGGTGCCCATCAGCACGTGGTACTTGCCGCGAAATCCTCGCGTGCGCTCCACCGCCCACACATTCTCTGGCTGCTCTACCACACACATCGTGCGGCCCTCGCGCGCCGGGTCGGTGCAGTAGTGGCACGGGTCCACATCGGTGATGTTGCTGCAGATGGAACAGTAGGTGACGCGATTCTTGACCGAGAGCATGGCGGCGCACAACGCATCCACATCTTCGCGCGTGGTCTTGAGCAGGTGGTAGGCCAGTCGCTGCGCGCTTTTCGCCCCGATGCCCGGCAGGCGCTGGAGCGCGGTCACGAGTTCGGCCAGCGGATCGTGGTGCATCAATTGAGACCGGGCAGGCGCATGCCGTCCGTAAGGTTCTGCAGCTGGCCCTGCATCTGACTGGCCAGCGCTTCGTCCACCTTCCGATGGGCATCGTTTGTGGCCGCCACAATCAAATCCTGCAGCATCTCCACATCGTCTTTCGACACAACTTCGGGGTCGAGCCGCAGTGACAACAGCTGTTTGGTGCCGCTGACGGTGACCGTCACCATGCCGCCGCCGGCGGTGGCCTCCACCCGCATCTCGGCCATTTGCTTGTGCAGGCGTTCCTGCATCTGCTGCGCCTGTTTCATCATGTCCTGGATGTTCATCTAGGTTTCCTCTACGTCTTCGATCTCGCCGCCGAACACGTCGAGCACGTTCTGAACGACGGGCTCAGCCTTGGCGCGCGCGCGCAGGTCGGCCTGCCTGGCGGGGTCCACAGGCGCAGCTGTCGGCGCCTTCGCTGCCGGCACGGAGACCACACCCTCTGCCTCCTTGACCGCCACCGTCATCTTGCGCCCGGTGAGGTTATGCGCGAGGTTCTCAATCCACGCGCGCTTGGCCTCAAGTTGTCCGCGCAGGTTCTTATGCGCCGGCGCGAACGTAAACATGATGCGATCGCCCTCCACCTCCACGGTCTGCACCTGCGCGATGACCATGCCGAAGAACGACTTGTTCGCTTCGCGGATGGACGCGAGCAAGTTCGACTTAATGGACTGAGGAACTGGGGAAGTGGGGATCTGGGGAACTGAGGAACTGGGGAGCTGGGGAAGTGGGGAATTGGCGATCTTAGGAACTTGGGAACTCGGTGGCTTAGAAACTGAGGAACTGTGGAACTTGGGAGCTGCTGGAGCGGACGACGCTGGCCGAATTGGCGCGACACCGCCGGAAATCAGCTCCTCGATCGGCGTCATCTTGCGGAGGTGGATCCACTTGAGTAGCGCCATCTCGAACGTATGCCGCGGCTGAGACGATGTGCGGATGTCGCGCTCGGCCATGGCGAATAGATCGAACGCACGCATGAGATCGGCGTGTGAATACCGCTCGGCCAGGGCCTGCATGCGGTCGCGTTCGCCTTCCGATGCAATCTCGGGGTCGGCCAGGCGCGCGGGATCGATCTTGGTCACCATCAGGTCGCGCACCAGTCGCGCCAGTTCGCGGCACACGGTGCGCAGGTCGAACCCAGACTCGAGGATGCCGGCGGCCAGCGCGAAGACAGCGCCGGCATCTTCACGCGCCACGGTTTCGGCCACATCGAACTGCACGTCACGGCCGACCAGGCCCAGCACGGTGCTCACGTCCGCGGCCGTGACGTTCTGGCTCGTGAACGCCAGCACCTGATCGAGCGCGCTCAGGGCATCGCGCATGCTCCCCTCAGCCGATCGCGCCACCAGCGCCAACGCCGCATCGTCAATCGTGACGCCCTCGTTGGTGGTTACGCCGCGCAGTTGGTCACGAATGGATGCGAACGGCAGCGCCTTCAGCTCAAAGACCTGCGACCGGGACAGAATAGTGTCGGGCACTGCATCCAGCTCGGTGGTCGCCATCATGAACTTCACGTAGGGCGGCGGCTCTTCGATCGACTTAAGCAGCGCGTCAAACGCGTTTTTCGACAGGCGGTGCACTTCGTCGATGATGAAAATCTTGTAGCGATTGCGCATCGGCGCGATGGACAGCGGTTCGACGATGACCTCGCGGACGGCGTCGATGCCGGTGTAGGTGGCGCCGTCGATTTCCATGACGTCCACGTCGCGGCCTTCGGCAATTTCGCGGCAGGCATCACACTCGCCGCACGGATCGGCTGTGGGGCCGGTCACGCAGTTGAGGGCACGGGCCAAGATGCGGGCCGTCGTTGTTTTGCCCACGCCACGAGGTCCGGCAAACACGAACGACTGTGCCAGGCGGTCCGAGGCGATGGCGTTACGCAGGGTCTCGACGACCCCACGCTGGCCGATCACGTCCTCAAACCGCTGAGGGCGCCATTTTCGAGCGAGTGCGATGTGGGACATTGGGAAAGTGCTGCCGCGCGCGCCCGACCGCGGCCCGGAGGGCCTGCGGCACAGCACAGGATCGACTGAGCGCTGCTGCCTTCCGGCCCTGACGCGGTTCGTCGGCTGAACTTGCACAGGTTCCGAACCGCGGTCCGGCGCGTGCGGGTCCTGTGAGTTTAGCAGACGGGGACCTCAGGTGCCGAGGTTCGCACAGCGGGTACGCTAAACTACTGGGGCCACTTAAACGGAGAGGTGTCCGAGTGGTTGAAG
>SXGT01810267.1_pt1 | contig 18667 bp, 7 predicted proteins | sample 3176221 | NCBI WGS metagenome assembly SXGT01 (sample SAMN11356862, study PRJNA531348) | freshwater metagenome | isolation source: freshwater sample F1-120 | place: China: Fuxian Lake, Yuxi | collected 2017-12-25
CAGCCAAAATCGGACGTTCTGATGAACATTCCGCCACACGATCCGTTCGTGTTCAGCCCTGTTGAGTGCTCAGATTGCGGGTGTGGTAGTGAGTTTTCAGGAAAGACGCATTTTAGACGACTGGGGGGCGGAATGTCGGATTGAGGGATGAGTTGTGGGTAATCGTATGGTTTTTGAGGTCATCAAGTCTGCGGGTACCGAATCCCGGGAGGAGCGTGATTATATGGGCGTTGGTGCATAAACCCCCGATTTCCCGTGCCTAACGCCCGGATCAACCCCTGATGGAGAGCCGTCATGTCTAACTCGGAAGTAACCCTTGCCGGGAAACCGAGCGTCAAAACGCGTTACCGGGTGACTAACTGGCGGGAATACGACCGTGCCCTGGTGGAGCATGGGCGGATCCGAGGCGTTCTGCATCATTCGCTCCGCCTGGGAAACCAGCAAGTGCCAAGGCACCAATCCGTTCCAGGTGCTGAGGGCTGCGTTCGCAGGGGGTGAGTAGTTACGGCCCGTCAACATCTGAAAAATCACTCCCTGACCCAATCCACCTGATCCCAGATTGATTCAACCCAGTTCTTTTCTACCACCCTGACCCCGCCCAGCAACCACTCCGCCACCATCGCGGCCACGTCCGGATAATACACCCGGATACTGGAACATCTGTCCAGCCAATGCTGAACCACTCGCCCGTCCAGTTCCTGCATCACCTGCCCCAGTCGTAAAACCTCCATGGCTCTGGCATTGGATAACTGCTCCATCTGACGCTGCAATGGTTTTACCAGTAGTTTCTTACCCCAGTTCAGGGCCTCGCTGGTCAATTCAAACCCGGAATTGCAGATAACCCCGGCCGCTGTGGCAAAATCTTCCTGGAATCCCTTGCGGGACAACGCCTTGACCTGAATATGCGCCGGCGCAGGATAGTGTGGGTCATACTGCATGGGACTGTATACGCAAAATTGATGGTCGTGAAAAGGCCTCAGCAACTCCACCACCTGATACACATCCTCAAACGGTAGATAGACGATGATACTGTTTTCTGTTGCCTTCGGGGGCACCGAAACCGTTTCAATAATGGGCGGTAAAATCGGGTGTCCGAAATGATGCCAGTGTACACCCAGTGCTACAGTTGTCGGCGCAAAACGCTTGAGTACCTGTACGCCCATGAGACTGACTCCATCCTTGGGTATATCGTAGCCAAACGCATATTGATGGCCGATACCGACCGTTTGCACGCCCTGACGTATGGCAGCCCAGGAGGTTACCGGCTCAAAATCACTGATGACGACATCAAACTCACGTAAATCCAGCGTCGTGACATCCCTGACAAAAGCCGGAAGATTGGTCTTTCTCGCTGTTTTCAGGTAACGGACGTGACCTTCGCGGGTTTCAAAGGTCAGCCCGGAACACCAGCGATACTCTCCAAACACCTCCATTTCAAACAGTTTCTGCTGCTCCCTTCCGGTAAACTGGTAGGTTACATCGGCTCCTGACTGCTTCAACCTGGATGCCAGGGCTCTGGCCCGGGTTATGTGGCCGTTACCGGTGGCCTGTACCCCAAAGAAAATTTTCACTGACTTGTTCTTCTGCTGAAAAAATGAATGTCGTTCGCGCTGGCAGGACGCCTGCAATCCATACCAAGATTAGCACAAACAACACACCCGGAGGCAGTCCCGATCACAGGGCAACCCACCTTGCAGAACCCTGAGGGGCGGACTGTGACCGGTTGCCCTCAGGCTGACTCTTCAGCAAAAACAGGGCAAGCCACGGCAGCAGACAGCGGGTCTTCCAGCAATTTCGCGCTATCTTCCGCCCAATGCAGCACAGACAGGCAGCCTGCGGCATCTTCGGCCAGGGCGGTGCAACTTTCAACCCAGTCACCGCTATTGCCATAAACGATTCCCTGTTCATCGGTTCTTACAACGGCGTGGTGAATGTGGCCACAGATGACCCCGTCCAGTCCCTGGGTACGGGCCTCTTTCAACAAGGCTTCCTCGAAGCCGTAAATGAAATTGACCGCGTTCTTGACCTTGTGCTTGATATAGGCTGACATCGACCAGTAGGGAAAACCCAGCAGCCTGCGTGCCTGATTAAACCAGCGGTTCAACTCAATCAGCAGGTCATACGCCCCGCTACCCAGTACCGCAAGCCATTTGTTGGTACACACAACGCCATCGAATTCATCACCGTGCAAAACCAGGTATTTGCGCCCGTCTGCGGCTTCATGGATGGCCCTGTCCATGATCTGTATGCCGTTGAATACCGTACCGGTATACCCACGAAACAACTCATCATGGTTGCCAGGTATATAGATCACTTCAATGCCTGCGGCTGCCATGCCCATCAAATGCTTGATGATCTCGTTATGCAGGCGCGGCCAGTAGAAACCGCCCTTCATTTTCCAGATATCAACAATGTCACCCACCAGATAGATACGCTCACACTGGACATGCCGGAGAAAATCCAGCAAATACTCATCCTTACAGCCCCGGGTACCCAGATGCACATCGGATATCCAGAGGGTGCGGTAATCAAGCTTCATCGAAAAACACCCCGGTCATATACCAAAAAAACTGAGGTACATGGTAGGAATTTCTCGTGAAGCCCTGATTATGGCCTGATGAAGGTTATGTGAATCAGGCAGGGGCGGTTACGTATTATCCGCAGCCCGTCTTGCCTTCCTTGACATCACTGACGCTGCAATCACCAAATCCAATGACATCCACTTCCAGGGAATTGAGTACCGGTGCCTTGCCTGTGGTTGACTGCGAGGCCTGATTCTTGTCGTTATTGGCGGCAACCGACTGTTGTGCCGTCTGGGCCGCACTGGCTGCAGCGGCAGCGGCACCGGCGGCTCCGACCGGTACGGCCACTGTGGTGGTCGGTACACCCACCGATGACCCGCCAACATCAATATTGCTGGCTCCGATCACGGCATTGGCGGCAATGACGATATTGTTGCCGCCGATACCGGCCTCACCCGCATCGACCACACCACGGGGAGCGGCCAGTACTACGTTGCCGGGCGGTATTGCCGGATTGCTGGAAGCGGTACGAATACCGGAACCCGATACCGCCGGCGGGTAGATGATCTGGAGATTGCCCTGCTCGTCAAAACTGATGATGGGAGGCGGTACCGCCAGTGCGGCCTTGGCTCCGCGACCGGCGTCAATATCGCCATTGGATGACCAGATGGCAATATCGCCGCCGCCCATTGCAAAGACACGCGACTGGTTTACCTGAAAATCACCGTCCACAAAGGCGTTAAGCTGGCCCTGGCCCTGCACCACGACCCCCAGATCGCTGGCTGACTTGGAGCCCGAAAAAGAGACCGCCAGACCGGCGTTGACATACCCACCCGGCGTCAGGATATTGATGTCACCGCCATCCACGGTTTTGAGGGTACTGAAGAACAGTTTCAGATCACCCCGATACTTACCGGTAGCCTGCGCCGTGTCCTGCCCCGGAAACAGCGATTCAATGGCGGCAAAACCGGGATCATAATCGCTTTTAACCCCGGACAGGGCGGCAGCCGTGGCTGACTGGCGCAGTTTATCGAAGAATAGCCGGATCAGGACTTCACGCTGTTCCCGCTCCGACAATGCCGTATAAGCCGCTTGTGCTCCCGCCTCGGTGAGTTCCGGATCATTCAAACGATTACGGAAATAATTGGCCAGCAGCGGACGCTGCGCTTCGGCCAGTGGATCGTAGGTACGGGCAAATCCGGCAAAATCCATCGGAGTCTGCAAGCCGGGGATAACGGTTATTGAGGCCCCCTGATCCGCCAGGGCACTGTTGAAGGTATTACCGATGGTGAGTATTCCCTTGGAGGCACCCAGATCGATGGTTCCCCCGGCTGTTACCCACAACTGACCCGGGCCCGACAACTGAATCTGGCGGGTCAGGTTGATGAGATTACCCTGGGCATTACGCGGTGAGGTAAAAATGAAGTCGCCTCCCAGTTCCATGGTGGACAGGGCATAATCAGAATGCTGCAGATTGAAACTGGTATCACGAATGTCGTTACCGGCCATTACCTGAACCGGTTGAGCCAGCGTAAACAGTAATGGATCCGCAGGCAAAATACCCCCGCTACGTGCGTATACCAGAACAGAATCCGGGTTACCCCGATACAGCGGTATACGGGCATGGGTCAAATCGGCCCGACCGAACGGATCCAGCCGCTGGGCAGCATCTTCAAAACTGCGGGCAGCCGGGTATTCCGGGATGGGCAACAGATCAGGGTCGGCATCTGACTGGGTCAGGTTGATGTTGGAACCGGTCGTACCGGTGAGGATGTTGCCATCTGCCAGCAAATCCAGTTGTCCCTGGCGCGACGGATAGGTGACCAGCGAGGCTTGCAGCGCGATATCTCCCTGCAGGGCTGTTGCCTGCAACGAAGCCGGGTAGACCTGCAAGGCACCCTGGGTTGTCGAATTAAACGACAACTGGGCTTCCGGAGAGCGCAGGGCATTGAGTAAACCCAGGCGGGTATTGAAATCGTTCTGCAGCGTGACGTTACCGGACAGGGAGGTTAACTGTACCCCGCTCTGGCTGGAATAGGTGAAGAAGAAATTGGAACTGTCAGGCGTCTGCACCACAAAAGGATCAATGGCACCGGCCAGGGTAATATCCCCCCCGGCCTGTAGTCCGAACCGACTGTCACCCAGTGCCAGCAGTGTCCCGGTTCCGTCCAGGGTTCCTGACCCTCGAATCGAACCCCGGGCTGAGAGGTTACCCGTGCCTCGGGCAACGTAGTACGTGCCCCCCAGAATATCCCCGCCGGCGGCAAGACTCAGATTGCCGCCCGGAGAAACGGCAATGACGCTGGTGTTGAAATCAGTGTTGTCAGGTACGGCAGGCTGGCTCGGTTCACCCATCTGTTTGCCGGTGGTTGGCAGCATGATCGAGAGATCGTGGATGTCACCCCGGGCGGTTACGCTGACGTTTCCGCCACCGAGTGCGCCTATGTTCTGGGCAAATACGCCCTGGCTCAAACCGGTTCCATCTGCCATGAGATCCGGTCGGCCCAAGGCAACGGCCCAGGCCGTCGGGGTCTCGCCGACATGAACCGGATTACGGCTCCAGTCACCGGTTCGGGTCAGCCAGCCATCAAAAAACTGGCCGGTGACAGCCCCCTGAATATCGCGCCCGGCCTGGATACGGATGTCTCCGCCTTCCAGTGGGTACTCGCCGTAGAAGGTGTAGGCAACAAAGGCGTTTTTGTAAGCACCGTAGCGATCGGTATCAGCCGGTCTGCCAGCAGTGTAGAGTACCGAGGCGGCATCACCCAGTATGAAATCACGACCGGATGCCACATCGATGTCTCCTGTTCCGGTTCTGACCTGAACCTGATTGCCGATCACCAGATCGTTACCGGCCCTTAACTGATAAGACCAGGAATTGCCCGTCTGCAGCATATCCTTGACCGGCATGACCTCACCGGGCCCGAGCAGGGCGGAAAGATCAATGCCATTCGCATCATACGACCTGAAGCCATCACTCAGCGAACCATTGATGTAAAGATCACCTTCCGCAACCAGACTCAATACGCCCGGTCGCCCGTCATAACGCCAGTCGAGCAAATCCCAACCGTCCGAACCCAGAGCCAGATCACCCTGGCGGTATATTTCCAGCCCGGGCCGCAATCCTCCCGACAAACCGGCATTCGCTTCAATGGCATCTACCTGAGTCATGAACAGGTCAGTGTCCCGTCTCCAGCCATCCACGTGATACTTCAGGATAAACGGTGTATCCATTTCGTACCGTCTGACCGCTTCAAGCGTGACTCCCTGCGAGTCACCCCCGGTCAACGCTGCAATGTTGCCGCTAAAGTTCATTTGACCGTCGGCATCCCGCAGCACCCGTAGCCTTACCGGCTCCAACGCTCCGCCTTCCGGACGGGTTCGGTCAATCAGGGCTCCCGGTTGCAGGCTCAGATTGCCGATACCGTCCTGATCCGCATCTACGGCTTCCAGTACGATTTGCCCCGGATGGCCCGGGGTACCCTGCACCTGCAGGCGGGCTGATGCCGCCAACCGCAGATCATCCCCGGCCCGCAGGTCGAAGCGGGCATCCTGTCCCGTCAACAATACCCGCCCGTTCGCCTCAATGCTGCCGGTTTCAGCCGTCAGGCTGAAGGCACGGGCCGAGACATCGCCGAGGCTGTAGTCGCCACTGGCAAAGCGAAGCGCAAGCACATCCGTAAAACCAGACTCAGTGAGGCGGCCAATCGTCTGGTTCAGGTTCAGTCGCGTCGGCATCCCCTGCACGTCCAGTTCAAAACGACCGGGACGTTCGCTACCCCGGGCCTCAATGGAACCCGCCATATCGAATGTACCAACCGGAGCCGACACCGTGAGCTGACCGCCCTGCCGCCCGGTCAAATCAATGGCAGCCTGGTCTGCCAGTCTAATGTTGCCCTGCCCGGCGGCCAGTTCGACCAGCCCCCCATCGGTCAAAATTACCTGCTCGCCGAAACGGTCTGCTCCCCCGGCCACGCCAAGACGGCTGCCCGCAGCCAGGATGACATCGCCTGCCGCTGCCGTCAGGCTGATGGAACCGGCCGGAAAATCCAGGGCAGTGGCGGTTTCGATGCGATCAGCCACCACGGTCAAACGACCACCGGCCCGGGCCGTCGCCAGCATCCCGCTGTCAGGGAAGGCCTCCGCACCGGACAGCCGCAGCGGGTACCCGCTTGCATCCAGTGAGGTATTGGCGGCCTGACCGGCCCGTAAAACCGGCGTGTTGAGATCGACTTCACTGGTGAAGCCCAACTGCCCGCTTCCCTCGGTATACATTGCCTGGCTGGCGGAAAAAGCCGTCTGGCTGAATCCGGCAAGGCGGACATCCCCCGCCCCCCAGGTTATCTGGTTGGCACGGAATTGCAAACCTCCCGCTCCGTCGGCGACCCGGGCGTCACTACCGCCTTCAAACGGATTCTCCAGACGAATGGTTTTGGCGGTCAGGGCCGAGATCTCGGCGGCAGCGGCGTGTCCCAACAGGGCATCTGCCCTGAGAATCACATTTTGCAAGGTCAGGTCGACCCCGGAATAGAAGTCCAGACTCCCTCGACTGTTCAGTGTCAAGTTGTCAACCCGGAAATTTTTCAATGCCTCCGGAGACAGCACCAACCCCTCAGGGCTGCTGCCGGTGGCCGGTTGTCCCAATCCAATCCGGCCGGCACCCAACACCAGGGAGCCACCGTCCATTTCAATGGATCCCGGAAGTTCGGTATCGCCGGTGGAATCCAGAATCAGGGTTTTAGCCGCCAGGGTGGCCCCCGCATCAAGCCGCATCGAACCGGTATCCCCGACGACGGCTTCACGTTCCAGCCGGACTTCATCACCGGATGACACCTGCAGGAAGGCACTGTCACCCTGGGTGCGATACGTGGGTGAATTGCCTGCAACCGGCGTGCTGCCGGTCGAGGCATCAACCTGGATGACCGAACCCGGCAGCAGGCGGATGTCATCCCGGGCCGTCAAAATGAATTCCTGACCGGATAACAGGGCGTCTTCGCCCAGCAGCACCCGGGAGGCGCGGGCATCGAACCGGGTGGCTGTGCCGGATTGCTCACGGCTACCGCCCAGCGCAATACTGCCAATTCCGAGCCGGTTGAGATCATCGTCCAGAATATTCACATACCCCTCAACCGGCTCAGCGGCCTGACTGGCTGCAATGATGGCCAGGTTGCTGGCTTCAATATCAAGTCGTCCGCCTTGTCCATTTTGCCCCGGGCTGGCCCGCAGGATGCCCTGCAGGGACAGATCGGTGCCGGCCGAGAAGCGGATACTGCCAGCATCCTGCGGCAACAGCGGCACGTCGCGTTCCAACTGGCCAGCGCGATCAACAAAGAAGCTGTTGGCGTATGAATCGGTATATTCCGCCAGGGTGCGGACAGTGGCTCCGCTCTGCAACAGGAACCCGCTCCAGCGGGCCGAGCGGAACCCGGTATCGGCCGTTTTCTGATAACCCGCCACCAGTAGGTCGCCGCCCAGCAAGCGTTGATTCTGGCCTGGTTGCATATCGAGGGTACCCGGCATGGCCGTGACCAGGAAAGCTCCAGGCAACAGGGCGTACCGGGATGGCAACAGGGTGTAGGTGCCAGCCTTGAGTTCAGTGTGGCCCGAAAGATAAAGCTGATCGCCCATGGTCAGAGCGGAGTCGGAGTATTCCAGCGGATCATACGGCGCGTAACCACTGCTGAACCCCGGAAGGATGGCGTATTTAATCTGGCCATCAACCGGGTTTTCCAGCACATTCACCGAACCACCGGGGCCCGGTATGAATTCTGACGCATACAGGTCACCACCGCCCGAGGTATCCACTACCGCTCCCCGGTCAATCTGGATGCTCTGACCGGTCAGGCTCAGACTTTTCACCGGCGGAGCCAGCGAGTCGGCCTGGGGCTGCGGCGCGTAGACCAGATTCTGCCCGGTCAGGGGATAAACCCAGTCCAACCCGCCCTGGGTACGTCCAAACGGTACCACGGCGGATTGCAGTGAATTGGAGGTCACGCTGCCGGGTGCCAGCCACAGGGTGCGGGTGGCTTGCAGGTCAAGCTGCCCCTGCGGGGCTTTGACGACCCCCTCCTGCAGGATATTGGCGGCTTGCAGGGTCAGTGTACCGCCCGCTGACAACACCGTGGCCGCAGGTTGCTGTCCGGATGACGTGATCCGCAGGATGGCATCAGGGTTGTCATCAATGGCGATGCGGAAGTCTGACAGGGTGGAAGGATAGAGTTGGCTGGCCTGTATGCCCAGATGACCGGCTGTCAGGAATTGACCCCGGTAGTCCCGTTGCAGGGGATTGCTGCGTACCCCAATGACCCGCAAATCAGCGTCGCTGGTCAGGTGGGTGTCGCCTACCCCGCCCAGAACCGAGAGGCCAAACAGGTCAAGCTGATTGGCCGTAACTGTCAGGGTGCCATCGCCACCGGTCGCCCGGGTAGCGATGGACGGACGCAAACTGCCGCTGTCATCGCTGCGGGTTTCCTGCCCGCCCAGAGCCAGATAAGCAGCCGAGAAATCGGCATTGCCCGCACCGTCAACCGCCAGCAGATTGGGGGCGTCCAGTACCAGACTGCCCGGCAGGGTCAAGGTCACATCGCCGCGCCACTGTATCCGGTCAGGGGTTTTGAGTACAAGGTCAGATACCCCGCCCTGGGTCAGGGCGGTATCGGCCACTTCGACCCGACCATAATAATCGGTAGGCAAGGCATCGCCGGCCTTCAGTCCCTCAAGTTCGGGGAGCGCGAGGGTACGCCCCACGATTTCAACCGTTGCCGGATAGGCGGCGGCCGTCGGAAACGGCGTCTGGCCGGGAGCCAGTTCGGGCGGCTCGGAACGGGTGCGGGGATCCAGTTCCACCACCAGGCGTCCACCGGACGCACCGCCACCCTCGCCCCCGGCAGCCCTGATCCGTCCCTGCAACACCACACCTTCAGCCGCCTTGAGCGTGATTTCTCCGCCGTCGGACGGTACCCGTGTAGTAACCGGTCGGGCAACGCCCTGTGCATCCTGCAGCAGCAAATCCAGTTCAGCCGATGTGCCGGACACATCCAGCAGCGAACCGGATTCGATCACGATGAACCCGCGGTCAGCCCTGAACCCAATCCGGCCTCCCGGCAATACCTCACCCTGACGCAAGCCCAGGGCATCGCGTACCACTCGGGCGCGACCGGCTACCGATACGCTGGCGTCTTTCCCCAGCCACACGCTCTGGCTGGCCACATAACCTGGATCAGCCGTTCCCGCAGGCGTAGTCAGATGAAAATTGACCGCACCGGCCGGTGCCTCGACACCGCCTTGCAAGTGGATGCGGGTATCGGCTGTCAGGTTTACCACGCCGCCCCGGTCGGTCTGGATGGAAGCCCCTTGTCCCACGCGGATGGCGGTCGCATCATCGCCCTGCCCCACTTTTTGCGCCAACACCAGATTCAGTTCAGCGGCCGGTCGCACTGACTCCGGCAGGAAACCAACCCGGGAGAATCGGGCCAGATCGGTGCCGCTGACCTGGGCGGTATAACTGGCATCCAGAATCCGGCTCGCTACCTGCACCCGAACATGGGTAGCGTCGTCCACCTCAAGGCCGGCCTTGTTGGATTCAAGTGTATAGCGGCCAAAGCCCCCGCGCCGGAAGAATTCGGAATTGAGTATGAGGGGCAACGGATCCGTCCCGCCACCCGGTACAACCGGCGTATCCCCCTCTCGAATCACCACCCGACTGCTGGCCAGCCGGATGGAACCGGGTTGCCCGTCCTTGAGGGCATACCCTGACATCTCTCCGTCAACCCTGACACTGGAACCCTGGCCGCCGATGTCATTGGCGGCGATCAGACTAATGGAACCGGCGTTGCCCGCCACAATCCGGCGATTGACCGCATGCCTGGCTCCGCCACTGACGTCAATGCGGCTACCGGCCAGCAGATTGATGGAACCCTGGGCAGTCAGGCTGACCTCTCCGCCATCAATGTAATAGGGCCCCGTATCTGCCAGCGAGTTTCTCCCAGGCAACTGATTGCTCCACAGTCCCTGCGCCAGTACGCTCGCCGTGGCTCCCAGCCTAATGGAGCCATCATAGGGATTGGTGCCGTCCACGCTCAGGGTGGTCGGTACCCGGGTGGTCAAATGAAGCGTGGCACCCGGTGCCACCAGTGTTCCGTCAACGTCAATGTTTCCACCCTGCAGCGACAGGGTGCCTGCCGGTGTAACCTGAATGGTTTGGGCACGGGGAATCCGGATGCTGCCGGTTGTGCGGACATCCGCCGATAAAATCCCGGAACGCTGATACAGATCAGGTGACAGAACCAGTTCGGCCACTTCAGCCGCATTGGCCGGATTGACGGGGAACGGAGCCGCCGAATGGATGGGTTGTGGCTGGTAACCACTACGAAAAACCACTGGTTGAGTCAGGAGGCTATCAGGGGCACGCAGGCTGTCCAGGTCGATCAGCAGACTGCCTCCCCTGGCCTGGGTGGCCGGTTCCCGTTGCAACACACCATTGACGGCATCCCCCTGCACGCGGCCATCCAGCATCAGGGCATTAGCCTTAACCGTGAGACTGCCGGCATTCTTGCCGTCCAGATAAGCCGCCTCAAAGCGTCCCGGCCCGGTCGGATCCTTGAGGATGGCGTCGTAGATGCGGTTAGGGTCGGCCTCACCAATATCGTAGAGCCTGTTTTGGGACATCAGTCCGGTTGTATTGATGTAACCGTCCTGATACGCCACTGAACCGCCAGCAAAATTCAGCAGGGACAATGGCCGAATGATGGCATCACCCTCGGACAGCAGGTTGAGGATGCCTCCGGCCGTGCTGCGCTCGGCCACCGTGCGTTCAATACGCTCAATGGCTCCGGCGATGTCAGCCAGTGGTGTACCCTTGCGGATGTCGACATTCACCTTCTGCGCGTAAAGAATGCCGTCCCGTTGCAGGGGTGAATCCCGTAACTCGTTGCTGCGGAGTTCCACCTCCACCACGTTCCGCTCCATCGGAACCTTGACATCGCGGACGCCGGATACATCAATCACCGCGCCGTCGTCAATAAAAATCCGACTCCGGTTTTTGCTGCTGAGGGCGGGCAAGCCCACCTGGGCAGGATTTTCCGTCGCGGCGAGCGTTACATCACCGGAACGGGCCCGCACGGTAGCGTTTTTTTGCAGGATGACCGTCTGTCCCATCATGTTCATCCAGGATTTATCCTGAATCTGCCCATCCACCGCCGGGGTGGCATCGTTCAAATCCGGGGTGGCCTCGGTGACACTGCCCTCACCCAGTACCAGTCGGGCCGCTTGCCCCAGGCCATCGCCCTGATCGGCGGTGCGGGTGGTTCGGGTGGCCTCAATAATCCACTGTTCTCCTTCGCGGCGGGCCTGGCCACCTTCCCGCGCCAGCAACTTGACTGAACCTGCCGAGCGTACCGAGGTTGAGGCACTGACGCGGCCATTCTGGTTGACGGCAAACCCTACCAACGTCACGTTGCCATGCTCGGCCATCAATTTGCCGCGCTGCATGACTTCCCCGCCACTCCCCACTTCCACCAGCAGCCCCCGCAGGCGCGAGTTTGAACCGGCCTCCTGCAGATAAACCCTGTCACCGGCTGCCGCCATGATGATCTGGCCCTCCGGTGCCGCGAGGTTGCCGCCATTGTCAATGGCAGGGGCGGCGAAAATCAGGCGGCCATTCTGGCCAGCCGTCATTTCGGAACCCTTTTCGATATCAATGCGAACCTTGACCGGCTTGCCGGTTTCATCCAGTACCACGTTGCCGGCCGCATCCCGTCGATAAACTTCACCGTTGCCGACCAGTCCGGCCCTGCCATCCTGATCGACCACCTTGGTCACCCCCCGACTGAAGGTTTCGTCAGAAATGTCCAGGGTGCTGACAACCAGGGTATTGGTGTCAATTCGGGAGTCCTTGCCAAACAGGAAACCGTTGCGGTTGATGAGATAAAGCTGACCATTGGCCTTGATCTGACCCAGAATGCGACTGGGATCAGCCTGATCAATACGGTTCAGGGCAATGGCCGAGGCCGATGGCTGCTCGAAATGGACGGTATTTTCCCGACCCACGTTGAAGCTTTGCCAGTTGAGCGTGGCCCGATCCGACTGCTGCCGGATTTTCAGGGTGTTGGCGGCAATGGCCAGATCAGCCCGACCGGCGGTGACCAGGGTCGCCTTGGGAACCGGCAACTCTCCTGCCGGGGACTGGGTACCGGCCAGAGCCATGCCCGCCAGGACGATGCGGGCGTACACGACCAGCGGCCTCGTAACCGCTACCGGCTGTTTTTGATCAATGCTCATCTTGCGCGAACCCCCAATGTTGCTCTGTTGCGCCATTGCCTCAGAATTCATAACCCACCCTGAAATCCAGACGCTGATCACCGGCATCAATATACTGGGTGTTGGACAGGGGATATTCCCAGTCCAGTTCACCGACGATATGTTTCAGCCACTGTGACCTGAACCCGACCCCGAAACTGCTGAGATCATAGATGCGCGGCGTACCGGCCAGCGGACTGTGTATCCAGGCCCGTGCCACGTCAAAAAAGGTGAGAAACCGTAGTTGCTCCATACCGGCTACATCAAGAAAGGCCAGATCAGGGCTGTGCCACTCCAGCGAACCCATCACGCCGTCATCACCCAGAACCTCGGTTTCGTGATAACCCCGAACGGTTTGCCAACCACCGGCTGAAAACTGTTCGTTGCTGATCAGGGGAGAATCAGCCACCTGACCGGATAGACGCGCCAGTAAACGCATGTCGTAGGGCAACAACTGTTTGTGTTTGAGATCACCGGCCACATACAGGTAATCGGCGCGGGAACCCGCCCGCTTGGCCTCAAATTCCTCCCAGGTATTACCCAACCCCCGAATCGAAAAATTGGCTTCCAGATTGAACTGGCTGAGCGAACCATCGGCAAAATTATAGCCACCGCTGTAGGCGGCATAGAACGGGGAATAGCTAATGGGCGTATTCTGGCTGTCGGCTCCGAGCAAACCAACGGACTGGCCAAAGTCCTTGTAATCCCAACCCACCGTCAAACTGTGCATGAAGCCCGCACCAGCCGGTAGCGGCCTGACCAGACGCAAGCCGTAAATATCACCGGTACCCACCACGTTCATGCTACCGGTTGAGGCCACACTGCTGCTGGTCGACTGCAATCCGATCCCGTAGAACACCAGACGCGAATCCAGAGCCTCAATCGGCATGACGTAGGTTCCGGCCCATACCTCCAGATTGTCATAGTTTTCCGGAGCGGTCTGGTATTGCAACGACACGCTGTGAAAACGTTGCCAGAGGTTGTCGTAACGCAAACTGCCCACCAGCCGCAGCCGCTCAGTGTTGATGCTGTTGCGGGCGTTGACCTCAACCCCGCCATGCAGCGGCAATTTGTCGTCGACTTCCAGATCCACTTCCACCGTGCCCGGCGTACGTCCGGCCCGCATGACCGGGGTAATGGTGCGATCAGGGCTCTCCCCGGCCACCTTGGCCAACTGGGTCTGGGCCTCACCGGTATTGAGTACGGAGCCTTCGGCCAGAGCCGGTACCCCGGCCTTGATGCGACCCGGTACGAAATAGCGTGCCCCGGTTACCTTGAGCCGATCCACGGTACCTTCGTTGATGAGCAGAAATACCACACCGGCGTCCACATCCTGTTCAGGGATATCCACGGTCGCCGCTGAATAACCGGCAGCGTGATACAGTTTCTCCAGGGCACTGCGTGCCTGCTCTACGTCGCTGATTGAGCGATTCGGCCCCAGAAACGGGTAGACGGTTTTCTCCAGGGTACGATGATCGACGCGGGAACTGCCTTCGATCCGGTACTCCATAATGTCAAAACGGGCGGTATCTTCAGCGGGAGCCGCCTCGTCTGCAGGCTGCCCGGCCGCTGCCACCGTCGCCACACCGAGCGAAAAGGCCAGCAGGGATGAACGCAACAAAAATCCGGATTTCAGGGTACGCAACATGATGAAATACTTTCAGGGTTTTACGGTGAGGACGGAGGTTGAAACGATCACACCCACGGAATCACAGACCTGGGGTTTCCGAGCCGATGGTTTAAGGCAAATTCGCAACACACCCTGCTCGGTCACCTGGGATGGAGCAGGCTGCCAGAGCCACTGCCCCGCACCTGCCGACACGCGGGCAATCAGGTCGAAGGGCCGCCCCTCACGGGAAAACAGGATGCGGGCCTCGGTGTTGGGCTTGATGTCCCGTAACTGCCAGACAAAGGATCGGGCCTGTCCGGCTTGCCAGAGTACCGGTGCGTCCAGGGTCACACCGGCCCCGGTCGCTGCTGCGGTAAACTCAACCGTGTCAACCGACTGCCCGGCGGCATTGCTGGCCCTCAATTCAAATTGATAACGGCCCGGTCTGGGCAAACTGACCGCCGCCAGTTTAGTGTCAAAATTGCCGATGGCGACCGTCACCGGCCCACCCGTCTGACGCCAGCGATAGGCGATGGGCCCGCTACCCCCGCTGGCACTGCCGTCGAGTACCAGCGGTTTTCCGATTGCTACGGACTGATCGGCACCGGCAGCAGCCAGGGCCGGAACCTGCGTCCGGCCGGTCTCGGCATACAGGGTCACCGTATCACTGGCCTGATCCGTGCCATCAGATACGGTCAGGCGAAATGTGTATACGCCGGGTTTGGGCAGACGCAAGGCGGGGGTGGCATTCGTCACTGCCTTGAGCGTAACGGTCGGCCCCGCCACCTGTTCCCATAGATAACTCAGGGCATTCGGGGCAGCATCGGGGTCATAACTGGCCGTTCCGTCCAGCCGGGCCTGGTTACCCAGTCCGAGTAGCACGGTCTGATCCGCACCGGCACTGGCCACAGGGAGGGTGTTGGGAGCAGAACGAACCACATTGACAGTCACCATGTCCCTGGCGATGGCCAGTCCATCACTGACCGTCAGTTCAAACTGGTAAATACCCTCACGGGCAGGAACAAAGCGGGGAGTGGCACTCGTTGCATCTTCGAGAATTGCGGTGGCACCACGCACCTGTCGCCAGGCATAGGTCAGGGCAGCCGGTCGATTGTCCGGATCACGGCTGGCTGAAGCGTCCAGGGTTATCGGTAACGACAACACGCCCTGTTGATTGGCACCGGCGTCGGCCAGCGGAGCCTGATTATTGGCGGCATCGTCCACCTGAATGGTCACGGCGTCAACCGAACTGGCCACGCCGTCATTGACCGTCAACTGGAACACGTACACGCCCGGTTCGACGGCGGTGAATAGCGGAGTGGCTGCGGTTGGGTCGCTCAAATCAACCGGCGCACCAGACACCTGGCTCCAGGCGTAGGTCAGCGGTAGCGGACCCTGGTCGGCATCCTGACTGGCACCACCGTCCAGCGTTACCACACTGCCAGCCAGCACGGCGCGATCAGCACCGGCCCGGGCCAACGGCGGCTGATTGGTCGAGGCATCGCTGACCGTGATGCGAACCTCATCCTCGCCCGAAGCCGCCCCGTCGCTGACGGTCAGCCTGAAAGTGAATACCCCGGGGCTATCCGCCCTGAAACTGGCCGAAGCAGTATCCGCCCCGCTCAAAGTCACAGAAGTACCACCGATCTGTTTCCACTGGAAAGTCAGGGTAGCAGGCCCATTATCGGGGTCGCTGCTGGCAAAGGCGTTAAGTGAGACACTGGAACCCTGACCAACGATGCGGTCATCCCCAGCCTGCGCCACCGGCGGCAGGTTGCCACTACCGGCAGCGAAGCTTAATTTCCCGTCCGTTCCCAGCAACCAGAACCCTAACCGGGTTACTATTCCGGTTTCCTCCCCGGTCTGATTGTTGATATGAAAAAACGGCAGCGGCTCGCCCGGTTTGCCGGTGGTATTGCCACCCACCAGACCGCCCATTGATTCGCCCCAGGCACCTTCATCGAAATAGCCCGCTTCATCGCTCTGAAACACGCCGGACAGGTTTTCGGCGATTTCACCGGCATTACCGGTAAACGGCTCGGGGTTAAGGGCACCGATGTAGGATGAAATAACCTGTTTGCTACCGTCGATTGCATTGAAGCCGGAGTCGAACACGCCATCACCACTGCTGGAGGTGGCCAGATAGCCCCAGGATTCGAGATTGGAGAAATCTTCCAGCAACGGATAGGTTGCCGCAATGTTGTAAACCAGCCCGGAGACACCTCTGAAATCGGCAAAACCGGCATCGCTGGCCAGATCAACGCTGAGGGCGGGGTTGGTCAGGAAATCAGCCTGATTGACGCCCAAATCCCGGTAATAGGAGCGACTGGCTGCCGGGTCATACACCGAAAGGAATAACTCACCCGGTGTGCCGTACATTCCGCTGTCTATCAGCGCGAAAGCCGAACCCGAACCGGATAACAGGGTAGCCAGTAGCCATTTATTGAAAGCCGATCTCATGATACAGACCCTTCAGTGAATATCTGGAAGCCGCAACCAGCCCGGATGCTAACCGGAATTTGTTACAGGGGACGTCTTCTTACAAATGAAAAAAGCCAGCACCTCGTTACGAAGTGCTGGCGTATCGCCCGCGTCAGGGCGGCAGGTTCGTCCGTGCCTTAGAGCGGGCTGACCTTGCCCGGATCAACCAGCGGAACCCGGCAGTTGTCCAGAACCGCCTTGCCCGGCGCATGGGTGTAGGCCGATACCGGGTTGTTCAGGTCGAGAATACCCGTGGCCGGGGCAGCATTACCGGATGAGGTCAGAGCCAGATAGCCACCGTTACCAAAGCTATGCTTAAAACTGGCATCAATGCCACCCAGAATGCTGGGCTTGCCGGCATCACGGGCAACTTTCTGAATGATCTTCAGCTTGTCACCGGTGGGCGCACCCTTCAGACCCGGTTTGAGCCACTGCCAGGTCACTTCAGCGAAGTCCATGTAACGACCGGCCGCTGCTTCCTGCAGGGTGGGGGCTACGCCGTCAATCTTGATGAAGCGATAGCCAAAATCCAGCTTGGCATTGTTTTCGGTACTCTGTACGCCAATGGCCCAGGCCTTGACGTTGGCGGTATTGGTTTTACCGTTATTGCTACCGTTATTGAAATCGTCCAGGCACAGGTTAACGTCACCGGAACCGGAGTTCAGGATGGTAATGGGTCCAGCCAGTTTGTTGACCACTTCGGTCGGGGTGCCACCGGCCGAACCGGCGCAGGGGTAATTCAGGAACTTGGCATTGAACTGGGTCTGGGTGCCCGAACCGCGCACACGACGGCAGAGGTATACCTTGTCATCCGCGATCTCGCCCGCCTTGGCGTAGTCGGTCAGTTTCCTGCTGGAGGTGCCATCCTGCCCTACCACAACAAAGTTGGACCACTTGCCGACATTGCCGGTAAACAGCGAAGCAATCTGGTAACGGCTCAGGCTAGGCATGCAGTCTGCCTCCTCGCTACCTTCACAGCCCGCGTCCAGGCGACCCTGATCAATCTGGGCACGCTGCAGGGCATCGCGCAGCGACTTGGTTACTGGCGTACCAAACACCAGAGCCCCGCCAGATTGTACAGTCAGTTTCCTGGCCACATCGCGAATCACCACGTCCTTCTGGCCGGACGGCGTATTCAACCCCCGGAACAGGGCCGGATTGACGTCGGATACACCAACATCCGATGCTACGCTGATAATGCTGGGGGTTCCTTCAGCCGCACCGCAACGGTAGATGGGCTGACCTTCAACCAGCTTGGTTTCGGCTGGATCCCGGGTACAGTTGGCACTGTTAACCACCATGGCAGAAATCGGCTGATTGGCAATCACGTTGTTAACGCCCATACCGGAACCACCGGCGGAACGCTTGTGGAACAACACCTTGGGACTGCTGTTGTCAAGGCCGGTGACCTTGGTACCATCCAGGGTGCAGAACAGGGCGCGGTGGGCAGCCCCCGGCTTGGCACTGTTGAGGTTGTCGTAATAAACATCCAGGGTGCCTGCTACACACAGTTCTGAAAACAGCTTCTCAACGTTGTAGTCCTGAGCCGTGGCACCGGATGCAAAAATCTCGATGTCGGGGACTTCGCTCGGGGCCAGGGCCATGGCCTCACCGCTGCCCAGCAGGACAGCACCGGCAGCCAGACCTGCCATGATACGATTGGATTGCATGGATTATCTCCGTTGGATTGGGGGAAGGCAGCCAGTTTAGGAAGGCTTTGTTACAAAATCGGGTAGGCGTGGTGAGGGGTGAGGGGTGA
>SXGT01198028.1_pt1 | contig 18665 bp, 16 predicted proteins | sample 3176221 | NCBI WGS metagenome assembly SXGT01 (sample SAMN11356862, study PRJNA531348) | freshwater metagenome | isolation source: freshwater sample F1-120 | place: China: Fuxian Lake, Yuxi | collected 2017-12-25
CACACCGACCGCAAGGTCACGTTTTGGTACGGCGCCCGCTCCTACCGTGAGGCGTTCTACGTCGAGGACTTCGACGCGATCCAGCGAGAGAACGACAACTTCCAGTGGCACATCGCGCTCAGCGAGCCGCAGCCCGAGGACGACTGGGGCAACCCCAACGCGCCGGCACGAAAGGCGTTGGGCGCGAGCCGCGGCTACAACGGCTTCATCCACAAGGTATTGCTTGAGAACTACTTGAAGCAGCACCCGGCCCCCGAGGACTGTGAGTATTACCTCTGCGGCCCACCCATGATGAACAGCGCGGTCATCGCGATGTTGATCGACCTCGGCGTGGAGCGCGACAACATCAGCCTCGACGACTTCGGAGGTTAGCGTGGCAGAGGAGGGCGCCCCTGCGCCGCCCTGGTCGCGCTTACGACCGCTGCCCGTCGTCTTCGTCGCCTTGCTCTTCGTCTTCCTCTGGTGGCGCGCACCGCAAGGGGCGAACGCGCCGTCCACAGCGTCAGCGGAGGCCATCGCCCCGACCGGCGGCGTGGAGCGGCAGTCTGGCGTCGACTGCGCGCTGCTCGCTGGTCGCACCATGGGCGCTGGCTGGCACGCCACAGTGGTGGGGGTAGCTGACGCCGCACAGGCGCAGGCCCTGGCAGCGGCAGCGCAAGGCGTGCTCGACAAAGTTGACGCCTCGATGTCCACGTACAAGTCCGAATCGGAGCTTTCGCGCCTGAACCGGGCCGCGGCCGGCGAGCCGCAGCCGGTGTCGCGCGATCTCGCGGCGGTGCTGCAGATCGCGCTCGAGGTCTCGCAAGCCAGCGACTACGCCTTTGACGTCGCCGTGGCCCCCTTGGTCGACGCCTGGGGCTTTGGGCCAAGTCCGCCTGGCGCGGCACCGACAGCAGCCAAGCTGCAGGCGCTGCGACAGAGCGCCGGGCCTCGGGCCTACTCGCTGCGTCTTGGGGCTGGGCCAGACGGCGGGGCCGCGCTGGTGCGCGCCCGGGATGGTGTCAAGCTCGATCTCTCTGCTGTCGCGCCAGGCTACGCCACAGACCTCGTCGCCGCCGAGCTGCGACGCCGCGGCCACAAGGCCTACCTAGTCGAGGTTGGCGGCGAGGTAGTCGTCGCTGGGCTGGCGCCTGGCGGTCGACCCTGGCAGCTCGGGGTCGAGGCGCCAGACGCTCCACCTGGGACGGTCTACAAGAGCGTGCCGATGGTCGACGAGGCGCTCGCCACTTCGGGTGACTACCGCAACTCCCGCGTCATCGACGGCGAGAGCGTCAGCCACACCATCGACCCCACGACCGGCGCGCCGATCACCCATGGGCTGGCGTCGATCAGCGTCCTGCACGACGACGCCGGCCGCGCCGACGCTTGGGCGACCGCCCTCAATGTCCTCGGCGCCGAGCGCGGCGGGGCGCTGGCGCGCGCCCAGGGCATCGCTGCGATGTTCCTGCTCAGGAAGCCGGACGGCGGCTTCGAGGACCAGCGGTCACCTGCCTGGGAGGCCCGCCAGGCCCAGGTTCACGAGCGGGCGAGACGGCATTCCGCAGCGCCAGGAGCCCAACCATGACGACGGTACTCGCGGCGGTGGCATTGTTCATGTTGGCGTTTCTCGGCATGGCGGTTGGCCTGCTGCGCGGGCGAGTGCTGCAAGGATCTTGCGGCGGCTCGAGCGCGGAGGGCGGCAGCTGCGGCTGTACACCTAAGCGCAAGGCGGCGTGCGATTTGGAGAAGGTCCGGCAGGCAGCGCTGCGAGTCCAGGCCGAGCGAGCCGGAGCCGCCGCCGAACCAGCGATGGACGCCGAAGACGCCTGCGACGTGGACGGCCATCACCACCCGAGCGCCAGGTGACTCAGGCCGAGGCGGCGGCGCTGACCATCGCCCTGGAGGCCATGGCCGGCGCAGCGCTGGCGCCGTGGCTGCGGCGAGCGGCGGGCCTCGAATCAGATCGGCCGAGCCGGGCCATGGCGGCGCTGTCGTGCGGCCTCGCCAGCGCGCTGACGCACCCCGTGGCCTGGAGCGCCAATCTCGCACTCGCCGAGCGCATGCCTTTCGCTGAGCGCGCGACGGTGATCGAGATCGCCGTCGTCGCCGTGGAGGCGTTCCTCTGCGGCCTCGCGCTGCGCCTACGGCCGACCGCGGCGCTGGCGCTCTCCGTCGCTTGCAACAGCGCCTCGTTCGGCTCTGGCTTGCTGTTGTGGTGGCTTCGGACCTCCCTGAGCGACGGCGGCTGACTCCAATGCTCACGCGACGCGGACGCCCTTCATCGTCGCCCGACCACGCGCCCCAGTGGGCCCGACGCTAGGCTGCGTCAGCGCGCGTGCTGGTCCTGGCAAAACGCCGAGAGCCCCGTCGATGGTGCGACGCTGCGGCGCTGCGACGCTGCGACCAACCTGCTGAGGTCGGTCCCGCGCGCCAGGGTCGGCGACGCTACCGACAGCGGCACACGCGGCAGGTGGGCCGCTGTAGACCGCTGCTTCGGCTTGGGCGCTGCCGCCCTTGGGTCCGTGCGGCGGCGGGCGCTGGCGCAGCCATGCTCCATTCCGCGGGCGCTTGGAGTACTGATGCTCCAACGGTCTGCCGCGAGAGCGCCGCGTGATCACGCCGATCCGCGACTGGGCATCGCAGCCGCCCGCGCGGGCGAGATCGCGACGTCAAGAAATGCAAATGGTTCAGATGCGGTCGGCGCGGGACCGTCGGCGCCACACAGCTCGCACAGGCTGCTTTTAGCGGAACCGGCAGCCTTAGCGGCGTCTGCCCCTGGACCCTGGCACGCCTTCTGCTACATGCCTCAGCTGTGGCCGCCCCGCCCGCCGCGTGGAGTCAGGATGTCGCCTCTATTCATCGGCATGCTCACCGACTACGTCGCCGTCGACTTCGCCAACGGCCCGGCGCTGGCGACGCAGACCTTCAAGCGAAACATGGAGCTGCGAGGCCACCGCGTCGCGCTGGTCGGCCCTCGACCCGGCAAGCACCAGCGCCAGGCGCCTGAAGGCTCGCTGCTCTTCGACTCGCTGCCGTTTCGCCAGTACACGACGGTCCGAATCGGCTTCCCCTCACCGGCCGACACCTGGAGCCAACACCCGGGCTTCGATGTCATCCACGCCCACACCAACTCGCTGGCGATGCATTGGGCCGCGATGGTGCGCAAGGTGCACGGCATCCCGGTGGTCCAGACCAACACCGTTCACCTGCCAGGCTTCGTGCATCACGCAATCCACGAGGACCTGCTGAATTTTCCGCCGCTCTCGGGCTTCTGGAGCGCCGCCACCCGCGGCGTCGAGAGCGTCTTTGGCGCCGCTTTCAACGCCGGCGACGGCCTGATTGTCCAGTGCCAGGGACTCGTCGAGTACTGGCGCCGCATCGGACTGCAGGTGCCCATTCACGTCATCCAGCGGCCCATCGACGTCCGCAACTTCAATCGCGAGCTCGGCCCGGATCCCTTTCAGCCCGACTTCCCAGCGGGGAGCCGGCTCCTCGTGGCCTGCCGCCACGCCGCCGAAAAGTCGCTTGAGAAGCTGATGGCGGCCTTCGCCCACCACGTGCTGCCGCGCCACCCGACGGCCAGCCTGACGCTCATCGGCGACGGCCCGGCTCACCAAGAGCTGCGGACCCTGGCGCGGACGCTTGGAGTCAGCCACCGCTGCGACTTCGTAGGCGAAAAGCCGCAACGCGAGCTGCCAGAGTGGTACGCCCGCGCCGACGTCTTTCCGTACCCGTCGATGACGGAGACGTTCGGCCAGGTGGTCAGCGAGTCGCTCTGGATGGGCACCCCCGTCGTCGGCTTTGACGACGGCATGGGCGTCGCCCACCAGGTCAAGCACGAACGCAACGGGCTGCTGGTCGCCGCCGGGCGCGACGAGATCGAGCGGTTCGGACACGCCATCCTCCGCCTGCTACAGGACGAGTCGGCGCGGCGCGAGCTGGGCCTCGAGGCCGCCCGCCGACAGCGCGAGTCGTCGGCGCCCGAGGTGGTGTATGCCGCCTACGAGAACGCCTACGCCGTCGCCCGCGAGCACATCGCGGCCCATCCGCCGGAGCCGCTGCCCGCCAGCGCGGCGCAGAAGAAGCTGCACCTGTTGCGTCGACACGTCTTTCCGTGGGCGACGATGCACGGGATTTTGGTGGCTGCGGGCTCGGTGCCGACCAGCTACCGGCCGCGCTCGGACGTGCCCTTCGACGCCCCGCCGGTCCGCCCAGCCGACGAGATGTATGCTCACCGAGGAGGCCGCACGCCGATGCCGACGAGTAGGCGCTCAGCGCCGTCGACGCCAGCAGCCTCGCCGCCCACAGCATCTTCCGCGCCCACGCCAGCGCCCAGCTCAGCGCCCAGCTCAGCGCCCAAGGCCGCGCGCCGGCCCAGCCGTCGGCGTCAAGGCGAGCCGCCCGCCGGATGAGCCCCGGCACGCCCATCCCCAGCGTCGCACGGCTGGTCTGGATCGGCGCCCGCTTAGCGCCAGTGGCGTGGCTGACCGCGCGGGCGACCTTGGCGCGCGCCGGTCTTGAGCGGGTCGTCCTGCACGTCGAGGCTCCGCTGGTGGGGCCGCCACCGCTGGACGGCGACGCGCTCGCCGATGACTTGCGACGCGCCGGCGTTCAGGTCGTGCCGTTCCAGCTCGACGACCTCATCGACGCCAGCGGCCTAACGTCCGCCGAGTCAGGGCGTCTGCGCGGCTTGGGCCGTGATCTCCGACAGGGCGCCGCACGCTCCAACCTCGCGAGGCTGCTAATCCTCAACGCCGAGGGTGGCATTTACCTCGACACCGATGCCCCACCGCTGCGCGCGCTGACGCCCCTGCTGCAGCACAGAGCCTGCCTCGGTCTGGAGCGGGTGGCCCTGCCGCTGCGTACGATGGCGTCGCGCTCGCCGATACGCTGGGCGCGGGCCGGGGCGCTGCTCGCTTGGCGCGAGCTCTGCAGCCACGGCGATCTCGGCGAGCGCCTCGGCGAGCGCACCGCCAACCTCTTCGACCTCGCCGTCAACAACGCGGTCATCGGCGCCGCGCCGGGCAGCGAGCTGCTCGTCTCGGCGTTGCAAACGGCCGCAGCCCTCCCAGACGAGGTCGCACGCGAGCGCTATCAGCTCGGCCCCAAGCTGCTAGAGCGCGTGACGGGCAATCGCAGCGGGCCCGAGGTCGAGATCCTGCCACCGGAGGTCTGCTACCCCTTTGGCCCGGAGCTGAGCTGGCACCTCTTTCGTCCACGCCCGCAGCCGCGCCAATCGCGAGATGCCTTAGCCGGCGAGGCGCTGCTTCAGTTGCTACCGAGTGCCTGCCGTGTCGTCCACCTCTACGACTCCGTGCTGCGGCGACGCCAGGGCTGCAGCCTCGACGGCGCCTGGCTCGATCGCCACCGCGACGACACGATCGTCGGCGCGTTGCTCGCCCCGTATGTCGACGAGCTGTGCGCCCTCGATCCCGGCCGCGCCGACGTCGCGCGGTGAGCACCGCCCGCCGCTTACACCACGGCCGGCGTCGCAGGACACACACGCTCGACGGTTGCCGCCGCCACGCCACCACCGTACCCTCCCTGCGGCCGTGAATCGGGGCGAACGCAGCGGCGTTCTCGAGCTGTGGCGGCGCTGGCCCGCAGAGTCGGTGGGGAGGGCGGGCTATGTGGTTATTTGCAGCGCCACGACGCGCGACCGCAGGTCAGGCGAGCCGAATGGCGCTCGCCGGGACGCCCGCCCGCCTCGGCGCGCTCGCGCTGGCGGTGGTTGTACTGTCGGCGCCCGTGGCGGCCCGCGCGGCGTCCCCACTGCGCTGGGCCAGCAAGTCGTTCGCCAGCGACAGTGACGCCGTCGAGCTCTGGAAGTTGCGCGGCGTCGACAGCCAAGATCGTCCAATCAGCATTCGCCTCTCGCTGGCCAACGCCGGCCACCGCAACGGCGACTTGCAGGTCGCAATGCGCGTCCCAACGCCGCGCGGCGAGCTGGCGCTGCTTCGAAACTACAAGGCTGGCGCCTTTCGCGCCATGGCGGGCTCCTTCAACCTCGCGGCGCCTGGCCTCCTGATCAACACAGTCGGCGACGTCATCCACGTCGACTTCAGCGCAGCGCAGGGCACGATCAAGGGCACCATCGAGGTCGGAGCTGGCCAGACGTTGACCAGCAAGCACGACGACGGCGTCATTGAGCGCGAGCTGGTGGCGCCCTTCGCCAATGTGGAGCTGAGCATCACGCCGGCTGGCGGCGAGGCGCTGACGGTCAAAGGCCCAGCTTTTATCATGCGCGACGCCTCCAACGTCCCGGCACATAAGGTGTTTGAACGCTCGATCCAGGTGCTGCACATCGATCCGAAGGCGACTGCCATGCTCGATGTCACCACGCTGCCCTCGGACCGCGGCGGCAAGCGGCTCGGCTTTGTCGTCCTGCGCTCCGGCAGCGGGCGCTTCGTCGGCAAGGTCACGACGGAGCGCGTGTTGACGCAAAAGCTCGACAGCCCAACGGGCTACCGCCTGCCGTGGAGCATCGTGGTCGAAGCCCGCGGCGCTGCTGGCGACGCGACGTTTCAGGTCGACGCCAAGCGCCTGACGCGGCGGGTCGACGAGCTCGCCAAGCTGCCGTACTTGGTGCGCAAGGCAGTGGGGCTCTTGTTCAAGCCATTCTCCTTCGAGTTGGACGCCAGCTTCGTCGCGCGCGGCGCCGGCGGCGTCCAGGTGCAGAGCCGGGGCGAGCTGCGCTACAGTCAGGCGCGGTAGCGCCCGCCGCGCTCCCTTCGCCGCCACGCGTCGCATTTTGCCGCCAGGGTTCGGCGGCGCAGCCCAAGCTCGACCGAGGTCGCCGTGCGCAGGGTGCTCTGGCTCAGCCCCTACTTTCCGCCGCAGACGCGGGTCGGCGCGCTGCGGCCGCTCAAGTTCGTTCGGCACCTGAGCGCGCTGGGCTGGGAGTCGGTGGTCCTGTGCGATCTTCGACCCGAGGACGCGGTTCAGGCCCAGCTCGCGGCGATGATCCCCGATGATGTCCACGTCATCCGCAACTGGAGCCGCGTCGCACAGGCGACTGAGCGCGCGCACCTCCGCGCCGGCGACGCCGTGTTTCGCCAATCGCCCGCCGCGCGACCCGGCGAGCGGGCTGCCGGCTCCGTTGCTGCTGACCATGCCGCAGCTGCTCACGCCGCAGGGGCCGCGTCCCCTGGGTCAAGGGCCTCTGCTGCCAAAGGCGCCGCCAACGTCTGGGCTGCGATTGGCGCCAAGCTGGTGCGCGGGCTCAACCCGGAGTGGCTGCCGCTCGGCGAGCACCTGTCGCGCATGCCGTACGCCATGGGCGCCGCCCGCCGTGCCCTCCAGGCCTTTCCGTCATCGGCGATCGTGGTCAACGCCGACCCTTTTGCTGCCGCGCTGGTCGGCGCGCAGCTGGCTGCCGAGGCCCGACTGCCGCTGATCGTTGACCTGCGGGACCCTTGGGCGCTCTGCGAGCTGCGGCGGCCGATGCGCCCGTTGCTGCAGCGGGCCCTGGTCGATCGCATGGAGCGTCGGGTGGTGGAGCAGGCGGCGACCGTCATCTTGAACACGGAGGTGACGCTTGACGACTATCGGCGCCACTACAGGGACTTGCCGGCGACGCGATTCCAGTGCATCCGCAACCACGGTGACGCTGAGCTCGTCGCAGCGGGCAGCCACCCTGGCTTCGATCGCTTCACGTTGTTGTTCCTCGGCAACTTTGGGCGGTTCATCAAGGCCGACGTGTTGATTCGAGTGCTGGCTGAGCTGCGCGCGCGCGGCGTCGGCCCCGACAAGGTCCAGCTCGTCGTCACCGGCGCCATCCCCGCGGAGAGCCTGCAGATGGCGCGCGGCATGGACACCGACGCCTATCTGCGCCCGCACGATCACGTCCCCTACCCCCAAATCGGCGCCATCATGGCCGCCGCCGATCTCCTCGTCCTGCTCGTTCAGCCGCGCGGTCAGCAGCGCATCGCCGCAAAATTTTTCGACTACCTGACGGCAGAGCGTCCGGTCCTGGCGATCAGCGAGAGCCAAGAGCTGGCCTCGCTCATCAGCGCAAGCGGCGCCGGCACCATCCACCGGTACGCCGACGTGCCTGGTATCGCCGACGCCATTGAGGCGGCCATCGCCGCCGGACGCCACCAGGTGCGGCCACGCTCGCCGATCGGCGCCACCAGCGCTGAGGCAGCGCAGGCGCTGGCCGCCTTGCTCGAGCGCGCCGTGGGTGGCGGCTGAGGGCCGCGAAGGCGCAACGACGCCGCGCATGACGCCGAAAGGCGCGCAGGGGGCTCCGCTGCGGCTACGCCTGCGGCGGTGGGCGGGCGGCGCCGAGGTGATGCGCCGCCACGCCGGCGATGGCGTGGACGATGACGATGGCCGCGACCTCCATCAGAGCCTCAGCCGGCGACCGCGGGGCCCTGGCGAAGGTGAGGCCGATGCAGAGCGTCAGCGCCGGCAGCGAGGCAAGCAGGGCAGGACTCGCCGCCACGTCGCCCGTCCTGCGCTGCCGCAGCGCCGCCCGGAGCCCCGCCAGCGCCGCCGCGCCGACGCTGAGGCCGACGACGCCCCCCGGAGGACCGGCGACCAAGCCGCCGACCACGCCGGCGCTGACCTGGGCGAGCGCCGACCAGAGGCCGCTGATAGGGCTCAACCGCGACCCCGCCGTCGCCGCCACCGCCAAGGCGAGGAGTCCCTCCACCGGCGCCCCTGTCGCGCCGGCCCACACCCGCGGCGTCTCGGTGGCGAGGAGACAGGTGAGGCCGATGTCGAGGTGGAGGCGCATCGATCGCCGCTGCGCCAGCGGCTCGTTGAGGTCATGGAGCGCTGAGACCGGTGTCCCGGCCTGGGCTCGCGCGAACGCCGCGGCCAGAGATTCGGCGAGCTTGCTCGCTGAGCCGCCGACCAGCGCGGCCAGCGCCAGCGGAGCGGCCCAATGCGGCAACACCAGCAGCGCGGTCGCGGCGCCGAAGCCACCTTCGAGCGCCGAGAGGCCGCTGCGCTGGGCCAGCGGCGATGGCGTCGCCTGCAGCCTGCGCGCCGGGGGGCCCGTGTCGCCGGCCAGCGATGTCAGCGCGACCGCGCCAAGGCCAAGCGCAAACAGTCCGAGCGGCGCCGCCCAGAGGGCGAGCAGCGGCAGCAGCGCCACCAGCCCAGCGGCGCCCCAGCCGTCGGCCTCGACGCGGCCTGCGAGGATCCCGGCCAGCGCCCACGCGCCGATGACCCAGGCGCCGGCCAACAGCGCAGCTGCGTCGTGCTCGACGGCGTTCAGCGCGCCCCGGCCAGACGCCCATAGCGAGAAGATCAGCGTCGCGATCGCGACGGCCGTGACCGCGGCGGCGAGGCGGAGGCCCCGCGCGGCGCGTCGAGCGTCCCGGGCCAACGGAGTCACCATCCACGCGGCCAACAGCGCCGCCGCCCACAGGCTCGCTGGCGCCGCTGCCTCTTGCTGGACGCGCAGGGCGAGCGCCGTCGCGCAGAGGCCGACGCCGTAGGCCGCCAGCAGCGCTAACGTCGGGGGCACGGCCGGCAGGGTGGGCATCTGCGCTGGCCGTTAGGGCAGCTTGACTGGCTGGCCGCCGTCCTTGTCGAAGAACATCAGCTGCGGCGGACCCTCGCCCGGCACCGACAGGTACGAGGTGCCGCGCCCTTCCTTGCCCCACATGACCAAGATCGGGGTGCCGTCGGGGTGCAGGCGCAGCAGGACGCGGTTGCGGCCGTCGGTGTCCTGCAGCAAGAGCTGCGGCGTGCCGTCTTCGGCGCGCACGCCGAATGACCCGTGGACCTTGCCCTTCTTGTCGACGATCTGCACAGACTGTACCTGGAGGTCGCCCGAAGACCGTGCCTCCAGCGCGGCCAACCGCTGCTCCAACTCAAGCTTGTCGGCACGGGTGGCGCAGGCGACGCCGCCGGCGCACAGGCAGATGAGCAGAGCCGAGCGCCACCGCAGCGGCGGCACGACGGCGTGAGGGTTCGTACGAGTCATGAGCAGGGCCTCCAATAGGGGCCGGCAAGATGCCGCTCGGCATGCGACCGGTCAAGCGAGGCGCGGCCCGGCGTCGTTGCCTCCGGCTGATCGCAGCGCGCCCAACGCCGTCGCTGCCGCACAAAGACGAGACCGGCTCCGACGCCGCGGTCCACAACCCCGTCGCGACGGGGCGGCGGCTCGCGACATCACGCCGATCGAGGCCGAGCGCCCTCGGGGCACACCCACGGCGGCGCGCAACGAGACGCTGGGCTCGAGGCCTTGGGCGCGAGGCCGCGCTCGACGGCGGCACTCTTGCGGCAGGCGCCGCGTCCAGCCTCGCTGGAGTGCTGGGCGTGCGGCGCCTGACAGCGCCCGTCGCCCCAACGCTGGGAGTATCGAAGCGCCTCGGCCGACAGATGGCGTCGCGTCGGGCACCTCGAGACGCTCAAGACCTGGCGCCGCCGACGGCGACCTGGACGCGGCGCTGACTGGGGAATGCCCGAGCATGACGCTGCATTCGGCCTGGCGCGACGAGCTACTTCAGGCAGAGGGCCACAGACGCGGCCAGCAATTACGGGTCGCGTCGCTAGAGCGGGGCGATGAGCTCCGGGCCCTCGTTGCGTGGCGAATTGACCAGCGATGACACAGGTCTGGCCACTAGAATGCCGTCTGCCAACGGGCGCATGAGCGCCTGCGCGGCGGGCAGGTCAGCGCTGAGCCAGACGCCGATGGCTTCAGCGCCGAAGATCACCGGCATCCGGTCGTGAATGGTGGACATCAGCGCGTTGGCGGTCGTCGTCAGCAGGGCGAACGTCTCGTCACGGCCCTCGTCGGCCAGCGGCGCCGGGTTGGCCGGCTGGGCGCCCATGCGGGGCGGGAGCGACTCCCAGATCGCGGCGATCGCGAAGGGCGCGCCGTCGCGACGGTGGATGTACAGCGCCTGCTTGCGGCCGGTCGCGCCGCCGATGTCGTAGGGCTGACCGAAGAGATCGAGGCCCCGCTCGGGTCGCCACTCGTAGAAGCCGTCGACGAGACAGACGGCGCGCCGGCGGCGAAAGGCCTCTCGGAACATCGGCTTGTCGGCGACGCTCTCGCTCCGGGCGTTGATCGGCGGCGCGATCCGCGGCGCGTCCCGGCTCCACGTCGTCTCCAGCCCCCAGCGCATCTTGCGGGCGAGCCGGACCTGCCCGGCGGGCACGACGAGGCCGAGCTGCTGCGGCGACACGTTGAAGCGCGGCGACCAGTCCGGCGCAGCGGCGAGGTCAAACGCGTCGGCGAGCGCGTCAGCTGGCGTCTTCAGCGTATAGCGACCGCACACCTCAGACCCCTGGCGACGGAGGCGGCGCCGCGCTGGCCGGTGCGTTCGCTTGGTTGTCGACCGTGGCCTCTGGTTCGACGGCGCGCCCACGCGCCAAGAGACCATAGAGCCAGGTGCCGAGCCCCACGCCGGCGATGGTCCAGAGCGCCGAGGTCTTGCCCTCGCCGGCCATCACCAGCACGGTACCTGGACAGGCGCCAGCCAGGCCCCAGCCGAGACCCAGCAAGAGCGCGCCGGGCAAGAGGCCCCGCCGCATCGGCTTACCGGCCGGCTCGACCCGTCCGCCGCCCCACCAGACCCTGGCGCCGGCGGCGCGCAGCAGGGCGATGAGCAGCGCACCGGTCAGGGCGCCGGCGCCGATGACCCACATCAGCTGCAGGTCCCTGAACAAGAACAGCGCCGCGTAGTAGTCGTAGGTCGTGGCGCCCGCCTTGGAGAGCAGCAGCGCGAAGAGCATCCCGAAGAGCAAGAACGCGATCGCAGGCGCCGGGTGGCCATGCGGAGCCGCCCCAGCACCAGCTGCGCCCATCCCCGCCCTGGCCTCGTCCGCGGCCATCGCCGCCCCGCCACTCACAGCGTCGCTCCAGACAGCGCGAACAGCCCCTGGACCATGACGATGCCGCCGACGAAGAAGCCGATCGACGCTACCAGGCTTGGCGGGTTTAGCAGCGCGAGGCCAGCGATAGAGTGGCCCGACTGGCAGCCGCCTGCCATGCGCGCGCCGACCCCGATGCAGGCACCGCCGAGGGCCAACACCGCTGCCCGCGCAGCGTCTTGGGCCGGCAACATGGATTCATAGAGGGTCCCCATCGAGGTCTGCACCGACCAGCCTTCAGCGCCGAGCAGCGCCGCGACCGCGCCGCCGAGCGGCAGTCCAGCGGCGAACCACAGGCGCCAGCGCTGGCCGAAGCCCTGGTCTGTGCGGCGAAAGTAGCCGACACCTAGGGCGCCGCAGGCCTCACCGTAGGCCGACGACAGCCCGAGCACACGGCCAGTCGCCCAGAGAAAGAGCGTCGTGAACACACCGATCGCCACGCCGCCGAGCCAGCCAGGCCAGACGTCGCCGGCCGCCTGTAGCGCGCCGGCCGCCGCATCTCCCATTGCACCTCCCTCGTCGGCGAGGGTCCCCGCGTTGGCCGCCCCCGCGCTCTGACTCGCCGCGCCGCCCAGCGCGACCGACCCTCCATCGTGGCGACGCTCGGCGACGCTGTAAAGCTCGGCTGCGCTGCCCCCTGGCGGGTGGTGCCAGCCCGCGGGTCCATGCTCGCAGGCGCCTGGACCGCGCGGCGCCGGCCGCCGGGCTTGGCAGCGGTTTTCTGGCCGGCGACGTGTGCCACCGCTAGACTGCGATGTCGGGCGCCGGATGTGGCCGCGGGGTGTGGGCATGCCAAGGACCAGCGTCGTCTCACGGATCGCCCACGATCGCTGCCTCGACGCCGCCGCCGAGCCGCTTGGACCGCGATGGTGGCAGCAGCTCGACTCGGGCTTCTACAGGCGCGACGAGGACTTCGAGCTCAACATGCGCGACCGCGCGCTGGTCGGCGCCACCGCCGCGATCGACGTCGGGATCCGCACGTTCGCTGCCGGCGCCGTCTCGACCTTGGCGGCGCCCTTTGGCCTCCACCCTGGCGAGCTGGCGCACCTCGCGGCCGACCGCGCGTTCTACGCCGAGCGCACGGCCAGCGGCCGCGCCGAGGACATCTTCCAAGCGCCCGCGAGCCGCGTCTCGGTGCAGCGGCGTCGTGCGCTGGCGCCGCTCTTCTCGCCCAAGGACGGCGTCGTCGAGGACATCACCTTCGACAGCCCGTTTCAGCCCACCCTGCCGCGCTTGCGCCCGGCGTGGCAGCGCCACACCCGCAACCGCCGGGTCGTCGCACGCATCTGGCGCCACACCGGCCCGCAGCGGCCCGTGGTCTTAGCCATCCATGGCTTCGGCGCTGAGCAGAGCTGGGTCAACGAGTGGATGCTCGCGCTGCCGCGACTGTACCGCCTGGGCTGCGATGTCGCCCTGCTGACGCTGCCCTTCCACGGCCCGCGCGCCGACTTGCTCTCTCCCTTCTCTGGGCACGGCTTCTTCTCGGGCGGCCTGTCTTGGATCAACGAGGCGTTCGCGCAAGGAGTCCTCGACGCTCGCGCGCTGATGCAGCACCTGCGGCTGGACTGCGGCGCCCCGCGCATCGGCGCCACCGGCATCTCGCTCGGCGGCTGCACGACTGCGTTGCTGGCGAGCGCCGAGCCCGAGCTGGCCTTCGCGCTGCCGATCGTGCCAGTCACCAGCCTCGCCGACCTGATGCTGGAGTGGCGCCCGCTGTCGTCGGCGATCTCCATGGTCATGAAGTCCCGCGGCCTGACCATCCACGACCTCCGCCACGCCCTTGCGCCGTGCAGCCCCCTGACCTATGCGCCGCAGGTGCCCTTCCATCGACGCATGATCGTCGGCGGCGTCGGCGATCGCGTGGCGCCGCCGAAGCACTCGCGGCTGCTCTGGGAGCACTGGGAGCGCTGCCGGCTGCACTGGTTCCCGGGCGGCCACGTCTTGCACCTCGACAAGGGGGAATACGTGCTAGAGATGGGGCGCTTCTTGCGAGACGCCGACTTCTTGCCCGATCGGCCCGTCCCCGGCCGCTAGCGGGTCGGCGCGGTGGCGAGCCCTGCCGCTTCGCCCCTGTGGTGGCGCGACAGGCGCGGTGGGCGACGTCGCCGCCGGAAGGCGTGGAGGCCGTGGTGGCGAGTGGCGGCGGCAACGCGGGGTGGGGCTGGGCGCTGGTGTTGGCCGGCGCCGCGGGCTTGTGGTGGTGGCATCAAGACGGCAGACCCAACGCGCCCCGCGCCGAACCGGAGGCCGAGGCCCTCGAGTCGTTCGCCGCAGAGGGCAGGGCGCCGAGCACGCACGCCGAGCGGTCGTCGAGCCAGAAGCCGACGCGAAGGGCAGATCCTGAACCGCGTGCCCCGGCCATTCAGCCCGGGCAGTCCGTGGAGATCGCGCTCTCAGAGCCGGCAGCGGCCTTCCTCGGCGCGGCGCAGGCCGACGACAACGAGCACCACTACCGCCGGCTTCTGCGCGAGCTGGCCGGCCCAGACGTCGTCTTCAGCGGCGACCTCGGCCGCGCGGCGCGCGAATTCGTCTACACGGCCTCAGTCCTAGGCCGCCAGCCGCCGTCGGATATCCGCGAGTTTTTGCTGCGCGGCGCTGGGGCGCTGGCCGGCGACACCACTTTTCAGCATGCGACCACCAGCTCCGACGGCCACGACGTGCTGCGACGGGTCGTCCGCGACGCCGTGCGCGAGCCACTCGACGGTGACGGGCCCCTCATCGTCGGCATCGGCGAAGTCTTTGCCCCCGGCGCTGCGGTCCAGCGCCACATCGGCGTCGTCGCGACGCGGCTGCCGTTGGCGTTGCGTCCCTGTCCGCGTCGGGTGGAGCTGGGCCAGCCGCTGCGCATTCACGGCCGTCTGTTGGTCGCGGCGAGCGACCTTGAGCTCATCGCCGTCGACCACACGGGCGCCGATGTGCCGGGTCGCGTCGAGCGTCGCGGCGACGAGCTGATCCTGGAGGTTGAGGCGCCGACCCGGCCGAGCACCATCGACATGCAGCTGGTCGGGGTGCTGCCGCGCGGGCCGGGCAAGCTGGTGCAACTCCGCGTCGAGGTGGCGCGGCCGCTGCGCGATCGCCAGGTCTTTGTGCTGCCGGGCGACGAGTCGGGGCTCCGTGACGCCCGCGACGCCGCGGCGCTCGCCTGGCGGCTGCTCAACGACGACCGCCGCGCCGCTGGACTGCCGGCCCTCGCCTTCGACGCCCGTCTCGCCGCGGTCGCCGAAGCCCACAGCCGCGACATGCGAGACGCCGGCTTCTTCGGCCACCGCTCACCGAGCACTGGGATGCACGCCGACCGCCTGGCGCGCGCCGGGTACGGGAGCGCCGTCTCAGCCGAGAACCTAGCCCTCAATGTCTCCATCGCCGAAGCGGAGCGTGGCCTCATGGCCAGCCTCGGCCACCGCCGCAACCTGCTCGGCAGCGGCTTTACCCACGGCGCGGTCGGCGTCGTCGGCGAAGAGCGCGAAGACGGGGGCCGGCGCTGGTGGGTGACGCAGCTGTTCGCGCGGCCCATCGTCGAGGTCGACGCCGACGCTGAGGCGCAGGCGCTGGCTGCCCGCATCGACGCCGCGCGGCGCGAAAAGGGCCTAGCGCCGCTGCAGGAGTCGAGCGCGCTGTCTGCCATCGGCCGTGAGGTCGCGCCCCGCGCCAGCCGTGGCAGCCTCGAAGGCCTCGGCCAGGCCGCCCTCGGCCTCGCCCAGAAGCGCGGCAGCGTCGGCGACCGCCTGCGAGCCTTCGTGGCGCAGGGCGCTGAGGTCGGCCAGATCGAGATCCCCGAGGCGGCGTTGACCAAGGCGGCGCGTCGGCTCGGCGTCGGCGTCGCCCAAGACCGCGGCTCGTCTGGCATCGGCAACGTCGGCGTCGTCATCTTGGTCGGCGAATGACGGCCGCCGCGCCTGCGCCCCTCGCCCGCTGGCCGCTGGCCGCAGTCGCCGCCCTGGCCGGCGCCGCCGCCGTCTTGTCGCAGCCGGCGGTGCTCGGGCGCGTCATCGCGGGCGACGGCAAGATCGACCACGCGATGGCGCTGGACCTGCTGCCCCTCGCCTCGGCTGCAGCGGCGCTGGTGGCGATCGTCGCCCTCGGCCTGTGGTCGCGCCCCGTCGCCTGGGGTGCCGTCACGCGGGGCACGCGTCACCGCCCGCTCCTTGCCTTGGCCTGCGCGCTACTGCCACCGGCGCTGACGCTTGCGGCCTTCTACGCCGTGCGCGCCGCCCACGGCTCCCTCGCGCCTTGCGACCACGCCGCCCTGGAGCGTCCAGCCGTGGCGACCGCCTGTCGCGACGGCGGCGATCCTGCGCTGCTGGCCCTGTTATCGCGCCGCACGGAGACCTGGTCGCTACCGATCGAGTCAGCGTGGCGGCTGCCGGAGGCCGACGTCGCGCTTGGTCGCGCCCTCGCCGGCGGTTCGCCGCTGCCGAGGCCCCCCCACCCGCCGCTGCAGGTCCGTCGCGCGGACGGCGGCGTGGACTGGAGCGCTGGCGGCGACCCAGCGCTGGCGTTTGCCCTGGCGCGTCTTGAGCCGCTGGCCTTGGCGGCCGAGGCCACCCCGGCGCTCTCTGACCAGCACCTGCGCGCCGCGGCGGCCCTGCTCGTCGCCCGCGCCGAGGCCCACCCGACCTGGCCGCGCTGGGATCTAGCGACCTGGAACGACGACACGACGTCGGCCCGCGTGCTGACCGCGCTGACCCTGGAGCGCGCGCTGCGCCGCCGCGGCCTGCTCGACCCGCTGCTCCAGGCAGGCCTTCTGCGGGCGCTGCTGCGCGACGTGCGCTGGCTCGAGGACGCCCGCTTCGTCAACCGCCGCAGCAACCACGGCATGATGCAACACACCGCGCTGCTCACGTTCGCGGTCGCGCTGCCGGAGCTCGACCCGGGCGGTCGGGCGCGCCGGCGAGCCATCGAGCGCATGCGCGGCCACATGCAGCGCGCGGTCAGTGCCGCCGGCAGCTTCCGCGAGGCGGCGGCTGGCTACCACGTCTTCGGCACCCGCCTGCTGGCCAGCTTCGTCGCCACGGCCCGAGCCAGCGGCGCGGCGGCCCCAGACCTCGAGCAGATCCTCGACCGCATGCTGGGCGTCGCGGCGGAGTTCGTGCAGCCCGACCTGAGCTTGCCGCTCATCGGCGACACCGGCCCTTGGCGCTACGACTGCCGCAGCTGGCCCTGGGCGGCCTTGCCCGCTAGTCCCGGCGCCGCCTTGGCGCGGCAGAGGCTCGCCCCAGACTCACCGCCGGCGGCCCTCGGCCACTTTGTCGACCCAGAGGTCGGCTATGCCGTCCTGCGCGGCGCCGACGCTGGGGCAGACACGCCGCTCGTCGTGACCCTGATGGCGGGCCCCTTTGTCACCGCCCATGGCCACGACGACAAGCTGGCGCTGACCCTGTTCGCTCGCGGCAGGGCGCTCCTCACCGGCCCCGGCTACCCCGGCTACGACGACGCCGCCTTCCGCAATGAGCGCATCTCGACGCGCCACCACAGCACCGCAAGCCTGCTGGACCCGAGCGCCGTCGCGCGACGACCGACCCACGCCGCCTTCCTGCTGCCAGAGGCGGCGACGCGGGTGCAAGCAGTGCCTGGCGAGCCGCAGGTCGTGGTCGCCGAGCGCCGCTGGACGCCAGAGAGCGCACATCGGCGGGCTCTGCTGCTCGGACCGACGCCCGGCGCGGTGCTCATCATCGACGCGCTGCATGCGCCGACTGCGGCCTCGTGGGCGATGCGGCTGCGGCCGGTCAGCGACCTGCGCGCCGAGATCGGCCCCGCCGCCACCGACCTGCTCGACGGGGCCGGTGGCCGCCTCCTCCGCATCCGTTGCTTCCACGCCGAGCGGCCAGACGTACCGTTGCGCCCGGCCCTCGAGTCCGATGGGCGCCTGCGCTACGACGTCCGCGGCGGCGATCAGCGAGTCATCACGGTGCTCGAGGGCCCCGGACGGCCGGTCGACGTCGAGGTGAAGAAGGGGCCTACGTCAGCGCTGGTCTGGCGCGGCGCTGCCGGTCAAGCCGAGATGAATCTCGAGACGTTGCGACGCGTCGATTGACCGCGAGGTGGCGCCACGGCACCGTCCATCGCCGTCTACAGCTTGGAGTCCACCATGGCCACAGCCGCCAGCGAGACAACGCGACGCCCGGCTCTCGACGCCCGCGGTCATGGCCGGCGCAGACGCCTCGTGGCCCCCGGCCTCGCCTTCGCTATGGCCACCGCCCTCGCCACCGCCCTCGCCCCGTCGCCCGCCGCGGCGGAGGACTTTCGGGCTGGCGACACCGCGCGCCTGGACGCTGGCGAGATCATCCTGCGGACCACCGAGGTCGCCGGCTCGGAGCTGCCGCGCGCCACGGTCTGGGCCGTCATCGAGGCCCCATTGGCGCGCATCTGGGCCGTCATCGATCGCTGCGCCGACTACAAGCGGACGATGGTGCGCGTCCTCGCCAGCGAAGAGCTGTCGCGCAAGGGCGACGTCGTCACCTGCCGCATCACCGTCGATATGCCCTGGCCTTTTGACGACCTCACCGCCACGACCCGGGCGACGCACACGATCGACCCTGGCAAGCGCCACCGCCGCGCCTGGACCCTGGTCGAGGGCGACTACAAGCGCAACGAGGGCAGCTGGACGTTCGTGCCATGGCAGGGCGCCGCAGAGCGCACCCTCGCCATCTACTCCGTCCACGCCGAGCCCAACATCGCCATTCCGGTCGCCATCCAGAGGCGGGCCTCGCGCACCACGCTCCCCAACCTGATCACGCAGCTGCGCAAGGTCAGCGGCGCCAAGCCGCGTCCGTAGGCGCGCCTCGGCCGGAGTCGCGCGCCGCCGATCGTCGCCCCGCCGGTCGTCGCCGGGCGCCCGCAGCTGGCGGCGC
>SXGT01268312.1_pt1 | contig 18658 bp, 13 predicted proteins | sample 3176221 | NCBI WGS metagenome assembly SXGT01 (sample SAMN11356862, study PRJNA531348) | freshwater metagenome | isolation source: freshwater sample F1-120 | place: China: Fuxian Lake, Yuxi | collected 2017-12-25
CACGCCCAAGGAGGGCGAGGTAGAGGGGGCTGTGGACTCCACGCCGAGGCGAGCCAAGGGGCACAAGGCTCGAAACGAGAAGGGCGCAGTGGGGCCCCTCTACCGCGCTTCGTGGGAGAGGGGCAGCGGGCACAGCGAACCTCAATTGCGGGGTGAGGTCTGCGGGGCTATCCCGCCACTTTGATGGTGCGGCAGTATGAGGCGCGCTTGCAAGGAAGCGTATGGCGCGGCTCGTATCTTCGGTATGCATATTGACCGGCCGGTCCTCGGCCCTTGAGGGCCGAACCCAGTCCTCACTTCGAAGGAGGCACCAGGGTGCGGGGGATGCTGGCGTCGTAGGGAGCAATGCTCATTCGCCCCGACAGGGGCCCCGAGAGATCCTCCTGCGACGTGTCCTCGTAGATCGTCTCCCCGTGCTGGCTGATGTCCAGGCCGGCGTCCTCGGACGCCAGCGAGACACGAAGGGGCAAGACCAGGTTGACCAGCTTGAAGAGGCCATAAGAGCCGGCGAAGACGAAGATCGAGACGATGACCAGGGTGAGGCAGTGATAGCCGAGCAGCCGGAAATTGCCGTGGATCGCGCCCTCCTCCTTGGCGAACACGGCCGTGAGCAGCATCCCGACCAGCCCGCCCACGCCATGACAAGGAAAGACATCGAGCGTGTCGTCCAGCGTGGATTTTGTCTTGAGGTGGACGGCCACGTTGCTCGCGATCGCGCCCAGAGCCCCGATGACGATGCTGGCCCCGACGTCGACGTACCCCGCCGCCGGGGTGATGGCCACCAGGCCGACCACGGCGCCGATGCAGGCCGCGAGCGCCGAGGGCTTGCGGCCTCGGAGGGAGTCCAGCAGCAGCCAGGTGAGGGCCGCCGTGGCGGAGGCCGTGTTGGTCGTGAGAAAAGCGGTGATGGCCGTGGTGTTCGCTCCCAGCGCCGAGCCGGCGTTGAAGCCGAACCACCCGAACCACAGCATGCCGGTGCCCAGGACGACGAAGGGGACGTTGGCGGGGGTGTGCGCCTCGCTCTCGAGGTGGGCCTGGCGGCGCCCCAGCACCATGGCCCCCGCGAGCGCCGAGATCCCCGCGGAGATATGGACCACGGTCCCGCCGGCAAAATCCAGGACGCCCCACTTGTGCAAAAATCCCTGGGGGTGCCACGTCCAGTGGGCGAGCGGCGCGTAGATGAGCAAGGTGAAGAGCACCATGAAGAGCACGTACGCCGAGAAGCGGACGCGCTCCGCGAACGAGCCGGTGATCAGCGCGGGCGTGATGATGGCGAACTTGAGCTGGAAGAGCCCGAAGAGGGTGAGCGGGACGGTGGGAGAGAGGTCAGGGTGGGTGCCCGTGCCCACGCCTCGCCAGAGGAAGAACGAAGCGGGGCTGCCGATGAGGCCGTGGAAGCTCTCGCCGAAGGCCACGCTGAAGCCGACGACGATCCAGACGACGCTGATCATGCACATCGCGATAAAGCTCTGGAGCATCGTCGAGATGACGTTCTTGCCTTTGACCATCCCGCCGTAGAAGAAGGACAGACCGGGCGTCATCAGGAGCACCAGGCCGGTCGCCGTCAACATCCACGCGATGTCGCCGGGCGTCGCCGGCTGGCCTTCGGGCGGGCTCGGGCGCGCAGGGAGGAGGATGGCCAGAGGTCCGAGCGACAGGAGCAGGAGCAGCAGTGACCACTTAAGAGCTCGCTTCGACATCGCCCCTCTCCTCCCTCTTTCCCCGGCCAAGTCGTGCGACACTACATCAATAATTTCGAGCTATCACGGGGGCGCCGCTCCCTCCGCGTCACGATGCCGCCGGGCGAGGCGGCGCCGACGGATGAGAGCGACGACCTGCTGGGTGGCCACCGCGGCCACGCACACGGCGGTGCTCTCCCAGAGGTGGCGTGACAGCGCCGCCACCAGCCGGTCGGTCAGCGAGGAGAACGCCCCTCCCACGTAGAAGCTGAAGAAGACGTGGACCAGCTGGCCCAGCGCCATCCACGGGACGAAGCGGCGGAGCGGCGTCCGGGTCGCGCCCGCGAGCACGCAGATCGTGTACGTGGGCCAGAGGACGAGCAGCGCCCTCCCGAACCGCGCGAAGAGCCGCTCGATCCAGGCGAGGAGCCTGGACAGGCGCGGCAGCCTGCGCGCCGACCATCCGAGCAGCGAGCGCCCGTACAGCGCCCCGAGACCGTGGGTGACGAGCATCGCCAGGATGCGCCGCGGAATGGCGACCACGAGCACAGTGGGGAGATTCACCTGGGGGGCCACGAGCGCGATATTGCGAAAATCGGAGCTGCCTACCAGTAGCAAGACCGGGTGCTCGACCAGGAGATAAGGCAGGAACGCCGTGCCCAGGGCCCCCGCGATGCTGATCACGAGCGCGCCCGCGAGGATCGCGCGGCGCACCCCGACCTCCACGGGAGGCGCTGGCGCGAGGATGGAGGGGCTGTCGTGCTCGTGCGCCATGCGCGGAGGAGCATACCCCGTCGAATGGATCCCCGGGGTCAGGGGACGAGGACCAGCTTGCCCAGGACCTCGCGGCGCTCCATCCGCTGGAGGGCAAGGCTGGCCTGTTCGAAGGGCAGGACCGAGTCGACGTGGGGGACCAGCTTGCCCTCCTGCACCCAGGCGAATACTTGCTCTCCGTTGGCCCGGTTCCTAGCGGGCTGGCGCATCGCGAACTGGCCCCAGAACACCCCCACGATCTGGCAGCCCTTGAGGAGAGCCAGGTTGAGAGGAATACGGGGAATGTCGCCCGCAGCAAAGCCGATCACCAGGTGGCGCCCCTCCCAGGTGATGGAGCGCAGAGCCTGCTCGGAGAAGGCGCCCCCCACGGGATCGTAGATGACGTCGGCGCCCCGACCGGAGGTGAGCGTCCTGGTGCGCTCCTTGAGGTCCTCGCGGCCATAACAGATGACATGGTCGGCCCCCTGCTCCTTGCAGAAGGCGACCTTGTCGTCGGTGGAGGCCGCGGCGATGACCCGAGCGCCGAGGAGCTTTCCAAGGTGGATGGCGGCCAGCCCCACTCCGCCCGCCGCGCCCAGGACCAGGAGCGTCTCGCCTGGGCGGAGGGCGGCCCGATCGATCAGGGCGTGGTAGGTCGTCAGGTAGGTGAGCAGGGTCGCGGCGCCGGCCTCGAAGCTCACAGGCTCGGGGAGCTTCACCGTCGCCAGCTCGGGCACCACGATGCGCTCCGCGAAGGCGCCGTGGAGCGTGGCCGCGACCCGATCGCCGGGCGACAGGGAGGTGACCCCCTGCCCCACGGAGAGGACGATCCCCGCCGCCTCGCTTCCAGGGACGAAGGGGAGAGCCGGCCGGAACTGGTATTTCCCGTGGGTCAAGAGGACATCCGGGAAATTGACGCCGGCGGCGCGGACGTCGATCAGCACGTCGCCGGAGCCCGCGACGGGCTCCGGCACCTCGTCGATACGGAGCGCCTCGGGGCCGGAGAGCTCGTGACAGCGGACAGCTCGCATCCCGACAGACTAGCCGATGACACATCGACGCTGCCCTCTCGATCGCCCCTCCCCCGGGGCGGGGTTCGTGACCATCCTCGTCGTCCTGCGGAACATGCTGAGCTCCGGATGGCGGGCGCGCTCGTCCCTCCTCGAGCTCAGGGCTCGTCCGGCGCGGCCCACGGAGGCGTCACCCCGACGAGCACCGGCTCCGGCTCCAGCCACACCCCGAAGGCTTGCCACACCCCGCGGCGGATCTCGTCGGCCAGCGCCAGGAGCTCCCTGGCCGTCCCGCCCCCCGAGTTGACCAGCGCCAGGGTGTGCTTGCGAGAGAGCGAGACAGGCCCCCTCGCCAGGCCTCTGTGGAAGCCCGCCTGCTCGATGAGCCAGGCGGCCGAGAGCTTGGTACGCCCCTCCCCGTCTGGGTATTGCGGCATCGAGGCCGCGCTCGTTCGCTCCGAGACGCGCCGTGAGGCCTCTGCGAGCGCCTCGGCAGAGAGCACCGGGTTGGTGAAGAACGAGCCTGCGCTGACGCTGTCGGGATCGTCCGACGAGAGCACCATCCCCTTGGCGCGACGGAGGGCCAGCACGGCGTCCCTCACCCTGGCGAGCGGCGCCCCCGCCCCCGGAGGGACGCCGAGCGCTCGGCATAGCTCGGCGTACCGGAGGGGACCGCTCAGGCCGCCCCTGCGTAGGCGGAAGGTCACCTCGAGCAGGGTGTGGCGCTCGCTCCCGCGAAAGACGCTGGTGCGGTATCCAAAGCGACAGTCCGCGTGGGCGAAGCGGACCACCTGACCCCGCTCCCGGTCGAAGGCGCGGAGCGAGATCAGGGTCTCGCTCACGTCCTGCCCGTAGGCGCCCACGTTCTGCATGGGCACCGCGCCGACCAGGCCAGGGATGCCCGACAGGCACTCGATCCCGGCGAGCCCTCGCTCGACGCACTCGGCCACCAGATCGTCCCACGGCTCCCCGGCCTGGGCCGTGACCAGCGCCTCCTCCCCTCGAGGGGAGCCCTCGAAGATCAGGCCGCGCGTCGCGATCTTGAGCACGGTCCCCGGGAAGCCGAGATCTCCCACCACGACGTTGCTGCCTCCCCCCAGCACCAGGAGCGGCTCGCCGCGATCTCGGCCTCGCGCCCCGAGCACATCGAGGATCTCGAGCTCACGCTCTGCCACGACGAGCTCGCGCGCGGGGCCGCCCAGGCGGAGCGTGGTGTGGGCCGAGAGGAGGGCGTGGGCTTGGGTGAGCATGGAGCATGGTATACCGTCGTACCTCGTGCGAGAGCTCCCCATCGATCGCGCGCTCCCGGCGGTCGTGGAGCATATGCAGAATGCACGCGCCCTGGTGCTCGGGGCCCCTCCGGGCGCAGGCAAGACGACCCGGGTACCTCGCGCCCTGCTGGACTCGGGATTTCCGGGCGAGATCGTCGTGCTCGAGCCCAGGCGCCTGGCCGCGCGCCTGGCGGCCAGGAGGGTGGCCGAGGAGCTGGGCGAGAGGCTGGGCGAGACCGTGGGCTTCACCGTGCGCTTCGAGGACACGTCGAGCGCGAGGACCCGCATCCGCTTCGTCACCGAGGGGGTCCTCACGCGGCGGCTCCTGTCCAACCCCGAGCTCCGGGGCGTGGGCGCGGTCCTGCTCGACGAGTTTCACGAGCGGCACCTCCAGGGCGATCTCGCCCTGGCGCTCCTCGCCCGGCTCCGCAGGACCTCGCGCCCCGATCTGGCTCTTTGTGTCATGTCTGCGACCCTCGACGGCGCTCCCCTCGCCACCTTCCTCGGCGCCCCCGTGGTCCAGGCCGAGGGCCGGCGCTTCCCGGTGGAGACCGAGCACCTCCCAGCCCCGGACGAGCGCAGGCTGGAGCTTCAGGTCGTCTCGGCGGTGCGCCGCCTGGTGACCGAGGGTCCCCGGGGCGACCTCCTGATCTTCCTCCCGGGGGCCGCCGAGATCCGTCGCGCCCGGGAAGCGTGCGAGAGGCTCGCCTCCGAGGCCGGGATGGACCTCGCGACGCTCCACGGCGATCTGCCGCCCCAGGAGCAGGATCGGGCCGTGCGCCCCGGCCCCAGGCCCAAGATCATCCTGTCGACCAACGTGGCCGAGTCCAGCGTGACCATCGAGGGCGTCGTCGCCGTCGTCGACGCGGGCCTGCAGCGGAGCGCCAGCCACTCGGCGTGGTCCGGGCTCCCGTCGCTGCGCGTGACCAAGGTGAGCCAGGCATCGGCGGCCCAGCGAGAGGGCCGCGCGGGCCGCACGGCCCCGGGGCGCTGCCTGCGCCTCTACACCAGGGCCGATCTGGAGGCCCGCCCCGAGCACGAGGTCCCGGAGATCCTGCGCTCCGATCTGGCCGACACGATCCTCCAGCTCAGGGGCGCCGGGCTCCGCTCGGTGGACTGGCTCGACGCGCCTCCGGCCCCCGCCGTGGCCGCCGCCGAGACCTTGCTCTCCCGCCTGGGCGCCATCGACGGGGCGGGCGCGATCACGGCGCTGGGTCGACGGAGGCTCGCCTTCCCCGTGCACCCTCGTCAGGCCAGGCTGATCGTCGCCGGCGAGGATCTCGGCGTCGCCGAGGACGCCTGCGCGGTGGCCGCGCTGCTCGGCGAGCGCGACGTCCGGGCCAGGGAGCGAGCCCGCTTCGGCGATGCCACGGCGGGCGGCGACGAGCCCACCCAGGGCTCGGATCTGATCGCCCTCCTCGATCGCCTGAGGGAGGCCGAGGCGTCCTCCTTCGCGCCCCACGCGCTCCGCGCCATCGGCCTCGATCCAGGCGCGACCTTCGCGCTCGATCAGGCGCGGCGGCAGCTCGCTCGGCGCGCCAAGAACAGGGTCCCCTCCCCCACGAAGATCGAGGCCACCGACGAGGCCATCGGGCGCGCGGTGCTCCTCGCCTTCCCCGACAGGGTCGCTCGCCGGAAGAAGAAGGGTTCGAGGGAGCTGGCCTTCGCCCAGGGTACGATCGCGGAGCTCGAAGAGGCCAGCGTGGTGCGCGACGCGCCCTTCCTCGTGGGCGCGGCGGCGGACGAGTCGAGAGGAGTGGTGGTGCGTCTGGCGAGCGCGGTCGACCCTGGCTGGCTCCTCGACGCCTTCGTGGAGCGCATCGAGGAGACGCGCGAGCTCCGCTGGAACTCCTCCGCCGAGCGCGTCGAGGCGGTGACCCGCTTGCTCTACGACGGCCTGGCCGTGGACGAGACCCTCCAGACCTCGCCGCGGGGTCCAGACGTGGCGAGGCGCCTGGCGGAAGCCGCGATCGAGCGAGGCCTCCGGGAGTTCGCGCCGGAGGGAGCGCTCGACCGCTTCCTCGCCAGGGCGCGCTTCGTGGAGACCCGGGGCGGCCCCGTCAAGGTCCCGGACGAGGGCGAGCTCCGCGAGCTGGCCCTGGAGCTGGCCGAGGGCGCCTCGAGCTTCGCCGAGCTGCGGGACGCGGGCCTGCTCCACCGCGTCGCCGCGCGCACCTCCGGCGCGGCGCGCCTCGCCGAGCTGGCCCCCGAGAAGATCGTCCTCGCGAGCGGGTTCCGCGCGGAGCTCCACTACGAGGAGGGCAAGCCCCCGTGGCTCGAGTCCTTCATCCAGGATTTCTTCGGGATGAAGCTGGGCCCCAGGCTGATGGGCGTCGACGTCGTGCTCCACCTGTGCGCCCCCAACCGACGCGCGGTGCAGGTCACCCGCGATCTCCCCGGGTTCTGGGAGCGGCACTACCCGGCCCTACGCAGGGAGCTGGCCAGGAAATATCCGCGCCACGCGTGGCCCGAGGACCCGAGCGTCGCCGTCCCCACGCGCAGGCAGCGCGGCCCCTGAGCGGGCCCGGTCACTTGCAATTCGAGTCGGGCGTGTAGGGCTCCTCGCTCTTGAGGGCCTCGCACTCGTTCGAGCACTTGCGCGAGCCGCGGCAGAGCCGGAAGGAGTCCTTGGCGGCAGGGCACTTGTCCGGGGGCATCCAGCAGGTCCCGATCGCCGTCGCCGCGACGCAGGCGGCGCCCGTCTTCATGGCGCACTTGGCCCCGGACACGGGGCACTTCTGGGTCAGCGAGCAGGGCGTGGCGTGGGCGCTGGAGCACGCCGCGCCTTCGCGGATGGCCACGGCGCCCGCCGCGAGCTCGGCGCTGAAATACGTGGTCTTGTTGCAGCCACACACGGGGCTGCTCCGGAAATTCGCCGCCGGCTCGCAGGTGCCGGGGCCGCTGCACGAGGGGACCACGCACACGAGCCCCCTGGAGCACTCCGGGCTCGATGCGCTGCACGGATCCCCGGAAGGAGGAGGCGGAGGAGGCTCCCCTCCGGCGTCGGGCTCCGTCGACGCGTCAGGATCGAGCGCTCCCGCGTCCTCGAGGGAGGCGTCGGGGGCTCGTTTATCGAAGAGATCGACCTGGGTCGCCCCTCCGCAGGCCAGGAGGAAGAGCAAGCCAACACCTGGTGTCCTCGGGGAAATCACGGTGTGAGCTTCTTGGGCGCCCTGGGCTTGCGAGGCTTGGCCCCCGCGTCGACGGCCATCGCAGGCGTGGCGACGACAGCGATGGCGGGCGGAGGCACCACGACGGAGGGCGTGGGGCTCGGTTCGGGGACCGGGAGTGCCTGGGGTTCGATGGCCTCGGGCGGCGCGGCGCTCGACAGGTGAGGCCCTCGCCACATCAACAGCACGATCCCGACGAAGGCGACCAGCAGCAGCACGAGGGCGAAGGCCGCGAGCTTCTGCCCCGAGGACGGACCTCGCGCGGGGAGAGGAATGACCACCGTCTCCGAGCGCACCGTCGCGCGCATGGCAGGCAAGCCGGCGAGGTGCCCCAGGGGGGGGCCGAGAGGGAGAGTGCCCCGCACCGGCGCCGAGCGAGGGAGCTGGGGCGACGAGGCCAGCCCGACCGGCGGCAGATACGGCATCTGCGGGATCGGCCCCGACGGCGGCGGGGGGGGAGACGCGGCGTAGAGGCCCCCCCGCGACGAGGGGGGAGGTGACGAGGCGCGAGGGGGCTGAAAAGGCTCGTAGGTGTGAGAGGGGCCCCCGTCCACGATGACCGCAGGAGCCTCGGGGACGGCAGCGTTGCGGCTTGGAGGAATGGCGTGAGGCCCCTGGCTGGCGTAGGCCGCCTGGGATTCGCCTGACGACTGCCCGCTGACGAGCTGGATGGGTTGGGAAGGAGGTGCGCCCGAGCGCATCCGGCTCCTCGAGGATATGGGAGGCGGGACCGGCATCTCTTCCGTGGCGCCCAGGCTACGCGGAGACACGACGGGCATCTCTTCCGTGGCGCCCAGATCGATCCCGGACGACAGGGAACCTCCCTCAGGCGAGCTTGCCTGATTCCTGGGTAGGTCGATGTCGTGATCCTTGCTCATTTTAGCCTGAGTTTAGGCTACCCCATTTCCCTGCGGGAGAAAGATCCGTTTCGCGTCTCGCCGGGACTTGTGTCCATGTCAAAGCCCGGACTCCACCTGGGGTGCCGCGGGCGCAGGCTTCGCCGGCACCGACGGCACCGACGCCGCCGGAAGGCTGGAGGGGCCGGCGAGAGGAGAGGCGTCAGGCGCGAGTCCGGGCGCGGATCCGGGCACCCCCCTGGGCGCAGGCCTGGAGAGGCGAGGCCCCCCTCTCGGCGCCGCCTGAGCCGGGGGAGGCTCGGCCTTGACCGAGGGGCCAGGAGCGGAGACCTCGAGCGCAACAGGAGGGCCCCTCGGGCTCTTGGGCTCCTGGACGGTCACGGTGATCGGGGCGGGGGGAGGAACGGAAGACGAGCTCCGCCCGATGAAGCGCACGGTCCCGAGGACCACCACTCCCAGGACAAGCATCAGGCCGCCCAGCGCTCCCAGCATCCGCCCTCGACTCCTGGCCGTGGGCGGGCCGAGGACGACCTCCGAGCCCGCGGTCGTGGAGGCGGCCAGGGTGGCCCCCTGGACGGGCCCCGCCCGGGAGACCGAGCCTGCGGGCTCGACCCTGGCCTTGAAACAAGGGGCTGAAGGTCCGACCCCGGCATGGGAGCGAGGGGATGCGGACTCGGCGGCATGGGCGTGAGGGGACGCAGGCTCGGCCTCCCCGACATGAAAATACGGTGTTGTCTCGGACGGCCCTCCGAGGGGAGAGCGTTCGAGGGGCTCCGTGTCGGTGCTCTGCAAACGGGCGAGAACGTGCACCTGGCTCCGGGTCGCGGCGCCGCGATCGGACGACGACGGCGCGGCGAGCGAAGGAGCCACGGCCTGCGCTCGCTCGGCCCACGAGGGAGGATCGTGGATCGTCTCGGCGGGCTGGAGCGAGGGCGGGCTGACCTCGGTGAGCAGGACCTCCCGCGTGGGTGGCTCCACCTCCGCGGCGTCGGTGGGCGCGAACGCCAGGCTCGGAGACTGTGCCCTGGACCTCTTCCTCACCGGGGTCGCGTTGTCGGGCGCCTGGGAGAGCACCATGACGTCCGTCGCCGAGGAGTCGTGGAAGCTCACCCTGAGGGCGCCGCGGAGCTGGGCGGCGAAGGTGAACGCGTCCCGGGGCCTCGCGGCCGGCGCCTTGGACAGAGCCGCCATGATGATCTGCTCGACGGCGGGCTCGACGGCGGCGAACCGCGAGAGCGGCGGAGGAGCCTCCCTGAGGTGGGCGTACCCGATCCGCTCGGCATCCTCGAACTGGTCGAAGGGGCCCCGCCCGGCGAGGAGCTCGTAGACCACCAGACCGGCCGCGTAGAGATCCGTCGCCGCTCCGACCGTCCCGCCCACCAGCTGCTCGGGCGCCGCGTAGCGCATCGTCCCCACGAAGCTCCCCGCGCTCTCGCTGGAACGGCTCTCGTCGAGCATCCGCATGATGCCGAAGTCGAGGAGCTTGGTGACCGTCGTGCCCGTGAGGCCCCTGTGAAGGAACACGTTCTCGGGCTTCACGTCGCGGTGCACGACCTGATGCTCGTGGGCGTGGTCCAGCGCGTCGAGGAGCTCGATCGCGATGGGCAGGGCGCTCTCGGCCGGGAGGGCGCCCTTCTTCTCGATCACGGTGCGGAGGTTCTGGCCGTTGAGGCGCTCCATCACGTAGAAGGGCAAGGCCTGGGCGTCGGCGGTCTGCCCCGCGGTGACGACCTCCACGATGTTGGGGTGGGAGAGCCGCCCCAGGGTGCGCGCCTCGAGCGCCATCCGGCGCGCCAGATCGCGGCGGCTGAAGAGGTTGGGGTGGAGGGTCTTCATCACGTAGCGCTTGCCGATCGTGGTATCCTCCACATCGTAGACGCTGCCCATCCCCCCCGTGGCGAGGTGCCGGAGGATGCGATAGATCGTGCCCGGGACAAGCTCCCCAGGCTGGTACCGTCGAGTCGACATCTCTCGCCTCATCGTACGACGAACGGCGCTCTCCGAGAAAGCTTCGCTCTCCCAGGGAGGTTCTCTACTCACATGTCATCCTGGCCTGGCCCTAACCGAGCGAACGAGGCGCGCGCGGCCTGCCCGTGCACCGGCCGGCTCGCCTGCCGTGGCTCCTGACGTGGACGCCATCGTCCACGCCCTCTCCGCCGGGGTCCTCGTCGAGCTCCTCCTGGAGGGGGAGCGGCGGTGGCGCGGGCCGCTCCCTGGCGGCCGAGCCGCCCTCGGCGCCGCGGCCCTCGTGCTGGGCGCTCTCTCTCACCTCGCGCTGGACGCCCTTCCCCATTTCAACATCGTGCCTCACCTCTCGAGCTGGATGGGGTACTTGCCCAGGCACTGGATCACCCGCACCGTGATCGTCGGCGCGATCGCGGGGCTCTTCGTCCTCGTGAACACCAGGGAGCGTTGGGGCACGGCCGCGCTCGCGGTCGTCGGAGCGGCTTCCCCGGACATCGAGAAGATCGCGCACACCGACGCGGGGATGGATCCGCGCTACCTGGTCTTCCGCGACCACGGGACACGCGCATCGAGCTTCGACGGAGGCTACGATCACCGCACCCTGGCCTACGTCGAGATAGGGATGGTCGTCTTCCTCGCGCTTCTGTGCCTCGCGCTCGCCCGCAGGCGCCGCGGCGCCCTGAGGAGGGGCGCCGCGGCGTGAACGCCGCTCGTCCGGCGAACACCCGAAGCGGAGAGCTCTGGCCGAGCCGGTTGAAAACGTCAGGCTCAGCCTGCTAGACGTGCACGCGCTGGTGGGGAGCGGCGAGGATACATGTGTGGATTGGTTGGAGTCGCGTTTCGGGACAGCCGCATCCGCGTCGATATCACGAGAGCGCTCGACGCCATCAACTACCGGGGACCCGACGATCGGCACGTCGTGGACGATGGGACCACGATCCTTGGCTTTGTTCGCCTGCGCATCCTCGACCTCACCCTGGCGGGCCGCCAACCCATGGAAAGCCCCTCGGGCCAGGTGGTCCTCGCCTTCAACGGCGAGATCTACAACCACGTTCTGCTCCGCGAGGAGCTGATCGCCAAGGGCTACACCTTCCGCTCCCGCTCGGACACCGAGGTCATCCTCCACGGCTACGACGCCTGGGGCGAGAAGGTATTTTCCCGGATCGACGGCATGTTCGCGATAGCGCTCTGGGATCGCGCCATCCAGAGGCTCTTCCTTGTCCGGGATCGCGTCGGGAAGAAGCCGCTCTTCTACGCGGAGACCGACCAGGGAGTTTACTTTGGCTCGGAGGTCAAGGCGCTGCACGCCGCCGGGCTCGAGCTCCTGCCCGACATCTCCGCCTTGCCGTTGCTCTTCACGTTCGGCCGCCCCCGAGCGCCTCGCTCGATGTTCAAGAACGTGCGTGAGCTGCCCCCCGCCACCGTCAGGGTCTTCGCCCGGGGAGAGCCGGCCACCGAGCGCCGCTACTGGCGCGCTCCCTTCCACGAGCAGCACCCCGCCACGGACGAGGAGGCCATCGCCGGGGTGAGGAGGCTGGTCGAGGACGCCGTGAGGCGCCGCCTCCAGGCCGACGTCCCTGTCGGCGCCTTCCTCTCGGGCGGGATCGACTCCAGCATCGTGGTGGGCGTCTGCGCCAGCATGCTCCCCCGGATACAGACCTTCTCGATAGGCTTCGCCGGCGAGCCCTCGTTCGACGAGACGAGGTTCGCTCGCATGGTCGCCGAGCGCTTCGGCACCAAGCACACCGAGTTCATCGTCGAGCCCTCGGACATGGCGCTCGTCGACCGCCTGGTCGACGTGTTCGACGGCCCCTTCGTGGATCACTCCGCCATCCCCACGTCGATCGTGAGCGGCCTGACGCGCAAGCAGGTCACGGTCGCGCTCTCGGGCGAGGGAGGAGACGAGCTCTTCTGCGGCTATATCCGCTTCCTCCTGGCCGAGATCCCCGAGCGCCTCACCGGCGCCTTCAGGCACCTCGCCGGACGCCTGTCTCGACGGCTCCCCGGAGCAAGGGAGACGAGCCGTATGGGGCAGCTGGCGAGGGGGCTCCGCAAGTCGTCGCTCGACATGCCGGACCGCCTGCTCGCATGGCACGCTCCCTGGGCTCTCGAGCCACGAAGCCTCTTCACGCCCGAGGCCCAGTCGATGTTCGACGTGGACTCCGCGCTCGAGGAAAACCGGAGGATCCTGGCCTCGTGCCAGGGGGCGACGGTGCTCTCGACCGTGCTCGCCTACAACTTCGAGACCTACCTCCCCGACGATCTGCTGGCCAAGGCCGATCGCAGCTCGATGATGCACAGCCTCGAGCTCCGCTGCCCCTTCCTCGACACCGCGCTGGTCGAGTACGTGGCCCGACTCCCCGACTCCATGAAGCGCCGGGGAGCCACCAGGAAATGGGTGCTCCGTCGAGCCTTCGCCGACATGCTCCCGGACGCCGTCGTGAACCGGAAGAAGATGGGATTTGGCATGCCACTCGACACCTGGTTCCGGAAATCCCTGAGGAAGACCCTGGAGGAGCGCTTGGCCCCCGGGGCCCGGATATTCCGGTATATCCGGGAGGACCATGTCCGACGGCTGCTCGGGGACCACATGGCCGGGGACACCAACCACGGGCACGAGCTCTGGCTGATGCTGACGCTCTCCACATGGCTCGAGAAGCTGCCGGAGATCCACTGACATGTGCGGCATCTTTGGCGCGCTGGGCACGGCGGCAGGCCTGGACGTCGACGCTGCGCTCGAGGCCATGGCCTCGAGGGGACCGGATCAGCGCAAGGTGCTCCGCCTCCCAGGGGCGCAGCTGGGCTTCGTGCGCCTGGCCATCCTGGATCTGACCGAGAACGGCGCCCAGCCCATGGAGCGAGGCGACGTCACCCTGGTCTACAACGGCGAGATCTACGATCACGTCGAGCTGCGGGGGGAGCTCGAAAGCCGGGGCGTCGTGTTCCGTGGGCGCTCGGACAGCGAGGTGCTGCTCGAGGGCTACCGCGCCTTCGGCGAGTCGATCCTGGAGCGCATCCACGGGATGTTCGCGTTCGCCCTCTGGGACAGGAGGGAACGCAAGCTCTTCGCGGGCCGCGACCGTGTGGGGAAAAAACCGCTATTTTACTCGACCCGCCCCGGCGGCCTCTGCTTCGCGTCCGAGATCAAGGCGCTCAGGGCCGGGGGGCTGGTCACCACGGTGAACCAGGAGGAGCTGCCCTCGCTCCTCACCTTCGGCCACGCGCACTATCCCCACACCATGCACGCCGAGGTGAGGGAGCTCCCTCCGGCCCACTGCATGACCTGGCGCGAGGGCCAGGATCCCGTGGTGCGTCGGTACTGGCGCGCTCCCTTCGGCGAGCCCCCGCTGGATCTGGCCCACGGGACCTCGGAGGCCCAGGCCGTCGCCGAGGTTCGCAGGCTGGTGGACGAGGCGGTCAAGCGCCGCCTGGTCGCCGACGTCCCGGTCGGCGCCTTCCTCTCGGGCGGGGTCGACTCGACGATCATCGTGGGCCTGATGGCCAAGCACATGCCCGGCCGGGTGCGCACCTTCTCCATAGGCTTCGAGGGCGACGCGGCCTTCGACGAGACCCGCTTCGCCAGGGAGGCGGCCGCGCGCTTCGGCACGGATCACACCGAGTTCGTGGTGGCCCCCGGCGCCGCCGAGCTCGTCGCTCCGCTGGTACACGCTCACGACGCCCCCTTCGGGGACTCGTCCGCGCTGCCCACCAGCATCGTCTCTCGCCTCACCCGCCAGCACGTGACCGTGGCGCTCTCGGGCGATGGAGGAGACGAGCTCTTCTGCGGTTACACGCGCTTCCTGGCCGCCGAGGCCTCGGAGCGTATCCCTCGCGCCCTCAGGCGCCTGGCCGCGGCCGGGGCGGCCCTCGTCCCCCAGGGCAAGAGCGAGCGCACCCTGCGCGCCAAGGCCAGGCGCTTCTTCCTCACCGCCAACAACCCTCTCGCCGAGCGCCTGGTCTCCTACCAGCCTTACTTCGGCGCGATCCTCGACCTTGCGCTGGAGCCCGGCCTGGGCGATCTCTCGTCGCCCGTCGCCTGGGCCAGGGAGGCCATCGCCCCCAGCGCTCGTTCGTCCGTCCTCACCCGGATCCTGACTTACAACTTCGAGACCTACCTCCCTGGAGATCTGCTGGTCAAGGCCGACCGCTCGAGCATGATGCACTCGCTCGAGGTCCGGGCCCCCTTCCTGGACACCGCGCTCGTGGAGTACGCCGCCCGCCTGCCCGATCCCCTGAGGCGTCGAGGGCTCACCACCAAGTGGGTGCTGAAGCGCGCCTTCTCGGATCTCCTGCCCACCGCCATCGTCAAGCGGCCCAAGATGGGCTTTGGCGTCCCTCTCTCGTCCTGGTTCCGGGGCCCTCTTCGGACTCTCCTCGAGGATCACCTCGGAGAGCGGGGGCGCCTCTACCGGTATGTTCGCCGCTCGGTCGTCCGCAAGCTCCTCGAGGACCAGTTCGCGGGCAGGGCCGACAACGCCCACCGGCTCTGGCTGCTGCTCACCCTCGAGATCTGGCTGAGCACCATGGGATCCTGAGACAGCTCTTATATAGGTTTTTATTAAAAGTTACCAAGACTGTCCGACTCTGCCACGTCGTGCTCGTGCGCGAGGACGACGAGATGCTGAGAGTCGTTCTGTGCACCGATCCGCTTCTATCGATCAAGGAAGTTCTCGAGCAGGGGGCTCGGCGCTGGCCGTTCGAGGTTTGGAATCGAGATATGAAGCAGATTCTCGGCTTCGCCTATTCGCCGGCCCGGAGTGAGGGGCGGTGCGGCATACGGCGCCGTGGGTAGCGCTGCTCAGTGGCATCTTGGTGGTGTAATGTCTCGCCGCAGAGCCCGGCTTGACACGGGGCGAGGCTTGATCTCTAATCGGCTTTCATTATGGAGGTGCTCTTCCTCATCCCCTACAAATACGAGACTGCTCCCAACCAACACTGCCGCATCGGGCAGCGGACGTTTCGGATCAAGTGGGAATGGATCCAGCGGACGGTTGCGGAGCGCGGACGGGACGGCGCGTGGTGACCCCCCCCGCGACTGGGGACACGCGTCCAACGGTGCTCCGGGTGATCGCTCGCCTCAACGGGGGGGGACCGGCGATGCACGTGGTGCTCCTCCAAACGGGGCTCGACGAGCGGCGCTACCGCTCCTTGCTCGCCACGGGCCGGATCGAGGAGAACGAGGCAGAAATGTCCTACTTCGCCACCGAGCGCGGTGTGCACCCGATCCCCATCCCGACTCTCCGCAGGTCCATCTCGCTCGTCGACGACACGCGGGCCGCGCTGGCGCTCCATCACCTCATGCGTCGCGAGCGGCCGGCCGTCGTCCACAGCCACACGGCCAAGGCCGGCGCGCTCGCCCGGCCCATCTCGTTTGCGCTCGGTGTCCCGGTGCGCGTGCACACCTTCCACGGTCACGTGTTCGAGGGCTACTTCTCGGCACGGCAGAACGCTCTCATCATCCAGGCGGAGCGGGCGCTCGCCCGCATCAGCGACGCCATCGTCACCATCTCGGAAGCCCAGCGTGAGGACCTCGTCGAGCGCTTCAAGATTGCTCCACGCGAGAAGGTCCATCTCGTGCCGCTCGGCCTCGACCTGACTCGGTTCTTGACGGCCGAGACTCACTCCGGCGCTCTTCGTCGCGAGCTCGGACTGCCTCCGGATGGGTTCCCGCGGCTCATCGGCGCGGTGGGGCGGCTCGTGCCGATCAAGCGTTATGAGTTCTTCCTCCAGATGCTCGTCGAGCTTCGTCGCCTCCCCGGATGCGGTGACGTGGCAGGTGTCCTCGTCGGTAGTGGCGAGTGTGAAGGGAGCCTGCGGGCGCTGGCAGCGAAACTCGACCTTACCCGCGCCGATCGCTTCGGGCCGGGAATCCATTTTCTCGGCTGGCGTCGCGACATCGAGCGAATCCTCCCCGATCTCGAAGTCATCGTTTCGAGCTCCAAGAACGAGGGGACGCCCGTCGCGTTCATCGAAGCCGCCGTTGCCGGGCGGCCCATCCTCGCTCGTCCGGTCGGCGGGGTCTCCGACACCCTCGGTGGAGGCCGTTACGGGCGCCTGGTCCCCGATCCAGTCGGCGACGACCCTCGTGCGTTCGCCTCGGTTGTGGCGGAGGCTCTCGCTGAAGGCATCCCTCCGCTCCCGCTTGAGCTGCGCCACGAGGTCGTGGAACGCTACGGCGCGGGCCGGCTCTGCGAAGAGCTCGCGGATCTCTACGACCGCCTGCTCGCCCGCCACGCGGCGCGCGTGCGCTGATACCCGGGACCTCTGGAGGCCTCGTGTCGCTCTTCGACGCCAACTGCATGCTCGGTCGCCGCGTGGCCCCTGTCGGCCGCGCAGGCACTGCGACCGTCGAGTGGCTGCTCGCCGAGATGGACCGGCTCGGTATCGCCGACGCGCTCGTCTACCACGGGCTGGCGCTCGATGGCCACCCCGCGCGCGGAAACGCAGGACTCCTCGACGAGATCCGACTGCAGCCTCGCCTCCACGCCGCCTGGATACTCCTGCCCAACACCGGCGAGCTACCACCGCCCGCTCGTCTCATCGACGAGATGCGCGCAGCCGGCGTACGGGCCGCGCGCATCCATCCCGGGCACCATCGCTTCGATCTCTCCATTGCGGCGCTTGGCGATCTCCTCGAAGCCCTCGAGGAAGCGCGCATCCCGCTCTTCGTCGACTTCGATCGCCCTCGTTGGAGCCGGGGCGCGACGGACTGGCGCGGGCTGGTCGACATCGCCGGGCGGCACCCCCACCTTCCGATCGTCCTGGTGGGCGCAGGCATCGACGCACCACGGAACCTCTTCCCGATCTGGCCCCGCTACCCGAACCTCTACCTCGAGACGAGCTACTATCAGGTGCATCAAGGCCTCTCCGAGATCGCCAGTCGCTTCGGGCCGGAGCGTCTGCTCTTCGGGACCGGGCTGCCCGGCCGGGCAGCCGGGCCACCGCTCGCCCAGCTTGCCAGTGAGCCGCTCTCGGCCGATTGGCGTGTGGCGATCGGGGGCAACACCCTCCATGCGTTGTTGAGCCGCGCCGGCAAGGTACACCGCGTCGAGGAAATCGCAACGCCTCCACCCCCGTGCGCGCACATGCCCGTACTCGACCTGCACGGACACCTCGGCGCGTGGCCACTGAGCTATGTCCACCGCGGCGACGCCGAGGGGCTCTTGGAGAGCATGGACCGGATCGGGATCCAAGCGATGGCCCTCTCCGCCTTCGATGCCATCGGTCCCGACGTGTGCGGGGGCAACGACGAGGTTGCGGCCGCCGTGCGCCGGCACCCCGGCCGTTTCTTCGGCTACGGCGTCGTCGATCCGAACCAACCGGAGCTCGTACTGGCGGAGGTTCGTCGCTGTATCGAGAGGCTGGGTCTTCACGGCCTGAAGGTTCATGCCGCCCTCCACGACGTGCCTGTGGATGCCGAGGCCTACGGTCCAGCGCTCGAATACGCCAACGCCCATGGCCTCTGCGTCCTCGTCCACGGCCGCATCACGGCGGCCCTCCTCGAGCGTTACCCCCGCGCGCAGGTCCTCGCTGCCCACGCCGGCGGCTGGGACGGTCGAGGTACGAGCGAGCCAGCCGAGCTGACCCGCCGGCACGCGAACCTTTACCTCGACCTCGCAGCGTCAACCGTGCACCAAGGGGTCCTGGAGCATCTCTGTGCGGCCGTGGGCGCGGAGCGCATCGTGTATGGAAGCGATGCCCCGCTCCACGATCCCTCGTACCAGCTTGGCCGGGTGCTCTATGCCCAGCTCACTTTCGCGCAGAAGGAGCAGATCCTCTACCGGAACGCGCGACGGCTGTTCGGCCTGGCAAGCTAACACTCCTGCGAGAGTTTACTCTCGCGTCGCCTCGCGCAGACCTCACCCCCTCGCACCTACCGCGTTTTGCCGCGTGCCCCTCTCCCGCGCGACCTCTGTGGACGACGTGGCGCTGGAGAGGGGCGGTTCACAAGGA
>SXGT01053338.1_pt1 | contig 18656 bp, 17 predicted proteins | sample 3176221 | NCBI WGS metagenome assembly SXGT01 (sample SAMN11356862, study PRJNA531348) | freshwater metagenome | isolation source: freshwater sample F1-120 | place: China: Fuxian Lake, Yuxi | collected 2017-12-25
CCGCGTGCCAGGGAGGGCGCCGCATGGCAGGGTGCACGCCCCACCAACCACACCAAGGCCGACTGGCCATGCCCCACCGAAAAAGCGCGGATCACACTCAAACGCCTCTACCCTGTTATGTAGTTAAGATAAGCTACTAGGCATCATTCCTGGAGCTTCAACCCACTGCGGCAGTTGGTCAGCTACCAGGCCCAGCGGGCTGGCGTGCCCGTGGTCCTAGTGGACCCATGCAACACCAGTCGCGGCTGTAGTCGTTGTGGCTTTACGGACAAACGCAACCGTCGTAGTCAAGCGGAGTTCTCCTGTCTTCGGTGTGGGCACACGGCCCATGCTGACCATAACGCGGCCAGGAATCTGGCCACGAGGGGCGGAGTAAGCCGCCCTGATTTATGCGCACCAGTCAAAGGGCAGTTGGCCTTTGACTGGTGGTGCAAAGCTGCGGCACTGTAGTGCCAGCAGTCGCTTACGGATACATCTTGCCGTTGCCCCAACCGGACGGCACCGTGATCAGGCCACGTTCGAGATTCTGCACATCGGTCTGGCCGCAATACCCCAGTACCTGATCCAACTCCGCCCGCAGCAGCTCCAGCATGCCGTGCACCCCGTTGGCACCGTCCACCGCCAGGCCCCAATAGAGTGGCCGTCCCACACCCACGGCACGCGCGCCCATCGCGAGCGCTTTCAGCACATCGCTACCACGCCGCACCCCGGAATCCAGATACACTTCGGCCTGGCCTTTACAGACGTCGACAATCTCCGGCAAGCTCTCGATGGCACTGAGCGTCGCGTCCATCTGTCGCCCACCGTGCGTGGACACCAGGATGCCATTGACGCCGCATTCCACTGCCACATGCGCGTCCTCAGCAGTGCGGACACCTTTTAAGACGAGCGGCAGCGAGGTCAGCGAGCGTAGCCAGTCCAACTCTTTCCACAGCAGCGCCGGCACGCGCGCTGGCTGCCAGTTCGGCGCCTCATCGGTGCCACTCATCTCCGGCATAGCTTCCGTGGTGGCCCCGAAGTTACCCAGCGGGAAGGGATTTTCGTAGCGATTGCGGATATCGCGCTCTTTCGGCGCGGGCAGCGGTGTATCCACCGTCAGGACCACCGCCTTGTAGCCGGCGTTTTCGGCCCGCTGCACGAGCATTTGCGTGGCCTCGTAGCCGCGGTGATAGAGCTGGAACCACAGCGGACCACTGGCAGCCTTGGCCACCTCTTCCATGCTGTAATGGGAGGAGGTGCTGAGCATCATCAAGGTCTTGGACATCCCCGCCCCGCGTACCGTGCCGCATTCGCCATCCGGGTGGGCGATTTTATGCCCGCCGGTGGGGCAGATCATCACCGGAAAGCTGATGGGGGTGCCCAGCACCGTCGTCTCCAGCTTGCGCTCGCTGACATCGCGCAAGAAGCGTGGGCGCAGGCTGATGGCATCAAAGGCCGAGCGGTTGCGCTGGGTGGTGATTTCGTCCTTCGAGCCACCGGCAATAAAATCCCAGTTGGCGTGTGGCAGTACTTGTTGGGCCCGTGCTTCATAATCGTACAAATTGACAGGGTCTAAACGCATACAGCGCTCCTTGTGTCCGTGCAGACAGCGGGGTGGGTGGAATGGCCTCTCCGCCAGCTGCGAGGCACACACCTTACCGACGTGTCGCCTCAGGACGGGATAGCCTCCTCGACTTGTGCGGCACCAGTATCGGGAATCCCTGTATCAAAGAAAAACGCATTGTTTTCATCATGACAGTAGAAACATTAATGACTGCCTCCGGTGCACGTGCCGCACCTCCCCGGCTATCAGGATGGTATCGTGCGGACACAGCAGTCCCCGCGTTGCTCGAGAGTCTGGCTCAACCTTGATACGAGAGATGTCCTAGGGGTCATCCCCGTACGTGCATCAGCACGCCGAGGACAAACAGCATCGCGAACAGCAAACGACGGAACTGTGGCTGATTAATATGCGTGAACAACCGGTCCCCCAGCGCCAGACCGACTGCCGCTGGCACGGCATAGAGACACGCCAGCCAGATCACTTCAGGCGTCACCAGACCCACCAGCCAGTGATTGGTCAGGATGACCGAGTAATGGACGAAAAAAAACGCTTGGAGCATGGCCTTCATGAGGCGCGGCGGCCAGCCTTGGGCCACGGCATAGAGAATCACCGGCGGGCCAGGGGTGCCAAGCGCCCCACCGAGCACCCCCGCCAGGCCGCCAGCGCCCAGACTCCAGCGGCGTCCGATCAAGTGCCTGGGATAGAGCCCGCCCCACTCCAGCACCGCCACGCTCATGAGGATAGCCCCAATCACATGTCGGAGGAGACTGGGGGGGCACGTGCTCAGGATCCAGACGCCGACGGGTGTGCCAAGCACCGCGCCTACAAGGAGCGCACGCAGGTGCGGGAACAAGATATCACGCCGTAGTTGCCACGTGGTCACGAGCGCAAAGACTGCCCCATAGATCGTGACGAGCGGTACTATAGTGACCGGCGGCATAAAAAAAGGGAGCAGTGAGAGCGCCACGAGACCAATGCCAAAACCCGTCAGCCCATACACAAAACTCGCCAGCGTCATGATCAGGGCGCCGAGTAAGTATTCTGCCCCCACAGCAACTCCTTTCGCCTCCGTAGCATTGACTCAGACGCGCAAAGACACTCTGGCAGCGTATCACATGGCCCTCTATGACGCTAGGAAGCGTGTCATGCATGTCCGCGGCGTAGCATTGCTTTACGGCGTAGTTTGGATTATCGTGCCGCCAGCGCCTTCCTCATGACCATATGACAACAGAGGAGCATTAGCATGATGTCCCAGGCTTTTGCTTACCCATGCATGTATTGGGTCGGCATGACCACGCCCCCCGACCTTGATCCCGCCGCGGCCGAGGAGTTTAGCAAGTTCTATAGTACGGTCCATGTGCCAGAAGTGCTGGCCAACAACCTCGGGTTTGTGCGTGGCACACGCTATGAGCTGCTGTACCCGGATCCGCGCGGCGATTTTGGCCCCCGCTGGCTGGCAGTCTATGAGATGGACGGGGACGCCGCCGCCCGCACCTACGCCGCCCGCAACGATGGCCCGCCCGAGGGACGCCCGACCTACACGCCCGGCCCGGCAGCCTGGAAGCAGGCCCAGAGCACCTGGCGCATGATCTGGCGTCAGGTCGCCACCGTGGGCACCGCGAGCCAGCCCCCGGATGCCATTTACCTGGTCGGCATGAACATTCCCCCGGACACCGACGCGGCGGGGCTGGCGGCTTTTCACGCCTTCTACACCAGCATCCATGTGCCGGAAGTCATGGATCGCGGCAGCTACGCTCGTGGCACGCGCTGGGAACTGCACCGCGAGTTCCGTCACCCGCAGCCGGGGTGTCCACGCTTCTGCGCGATTTATGAGGCAGATGCGGCTGCGACACAGGCCAACCAAGAACGCCGGATCAATCCCGCCTTGCAGCACGACAGCCGCCCGCTGTCCTCGGGGCCACCGACCTGGGAGCAGCATGAAACCCTGTGGCGACTCGTGTATCGGCGCATTGCGCTCTAAGCGCCTAGGCCACGCAGTGGACCGGCAGCACTCTGGAGTGAGTGTGTCGCCACGTATGGCCTGCGCACGGTCCTCTGGGGCGGCGTGCGGCACAGGCCGACCGCGCTCGCCTGTGCGGTGGCGGCGTCCCTACCTCCGCTTCGTGGTGTATCGCCTCGACTGCCTCTGCCGCAATCGCAGATGGCCACCCCAATGCCATCGCAGTCCATGAAGAACTGGCAGAGCGCCGCGCACGCGCCTACACGTCCGCGGCGTGGAGCTGCGACCATTCAATGCCAAAGCGCGCCAGGTATTTGCGCAAACGATCCGCGTCATTCAGCGTTTTCTTCCGATCTCGGGAGGCCCCAAAGAGCGCCCGGCCCGCGGCTGAGAGGCTGCGGGACTGGCGGCAGACGTCGAGTACAGCGGTGAGCTGCATAAGATCAAAAAGATCTATAGTGGCCAGACGCTCTGGGCCGAGGAGGCGCTCGCACCACGCTGCCTCCTGCTGCGAGGCGGTGGGATGCCATGCGGTGCACAGGCGGGCGATCTCCTCCTCGACGACGTCGCGTGCAATCCGTCCGCTAGGAGCGAGCGTGGCCATCCGAATAATCGCGGCGTTGAGGTCGCGGAAATTACCTGACCACAGAGCCTCCGGCGCCACGGCAAACTGCAGAAAACGCCCACGTGCGTCACGGTTGAACGTCACTTGCCGGCCGGTGCGCTGGGCGTACTGCTCCAGCTCGTAGTCGAGATTCGGCTCAATGTCTTCAACACGCTCGCGCAGTCCGGGCAGGCGGAACGTCCAGAGATTAATGCGGGCCAGGAGATCGTCACGAAAGCGCCCGTCGCGTACCATGAGCGCTAGATCGCGATTCGTTCCAGCAATGAGTTGAAAGGCGCTGTGCACCTCGCGGTCGCCGCCTAGCGGCAGGAAGACTTTTTCTTCCAGGGCACGCAGCAGCATGGCCTGCTCGTCGAGGCCCAGTTCGCCGATCTCATCAAGGAACAGCACCCCGCCATCCGCCGTGCGCAACAGCCCTGGGCGGTCGCGTAAGGCACCGGTAAAGGCCCCTTTGACGTGGCCAAACAGGGCCGACATGGCACCATCGCCACGCAGGGTAGCGCAATTGACCTCGACAAACGCGCCTTGCACCTGGTGTCGCGCCTTTTTCAGCTCATAGATGCGCTTGGCCAGTTGCGACTTCCCAGCCCCGGTCGGCCCCATGAGCAACAAGGGATCCTGCGCGGCAATTGCCACCTGTTCGATCTGCGTGATCAGCCGATTGAACTGCGCGTTGCGCGTCGCAATACCCGATTTCAGAAATGACGCGGCCTCGTGGCGTTCCTCACGGAAGCGCGACGCCAGACGGTCGTAGCGCGACAGATCCAGGTCGATAATATCCAAGGCTCCGATGAGCTGCGCACGTCGGGGCGGGGAGGTTTGGATGAGCTTGGCGGGAAAATAATGCGCCTCAGTGAGAAGAAAGAGGCAGATCTGGGCCACATGCGAACCGGTGGTGATATGCACCAGATATTCTTCCTGCTCGGGCTTGAAGTCGTACGACCGCGCAAAGGCGTACAAGGCCCCGTACACTTCCTCGAAATCCCACGCATCATCGAGGGGCAGCGGGACGAGGTGCACAGCGGTTTCAGGCGACACGGCGGCCATATCGGCCATAACGAGATGCGCGAGGGCGGCAAATTGCGGCTGATAGAGGAGTTCAAAGCGCGTCACCAAGAAGTCCTCATGCTGGCACAGCGAGACCGTCGGTCGCCAGCGCTCCCAGCGGATGGGCCCGCGGCCACGGTCCAGTGACGGTCCCAGGAGTCCGATGATGACATACGCTTTGGGCGGCATGCGTGAGCTCCTTGTGGTTGGTGTAGAATTTTATCTAGTGTACGCGCTACAAAAATACATTTCCAACATAGCAGGTAAGGTCTCCAGCGTATCCCCTACCCATACGAGCTTGTAACATACTGTCTTTATTGAATTTTTATATTCATATTCCCTCAGATAGATTTTGGCACACATTCTGCTCTACCCATACGGCCAGAGCCTCTTGGCCCCGACGGCATCATGAGCAAACACGCACAGAAAGAGCATATTCCTATGTCAGCGACGACCTATAACGTCATGCAGCCCGCGCACGGCGTGCCCATTAAAGCCTGGACCCGGGGTGTGACCGTCGAAGAGGCCGCGGCGCAGCAGCTGCGCAATGTGGCGAGTCTCCCGTTCATCTTCAAATGGATTGCCGCCATGCCAGACGTGCATTGGGGCCTGGGAGCGACGGTGGGGAGCGTCATCCCCACCACAGGCGCCATCATCCCGGCGGCGGTGGGGGTGGATATTGGTTGCGGTCTCATTGCAGTCCACACCAGCTTGCAGGCCTCTGACCTGCCGGACAACCTGCATGCCATCCGCACGGCGATTGAACGCGCCGTCCCGCATGGACGCACCGACAACGGGGGGAAGAACGATCGCGGCGCCTGGCGGAACATCCCGCCGCGTTCCGTCGAGGTGTGGCAGCAGCTGCAGCCGGGCTATGAGCGCATTATTGCCAAGCATCCGCAACTGAACCGAGGCAACCACGCCAATCATCTTGGCACGCTCGGCACCGGCAATCATTTTATCGAGGTGTGCCTCGACGAACAGCAGCAGGTGTGGTTCATGCTGCACAGTGGTTCGCGTGGGGTCGGGAACCGTCTCGGTACCTATTTTATCGATCTGGCGCAGCGTGATATGCAGCGCTGGTTCATTCAGCTACCCGACAGAGACCTGGCGTACTTTCCTGAAGGTGCGGAGCATTTTGACGACTACGTCGAGGCCGTGGAGTGGGCGCAGGAGTACGCCATGTGCAATCGCCGCTTGATGATGGCGAGCGTGCTGGAGGCGGTGACGGCGTCCGGGGAAGTGCCGGCGTTTGTGGCGACGTTGCAGGTGATCAACTGCCATCATAACTATGTGGCGCGGGAAAGGCATTATGAGCACAATATCCTCGTGACCCGCAAAGGGGCGGTGCGGGCACGGCTGGGCGATCTGGGGATCATTCCGGGGAGCATGGGGACGCAGTCCTTTATCGTGCGTGGCCTCGGGCATCCCGAAAGTTTCCACAGCTGTAGCCATGGGGCGGGACGCGCCATGTCGCGCAATGAGGCCAAGCGGCGTTTTACCGTGGCGGACCATATCGCGGCCACGGCGGGTGTGGAGTGTCGCAAAGACGCGGCAGTCATCGACGAGACGCCCATGGCCTACAAGCCTATTGCCGATGTGATGCAGGCGCAGAGGGATCTGGTGGAGATTGTGCATACACTGCGCCAGGTGGTGTGTGTCAAAGGCTAGGAAGGTCGTGTGCAATGACCATAGTGATGATTGATGGCGCCTACGGCGAGGGCGGCGGCCAGATCCTGCGCACCGCCCTGGGCTTATCGTTGGTGACTGGGACGGCGTTTTGCATCGACAACATTCGGGCTGGACGCGCCAAGCCGGGCTTGCTGCGCCAGCATCTCACAGCGGTCCTGGCCGCCACCGAGATCGCGCAGGCCGAGGTGTCCGGCGCCGTGTTGGGTTCCAGGCATGTAACCTTTCGTCCGCATCAGGTCCGTCCAGGAGCGTATACCTTCAGCGTTGGCACCGCCGGGAATACCACGCTGGTGCTACAAACCATCCTCCCGGCGCTCCTGCGCGCCACGGCGCCGAGCACCCTGACGCTGGAAGGGGGCACCCATAATCCGTATGCCCCACCGTTCGACTTCCTCGTACAGGCCTTTCTCCCCTTGCTGCAGCGCCTGGGTGCCAAGGTCGAGGCCACCTTGGAACGTCCGGGCTTTTATCCTGCTGGCGGGGGCAAATGTCAGGTGCAGATCACCCCCGGCACGACCTGGTCGCCCCTCGAATTGCGCATGCGTGGTGCGATACAGGACATGCAGGCCCGAGCCGTGGTGGCGAACTTGCCGCGCCATATCGCGGAGCGTGAGCTGGCTGTGCTGGGGCGCAAGCTGTCTTGGCAGGGCGACTGGTTACAGGTGGAATCGCTGCATGCCTCCAGCGGTCCCGGCAACATCGTGACGCTGACCATCACCAGTGCGCATGTGACGGAAGTGTGTACGGGCTTTGGCGAACGTGGGGTGGCGGCCGAGGCGGTGGCCCAGCAGGTGGTGCAGGCGGCCCGGCGCTATCTGGCGACCGACGTCGCCGTGGGCGAGCATCTGGCCGACCAGCTCCTGGTGCCGCTGGCGGTGACCGGCGGCGGCACGTTCACCACGCTGCCGCCCTCATCGCATACCACGACCAATATATATGTCATTGAGCGCTTTCTCGGCCATGTCGTCACCGCCGTGCCGCACAGTAAGGACATCTGGGAGCTCACCGTGCGTCCGTGAAGCGCCCGTCCGTTCTCCCACCCCGCCATCCCGTGACGCCTGTCAAGAAATTTTATTGATTCTCTCCCGCACATCGCCTACATTTTTTCTACTGCGCATGGCACATTGGCCACCGTTGACACAGCATGGCACGACGCATAGGGCAAGTATGCACCCCACATTTCAGCCCCGCCCACGCCTTCCCTGGTCCACAGGTTGGCGACTCCTCACGCTAGCCGCCGTGTTGCTGTGCTGCGGCTGTACGGCCTCCCGCAGCCCGCAGCCCGCCTTGGCCTCGGGGGCGGGAGGGCGCTCCGCCACGCTCTCCGGGGTGCGCCCATCATCCTCGGGCACGACCACACAGGTGGTGATCACCGGCAGTGGACCTATGCAACCGCTGGTGCAGCGTCTGTCCCAGCCAGATCGCCTGCTCATTGAGCTGCCCTATACGAGACTGCCAGCGCCGTGGAACCAGGGCGCGATTACAGTGGGGGATGGACGTCTGAAGACGATCCAGACGACACACAACCCGCAGACTGGCGTGAGCATGACGTTGCTGCTCAATACCATCCGGGACTACCGTGTCGGCGTACAGTCCGCACCCCACCGGGTGATCGTGGAACTCTTTGGCGCCGAGACCGCCGTGCGTCCCCGCAGGAAGGCCCGCCTCGCCAGCACCGGAGGGAAAAAGAGTGTGGCTGTGGCACGTGGGAAAGCCACTGCTGCCGCACCGCGGCACACGCCGCAACCGCCTCCTGGGCAGGGGCCGCTCATTGTCATTGATCCCGGCCACGGCGGGCACGATCCCGGCACGCAAGGCGTCGCTGGGGTGGTCGAAAAGACGGTCGTCTTACAAATTGCCCACGCCTTGCGACAGCGTATACAGGAGGAGATGCCGCACTACCGGGTGATGCTCACACGCAACCGCGATGTGTTCATCCCGCTCGGGGAGCGTGCCAGAATGGCCAATGCGGCCAAGGCGCGGGTCTTCATTTCCATTCACGCCAATTCCAGCCCCAACCATGAGGCCAGTGGTCTCGAGGTCTGGTATTTGAGTTTTGCCGCCAGTGCGCGTGCCAAACAGCTTGCGGCGCGGGAAAACATGCTGTCGGAGCAGCAGCAGTCCGTGCTGGAACGCATCTTACGCGATATGCAGGAAACGGATCGCATCAATCAGTCGGCGGTGCTGGCCCAGACGACGCATAAGGCCACCGTGGAGTACCTGGCTACGCATTATCCTGGGCTCACGCCGCGTCGGGTGGAGGGCGCGCCCTTTGCCGTGCTGCATCGCACGCAGATGCCGAGTATCCTGGTCGAAACGGGGTTCCTCAGCAACGCGGAGGAAGAAGCCCGGCTGCGCACGCCGCAGTATCAACGCCTGCTCGTCGAGGGGATTGTGCGTGGGTTGCAGCAATTTCTGCACAGCGCTGTTGTGGCCATGCGATAGGCCTGGACAGTGCGAGCTGGACAGAGAGCAAGAAGGACACACGTTATGGGCGTACCTGTCGAGACGTCGTCCCGCCCGCTGCGAAGCGGATGGCGTGGACGTGCCTGGTGCTTGGGCATGCTCCTCCTCCTCAGCCTGGGGACATCCCTGGGTGAGGTGGCCCACGGGCAACCGCGCAATCCGCAGGCCGGGCCGCGCGCCGTGACCCCGCGTGCGGGCTTGAATCCTGAAGAGCGCGCCACGATCGGCCTGTTCCGTCAAGCCTCGCCCTCGGTGGTCTACATTACCACGCTATCGCGGCAGCGCGATTTTTTCAATTTGAACGTCACGGAGATTCCCCAGGGCAGCGGTTCGGGGTTTCTCTGGGACCAGGATGGCCACATCGTCACCAACTTCCATGTCATCCAAGGCACCAGCGGCGCCAAGGTAACCCTGGCCGATCATTCGGTGTGGGATGCCGAGCTGGTCGGCCTGGCGCCCGATCATGACCTCGCCGTGTTATACATTCAGGCCCCGAAGGCGCAATTAAAACCGCTGGCGCTGGGCACCTCGGCGGATCTTGAAGTGGGGCAGACTGTACTGGCGATTGGCAATCCCTTTGGCCTGGATCAGACCTTGACCATGGGCATCATCAGCGCGCTCGGACGGGAGATTAACGCCACCACCGGCCGGACGATTGCGGGCGTGATTCAGACTGATGCGGCGATCAATCCGGGCAATTCCGGTGGACCGCTGCTTGATAGCGCCGGACGCCTCATTGGGGTCAATACCGCCATCTACAGCCCTTCGGGATCCAGCGCTGGCATTGGTTTTGCCGTGCCGGTCGATACGGTCAACCGCATCGTGCCGCAACTCATCCGCCAAGGAGCGGTCACGCGGCCGGGCCTGGGTATCCGCATCAGCGATGATAGCCTGGTGCGCCGTTTCGACCTCAAGGGGGTCCTCATCATGGAGGTCGCCAAGGGCAGCACGGCAGAAGCGGCGGGCTTGCGTGGCACGCGGGTGGGTGGACGAGGCCAGATGACGCTGGGGGATATTATTGTCGGTGTGGAGAATGAGCGTATTGAGACCTCGAATGATCTCTTCAATGCCTTAGAGAAGCGCAACGTTGGCGACACGGTGAAAATCACCGTGCGCCGGGGTGAGACGCGCCTGAGTGTGCCGGTGAAATTGCAGGATGTCCGCTAAGACGCGTGGCCAGCCCCAGCACGGCCAGTCCCGACCGGGGAGGTTGCCTCCTGCGTGCCCGGTGCGCGCCCACGGGCCATACGAGCCTGTGGGCGCGGGCACGCTGTTATGGCTCCATGTGGATAGTCGCAGTGACCCGCGGCACCGAGCCGACCACGCGGGTGGTATGGCCGTGGCCGGTGAGGTCTTCCGCCATATTCACGTCGCCAGCCTTGAGACGGTGGATGGAGCCGTCACGCAGGCCAATTTCCGCCTCCCCAGACAAAGTAATCACGTACTGCCGCCGGGGGGCGATGTGCCAATCACTAAAATGTCCAGGAGGCGCCGCACGGAACACCACCCCCTTGGCGCTCTGGAGAGCGGTCAACTCGGGGTGTGAGGCCAGATCCAGCTCTTCCATATGTGACTCGCCATCGTTGCCCGTATACAAGCGAAAAATACCCATACTGCTCTCTCCTCCGTGTGTCATCGTGTATGTTGCCATGTCGACAGGGGGTCCAGTCGTCGGCCTCCCACGTCGCAGCGACCCGGTGCCGCTGTCGCTGAGGCACGCCGACACCCCGGTCGCTGGAGCAGGCGCACTGTAGCACACTTGCACATGCCTCCAAACAGTGAGAGAGGAACGCTCCTGCCCAACCGCTGACCAGACCATCGATACCTCGCGTGTACTGCGCTGCTCGTCCATCACAGTGCCTCCCGCCATGCACCGCTGCAACCGCGCTGCCCATCCCTCTCCCAGCCTTATCCCCTAAGCGCTCCAGACTACTCCGCTCCAGACCGCGCGACGTCTGCCCCCCTGGAGTCTGGCGCACCAATGTCACCTGTGCTACGCTCGCCAGCGCTGTGCCGCGCGGTAGTATGTGACGTTGTGGCTGGAAATCTATCGTGCCTCCCGTCAGCCCAGGGAGGTAGGGAGAAGGCGCTATGCAACCCAAATGGCTTGAGCAGTTTTTTACCCCGCAACCCACTGGCCCCTGTCAGCATGGCCACGGTGGCGAGACACCTGCGACCCCGGCTCCGGACGACGGCGTCTCCCGCCGCGAGTTTGTCACTGGCGGTCTCGTCGCCGGCCTCGCCGCCGGAGTCGCCGCCGGCAATGCGGTGAGCCCACCCGCCGTGGCCGAGGCCCAGGACACGGCCAAAGCCACCAATGTCTTAGGCGACGCCTGGTGGCCTTCGCCATGGGGCGCGGAGGATGAAATTGGTGCCTCGCAGCGCATCACCTCGGCCAAGGTGTTGGAGGCCAGCAAGCTGATCAAGACCGGCAAAATCTATCGTTTGGGCATGAACATTGAGCCCGGCATTCCGCTGTTCGGCCAGCGCCATCTGTCGCTGACCATTCCAGGCGGACCAACGGGCGGACCGTTTGGCGATCATCAGATGATGTACAACGACGAAATGTTCTCGGGCGAGATTGGCCAGGTGGGCTCGCAGTTTGACGGCCTGGGGCATATCGCGGCCCATGTCGGCAAGGAAATCCGCTATTACAATGGTTTTACCCAGGAGCAAGTCGGCGGGGCCTATGGTCTCAAAAAACTCGGCATCCACCACGTCAAACCCTTCTTTACGCGTGGCATTCTGCTGGATATTTTAGCGCTGAAGGGCGGCGAACGGCTGCCGATGGGCTACGTCATCACGGTGGAGGATATCAAGCAGGCCCTCAGCCGCCAGCAGATCAAAGAACCTGGGGCCGGGGATGTGGTGTTGTTCCGCACCGGCCATATCAAGCTCTGGAAGCATGACAATACAGAGTATAACAAAGGCCACGCCGGGCCAGGTGAGACCGCAGCGCGCTGGCTGGCCGAGCGCCAGATTGCCTGCGTGGGGGCGGATACCTGGGCCGTGGAGGCGGTCCCCGGCGAACACGAGCAGCGGCCGTTTGCCGTCCACGTGATTCTGGTGACCATGCACGGCATCCACATCATTGAGAATCAATACCTGGAAGAGCTGGCGCAGGACAAGGTGTATGAGTTTGCCTGGTCGTTTACGCCACTGCCGCTGGTTGGCGCGACGGGCTCGCCGGGCAACGCGGTGGCGCTGGCGTAGAGTTGGGGCCACGTGGGGCCGCACTCCACTGGGAAACGCTTGATGTCGATGTCAGACTGAAGGGATTGTTGGCCCGGATTTTTGCTCATCAAGACAGGGTATCTAAGTACAAAAAGTCTCATAAACACTCACCGCTTGCATGAGGGATTTGCGCCCTTCTATGTTCGCTGTATCCATGGTATCGCAGCAGGCTTGCTCTGCAGGGACCTCAAAGCTATGACAGACGCACAACTTCTGGAGCGTATTACCCTCAATCCTCAGGTCATGACGGGTAAGCCCGTCATCCGAGGGACACGTTTAACCGTAGAATACATGCTGAATCTGTTGGCGCAGGGCACAACAGTCACGGAAATCCTGACTGAATACGATGGATTGACTCACGATGATATCCGGGCCTGTTGCCTGTTTGCCGCGCGCGCTTTGGAGAATACGACGTTCATGCCCCTGGTGGCGGAGACAACGTAAGTGCGTTGGCTTGTTGATGAAAGTACAGGCCCTGTCGTCGCATCCTGGTTACGCACAGAGGGACACGAGGTCTTCTCGGTGTACGATGAGAACCGTGGCATGTCTGATGATGCAATCATCCATAAAGCGCTCATAGAGCACTGGATTCTGCTGACGAATGACAAAGATTTTGGGGAAAAAGTTTACCGTGAACGCCATGGACATCGGGGTATTGTTTTACTCCGCCTTGCCGATGAACGGGCTGTAAATAAAGTGGCGACACTACAACGCTTGCTGGCAGCCTATGCTGCCCAACTTGTCGACCGTTTTGTCGTGGTCACCGAGAGGCAAGTACGTTTTGCGCGCTCGTAAAACCGCTTGGCGTCTCTTGAGTACGTACGGTTCCCAGTTATACAAGAGACCCCAGGTAACGCCAGAAGGAGGGCAGACATGCACAGCGATCATCGTGCCGGACGGCGCTGGGCCCGGACCGGCGGGCTGCTGGTGGGGCTGGGGCGGGGGCTGGGGCTGGCGGCCTGTGGACGGGTGCCATCGCCGGCGCCGCTGCCAGGCCCGCTGCCGGTGCAGCCGGCGTCCGTGACCGCGGCCCAGTCCGTCGAGGCGCCGGTGCTGCGCATTGAGGCGGGCATGCATACGGCACCCATCTATCGGATCGACGTGGATGCCGCAGAGCGTTTTGTGGCCACGGCGTCACTCATAAAACCGCGCGGGTGTGGGATCTGGCCAGCGGCGCGCTGCTGCAGGTGCTGCGCCCACCGCTCGGGGCGGGTCATGAGGGCAAGCTCTCCGCTGTGGCCATCACCCCGGACGGCAGCATCGTGGCGACTGCCGGGTGGACGGGCTGGGATAGTGACGGGACGGCTTCCATCTACCTGTTTGAGCGCGCCAGCGGGCGGATGCAGCAACGCCTGCCGGGCTTGCCAAACGTGATCTTCCACCTTGCCGTCTCGCCGGATGGGCGCTTCCTGGCCGCAGCCCTGGGGGGAGGCGAGGGTATGCGGATCTACGACCTGCGTACCAACACAGAAGTAGCACGTGACCGCGACTACGGCGATAGCAGCTACTGGATCGAGTTCGACCGCCAGGGGCGTCTGCTGACGACCTGCGCTGATGGCTGGCTGCGCCTCTATGACGCCAAGTTCCACCTGCTGGCCAAGCGTCAGGCAGCAGGCGGGCGTCAGCCTTTTGCAGCGCGTTTTTCGCCCGATGGTGCTCTGGTGGCGGTGGGTTTTGCCGACACCACGGCGGTCAATGTGCTGGACAGTACGGACCTGACCCTGCGCTATGCCCCGGACACCACCGGGGTAGACAACGGCGATCTCAGCACGGTCGCCTGGTCGCGCGATGGCCAGCGGCTCTATGCCGGGGGGCGTTATGTCCAAGGAGAAGGCATCGTTCCCATCCTGCAGTGGTCGCAGGCCGGGCGTGGTCCGCTCACCCGACTGCCAACAGCGACCGACACCTTGATGGACCTGCGCCCCCTGGCGGACGGTCGCCTGGTGTTTGGGGCACAAGATCCGGTGCTCGGCGTCTTGGCGCGCACGGAGGCCAGGCTGTGGACGCAGGGGCCAGCCACGGTCGATTACCGCGGTCTGCACTCAGCACTGCGCGTCTCCCAGGATGGCCGTGTCGTGGAGTTTGGCTTCGACGTCTTGCAACCCGAGCAGCGTTGGCACCCCCGCAGCGCCCGGCTGCACCTGGCTACAGGCCGCTTGCTGGTCGACCCGCTCGCGCCAGCCAGCGGCGTGCCCGTCCACCCGCCGCGTACCACCGGACTGGCGCTGCACAACTGGCAGGATCGCGCTGACCCCAGGCTCAACGACGCCCCGTTGGCGCTTGCGCCCTACGAAACCTCCCGCGCCCTGGCCATTGCCGTGGATGGTCAGTCGTTTGTGCTGGGCACCGATTGGCGGCTGCGCCTGTTCGATCGCCAGGGCCAGCCCCTGTGGGCCGTGTAGGTGCCTAACGTGACCTGGGCCGTCAACCTCAGCGGTGACGGTCGGCTAGTCATTGCCGCCTTTGGCGACGGCACAGTGCGCTGGTATCGCCGCACGGACGGGGCGGCACTGCTGGCGCTGTTCGTGCACCCGGATGGCCAGCGCTGGGTGCTGTTGACGCCAGAGGGCTTTTTCCAGGCCAGCCCAGGGGGCGAGTCGCTCATTGGCTACCACCTGAATCAGGGGCCAGACCAGGAAGGCAACTTCGTGGCCGTGGACCAGCTCTACGACCTGTTCTCACGCCCTGATCTGGTGGCACGGCGCCTCGACGATGACATTGAGCCGGTGCTACACGAGGCCCTGACCCGCATCGGGGATGTGCGCCAGGTGCTGGCCACGGGCTTGCCGCCGCTGCTGGCGCTGTACTCCCCGGCAGAGAGCACGCAGGAGACGCTGGACTTTACGCTGCACTTCAGCCTCACGCCGCGGAATGGCGGTGTCGGGCGCGTCGTCTATCGCCTCAACGGCGCCGTGGTGGGTGACCCTACGGCGCGTCCACCAGGCCTGGGTATGCCCGGGCTGCGCCGCCCCTTCACGCTGCAGCCCGGACGTAATGAGGTCAGCGTCACGGTGTACAACGACAAAGGCAGCATCGAATCGCCACCCATCACCGCCGTGGTGCACGTCAACAAGGCGGCGACACCGCAGCCCACGCTGTATGTGCTGGCCCTGGGCATCACCACCTACCGCGACCACGATCTCAATCTGCGCTATGCCGCCAGTGACGCCGAGGCCATGGTGGCGCTGCTCCGGCAGCAGGGGGCGCCGTTGTTCACAGACGTGCAGGTGCAGACGCTGCTGGACGGTCAGGCCACGCTGGCGGGTATTGAAGCCGCCTTCCGCCAGTTAGCCGCGCGCATCCAGCCGCACGATGTGTTCGTGCTCTACCTGTCTGGCCATGGAGTGGCGCTGGACGGGGAGTATCATTTTCTGCCCTGGGATCTGGTCTACGCCAATCGCCAGACCCTGCACGACGGCAGTGTGCATCAAAAGCGCTTCGAGCAATGGCTAGGGATGATTCCGGCGCAGCAGAGTGCCATCCTGGTGGATACCTGCCAGGCCGGTGCCTTAACTTTGCCCCGTACGCCGGAGCAGCAGTGGGCCCTGGATAAATTAAGATGGGCGACCGGACGGGCGATCATTGCAGCTACCACAGCGCAACAATTAGCGATAGAGGGGCATGAGGGACATGAGGTGTTCACCTATGTGCTGCTGCAAGGCTTGCGCGGCGAGGCTGATAGCGGGCGCAACCCTGATGGGAAGGTCACGGTCGATAAGCTGGCGACCTACGTGATTGACGAGCTGCCACGCCTCACTAAGGCCAAATGGGGCTATGAACAGTTACCCACACGCCAGATGGAGGGCCACTCCTTTCCTCTTCGTATGGTGCGGCCATGACGGACGCCAGCGCTGCCCGCCCGCCGGTGCGCGTGTTCTACTCCTATGCGCATGAAGATGCGGCCTTGCGTGACGCCCTGGCAGTGGCTTTGAGTCCGCTGCGGCGGCGGGGCCTGATTATGGAGTGGTACGATAACAACATGCTGCCCAGCGAGGAATGGGAGGCGCGGGGGCTCGGCGAGCTAGCGCGGGCGCATCTGATTCTCCTGCTCATCAGCCCTGACTTTCTCAACTCCGACTACTGTTACACTCGCGAACTACCCCTGGCCCTGGAGCGGCACCAGCAGCGTGCAGCGCGGGTGATGCCCGTCTATCTGCGCCCGGTGGATGTGAGAGACTTGCCGTTCACGCATCTGCAAGGCGTGCCTGCCCCCGATTACCCGGTGATAGAATGGCCGCAACCCGATGCTGCCTGGGCTGAGGTCGCAACGAAGATACGCCAGGTGGTGGAGGAGTTGGCCGGGCCGGCACAATCCCAGCCTGGGAGCGCGGGCATCTTGCACGCTTCGGATGCGGGCGGGGCGCCCGCGCTTCCAGGGCAAGCAGCCTGGCGACGCAGAGGCTGGAGGCTGGGGGCACTGTTGGTGCTTCTAGTACTTTCCAGCGGGGGGTATTATGCCAACGAGCGGCACCGGGCCTCCCTCCACGTGCTAGACGCGGGCAAACGTTATCTGGACACTGGGCAGTACCAGCGCGCCCAGCAGGCCTGCCAGCAGGCTCGAGCCGCGGGATGGCTCTGGCTTGGCGCGGCGCAGTCCGGGCTGGACAAAGCCACGCTCTACGACGCTGGCAAGCTGCCAGACATCGCACAGCGCCTAGAGACACTCCTGGCGCAGCACCCCAACGATGCGCATCTGCACCTGTTTCAGGGCGACGTGTACGCCCAGCAGCAGGCGTACGAGCCAGCGCGGCGTATCAGCACGCCATTGCCCTCGATCCCAACCTGGCGCAGGCGCATTATAGCCTGGCCCTGGTGGCCGCACAGCTCGGGCAGATGGACCAAGCGCTGGCTCGGGCCGAGCATGCCGTCGAGCTGGACGCATGGCGCCCATCGTACGCCCTGCTGCTGGCCTCGTACTATGTGCAGCGCCAGGACTACACACGGGCGGAAGCTCTCTATCACAAGGTCTTGGGAAATTATCCTAAATTTGCGCTAGCATACGTGGATCTGGCGAACTCCCATCGCGCTCGCGGCCAGTTCGCCAAGGCGCGAGACTATCTCGTATATAGCCTTACGCTGCTGGCTGACAGCACGGCGATGGCCCTAGAGGACAGTCAGATACCCTGGGAGATGACGCTGGCGAGTCAGGCCCGCATCTTTGACACACGAGAACGGCAGCAGTGTTACGTACTGCGCCGTCTCGCCGCCGTGCTGCGTCGCTTGGGGCAGGTGGATGAGGCGGCGCGCTCCCAGGAGCAGCCCTGTGCTGGACTGACTGCTCCGGAGGCGCGCCAGATCGAGGCGTGGGTGGAGAGCGATGGGTAACGTGTAAAGACAAAAGGCAGAGACGACTGACGTAGCGCCTGAAGGCACGTGGCGATCAGCCGTCTCAAAAGCCGCCACGGGTCAGAGGCCCGTGGACGGCCGAGCGGGAGAGGGTCTTACTCCGCCCGCAGCTCGATAGTGAACGCGCAGCCAGCATCTTTCCCTTGAAACTAGGGAGAGTTTTATATTACTTGATGTAATTAGGGATAATTGTAGCCGAATAAGGCGAAGCCTAGCGGAGAATATTTTGCTGGCTGTGGAGTGTATGATACGATGCACAAGTTGCAACAGCAGCAAGATTGTCCGAGAACTATGTCTTCTGAATGGGAAGAGTTTCAAGACCAACGATATGGTGTTGTATCGCCTGCTAGATCATAAACATTTCCAGGTAGATGATCGTTGCTGGCGGTGTTATATCACGTCTGTTTTGCAGATATTGATCGAACAAGGCGAAATCACCAAAGATAAAAAAGTACTTAGAACCTGTTTAAAGTCTTTTGGAAAGATGATCTACTGTGCTTCCACACAACAGGGAGGCAGTATGACAGTAGTGTATCCAAGCGACATCAGTCGCGAGCAGTGTGAGAGGATGCGTGGTGCTCTGGCATCGGCACGGAAGCGAGCGAGTCCGCGACGTAGGGATGTATCGGAGGTTGTTTGTGGAGTGCTGTAGGGTCAAAAGGGTGGCATCCCCTGGCGGAGGCTGCCACCAACCTCGCCGCAGTGGCAACGTTGCTCCGAGGATTGTGGCGTGTGGAGTGAGC
>SXGT01000940.1_pt1 | contig 18654 bp, 13 predicted proteins | sample 3176221 | NCBI WGS metagenome assembly SXGT01 (sample SAMN11356862, study PRJNA531348) | freshwater metagenome | isolation source: freshwater sample F1-120 | place: China: Fuxian Lake, Yuxi | collected 2017-12-25
CCGCCGCCGTGGCCGCCGAGGTCGCCGGCGCTCGCGGCGCCACCCCGATCCTCGACGGCGCCGCGCTGATCGCGGGCGCGGAGGCACGGTGAGCGCGCCCGCCGCCGCGTCGGCCCCGCGCCCCCGCGCCCGCGACGGCTACCAGCTCTTCCTCGACGCGCTGCCGCTGCTCTGCCTCGGCGTTCTCACCGGCCTGCTCTGCTGGATGTACAGCCACGTCTTCGCCGGCGAGATCTGCGGCGACGACAACAGCTACCACTACGCCGAGGTCGCCTTCCTCGCTGACTCGCTCGGCCACGGTGACTTCGATCTGTGGAACCCGGCGGCCAACGGCGGCTTCCCGTCGGGCTACTACTACCAGCTCGTGCCCGCCGCCATCCCCGGCGTGATGGGCGCGATCTTCGGCAACGTCCTGTTCTGGTTCCAGCTCACCGTCTTCCTGTCGATGGTGCTGGTGCCGGCAGCGACCTACCGAGGCCTGCGGGTGATGGGCGCCGAGCCGTGGCCGGCGCTGGGCGGGGCGCTGGCCGTGTGTTTCATCCTCTCGGGGTCGAAGTGGGGCGCCGGCGCCGAGGGCACGTTCTGGGTCGGCCTCTACACCCAGGGCATCGCCATGGTCGCGTACCCGCTGGCGCTCGGCTACGGCTGGCGCTGGATGACCCACGGCAAGGGCGCAGCGCCGGCGGTGGCGTGGGGCCTCTTCGTCGGGCTCTGCCATCCGGTGGCGGGGATCGCCGTCGGCCTCAGCCTGTTCGTCGGGCTCGCCGTCTCGATGACCGAGCAGCGCGAGCGCGCGGTTCCGCTGCGCTACCTGTGGCCGGCGGTGCGGCTGCCGGCGCTCGGGTTCTTGCTCTTCATCGGCTCGGCGTCGGGCTGGCTGCAGATCCTGATCGACTACGAGGCGTTCGGCGGCTTCCCCCACCGCGTCGAGGGCGAAGCCGGCCCCGGCTTCGAGGGCTTCCAGGCCTGGCTGCGCACCGGCTTCTTCCTCGATCACGAGCGCTGGCCGCCGCGCGTGCTCACCGCCCTCATGGTCCCGGCGCTGGTGCTGAGTCTCTTCTTCTTCCTGCAACGGCAGGCCCGCCACCTCGCCGCGATGTGGCTGGCGGCGCTGCTGTTCGCCTACGTGATCGGGATGGGGCGCTTGCTTCGTACCGGCGACGACGACCTGTTCCCGGCGGTGCGCGTGCTGGGGCCGCTCCAGTTCACGCTGGCGATGGTGATCGGCGCGTCGTGCGTGGCCGGCGCCGTGGCCGGCGTGCGTGGCCTCGAGCGGCTGCGTCTGGGGTGGATCGGCCAGGCAGCGATCGCCTTCCTGATCGGCATCGTGGTCATCGTCTTGGTGCCATCGGCCGCCGGCCAGCATCACGACCGAATCCGGGTCGCCGAGGACTACCCGCGCATCCACCGCCGCGAGCTCGACGAGCTCTTGCCGGCGATCCGCGCCGCCACGCCCGGCCGCATCCAGAACCGCGGCAACACCACCGACGAAGCGCCCGGCGTCGAGAACCACTGGTTCATGATCCTGCCTTACGTGTATGCCGGCCGCAGCCAGCTCGTGGTCTACGGCGCGGCGGCGTTGCAGTCGTCGCCGAACTTCTACTTCCTCCACAGCACGCCGTCGGTGAAACGAGCGGCCTGGATCTACGACGCGCCGCTCATCCTCACCAACCATCAGCGCGGGCCCACCATCGGCGGTGACGTGGTGGTGTCGACCGAGCACTTCGAGGTCCGCGAGGTGCCGTCGCCGGGCCTGGTCTCGGCGGTGCAGGTGATGGGCGAGATCGAGGGCAAGAACCGCAAGCAGCGGCGCGACGCCGTGATCACCTGGCAGAAGTCCGAGCAGCCCATGAACGACCAGGTGCTGGTCTATCCGGGCTCGGGCGCCGCCGGTCCGCCGCCCGACGGCGACGTGCTCGAGGTCAAGCGCGGCCGCTCACGGCTGAGCGCGCGGGTGCTGGCCCGGGCGCCGACCACGTACCTGTTCCGCGAGAGCTGGCACCCGCGCTGGCACGCGACCGTCGACGGCAAGCCGGCGCGCATCCGCCGGGTCACGCCCGATTTCATGGCGATCGACGTCGAGCCCGGCGAGCACCTGATCGGTCTGCGCTTCGAGCGGCCGTGGTGGCAGTGGTCGCTGTGGCTCCTGGCGCCGCTGGCCGCGCTCGCAGGCTGGTTGTTCGAGCGCTGGCTGCGGCGCCGTCTGGCTCACTCCGGCTACGACGGCGGCACCGCGTAGAACAACCTCACCGGCAGCGTCGCCGGTGTCGTCGAGCAGATCGAGCTCTTGCCGGTCTCCACCCCGACGCTGCCGGTGAAGATCAACATGCCCGGCGTTGCCCCGCCCGAGCCGGCGGCATCGCAGAAGTCGCCGCCGACACCATGGAACTGCGAGCCGCCGCCGTAGGTCTCGACGAAGTTGGTCACCGATGAGCCCGGGTCCAGCGGGGGCTGGCTGAAGTTGTGGCTGAGCGGCAACACCAGCTGGTCGGTCGGATTCACGAACTCGGTCTGGTTGGACGTGACCGCGCTGGTGATGGTGTAGGGCAGGCTGTCGCTCTGGTAGCAGGTGAAATCGAGCGGAGCCGGGGCCGCGAGAACGAGATCGGAGCCATACAGGGTCCGGCGGTACGGAAGGTCGTGGATGTTGCCCAGCGGCTCGTTGGTGGTGCAACGCATGGTCGTCGTGACCTCACCGGCCCGGATCGGAGCGCCGGGCGATACCGTGACGACGATCTGGTCCGCGTTGGTCGCCGCCAGGTTGAGCGTGGTCGGAACGAACGCGGCGGCGAAGCCGTTGGTGCCGCTGTTCACGTCGACGCAGGCGATGTCGAGCGGCTGGTTGCCGTCGTTGGTGATGTAGATCGACCCGCTGAACGGGCTCGGCGCCGGGCAGGTGGTCGATGCACCGTAGGTGTAGATGTCCACATGCGGGCCGTCGCCAGCCGTGAACGTCAGCGGCACCGCGCTCGAGCACGCGCTGGCCGCGGTGATCGTCGCCGAGCCAGGAGTCGCGCCGAGCACGGTCGGGGTGAAGGTCATGGTGCCGTTGCCGGTGTTGCCGCCGCCGACCATGGCCGGTAGCTGCAACGCGAACGGTGCGCTGGTCGAGCCCTGGATGGTGGCGGCGGCGTTGCCGGTGTTCATGATGGCGATCGGGCCCGTGCGCGTCTCGCTGACGTGGGCATAGCCGAAGTTGGTCGCGCCCGGCGTGGCGAGGAGGAACGGCCCGGTCAGGGTCTGCTGCACGGGCACGTTGGTGTCGGTGCTGGTCGGGATGTCCACGTTCACGCGCAGCACCGCGTCGAGGGCGCGGGGCTGGAACGGCAACGCGACCGCCGAGCGGGTGACGGTGAGGACCACGCTGCTGTTGGCGGCGATGGTGCCGCTGAGTGGCGCCACCGTGTAGCGAAGGTGATCGCCCTCGGCGTCGGTGGGGAAGCTGGCCGTGTACGCCGCCGCGACCTCGGCGGTGTTCATGAGCGTCACCGTCGCCGAGCTGGCGCTCGACCCGCATGCGGGCGTGCCGAAGTTGACCGGGGTGCCCTGCACCAGCACGCCGCCGGTGATGGCGCCGGTGCCGCTGAGCGGGATCGTGGTCGGCGCGGTGCCGCAGTGCACGCCGCTGACGGTGACGGCGGACGCTCCGTTGTCGGCGCCGAGCGCGGTGGGCGCATAGGTGAAGCTGGCGCTGGCCGACTGGCTGCCGGCGAGGATGAGCGAGCCGTTGGTGCCGAACAGGCGCGCGAACTCGCCGCCCGGGACGGCGATGACGACGGTCGCCGGCGCGTTGCCGGTGTTGGCGACCAGCACCGCCGACGGCGACGACGTCGTGCCGGCCTCGACCTGGCCGAAGCCCACCGACGGCGGGGTCAGGGTGATGTGGGCGCCTCGCGGGGTGACCCGCACCGGCACGCTGTGAGGCGAGCCGGGCAGGTTGGTGGTCGCGGTCAGGGTGGCGGTGAGCTGGGTGCCGGCGGTCGCGGCTTGCGGGACCGTCACCTCGACGGTGAACGTGGTCGACGCGCCGGCGGCGATGGACCCCGACGCCGGTGTGACCGTGAAGGCCGCGTCGGACAGCGCCAGGGAGAAGGTGAGCTCGGCAGAGCCGGTGTTCATGACCGTGAAGGACTGCTGACCGGTGCCGCCGCAGTCGACCAGCGCCAGGTCGACGCCGAGTGGCAGTGCGCCCGCCGGCGCCGGCGCCGCATCCACGCCGCCGGCGTCGCGGCCGGCGTCGACGAAGTCGACGTTGCCGTCATCGCATGCGACCAGCGCCACGGCGAACAAGATCGTGCCCAGGCCAAGCCAACGAGATTGCATGGAATCCCTCCCGCCGGGAATCTTACTCCGGGACGCGGGGCAGCGGCAAAACCAGCTTGAAGAAGGTGAGCTTCCACGCATCGTCGATCTTGGTGAACTCGAAGCTGCCGGTGATCGTGGCCTTCTCGAACTCGATGAGGAGCTGGAGCGAGGCGCCGGTGCGGCTCGGGTTCTGGCGCGCGGACGTGACGTGCAGCACGCGGCGGAACGGGCCCAGGACCTTGCGCCGGTCGGTTTCGATCGCCTTGAAGTTGGGCAGCGCGATCGACTGCTGGAAGCCGAGCGCGGCCTGGTTCCAGATCGCCTCGGACTCGTTGCGCGCCGACAGCTCGAGGATGTGCTGGGCGGCGGCGCGCAGCTCCTCCTCGGGACCCTTGACCCGATCCTCGCGCTGCTGCTGGGTCGCGGGCGCGACGTCCTTGGGCACGTCGATGAAGATGCCGAGCATCTTCCACCTGCCACCTTCCCAGCGGAACGCCATCGAGCCCTTGGTCGAGCCGTTGGCGTACTCGAGACGCGCGTCGACGCGTCCGGTGCGCCCTCCCGGGCCGCGGTTGATCTCGGTCTCGAGCACGGCGCTGATCTCCTGGAACGGACCGAGGGTGCGGTTCATGTCAGCCATCTGCGCGACGAAGGTGTCCTCGAGCACGACCTCCTGGAAGCGGATCGACGCCTGCTTGTAGACGTCGCTGGCGCGGCCATCGCGCAGGGACACCAGGATGCCCTCGGCCAGGGGACGGAAGTCGGGTGGGCGGGCGTGGCGGAGCTGGAGCCCGACGATCACCGCGATCCACGAGAACACCAGCAGGAAGCTGAGGATCACGCTTCGCGCCATCACCCGCCCGCGGCGCGTGCGCGGCACGACCGGGAGGTGTGAGAGCGACTCGCCGACCCTGATCGTGAGGCTGTCGCCGGCCTTGACCACCTTGTCGCCGATGGCGTCAGCGGTGTGGACGACCTTCTCGCTGACCTTGAGGGCGATCGCGGCGGGGATGGTGCGGGCCCGCTTGCGGCGCGGTGGCTCGACCGCGCCCGTCGGCGGCTTCTGGCCCTCCGGATCGGTGAAGCGCACGTCGACCGAGCCCGACTCGCCGGCGGCGGCGATGTCCCTCACCGAGCTGGATGGCTCGGGTGGGTCGTCGGGCGGATCCTGATCGGGCACGGCCTCGAGTATGCGCGATCAGGCGCCGCCTGGCCCACTCACGCGCGACCGGCGTTCAACACGAAGCGCATCAGGAGATTCTGGGCGACCTCGAGCCGGTAGTCGGCCGCCGAGCGTATGTCGCTGATCGGCGTGATCTCGCCGGCCAGCGCATCGCCGACGGCGCGGGCGGTGGCGGCGTCGGGTGCGCGGCGAGCCGCGGCGTGCTCGGCGGCGACGGCGCGGATGGGACGCGCCGCCACGGCGCCGAGCCCGAAGCGGGCCCACACGATCCGCCCGTCCTCGACGTGGATCGCCGCCGCCGCCATGACCTTGGAGATCGATTGCGCCGCGCGAGTGCCGACCTTGCGCCACGAAAGGTGCGTCGCCGCATCCGGCAGTGGGATGATCACCGCCGCGATCAGCTCGTCGACGGCGAGGCGGGTGGTCCGGTAGCCGGTGCAGAACTCGTGGTACGGCACGATGCGGCGTCCGCGCGGTGAGGCCAGGTCGAGGCTGGCGTCGAGCGCGAGCAGCACCGGCAAGCTGTCGCCGACCGGCGACGAGGTGACGATGTTGCCGCCGATCGTCCCGCGGGCCTGGATCTGCATGGCGCCGATCTCGCGCGCGGCCGCGACCAGGATGGGCAGGTGCTTGTTGACGTCGGGGTGGCGGATGATCTCCAGCCACGGCGTGCCGGCCGCGATGCGCAACGTGTCCGGCGACCGGACGATGCCACGCAGGTCGGCGCAGCCCCACAGGTCGACGATGCCGGGTGGCTCCGGACGATGGTTGGCGTTGACCATCAGGTCGGTGCCGCCGGCCAAGACCATCCAGTCGGGGTGGGCGGCGCGCGCGGCCACGGCCTCGGCCAGGGTGGCGGGGCGGAGGTAGGCGGTCACGATCCGCCCTCCTGGTTGGACGCTGGCGACGCCGCGGCGATCACCGCGTCGACGATGAGCTGGTAGCCGGTGCAGCGACAGATGTTTCCGGCCAGGAGCTCGCGGACCTTGGCCCGCGCATCGCCGGGGCCGGCGAGCGCGTCGCTGTCGCACAGGTGGGCCGCGCAGACCGCGATCCCCGGCGTGCAGATGCCGCACTGGGCGCCACCGCGAACCACCAGCTCCCGTTGCACGGCGTGCAGCACCGTCGAGCCGTCGATGCCGCGCCGGGCCAGACCCTCGACGGTAGTGACGGCGCGGCCGTCGCACTGACCGGCGGCGACCAGGCACGAGTTGACCGGCACGCCGTCGAGCAGGACGGTGCAGGCGCCGCACTCGCCCTCGCCGCAGCCCTCCTTGGTGCCGGTGAGCCGCAGGTCCTCGCGCAGGACGTCGAGCAGCCGCTTCCAGGCCGAGACCTCGACGGTGCGCACTTCGCCGTTGACGCCGATGGTGATCACGCGTCACCTCGGCGCAACGCACGTGCGATGTCCTCGGGCATGACCGGAATGCGATCGAAGGCGACGCCGAGCGCGTCCCCGAGCGCGTTGGCGACGGCGGCGGCCGGGCCGTCCATCGGGATCTCGCCGACGCCCTTGGCGCCCGACGGGCCGAACGGGTACGGGCACTCGACGATCACGGTCTCGAGCTCGGGGATGTCGGCGAAGGTCGGCACGATGCAGTTGGTCATGTTGGCGTTGGCGACCCTGCCGTCCTTGTAGACGATGTTCTCGAGCACGGCCCAGCCCAGCGCCTGCACCGTGCCGCCCTCGATCTGGCCCTTCACGATGACCGGGTTGATGGCCTTGCCGACGTCGACGGCGTGGACGCAGCGCAGGAGTGCCACCTCGCGGGTGTCGAGATCGACCTCGACGTCGACCAGGCAGCCGGCCCAGCCGTAGCAGGGGTAGGCCTGGCCGGTGTAGGTGGCGTCGTCCCAGTGGATGCCGGGCGGCGGCTCGTACTGCACGGTCTCGGCGATGCCGCCGTGCTGGGGATCGAGCTCGGCCTTCCGCCCGAACATGGCGGCGGCGAGCGCGCCGAGATCGCCCTTGACGCCGGCGGTGTCGGCCCACGCCTCGATGCGCAGCCTCAAGGTGCGCGCGGCGCGCTCGACCAGGCCTCCAACCACCATGCAGGTGCGGCTGGCCACCGTCGGGCCGCTGTCAGGTACCTCGTCGGTGGCCGGATCGGGTACGCGCACCAGCTCGGGTGCGACGCCAAGCGCCCCGGCGGCGATCTGGGTGAAGATCGTGATCGCGCCCTGACCCATGTCGGTCGAGCTGGCCAGGACCTCGAAGCGGCCGTCGGCGGTGGCCCGGACGGTGGCCCGGCCGGCCAGGCGCTGCTCGCCCGAGCCGGTGAAGCCGGCGCCGTGGAAGTAGAAGGCGAAGCCGCGGCCGCGCTTGACCGGCGCGCCGTGGCGGTTGATGCCGTCGCGCGCGGGCGCGGCGCCGGCGACGTCGCGGATGGCGCGGATGATGTCGTCGGTGCCGACCGAGGCCTCGAGCAGCTGGCCGGTGGCGGTGGTGTCGCCGGCGCGCAGCGCGTGGCGATCGCGGAACTCCCACGGCGCGACCCCGTGGTGAGACGCGGCCTTGTCGATCTGGCGCTCGTACGCGAACGTGGTCTGGGGCGCCCCGAAGCCGCGGAAGGCGCCATGGGGCGGGTGGTTGGTGGCGACGGCGCGGCCGCGCACGCGGGTCACGTCGCAGCGGTAGGGCCCGGCGGCGTGCAAGACGCCGCGCGACAGCACCACCGGCGACAGGGTCAGGTAGGCGCCGCCGTCCATGATCACGTCGACGTCGATGGCGCAGATCGAGCCGTCGCTGCGCAGGCCCAGGCGGTGGCGGACGCGCGATGGATGGCGCTTGGTGGTGGCGGCGATGTCCTCGTCGCGGTCGTAGACCATCTTGACCGGGCCGCCGACCGCCGACGCCAGCATGGCGCAGTGGGCGGCCAGCATCGACGGGTACTCCTCCTTGCCGCCGAAGCCGCCACCGGTGACGGTCTGGGCCACGGCGACCTCGTCGGGGCCGCAGCCGAGCAACACCTTCATGGCCTTGTGCACGTAGTACGGGCACTGCATCGAGCCGGCGATGCGGAGGCCGCCGGCGTCGGGCCAGGCGGCCATGGCCTGGGTCTCGATGTACATCTGCTCCTGGGCGCCGGTCTCGTAGGTGCCCTCGATGACGGTGGCGGCGCCGGCCATCGCGATCTCGAACTCGTCGTCGTCGACGTGGCCCTTGCGGATCAGGAACGACTTGAAGACGTTGTCGTCCTTGTAGAGCTTGATGTCGGCGGCGAGCGCGTCGTCGACGGTGAGCACGGGCGGCTTCGCGGTCTGGCGCGGCGTGAGGGCGGCGCGGGCGGCGAGGGCGCGGGCGCGGGTCGGCGCGGCCACGAGCGCGAGCGGCTCGTCGACGTGTTTGATGCAGCCGCCCATGGGGAGCAGCGCCGGTTGATCGGTGTCGAGCATGGCGATGTAGTTCTCGCCGAAGCCGCCGGCGGCGAGGCCCTTGCCCCAGCCGAGCTGGTCGGCGGTGACCACGGTGATGCCGGTCCAGTCGAAGGCCGGGTCGCGATCGAGACCGTCGAAGGTGCCGTGGGCGATGGTCGAGCGCACGGTGACGCCGTGCTGGGCGCCCGGCAGATCGAGGTCATCGAGGTACCGGGCGGTGCCGGTGACCTTGGCGACGCCATCGACGCGGGGCACGCTCTGGCCGACCGGACCGCCGGATTGCGTCTGCATGCCGCGGACGTTATCAGATCTGGAAGATGCAGTCGGGCGGTGGGTCCGACGACAGGCAGGCGTGGCCCTCGGCCTGGTGCAGCTCGCGTTCCCGAAGCCGACGGTGTCGGCCATGTGCAGGTAGCCCCGGCCGCGGCGAGAACTCCGGCACGCCCGCGGCGATGGCAACCGCGGCAGGCGCGGGCCGTGTAGAGTCGCGCGGTGATCACGCGGCCCATCGCGCGCGCCGACCGCACCGTGACGGTGATCGGGCTCGGCACCCGCGGGCTCAGCGGTGCGCTGCGCGGGATCGAGCCCGAGGACGTGGCGCGGGTGGTGCCGGCGGCGATCGAGGCCGGCTGCACGCTGGTCGACGTGTCACCGGCGTGGGGCGAGTCGCTGAAGGTGACCGGCGAGGCGCTCCGCGCGCTGCGGGCGCAGGATCGAGTGTGCGTGGCGTGCGCGGTGCCGGCGGCCGAGAGCTTCGGGTCGGTGCGGCGGGTGCAGCCGGTGAGCTACGTGCAGAAGACGGTCGAGGCGGCGTTGCGGGCGATGAAGGCGGAGGCGCTGCCGCTGGCCTGGCTCGGCGGCTGGCGCGACGCGTGGCTCGACGACGGAGACTGGCCCGAGCTGGTGGGGACGATGATGCGGCTGGTGCGCGAGGGCAAGGTGCTGGCCTGGGGGGTGAGCGCGCCCGACGGTGCGCCCGGCGAGGCGTTACGCGCGGTGGCCGAGCCGTGGATCGCCGCGGTGAGCGCGCGCTGCTCGCTGTTCGATCGGGCGGCGCTCGACGAGCTGGTCCCGGCGGCGGCCAAGGCCGAGGTGGCGGTGATCGCGCGCGAGCCGCTGGCCCGCGGCGCGCTCGGTGGTGAGCTGGCGCCGACGGTGCGTTTCCCGCCGGAGGACGAGCGGCTGGGATGGAGCGAGGCGCGACTGGCGTCGATCGTTCCCGACCTGGCGCGGCTGGCGCGGGCGGTGAGGCACACGCCGCCGGCGGCGTCGTCGACCGAGGACGGGCGCGCGCTGCTCGACGGCATGAAGCGCAAGGACGACGTCACCTGCGCCACCGTCGCCGAGCTGGCGCTGCGCTACCTGATCGACTCGCCCGGCATCACCGCCGCCGTCGTCGGCGCGCGCACGATCCCGCACGCGTTCGAGGCGCTCATGGCCGGCGATGGCAGCACGGTGTCGGTGCGCATCCGCGACGTGCTGGTCCACCGGCAATGGGGCGAGCGCTGGTACGACGAGGCCGTCGCGCGGCAGCGCTGATCACGTCAGTGATCCGTCACGAGCAGACGCCGGTGTTCTGATCACAGGCGCAGGCCTTCGCGTCGAAGCTGCCCTCGATCACGGCCGGGTCCTTCTTCACCGAGAACGTCCCGGCCATGCCCTTGCCGTCGGAGCGGGTGATGTCGACGAACGGCTCGGTGTCGCTCGACAGCTGCATCGTCTTGTACGCCTTCGCCATCTCGCTGTCGGAGAGCTCGACCATCTTGGCCCGCACCGGCTGATCCTTCGAGGCCGAGTACTTGCCGGTCGGGACGGTGAGCCGTCCCATATTGGCGATCTGCTCCTTCGGGCCGAACGCGATGGCGACCTCGGTCCAGCCCGGGCACTTCGCGTCGAGCAGCTCGGTGTTTTCGCGCAGGTACTTGGGGATGGTGCAGCTCTCGGTGATCTGCGGGCAGTTCGCGATGAGCAGCACCATGTGGTTCCCGTGGCCGTCGTCGGTGATGACCTGGTGGTCGAAGGTGAGCGGCCCGATCTTGGTGGTGCCGTCACGCTTGGTGGCGGTGAAGCCGGCGGCCGCCTTCGGCGGCGTCGCTGCCGCCGGTGGCGTCTCCGTCGCCGACTTCGTCGGCGCGGACTCGCCGCTCTTGCCGGCCTTGGCGGTGCTGTCGTCGTCCTTCTTGCCTCCGCAGGCACCGACGACGAACGACATGATCAGAACGAGGTTGGTTCGCATGTGTGGTGCCAGGAGCAATGGCCATGCCGCGCGCAACCTCGCGACTGGAAAGGGCCGTGACGGCGCGCGGACGATCTGTACGTTCGATCTGCGCGCTCGATCCGAGGAAACCCGGAACGGTCGAGACCCTGCGCCTGGCGTGAGCTCACGTGCTCTGGACGGTCACCTCACCATCGATGATGTCTCCACGCCTCCAGGCGTCAGCACGATGGCGTAGACGCCGGCGCAGGGGGAGGGGCCGACCAGCGGGACGTCGACCCGGTTGGCGGTGTTGATGCGGCGGAGGAGGGGCGGGTCGCCGGGGAGATCGGCCTGCCGAAGGGTGGGGATGACGCAGCGGGGAGTGGCGGCGATGATGCCGACGGTGAGGGTGTCGCCGATGCGGAGGGTTCGGTTGATCCAGGTGTTCTCGACGAAGGCCGGGCCGGCGTCCTCGATGACGAGGTTGGGGCGAAAGCGGCGGACGTCGCCGAGGGCGTCGAGCGTCGACGAGGCGATCAGGTGGAGCGGGGCGAGATCGAACAGGGAGCCGACCGGGCTGAGGCGGCCGATGGGGAGGTCGTCCTCGACGCCGGGCTTCTGATCGAACTCGGTGCCGAAGCGCTCGATCTGGGCGTCGCGGTAGGGCGTCTCGACCAGGCGCACGGCCCGGCCGGAGAGGGCGCCCAGGGCGAAGGTCAGGGCCGGATCGGTCCAGGCCCGGATCTGGCCGTCGGGCATCGTGACGCGCAGGTTGGCGGCCGCGGGCTCGCCGGCGTACGCCGCGTGTAGATCGAGGAGGCCGGCCCAGCGCCGGGGTTGCTTGGCGCTGGCCACGCGGCCGGTCTCGTCGTCGACGACGCCGAAGCGGCGGTCGCCGGCGAGGCCGGAGCCGTCGACGTGACAGGAGGCCAGGATCTCGCCGGCCATGGACTTCACCGGATAGCGGACGATGGTCCGCACGCGGCCGAGGGGAGCGTCGGTCACCCCAACATCATGATCCAAGGCCGGCCTCTCACGCGATACTGAACGAGTGGGGATGAGAGTTCAGCCCACCAGCGCCCGGCCGACGGCTCCGCCGTGGATCGTGCTGCCGGCGATCCTGGCCCTGGCCTATGCGCTGGCAGTGGTCGGTGCGGCGTGGCGCGCGCCCGACAAGGGCTTCCTGGCGTTCACCGGCCACCGCGTGGTCCATGTCGACGACGGCGGCCCGGCGTCGCGGGCCGGGCTCGCCGCCGGCGACGTCATCACCCACGTCGACGGTGCGCCCATCGCCAGCACCTTCGACTACGCGGACCGCGTGCTCACCCGGCGGCCCGGGGACACGGTTGCCATCTCGGTGCGCCGGGGCGGGGAGCGTGAGGACCTCGCGATTCGCTTCGAGCGGGCACCGCCGCCGTGGGGCGCGATCGCCGCGACCGTGCTCGCCACGGTGCTGCTGGTGCTCGGCCTCATCGCCCGCATCGGACGCGGCGCCGATCCGGCGGCACGCCTGCTCTATCGCACCGTCGTGGTGTACGCGCTGGTCTACGTCGGGGCGCTGTCGTGGGCCCACCTGGTGGTGCACCCGCTCCTGGCCGCGGTGTTCGCGATCGGACTCTTCGCGGCGCCGCCCATCGCGCTCGATCTGGCCCTGTCCTTTGCCGAGCCGCTCGATGCAGGAGCGCGGCGCCAGCGCAAGGCGGCCTATGTCTCGTCGGTGATCCTGTCGCTGGGCTGCTTGATCGCGCTGGGCGTGGCGATCGCCGACTACCGCGCCGCGCGGGTCACCGACCGCGCGCTGCTGTGGGTGGTGGGTTTCGTGACCGCGCAGCTGGTGTTCGTGGTGGCGCAGGCCGGCGTGGCGGTGCTGGCCCAGGTGCGGGCGCTGGCCCGGGCCACCGGACCGGCGCGAGCCCAGCTGCGCTGGATCGTCGCCGGCAACATCGCGTGCGGCGTGCCGTCGCTGGTCGCCATCCCGCTCGCGGTCGCCGATCTCGATCACTTCTTGCTGGTCGGCTACCGACCCATCGTCGTGACCATCGCGGTGCTCTGGTTCCTGGCCTATGGCCTCGCCGTCCTCCGCGTGCGCCTGGCCGACGTCGACGCCGTCCTGCGCACGTCGCTGGGCTACGCCGTCACCACCGGCGCGGCCGCGGCCGTGTACCTCGCCGTGGTGCTGGCCATCGGGGTCGCCGCCGAACGCGCCGGCGGCGCCGGGTGGTGGCCGCACCTGGCCGCCGGGCTGGCCGCCGCCGCGCTGTTCGGGCCGATCCGCGCCCGCGTCGGTGCCTGGATCGACCGCCGCTTCTTCCGCGATCGCGCCCACTACGTCGAGGCGCTGCGCCAGGTGTCGGAGTCGATCGCGGTGCTGCGCGAGCCCGAGGAGCTGGCCCGCGAGGTGGCGGAGCGCGTGGTCGCCGCCGTGCGGGCCGAAAGCGGTTCGCTGCGGCTGCGCGACGACCGTGAGCTCGCCGCCGGTCGGGATGGTGCCTCGCCGGTGACGCCGCCGATCGCCGAGCGTGGCATCGTCGTCACCGTCGGCGACCCGGCGGCGCCGCTGGGCTGGCTGGTGCTCGGACCGCGGCTCTCGGGCGACCTGTACTCGACCGAGGATCGCGATCTGCTGGCGGCGCTTGCCGGTCAGCTCGCGGTGGCGCTGGCCAACGCTCGCGCCTACGGCACCATCGCCGCGATGTCGCGCTCGCTCGAGGCGCAGAACGTCGAGATCCAGGGCCTGCGCGACCGCCTCGAGGACGAGAACCGCTACCTGCGCGCGCGCGTCGACGCCGCCACCGAGGGCGCGGCGCTGGTCGGCGAGTCGAAGGCGGTGCGCGAGCTGGTGAAGACCATCGAGCGCGTGGCCCAGAGCGACGCCAGCGTGCTGGTGCTGGGCGAGAGCGGCACCGGCAAGGGCCTGGTGGCGCGTACGCTGCACGCGCTGTCACCGCGGGCGGCCGGGCCGTTCATCCACGTCGATTGCGGCGCGCTGGCCGCCGGCGTGTTCGAGAGCGAGCTGTTCGGACACGAGCGCGGTGCGTTCACCCGCGCCGCCCGCCTGCGCCACGGCCACGTCGAGCTGGCCGATGGCGGCACCTTGGTCCTCGACGAGATCGGCGAGCTACCCCTCGAGCTGCAGCCCAAGCTCCTGCGCGTGCTCGAGACCCGCAGCGTGGTCCGGGTCGGCGGCTCGGCCCCGGTCGCTGTCGACGTGCGGTTCCTGGCCGCGACCCACCGCCGGCTCACCGACATGGTCGCCGCCGGCGCGTTCCGCGAGGATCTGTTCTTCCGCCTTCACGTGGTCGAGGTCGCCGTGCCGCCGCTGCGCGCCCGCCGGGCCGACCTGGCCGCCCTGTGCGACGCGCTCATCCCGCGTGTCGCCCGTCGCTGCGGCCGCGCGCCCCGCCCGCTCTCCGCCGACGCCCTGGCTCGGCTCGGCGCCTACGGCTGGCCCGGCACCGTGCGCGAGCTCGAGAACGTGCTCGAGCGCGCGCTGGTGCTCGGCGACGCCGACACCATCGCCGCCGACGAGCTCGAGCTCCCCGATCGTCCCGCCGTCCCCGACGACGTCGACGCCGACGCCGGCCACGGTGAGGTCATGGAGGAGATCGAGAAGAAGCGCCTGGTCGCCGCCCTTCGCGCCGCCGGCGGCAACCAGTCGTCCGCCGCGCGGGCCCTCGGCCTGCCCCGGACGACGTTCATCAACAAGCTGCGCCGTTACGGCCTCGGCGGCTGAGCCGCGCGCTCCGGGAGGTCCGCCACCGTCGATGGTGGCGCCTTGGAAGCGGTGGTGACGGCTTCCCGGCAGGTGCTCATCTCGGTGTCGATCTTGTCGGCGCGAGCCGCCTGGGCCGGCGTCGGCTTGAGGTCCTTGAGCGTCTGCATGTTCTTCATCGCCCACGTGGACATCTCGTTGTCGACCAGCTCGAGGCACGACGGGTTCTTGCAGGCGCACACCTTGACCTTGAACTCGTCCATGCGGGCGAGGACCTCGTCGCCGGGCGTGGCCGGCTGAGGAGGCGTCGCGGGCTCGGCGGATGATGGCGCGGCGCTAGCAGGCTGAGACGGCTTCTCACCGCACGCGGCGACGAGGAGGCTGAGTGCGACGACGAAGCGCATCATTGCGAGCAACGTATCACGGGCTGACGCGGGCCTTGCACGCGTCCATCTCGGCCTCGAGCTGATCGGCCCGCTCGTCTTGCTCCCTGGTGGGCTTGAGGTCCTTGAGCGTCTCCATGTTCTTCATCGCCCAGTCCATCATCGCCTGCTCGACCTTCTCGATGCAGGCCGCATCGGCGCAGGCGCAGGTCTGATCCTTGAACCCGGCGAACATGGCGATGACGGCGTCGCCGGCCGAGGCCTCGGCCGGCGCCTCGGGCGTCACCGGCTCGGCCGTGGCCACCTCCGTCGTGGGCGCGACTTCCGGACTCTTCGGCGGCGGCGACTTGTCACCGCAGGCGGCGAGGAACAACGAGACGAGGGCGATGCGGAACAGCATCGCGCCAGGCTACCATCCTTGAACGCTCGCCAATCGCTCGCTAGGGACCGGCGTGATCCCAGCCGGCGCTGCCGTCGAGGAGCGCGCTGATCCATCCGCCGAGCGTCTGGCCGCCGGTCATCGTGGTCTCGAAGTCGTTGAAGAGCCAGACGTGGCCGCCGCCGGCGAACGTCAGCATCTTGAAGTTGGTCTTGCCGGCGAGGACCTCGGTGCGGAGGTTGGCGATCCCCGCGGCGAACGGACCCGCGGGCATGGGCTGGATCGACGAGCAGGTCGGATATCCGAAACCGTAGAAGCTGCGGATCACGCCGTCCTCGACGCTCGACAGGAGGCCGAGCCGGCGATCGGTGTGGCGATCGGCGAGGAAGGGAATGGCGTTGACCAGGCCGCCGCCGTCACTGCCGATGCAGGCCGTGCATTCGGGCGGCAGGGTGGCGTTGAGGTTCCAGTGCTGGCGCATCTGCGACTGCAGGCACGGGGTCAGCCAGGTGTCACCCATGGGCGGCCCCGAGTCGTCGATCAGGAAGACCTGCTTCTCGTTGAAGCGCTGCTCGATGCGATCGTAGTTGTAGAGGGCGCCGAAGCCACCCGCGCTCGACCCCGTCACCACCACGCGGCGCACCGGGCCGGACTGGGGCACGATCACGTCGAGCCAGGCACCGACATTGCGGTACCCGACCTGGATGCGGCCGCCGAACCCCGAGTCCGACGAGCCGGCGAACACGTCGCCGCTGCAGTACGGGAAGAAGACGAAGGTCGCGTCCTTGAGCGGGTTGGCGGCCGAGGTGCGATCGAAGAGGCCCTCGGTGCCACCCTGGCGCACGGCGGCGGCCAGATCGTTGGCGCCGAAGCCGTTGGGGTGAGCGACCGACGAGCAGGTGAAGCCGTTGAAGCAGGCGCCGCCGCCCTCCATGTAGAGGACGAGGTCGCCGCTGGTGCCGAGGTTGACGCCGAAGCCGGTCTGCGAGCCGTTCATGCAGCTCGTGCCCGGCACGTCGGTCCACGTCCACTGCCCGGGCGTACCGGTCAGCGTCGGTGGGCCGCCGACGCCGTCGGGCGCGTCGGGGTTCCCGCCACCATCGTCATCGTCGCCGCCACCGCAGCCGATCGCGGCGGTCGCCGTCACCAGAGCCATCACGAGCCAAGTAATTGCGCGCATGCGGGCCTCCTCCTGTGGCGCATCGTGGTCGAGAACAGCGGCGAGGACAAGCTCAAACTGAAACGCGTTTCACTGACGACCGCTGTCACGGATCGAGCACCAGCTCGCCGAACCCGGTCGGTGCGTGGAAGTTGGGCTTGGCGGTCCGCCCGGGGAAGGCCATCAGGTAGCGGCGCGGCTTCTTGCCCTCCATGCGGTGGAGGCCGATGGGCAGGGTGACGCCGCTTCGGAGCGCGGCGACCAGCTCGGGCGCCGCGATGGTCAGCTCGATGGTCGCAGTCTGCGACGCCGGGTCGCGGGCGGTGCCGATCGCGAGCTGCCCGGACCAGGTGGTGTCGGACTTCTTCACCCCGGGTCGGCCGCTACGATCGACCGCGATGTCGAACCAGTGCCCGAACGGGCCGACCTCGATCTCGAAGTAGCGGCCACGCAGCGCCGGCTCGGGGGCGACGAACACCTCGACGCAGTCTTCCTCGTACAGGTTGGTGCGCTCCTGATCGATCGGCCGGGCGGTGTCGGTGGCCAGGCCGGCGCCCTCGAGCTGCCACAACACGTGCAGCCCCCGCGCCGACCACAGGACACGCACGGTCGTGCGGTGCGGCGTGGCGCGGCCCATCCAGTCGGTGGCGAACGTCAACGGTGTCGCCCGCGCCCACACCGCGTCGACGGTGCCGTCCATCACCGGCACCTCGCCGTCGGCGACGTGGGGGGCGTGGATGCGGCGACGATCGGCAGCAGCAACATCGTCGATGATGAAGCCGGCCATGGCGTACAGGCGGCCCGGGCGGCGGGCAGCGAGCAGGTCGGCGCCGTCGCCGACCACCGAGGGGTGCGCGATGTCGACGCCGAACCGCCGCGCGGCCTCCGCGAGCACCGGCGAGGTGCGGTGGCCGCCCAGCTCGGCGGCGAGGCCGGCGTGGTCCCACAGGCCGAGCAGCTCGGCGCCCACGCGATCGACCATGATCGGGTTGGTGCCGCCGACCGCCATGGTCTCCGCCGACGGGAACAGCACCTGGAAGCCGTCGCCGCTCATGGCCGGCGCGCCCTCGGCCAGGATCACGTGCGGGCTCTCGACCTCGAGGATGTCGACCATGCGGCGGGCGAAGGCCTCGAGCGCGCGCACGTAGATGGCGCGGGCCCGCGGATCAGCCTTCTTGATCGCGGCCAGCGCAGCGCCCACCTCGCGGTGGGTGCGCCACTTCTGGCCCGCGGCCGGCATCGCGTCGCTGTACATGGCGACGCCCTGCAGCGACTTGATGGCGATCGAGAACACGGCGAAGCGATGGGCCTTGAGCTTGGGCAACGACACGAACAGGCCGTGATCGAGGTGGTCGGCGACGATCTTGGGGATCAGCAGCGTGGGCACGCCGGTGCGCTCCATGCCCGACAGGCCGAGCGGCTTGCCAGGCGCGGCGCCGTTGACGTCGAAGTTGCCGTCGTCGGCGATGCCGACCAGGGCCACGCCCTCCTCGACGCACATCTTCTGGTAGCCCGAGACCTTGATCAGGCGCTCGTGGTCGGCGGGTTTGCCGCCGTACCCGTCGGCGACGGTGATCGCGGTGTGGCCGCGGGCCTTGAGGCAGCGGATCACGCCGCGCACGAACTCGGGATCGGTGATGCGACCGGCGACGCCGTCGTCGCCGTGGTTGCTCTTCGGGCTCTTGAACCAGTCGATGCCGCTCATGTTGGGCTTGAGCAGGATGGGCGTGGCCGCTGGTCGGCGCGGCATGACCGCCTCGCACAGGCGCTGGCCCAGCTCGAGCGCGGTGCCGCCGCGCAACACCGTCACCGGCGAGTCGTCGGCGGCGATGCGGCGGCGGTTGGCGGCGCGCAGCGCGGCGCCGTCGACGGTGTCACCCACCACCACCGGCGGTCCCGGCGTCCACTGCGGCGTGGCGCCGGTGGTGACGTCGACCGGCGGCGGCGGCGGCGGCGGC
>SXGT01700571.1_pt1 | contig 18646 bp, 16 predicted proteins | sample 3176221 | NCBI WGS metagenome assembly SXGT01 (sample SAMN11356862, study PRJNA531348) | freshwater metagenome | isolation source: freshwater sample F1-120 | place: China: Fuxian Lake, Yuxi | collected 2017-12-25
GAGGGCACGGGCTGGCTTGAAAAAATTGTCGGGCGCATTCGCGATGGCCACGGGCGCATGGAGGACCTTGACCTCCTCCTGCAGATCTGCGACATGATGGTGGGAAAGACCATCTGTGTACTCGCAGATGCAGCCGCTTTCCCTTGCGAGAGCATTGTGAAGAAATTCCGACCCGAGTTCGAGGAGCGCGTCAGGACGGGCTCGGGCTTCGCTCGCCGCGTCTTTTCGACCCAGGGAGGTCCCCTGGTCCAGGTCGGGGCCATCTCGGCGCACAATCAGGATAAACGCGAGGAGTTGACCCATCATGGCTGAGATCTCCGTGAAGGGGGCAGTGTCAAAACCCAATGTCGCTTCCCCGCACGCCGCCCCCCAGTCGCCGACTCCGCCGGTTGCCTACGGCGAGCCCACAGTGCCGAGGAAGGCGTCCGAGAACGCCGAACTGGTAAAGTTCAAGCTCAACGGCAAGGAGCTCGAGGTGCCTGCCGGAACAAACTTGATCGAGGCTGCCCGCCAGCAGGGCGTCAACATCCCTTATTATTGTTACCATCCAGGGCTCACACCGGCCGGCAACTGCCGCATGTGCCTCGTCGAAACCGCGAACGCAAAGAAGCCGATCACGGCCTGCACGACGCCCATTACTAGGGGCCTCGAGATCACGACCGACTCCGAGAGCCTGAAAACTGCGCGGGCTGGAGTGCTCGAGCTCATGCTCGTCAACCACCCGCTCGATTGCCCGATCTGCGACAAGTCGGGCGAGTGCATGCTCCAGGACCACACGTTCGCGCATGGAAAAGATCGTTCGCGCATGGTCGAGCCCAAGGAGATCAAGCACACCAAGGACGTCGGTAATGACATATTCATCTGGGGCAACCGCTGCATTGTTTGCACCCGCTGCGTGCGCTTCTGCGACGAGATCTCGGGGACGGGTGAGCTGTGTGTCGTCGAGCGAGGTGACCACTCGGTGGTCGACGTCTTCCCGGAGTACCCGCTCCACAACGCGCTCTCCGGCAACGTCGTGGACATCTGTCCCGTGGGCGCCCTGATTTCAAAGGACTTTCTTTACCAGGCGCGGGTCTGGTTCCAGAAGAAGACCGACTCGATCTGCACCGGGTGCTCCCGAGGCTGCAACATCGAGATCCAGACGAAGGACAACCAGATCAAGCGCCTTGTGCCCCGCCACAACCGGGACGTCAACGACTACTGGATGTGCGATTACGGTCGATACGACCACTCCCACGTGCTGGGGGAAGCTCGCTCGCTTCGCTACCGCTTCGCGGGCCTGACGCGAGAGACCGTACGTTCCACCGAAGCGGGCAAGGCTCTTGCGCAGGCACTCCAGGCCGTGGCGCAGTCGAGGGGGCCAGGTGCCGTGGGCATTCTTGGCAGCGCCTTCCACACGAATGAGGAAGCCTACCTGCTGAGGAAACTGGCGGAGGCCCTCCAGGTTCCGGCGTCCAACGTCGGAGCGCTCGCACGAGGCGCCGGCAAGGAGCAAGTGTTCAAGTCCGGCTTTCGGATCTCGGCCGACAAGAATCCCAATCGCAAGGGAGTTGAAAAAATCCTCGGCGCGGACGCCTTTGGAAACGCCGCAGGCATCCTCGATCGGGTCAGATCCGGGGGCCTGAAAGCACTTCTCGTTGTGAGCGACCGGCCCCATGTGATCCTGGGACAGGGTCCCGGCGAGGATGGTCTTGTGGAGGCACTGGCCTCGCTCGAGGCGCTCGTCGTCCTTGAGCTGGAGTCGGGCGCGAAGTTTCCACAACAGACGGTTCTGCTTCCCTCGACCGCCTTCTCTGAAAAGGACGGTTCGATGGTCAATGATGCGGGAAGGACGCAACGCCTGCGGCCCGCGACCGAGCGACCCCGGGCAATCCTCGGCGAAATCGAGATCCTCCAGGAAGCGCTGAGGAGCCTCGGGAAGTGGGATCGAACACTGCCGGCGGCAAGCATCTTCAAGGACCTGGCCCCACTGCTTGGCCTCCCGGGAGTGACTTACCACGAGGTTGGAAAACTGGGCCTCCCTGCGGGAGGGAATGCATGACTTGGAGCCCGATCCTCCTCGACGTGATTCGCGCCGTGCTGATCTTCGCTGCCGTCATGACCCTCGTGCCGTTCCTCGTCCTGGCGGAACGGCGGATCTCGGCCTGGATTCAGAATCGAGTTGGCCCCAACCGAGTGGGCCCCATGGGCACGCTCCAGCCGCTCGCCGACGTGATCAAGCTCGTCTTCAAGGAGGAGATCGTGCCGGCGAGGGCGGATCGGGTGCTTTATTCGCTCGGCCCATTGCTTTCCTTTGCCCCTGCGGCCATCGCGTTCGCGGCAATACCGGTCGGACGCGGCCTCCAGGTCGTCGACATGTCCGTGGGAGTCCTCTTCGTCATCACCGCGACGTCGCTTGCGGTCTACGGGATCAGCTTCGGCGGTTGGGCCTCGAACAACAAGTTTTCGCTGCTTGGCGGCCTTCGCTCCTCGGCGCAGATCATCAGCTACGAGATCGCCATGGGCCTCGCGCTGATCAGCGTGATCATGACCACAGGCTCGGTGAGCTTGAGCCAGATCAGCGAGGGGCAGACGAGCTTTCTCTGCTGGAACATCTTCCGGCAGCCGATCGCGTTCGTGATCTTCTTCACAGCGGCATTCGCAGAGAACAACCGACTCCCCTTCGACCTCCCCGAGTGTGAGTCGGAGCTTGTCGGCGGCTACCACACGGAATATTCGGGCATGAAGTTTGGGATGTACTTCCTGGCGGAGTACGTTGCCATGATCGTCATGAGCGCCATGGTGGTGACGCTCTTCCTCGGCGCATGGAGCCCGGGCTTCGCGCTTCCCGAGGGCCTGTTGGGGACCGTGATCTCGGTCGGAGTTTTTTCGTTCAAGCTATTCGCCGTCCTCTTTTTCTACATCTGGGTCCGATGGACGCTGCCAAGATTCCGGTATGACCAGCTCATGCATCTGGGCTGGAAATCCCTTGTGCCGCTCGCCATGGCCAACATCGTGGTCACGGGAATCGTGGTGACCATCTGGGACGCAGTCCAATGAGCCAGGCAACCGAGGAGAGCACTCCAGCCATGAACACGCAGGCGTCGGCCAGGATCGGAAAGTCAAAGTGGCTCTTCCGGCTCTATCTACCCGCCGTCTTCAAGGGCCTCTTCAACACGTTCCTTCACCTGGTGAAGGCGAAGGGCCACAAGACCTTCACGATTCAGTACCCCGAAGTGGCACGCCCCGTGCGAAAGGGATACCGGGGCGAACACCGCCTCAAGAAGGACGCCCTCGGCCGCGAAAAGTGCGTGGCTTGCTTCATGTGCCAGACCGTCTGCCCGTCCAATTGCATCCGGATCGTTGCCGAGGAGGCGCCCTGGCCCGACAGAGACAAGCGCCCAAAGATCTTTGAGATCGACATGCTCCGCTGTATCTACTGCGGCATGTGTGAGGAGGCTTGCCCCTGCGATGCCATAGAGCTCACGGAGAAGTTCAACGTGGTGAGCACGACCCGCACGGAAAAGATTTACAACAAGGAAAAACTCCTCTCGAACTGACGCCGCCTTGATTGTCGGCAGCCAGGAGGATCTAGAATAATGGATGCGTTCGTTTTTTACATATCGGGAGTCCTTTCAGTGGTCGCAGCAGCGCTGGTGGTCACCCGGAAGAATCCCGTCCACGGCACCATCTACCTCGTGCTTTTTTTCCTCCTGGTCTCCCTCGACTACTTGATCCTCAGAGCTCCATTCCTTGCCATCATCCAGGTGCTCGTCTACGCAGGAGCGATCCTGGTGCTCTTTCTCTTCGTGATCATGCTCCTCAATTTGAGCGAGGAGGAGCTACGGGAAAGCACCTCCACAACACGAAAGGGATTTGCAGGAATTCTCTCGGCCGGACTCTTTGGACTCCTGTCGTGGGGGATCTTGCGATCCCCCACCGTTCGGAACATGGGCGACCTCGCGGCCCCGGTCACCTCCCCCACTCTCGCAAAAGCCGGGGAAACAGAGGCGATCGGCCAGGCGCTTTTCACTACACACGCCCTGGCTTTTGAGTTCTCGTCCATCTTGATCCTTGTCGCCATCCTCGGCGCGATTTACCTCACCAAGAAACGCAAGCAGACGAGCTCAGCCCCGTCACAGACCTCGCTCACGGGCCTCGAGAGCCAGGAAGAAGCGGGCCAGAAGCATGCCCCGGCAGACGGAGCGAGGCTTGAAAAGAGGCTCGCATGACTCTCAGCCTTTCCTTTTGTCTTCACCTTTCCGCGGCGATCTTCTCGATCGGCGTCTACGGAGTGCTGACACGCTCCAACCTGATCGTGATCCTGATGTCGCTCGAGATCATGCTCAACGCCGTCAACCTGTCCCTGGTCGCCTTCGGCCGCGCCTTCCTCACCGACTTGACCAGGGACCCCAGCGGACCTCAGGTCTTCGTGATCATGGTGCTCGCCGTGGCCGCCGCCGAGGCCGCCGTGGGACTCTCGATCCTGCTGGCCGTGTACCGCAAGTGGCGGACGACAAACGCAGGTGAAATCGATCTCTTGAAGGGATAGCCACCGGTGGAAAGCGCACTCATTCTGATCCCTATCCTGCCCTTCCTGGGCTTTCTCATCAACGGCCTCCTCGGGCACAAGATGCCGAGACGCGCCGTGTCGTTCTTCGCCTGTGCCGGCCCGGCGGCAGCGGCAATCCTCTCACTTCTGGCCTTCCAGCAAGTGGCCGGCGGGGAGGGCAAGGCGATCGTGCAGTCGCTCGGGGACTGGATCCGCGCGGGCAGTCTGCATGTGCCCTTCGGCCTGAAGGTCGACCATCTCTCGGGCGTGATGCTCCTGGTCATCACGGGCGTGGGCACATTGATTCATGTCTACTCCCTGGGCTACATGAGGGACGACCCTGGATACCCCAGGTTCTTCGCGTACCTGAACCTCTTCATGGCTGCCATGCTCGTACTGGTTCTGGCCAACAACATCGTCCTCCTGTTCCTCGGCTGGGAGGGCGTGGGGCTATGCTCCTACCTGTTGATCGGGTTTTGGTACAAGGACCTCTCGAACGCCCGGGCCGGCATGAAAGCCTTCGTTGTCAATCGCGTGGGCGACTTCGGTTTTGTACTCGGTGTGTTTCTCATCTTCGTCACGTTCGGCACCTTTGAGTTCGACGCCCTGAACGCCGGGGCTGCGGCGAAGGTGACCGTGAGTGACTCCTCGACCTTGTGGTGGATCGGCATCCTTCTCTTCGTCGGTGCGACGGGGAAGAGCGCCCAGATCCCGCTCTACGTCTGGCTCCCCGATGCCATGGCCGGGCCAACGCCGGTGAGCGCGTTGATCCACGCCGCAACCATGGTGACTTCAGGCATCTACCTGCTCGCTCGCTTGAGCGGTCTCTTCGTGGCCTCGGGAGTTCTCCCGATCGTGGCAACGATCGGCGCCCTGACGGCACTCCTCGGCGCCTTGATCGCTCTCACGCAGACGGACATCAAGAAGGTCCTGGCCTACTCGACCGTCTCGCAACTCGGGTACATGTTTCTTGGAGCTGGGGTCGGAGCGTTCGGCGTGGCGGTGTTTCATCTGGTCACCCACGCCTTCTTCAAGGCCCTCCTCTTCCTCGCAGCCGGGGCGGTAATTCACTCGCTTCACCACGAGCAGGACATGCGAAAGATGGGAGGGCTGCTCAGGAAGCTGCCGATAACGGCTACAGTCTTTCTTGTGGGGGCGCTGGCTCTCTCGGGCTTCCCCCTCACGGCAGGGTTCTTCTCCAAGGACGAGATCCTTCACGAGACTCTTCATGGAGGACACGCCCTCCTTTACGCCGTCGGGTTTGTGACGGCGATCTTGACGGCCTTCTACACCTTCCGGCAGTTCTGCATGGTCTTCCTCGGCGAGTACCGGGGAAGTGCGCACGAGGGGCACGGTCATCACGACACTCGGGGCGCCTTGGTTCATCACGCAGACAGCAGCGAGATTCGCGAGTCGCCCTGGGTCATGCTGGGGCCACTCGTGATTCTGGGCTTGCTATCGCTTGGCGGCGGCTTCCTCGACGTGCCCGGGTTTCTCCTGGGTGCTGCCCACGAGACCCAGGCAGCCGGAGTCGGCACCGAGGCACACGGCCCCGACACGGGCAAACTCACCGGCTGGATCCTGGGCGGCAGCGCAGCCATCGTGGGTATCCTTGCTGCATTCACGGCGTTTCAATGGTCGCCGGGCCTCGTGACCCGGCTACAGGGGACGACCCCGGGCAAAATCTTCGCACGACTTTCTTACAACAAGTTCTACGTCGATGAAGCCTACGACCTCCTGTTGGTGAGGCCTTTCAGCGCGGTGTCGCTCATCCTTTTTTACTTGATTGATCGAGCGCTCATCGACTGCGTGCTCGTCGGTGGCACGGGGTTCTTCGTGCGTCTCACGGGCTCCGCCCTTCGACGCATCCAGACAGGGCGCATTCCAACTTACACAGTGCTCCTCGTGGCTGGAGTCGTGGGCCTTTTGACCATTTTCCTGTGGGCTGCCGGATAGCTCGAAAGTTCCATCCATGATCAGCATCATCACGTTCCTCCCCGTGGCGACAGTGCTCGCACTCCTCCTCGTCTCCCGGGGAAGCGAGCGCGCTGTACGCTTCATCGCCCTCTTCGGATCCCTCGCCACCCTTGGTTTCGCTCTCGCCCTCCTCTTCTCGTTCAGCCCCGAGACTCGTGGCTTCCAGCCGCAGCTCACGGAGCAGTGGAGGTGGATCCAATCACTCGGTGTCAGCTACAAGGTCGGGCTTGACGGAATCAGCCTTTTCCTCGTCGTTCTCGCCGCGCTCCTGACACCCATCGCAATCCTCAGTTCATGGACCTCAGTTCAAAAACGTATCCTCGAGTTTCACATTGCGATTCTTCTTCTCGAGACCGGAATGATCGGGGTTTTCGTGGCCATGGACCTCGTGCTCTTTTACGTCTTCTGGGAAGTCATGCTCATCCCCATGTATCTCCTGATCGGGATCTGGGGTAGCGGGAACAGAATCTACGCCGCAGTAAAGTTCTTCCTCTACACGGTGGCGGGCAGCCTGCTCATGTTTCTCGCCATCCTCTACCTCCACGGACACGTCGCGAGACACCTTGCCCCGCTGCCAGCGACGTTCGACCTGGAGGTGATTTACACGGTGCTGAAGGCGCACCCCCTCGGCTCCGGCGAGCAATTGGCACTCTTTCTTGCCTTCGCGGCCAGCTTTGCGGTGAAGGTGCCACTCTTTCCTTTCCACACATGGCTCCCGGACGCCCACACAGAGGCGCCGACTGCGGGCAGCGTGATCCTCGCCGGCGTCCTGCTCAAGATGGGCACCTATGGATTCCTTCGCTTCGCGATCCCGTTCTTCCCGCTGGCGAGCCTGGAAGCCGCGCCCTGGATCTGCGCCCTGGCGATAGTCGGAATTATTTTCGGGGCGTGCATGTGCCTCGTGCAGGAGGACATGAAACGGCTCGTGGCCTACTCCAGCGTCTCGCACCTCGGGTTCGTCATGCTTGGAATTTTCGCCTTCAACCTGCGGGGGATCTCCGGTGGCGTTGTCCAGATGATCAACCACGGAATTTCGACGGGCGCGCTCTTCTTGCTCATCGGGGCGATGTACGAGCGCAGGCACACCCGGATGATCGTTGAATATGGCGGCGTGGCGGCGCTTGCACCCAGGTTCGCTGTCATCTTTTTCATCACAACATTCTCCTCGATCGGGCTCCCGTTCCTGAACGGATTCGTGGGTGAGTTCTTGATTCTGCAAGGCGCCTTCGAGGCCAATCGAACCCAGGCCGTGCTCGCAACGAGCGGCGTTGTGTTGGGCGCCGTCTACATGCTCGTCCTCTGTCGGCGGCTCCTCCTCGGCCCGATGTCCAACCCCGAGAACGATCACCTGACGGACCTGAACCGACGAGAGCTCGGGTTCCTGATCCCACTGGTCCTTCTGATGGTGGCCCTCGGAATTTTCTCCCCCTGGCTCACGGACCGCGTGACCCCTTCGGTTGAGCACTGGCTTGATCGATGGGCGCAGGTCTCGAGCTCACGATAAACTCATGCAAAACCTCCCTGCGATCCTCCTGGAGAGTTCACCCGTCAGCCTGAACCCCGTTACAAGCACAGACCTCCTGGCGATCCTCCCGGTCTTGATCCTTCTCGGGACGGGTGCCGTGGTGCTCGTGATGGACCTCTTTCAAAGCGTCCCGGCGGGTGAAGGCGAAACGCGCAAGCCCGTCCTCCACTTCCTCTCGATTCTGGGCGCCGTGATCGCCGGAGCGCAGATCTGTGGCGCGCTCGCCGCCCCGGATACTGGCGCGACGAGTTTCTTCCGCGACGCACTGCGCATCGACAAGTTCTCGCTCGCCATGTCGCTCCTGATCGTGCTCGGTGCCGCCTTTTCACTCCTCGGGGCCGCCGACACGCTCCGGCGACGAGGCCTCGAGCACGGCGAGTTCCACGCACTGATTCTATTCAGTGCTGCATCCATGATCCTCTTCACGCAGTCGGCAAGCCTCATCATGGCCTTCCTCAGCCTCGAGACGCTATCGATGTCGGTCTACGTGCTCACCGCCTACACACGAGAGGAGAAACGATCCAATGAAGGAGCCCTCAAGTACTTCATCCTGGGCAGCCTATCGACGGGGTTTCTCCTCCTCGGCCTCGTCTTCATTTACGGCGCCACCCGAAGCACCAACCTCGTTGAGATCGAAGCCGCGTTACGAGGCGGAGGAGCAAACCTCGACTCCCCGCTCCTCCTCTGTGGCCTGGCGCTGACCTTGATCGGGCTCTCCTTCAAGATCGGGGCCTTCCCTTTTCACTCGTGGCTGCCCGATGCCTACGAGGGCGCACTGAGTATCGTGACGGGCTTCATGGCGGTGACGGTCAAGGTCGCCAGTTTCGCCGTTCTCCTCAGGCTGGCGCTCTTGTTCGGCTCCACGCCATCGGCGGGAACAATCGGCGCAGAGCTCCACGCGAGTCTGACGGCAGCCCTCTCGACACTCGCCGTGCTCACGATGGTGTTTGGCAATGTCGTCGCGTTGGTGCAGCGGAGCCTGAAGCGCATGCTCGCTTACTCCGCGATAGCCCACACGGGTTACCTGCTCGTCGGCGTGATTACGGCCATGGAAGCCAAGCGTTCTGGCCTCGCCGCGGGCACCGGCGCGGGACAAGCCGTCCTCTTTTACCTCTTCCCCTACGCTCTCATGACGCTCGGCGCTTTTACCTGCATGTCGTACCTGGGCCGCGGGACTGAAGACTGCGAGTCGCTCGAGTCCTACCGGGGCCTTGGGCGACAGCAGCCGGTGCTCGCCCTGGGGATTCTGCTCCTCATGATCTCCTTTGCCGGCATTCCACCGACGGCTGGCTTCTGGGGCAAGCTCCTCATATTCCGTCAAGCCATCGACACCGGGCACTGGGGCCTCGCGCTCACGGGTATCGTGACCTCGGTTGTGTCCGTCTACTACTACCTTTCGGTGGTCGTCAACATGTACATGCAGCCCGGGGGCGAGAATGAACCTCTCAGCACGGAGCCCCGCACCTGTGGTAAGCTGGCCATCCTGCTCACCGTCGGTGCAGTGGCGATCGTGGGACTACTCCCCGACACATTTTTCCGTCTCTCCATGGCGTACTCTCTCAGGTGACGTCAAGAACAGGACGCCTCGGTATAATCTCCGCCATGGCCCTTCACCTCACGAACACGCTCGGTGGGAAGAGAGAGCTCTTCCAGCCTCTCGATTCCGGTCACGTCCGCATGTACCACTGCGGCCCCACGGTCAAGGAGCACATGAACGTCGCCAAGTTCCGCTCCTATCTGCTCGCTGACGTGCTCCGGCGGTGGTTTGAGTTCACGGGGTATGAGGTCCTGCAGGTGATGAACATCACCGACGTCGGCCACTTGAACGCGTTCGAGGAGGATGCCGTCGAGATCGCCGCGGGGCGCACCGGGCTCTCGGCCGCCGAGTTGGTCGAGAAGGAGGAAAAGATCTTCCACGAAGACCGCAGGGCTCTACACATTCGCGACGCAAGCCGCTACCCGAGAGCCCGGGAGCACATCGACGAGATGGTAACCGTCATCGCCGGCCTCGAGAAGCAGGGCTGCACCTACGAGTCAGGCGGAAACCTGTACTTCGATATCAGCAAGAGCCCGCAGTTCGGCCGACTGGCAGCGAAGAGCCTCGCAGAGCTTCAGAAAATTGCCCCGGCAGAAGGCGGCCGGATCTCGCAGGCGAAGAAGCGGAATCCCCTCGACATCGACCTCTGGCGCACGGACGTTGCGCACCAGATCCACTGGCCAAGCCCGTGGGGGCGGGGCTTTCCGGGCTGGCATGTCGAGTGCGTCGCCATGAGCCGCAAGTACCTCCAGAGCTCCTTCGACATCCACACGGGCACTTGCGAGAACGTCTTTCCCCACCACGAATGTGAGATTGCACAGTCGGAGGCCCTGAGCGGTAAGCCCCTGGCACGCTACTGGCTTCACACGGGACCGGTCACTGTCGATGGGCAGCCCCTCAGTCGAGACAACCGCAACATGGTGACCGTTCGGCAGATGAGGGACGCGGGCTTTCGAGGCTCCGTGATCCGCGTGGCGCTTCTTTCGGAGCACTACAGGCAGCCGCTCGACTTCGGTGAGGCCTGCATGGACAGGGCCCGCCCGAAGGTCAACGCGATCCTCGGTTTCCGGGAGTATCTGCTCTCGGCGGCCGGTCAGTGGCCCGCGGGTGCTGCAACTCGTCGCCCCGAGCCCGCCGCCTGGATCCAGGAAACCGATGCCCAGGTCCGCTCTGCGATGGATGACGACCTCGACTATTCAAGGGCCCTCGACGCTGTCGCAAGCCGCACACAAAGCCTTGAACCCGAGCATGTGGGAGATGCCCGCGCCGCGCTGGAAGCCCTGGAGCGGTGGGATCGGGTGCTGGGAATCGTGGCCTGAGATCGCAAGAATTGGTCATCTGCCCGGAAGGCCGCCGCGCCGCTATCCCACCGTCACCTTGATGTGCTGCTTCTTGCCCGCGCTGAGGAGGATCGCCCCGTCCCTGAGGTCGTCGGGCGTGAGCACGCGGTCCTCGGAGATCTTCTCGCTGTTCACGTAGAGGCCGCCCCCGCGGGCCATGCGCTTGGCTGCGCTCTTCGATTCACAGAGGCCACAAGAGGCGAAGAGCTGAACAGCGACGAGGCCCCCGGCGAGCTCTGTGGGGCCAATCGAAAACCGCGGCATCGAGGCGTCGTCACCTCCGACTCCTCCCCCTGCCCCGAAGAGTGCCTTCGCGGCTTCCTCGGCCCCCACGGCCGCCTCCTTGCCGTGCGTCAACGCCGTCGCCTCAAACGCGAGCCTCGACTTCGCGCGGCGAATTTCAGCCCCACGGAAGGCTTCGAGCTCCCGGATCTCATCGATCGGGAGGACCGTGAACATACGCAGGAAACGCCCAACGTCGCGGTCGTCGACATTGACCCAGTACTGGTAGTAGGCATAGGGACTCGTGAGGGATTGATCGAGCCAGACGGCTCCCTTCTCCGTCTTCCCCATCTTCTTCCCATCGGACGTCGTGACCAGCGGCGTGGTGATTCCATGGGCCCTGTTCCCCGTCCTGCGGCGGATGAGGTCCGTACCCGCCACGATGTTTCCCCACTGATCACTGCCCCCGAGCTGAAGCTCGCAGCCGTAACGCTCGAACAACACGAGGAAATCGTAGGCCTGGAGGATTGAGTAGTTGAATTCCAGGAACGAGAGCCCCGCCTCTGACTCCAGCCTCAGCTTCACGCTCTCCGCAGCAAGCATCCGGTTCACGCTGAAGTGACGCCCGACATCGCGCAGAAACTCGATGTAATTCAGCGGGTCCAGCCAGTCGGCGTTGTTGAGCAGGAAGCCACGCCGGGCCTCGGCGCTGCTCGGGACAGCGTTCGAAAGATGAGCGCCGAGGCTGGGCGCCGGGCCCAGCTCGAGGTAACGGGAAAGCTGCCGCCTCTGGGCTTCAAGATTGGCCTCGATCACGTCCCGGGTGAGGACTTTTCTCAGCTCGCTCTTGCCACTCGGGTCCCCCACCTTGCCAGTTCCGCCTCCCAGAATCACGATCGGACGATGCCCTGAACGCTGCAGGTGAAGGAGCGTCATGATCGAGACCAGGTTTCCAACGTGAAAACTCGCGGCGGTGGGGTCGAACCCCGCGTAGCCGGTCACGCACTTCGAGGCGAGAAGCTTCTCAAGTGGTTTGTCCTCTGCCTCGTCGTCGGTTGTCTGATGGAGGAATCCCCGCTCTCGCAGGGTCTGAAGGAGATCGCTCACGGGGCTCTTTTCCACTCGTTCAGGGCAGCCTGGACAGCATCTCTCGCCAACACGGCCGCATGGAGCTTGTCGGTCCCAAGACCGCCCAATGCATTGACAATAACTTCTTGCGTCACTTGCCCCAGCTCCTCCAACGACCGGCCTCTTACTATCTCGGTGAGGAGAGATCCGGAGGCGATGGCAGCGGGACAGCCATAAACCTGAAAGCGCGAATCAACGACACGTCCCTTTTCCCTCCTCAGGTAGAGTTTGAGGAGGTCCCCACAGACAGGATTTTCGACCTGGACTTGTAGATCTGCCCCGGACAGTACACCGGCATTCCGTGGCCTGAGAAAGTGGTCATCAAGAGGGGACGCTGCCTCCATTCGGCACTCAGGGCCTGGAAGCGGTGCCGACAAGCCCATCAATCTTGGTCTTGTAGACGCTCTTCGCGTTGAGACCGACCAGCGTATCCACCTTGGCACCGCCCTTGAAGAAGAGAACGGTGGGCACGCTCGTGATTCCATACTTGCCTGCCACCTCCTGACTCTGATCAATGTCGACTTTTCCGACCTTGACCTTGCCAGAATACTCCTTGGCCAGATCGTCGATGATGGGCGTCAACTGGCGGCACGGGCCGCACCATGTGGCACTGAAGTCGACGACAACCGGCTTGTCTGATTGAATGACCTCGGCTTGAAAGTTGCCATCCGTGAACTCAAGGCTATGTCCCATGAAGATTCCTTCCGAATTCGTGAGCGGATTGCGTACTCGTGTCCATCTACGCTTTTTGCGCACTTGAAAGTCACGTATCTTACAACAAAATGGCCACTTCGCAATCGGGCCTGTGGACCGACCGAAAGAAACATCTCTCGAACTCAGTGACTCCAAGGATGACCATGAGGAAACTCGTATCGACTCCGTTCCTCGCCTTCGCCCTCGCGGCGACAACAGTCCCGGGCTCGGATCTCCAGGCCCAGCTGTTTCCGCGCCTCGGCACAAAGGCGAAGGTCGATCCGATGCCTCATGTCACCTGGACGGTGAGTGCGAGACCGGCCGACGTGTCGCAAGGCGGCCTGACGGAGGTCGTGGCAGCCTTCGAGACGGCTCCCGGCTGGCACCTCTACTCGCCGGACTTCAAGGGCACCGGTGTTCCCACAGGCCTGACCGTCGATTCACCCCACGTCAAGGCGGACGGCGCGCTCAAGTTTCCTACACCTGTCGAGAAAAAACTCCAGGACGAGATTCAACGCATTCTCGAGGGTAAGGGGGAAGTGCGCCTGCCCGTCAAGATCGCGGCCGGAGCGCCAATTGGCGATCTTGCCGTCACGGCGAAAGTGCGTTTCCAGACCTGCGACGCAACGAGCTGCGATTTCCCGTCGGACAAGGACTTCCTGCTCACGATCCGGGTAGTGCCAGCTCCGCCGCCGGCAGGGGCGCTCACCAGCGTCACGAAGACCCACGTCAAGTGGACGTTCGAGGCGCCGCGGCAGCTTGCGCCCGGCGGAAAGGGCGAACTGAAGCTGACCTTTGAGCTGGCAAAGGGCTGGCATCTTTACTCGCCTGACCACACGTCGAATCACGGGCTCGGCATCGCCACCAGGATCTCCATCGAGACTCCCGGAGTCGAGCCAAAGGACAAGCCGAGCTTTCCGAAACCTCACGAGGTGAACAATGAGAACACGCTGGGCGAGACCTTTCGGCTCCTCGAGGGCAAGGGTGAGATCCGCCAGCCGTTCACACTTTCGAAGGATGCGAAGGCGGGAGACCTTCCTCTCGGCGTGAAGGTCGACTTCATGACCTGCGACGCGCAGACCTGCGACCCGCCAGAAGTGGCCCGGGCAATGCTCATCGTGCGCGTGGCCGACGAGGCCGTGGGCGCACCGGGAGGAGCAGAAAAAAGAGGAGAAGGGAACGGAGCGGAAGAGGTGTCGCTCTGGGCCTGGATCCTCCTTGCAATCGGAGGGGGCCTCCTGGCGCTCATCATGCCTTGCACGTACCCCATGATTCCAATCACCATCAGCTTCTTCACGAAGCAGGCCGAGGCCCGCGGCGGCAAGGTGCTCGGACTCGCGATCGCTTACGGGGCCGGGATCGTGCTGGTCTTCAACGTGGTCGGCTGGGCCTTCGCAGGATCCATCAACAAGTTCGCCAACGATCCGTGGCTCAACCTCTGCTTTGGGCTCCTCTTCGTGGTTTTCGCGCTGAGCCTCTTCGGACTCTATGAGCTTCGCCTTCCGAGAGCCTTCAACCTCCTGGCATCGAGGGCCGCTGGAGCGGGTGGCTTTCTGGGCGTCTTCGTGCTGGGCACGACGCTGGTGATAACGTCTTTCACCTGCACGGCGCCCATCATGGGCTCGATTCTGACAGCAGCGGCTGCCGGCGGTGCTCTGGGGCGCGTCACCATCGGGATGACCGTGTTCGGGCTGACCATGGCCGCACCTTTCGTGGCACTCGCGCTCTTCCCGTCGAAGGCCCGAAGCTTGCCCAGAGCGGGCGAGTGGATGCACACCATCAAAGTTTTCCTGGGTTTCATTGAAATCGCGGCTGCATTCAAGTTCTTCTCCACCACAGACCTGGCCTGGCAACTCAAGATGTTGCCGAGAGAGCTGTTCCTTTCTGTGTGCGGCATGACGATCATCGCCGCGGCTCTCTATCTCTTTGGGGTTATCCGCATGAAGGAGGAAACCGCCGGGGGAATTTCCAGCCTGCGGCTGGTGTTGGCCCTGGTAGTTTGGCTCTTCGGCACTTACTTGCTCCTCGGTGCCCTGGGTTTCAAGCTCGACCGGATTACAGAGTCCCTGGGCCCTGACTATTCCGCCGAGCGCCTCGGAGCCGCCGCCGGGGCGAAGGGGGCACCAGGAGGGAGCCACGTCCCCAGGGCGAGCTGGTCCATTGTGGAAGATGACTACGAAGCAGGGCTCCGCAAGGCCAGGGAAGAGAAAAAGCTCGCCTTTGTGAACTTCACGGGCGTCACCTGAGTGAACTGCCGCTTGATGGAGGGCTCCATCTTCCCAACCCTGCGTGACGAGCTCGAGAAATCTTTCGTGGAGATCCGCCTTCACAACGACAAGCAAGGAGACGAGGCCCAGCGGAAGCGTTCGGAGCAAATTCAAGACCTCAAGCTGCGACTGACCCAGTCGCAGGCCAGTCCCATTTACCTGATCGTTGACCCTGAAAAGCCAGATGAAATTCTGGATCGCTACGATGGAGCCGACCTCGTCGGAAACCACTTCCGGGCGTTCATCCGCAAGTACGCCAGGAGGTAGCCGCCCTTCAGCCCGCTTGTGCGCGCAGGGCCGAGCCACTACACTTGGTCGCAACGCAAGTCAGGCTTCGGATCGGTCGCAGGGTAGCGCTCGTACGGAGCCCAAGGCGAGAATCATGGCGAAAAGACCAGAAACCTCGGCCCGGATTCGGATTTACGTTCTCAACCTTGCATGGATCGCTCTGCCTTGCGTGGCCGTCCCGACGCCAGGGGGTGCGGAATCAACCTTCAACGGGTCCCCCTCCGGCGATGACCTGCCTGAATCTTCAGGAGCTGTCCGGTGCCCGGACTGCAACCCGGAAGGCAAGATGCCTTGCCCCACCTGCGCAGGAAAAGGCGAACTAGCAAAGACCTGCAACCTCTGTCGAGGCACGGGCCGTAAGCCATGCCCCCTGTGCATAAAGGCCGACAGGACTGACGGCGCGCAAGCTCCGGGGCGACTCATTTGCGACTACTGTGGCGGCAGGGGCGCCATGGCCAGTAAGCCGTGCCCACGCTGCGCAGGTCTCCAAACGCTGCAATGCACCCACTGCGGGGGCAAGGGCTCTCTAACGTGCCGCAAGACCGTCCTCGACAAGATCTGCCCGGCCTGTCGCTTCGTCGGCAAGGTCCCCTGCACCACTTGCGATGGAACCATGATCGTCACGCCGGCTCTCATAGCCGCTCGGGGAGCGCTCGCAGCAAGGAAGCACGAACCCGCTTCCGTGGTGACGTCTACACACTCGAGCGCCCAGATGTCGGAGAAGAGTTCCGAGGGCGAGACGGAGGAAGCATCGGAGTCCTTCACGGAGCTTGAGGCGCGTTTCAACTCCGTAAAGGGCGCCCACGAGAAGCACCTCGATGTCTTCGCCGAGGATCCGCGGCCAAAGCTCGACCTCTCCAGCGGCGATGCCGCGAAGCTCTTGAAGCTCCTTCCCCGGGCCCCCAGAGGCGACGATTCAGCCTCTGGAAGGCTCGCCACATGGTCCGAGAGGGCGCTAAGGCTCCGATCGCGCTGGAGTGAGCTCAGAGCGCTTTTCGACGACGAGCACCAGGTTTTTTTGCAGCTTCAAAGACTCTTCAAGGAGCGAGAGGCTCGACTGAATGATGCGCCCCGAGGCCGCCGCGACGCAGTGGAGGTCGAGGTCCATCGTCAGATAGGTATCGTTCTGCGCACGGTGGAGAGGCGGTCCCTCAGGCTCTCCGACGAATCTCCTGACTGGCTCGGGCGCGAGCTTGCTGACCTCGAGAGAGACTGGCCAAAGATCAAGTTGGATGGTGACACGGCGGCCGAAGAGATTGCAAAGAACGAGAAAAAGGAGGCCGAGAGGGCCGCAGCCGCCAGGGCCGCAGAGCGAGTATCGCGAGAGAAGGAAGCAGCTGCACGAACAGAGGCCCTGCGCGCGAAAATGGCAAGTGCACGGCGCGGGGTGAAGTCCGCCGCGCTGCCGGGGCCTGCGGCTCAGGGGACCCCGGCACTGGTCTCGACGGAGGTCCAGTCCAGGACTCCGACGGCGCAGTACCCACCAAGCTCCAAACGAGGCGGCAAGACTCACTCCTCCCCGGGAGGGGCAGAGCCCTTCCACACAGGCTCTCTCTTCTGGGGTATTCTTGGCGCTGCCCTGGCCTCGCTTGCCTTCTGCCTCGTCAACCGTGCCCGTCGCACCGCTGCAAACGAAGAGGCTCCCGCGGCAGTTTCCTGATTGGCCGGCCCCACACACCCCCGCTCCTCAAGGCTACGACGGGTTCTGTCTACCCGCGCACCGGCGAAGTGCTCCGAAGGCGAAGGATTTCACGATCCATTGCATGCTGAATCCCGGGGTGCGACGTCGATGCGCGTAACGCTTCGAGGCTGCGGATAACGCCCGCATCGGGCCGTAACCCCTCCTGAGCGAGAACCCTGAGGGCGGAACGCCGCAGCGCCTGGAGCAGCTCCGCCTCCGTGAGTTGAGCCTCCTGGAGGTTCTCGGGTGAGGTCAACGGGGACTCAAGAAGCGGAAGGACTCTCTTGTAAGCATCCTCCAGCCTGCCTGCCACAGCGGACTTTCGTGCCTCTTGAGCCACCCTCGCATCCCTCGCATCACGCTCATCTATCTTTCGGAGGGCACTCAGAAGACGCTGGAGAACATCGGCGGGCACCCCATCCTCCCAGCCAGCGAGGATGTTCTCACGACGGTCGAGGAGAACCAGTGCCGGCAACTTCTTCACCCGCAGCTGCTTCATCAAGTCGAGGACCTCTTCCGAGGTAACGCGAACCCCTTCGAGGATGGGCGGGACACCCAGATTCTGCGGCAGCCGCACAACGCTCGCAGGCTCATCCTGGAGGCCTGCCGGTGGAAGGTAAACGAGGAAATGCCTTCGGTTCTCGACTGCGGCGCGCAAGCCATCGGCGTAACGGGTACGCCACACGAAGAGCTCGGTGGCCTGACGGTCCTTGGGGGTTCCCTGTGAAAGCAGCGTCGCCCCTGTCCAGGCAAGAATCCCGTAGACGGGTGCGACGCTGCGCATTCAGAAAAGCTCCAGGCCGACGACCTTATTTACCCGGGGCCTCGGCTGCCTTCTTTGAGAGCTTGATTCGGCCCTGGTTGTCGACCCCGAGGCACTTGACCGGGATGATATCGCCAATCTTGACGACATCACCCACCTTCTGCACAAAGCCGTTTCCGAGCTCGCTAACGTGCACAAGGCCCTCCTGGCCAGGCAAGACCTCGACAAAACAGCCAAAGTCCTTGATCGAGACCACGCGGCCCTGGTAGACCCTGCCGGACTTCACTTCCTCAGTCAGAGCCTCGATGCGGTGCTGCGCATCGGTGGCGCCGACAAGGCTCGTGCCCCAGATCTTCACCGTGCCGTCATCCTCGATCTCGATTTGAGAACCAGTTTCCTCCTGGATCTTCTTGATCATCTTGCCGCCCGGTCCGATCACGATGCCGCTCTTCTCGGGATCGATTCGAAGCTGGATGATCTTTGGGGCGTGCGGGGAGATCTCCTCGCGCGGCCGATCGAGCGCCTTGATCATCTCGCGAAGGATGTGGATACGGCCCTCTCGAGCTTGCTCCAGGGCCACGCGCAGAACGTTCTCGCTGACCCCAGTGACCTTGATGTCCATCTGAAGTGCTGTGATTCCACGCTGTGTGCCGGCCACCTCGAAGTCCATGTCGCCGTTGTGGTCCTCGCTGCC
>SXGT01273659.1_pt1 | contig 18645 bp, 19 predicted proteins | sample 3176221 | NCBI WGS metagenome assembly SXGT01 (sample SAMN11356862, study PRJNA531348) | freshwater metagenome | isolation source: freshwater sample F1-120 | place: China: Fuxian Lake, Yuxi | collected 2017-12-25
CTCATCGGCTAGGGGCGATGCGAATATTGATACAACCACAGGATCAGCAATAGGAATTTAACATGCCGCTATTCAAAACAAAGACATTGGCATTTGCTATTCATGCTTTCGTTGGTTTTTCAATCGCGCAGACCGGTTTAGTTCAAGCCGCATCACCCGCCGAGCCTAACGTCACCACGGGCATTCTTCTGGAACAATCCCATGCGGTTTACCATCGGCTGCAAAGCCAATCGCTGAAATCCGCTATTGAGTCTGTTGCGGGTAGAACCGGTATTGTATTTAAAATCCATCCCAGTGTTGAGGGTGACCGGATTGAAAAAAAACTAGCTGCGGCAAGCTGGACTGAGGCTATTGATCAATTACTGGCAGGTTATAACTATGTCGTTGAAAGCCAAGGCAGTCAAATGACGTTGATTACCGTGACAGGGCGTAACCATAACGGTCATAAATCCGCGGCCGCAGCCACAACCCTTGCCGATACGAACTTGATAGTCATTGAGCCCAAATTCAGCGCGTTGCCTGCCAAGTACAAGCACTTTGCAAAAGGCTCTGTTCAAATCATCACGATTCCAGACGAATTGATACGGACTCCGGTAGGTCAAACAGTTACCGTGGATTTGCCCAATGGTCGTTATACAGTGACTCATGATGATCAAATCAAGCATGGTGCAAACCAAACCTGGATCGGCCATCTGGATGAAGGAATAGGCTACCGCTTCTCTTTGTCACAAGGTCAAGCTGGCACGATGGGCGCCGTGATGACGCCAGACGGAGAGTACCTGATCGAAACCACACAAGGCCAAACGATTTGGGTGGATTTGAATCGTTCTGGACTGAAAAATGCCGGGTTTGAAGGGGATACGCAGGAATCAAGTTATCAAAATAGGACTTTATCGAGTCGTATAGCAGGTGAAACTGTCTCCATGGATGCCGCAGTTCATACTTCGCCAAGCGATTTATTGGCTCGCTTTAAAGGCAAAGCCGACGCAGCACGTGCGCGTGTTAGCCAGTTAAATCAAAAAGTGGTCGATTCAACTGAAAAAGTGACCATGTACAAGCAATTGTTAACCGAGCATCCTGCTGCCGTCACTACTGCTAATGCTGATTTATTAGCTGCCAGAATGGCATTGAAGACTGCTAAAGAAGCCTTAAGCAGCGCCCCTAAAAGTCTTGAGCTCAAAAACCAGGTCAAAGTAGCTAGCAGCCAGGTTAAAGCAGCTACTCAAACACGATTAACGATTTTAAAGTCGCTTAAAGTTTATAAGGCTAATATCAAAAAATTGACGGCTGAATTGAATAAAGCTAAAAAACTGCTTGTTAAGGCTGAATCGGATGCCGTTCAGAGTGAAAATTTTTATCAAAATGAGCTCAAACAAACAGTAAGAGGTATTAATAAAAAATGGCCCGGCTTAAATACCCCTGAAATTCCTTTTGAGGGTCGTCATGAGTCTTTTAATCCGGATACCACGATTGATTTGATGGTGATGTATACCACTCAAGGCCAAACGGCTGATTACGCCAAACAACGCATCCAATATATAGTGGACTTATCCAACCAAGCCAATCAGGATTCCGGGGTGAAGATGCAATATCGCTTAGTTCATACCGAGTCGATTGATTATCCGGAAGCTACCGACAATGGCGACGCCTTGTATGACATCGCGTATCAAGAAGGTGGCGCGCATGTGCGCGAGTTACGCAATCAATACGGCGCTGATGTGGTGATTTTATTCAGACCGTTTTATTCACAAGCAACAAAAAGCTGCGGCAGGGCTTTTATGGGCGGGCCAACCTGTGAAAGCGAAATTAAACTGTTTCGCGAGGACGGCTACGCGGTTGTCTCGGATAATGTCTCAAAGGATGACTATCATGAGTATTGCTATATTAATGCGTTCCCACATGAAATTGGACACCTATTGGGCAATACACATGAGGTCGAAAATTCAAACGGCGGATCGGGCTTATTCCCTTATTCGTTTGCCTGGAGTGTTCTGGGTAAATTCGGCACCATCATGGGCTATGCGAAACCTAGTATTATGTTGTTTTCATCGCCTAACTTAACGACTGAATGCGTAGGTGAGCCCTGTGGCTACCCCGAAGGTGATCCGCGTGAATCCGATCAGGCCAGAACCATGAATGTGGTGGCACCCTTTATGGCGAAATACCGGGAAAGCATTACGGTGACACCAAGTATTGAATAGGTTTCTGTGGTTTAGGTGCTACAGTCGCTTTAGACTAATCCTGCTTTCTATTGATCAGCCGGGCTTTGATGAAATCCTTGTTTTACGTTGAACTGCTTGCTTGAACTAAGGATGGCCGTGGGATTGTTTTGCTTTGATCGTATCTTCAATGCCAGCGCCATTAGCCGAAAGCCAAGACGGCATGGCTCGATAGAGGGTTGTAGCAGCGCTCAAGCCAAACACAGTGTTTGCGCGGTAGTGCATGTGTTATGCACAATTTTGATTTTGATTGGGGATAATCGGGCATAAAAAAGCCCAGATTTACTGGGCTTCTCTTTACTTGAAAAACTGTCTGAGACAGTCTGAAACATCACTCAATTGAATTTGAATATCGAATGAAGTCATAAATTATTGAAATAAAACGATGTGTATCAATGTGTCTTTGATTTTGGTGCCCGCTTTGGTGCCCATTATTTGTGAGCTTAAACAGGATTGGTTGAGATTGCTACACAAAAAAGCCGGTGATTAAACCGGCTCAGGTTTTTAGCCATCTTGGCTATTCAGGCCAAACAATTTCGGCCAGCATATCCTGCCTACCGCGTTCATCTGGGGACATATAATAAGCGGTGTTAATTATCACTTTGCATTCTGGGTTTTGCTCCAAAACTGCTGCCTTGAATTCTCTAGCCTGTTCAATAGTTGCAAAGAGTGGGCTGATAATACTGGTGCTTTTAACTTTCACCCCCTTGATTATCAATTCAGTTTCAGCTGTAACAGTATAAAAATCCACATCATAACGAAAAAATTCGCCATCCCAATAGCCATTTGGGTTTGTTGGTGGTGTTAGTCTTAAAGGGCTTTCTGTAGTCATTGCGGTTACTCCTATTCTGAGAGGATTTAAACCGCCGCCATGCATCCTACAGCATAGGCGGCGTGATTAAGTGGGGTAGGAATACCGCGAATAGGTGCGGCCAGCCGCTAAGCTGCCCAAATAACCACGCCATAACAACAAGCACAATCAAGCCGCGCCAAATGACGGGCATAAAAAAGCCACGGGCTAAGGTGGCGTTTTCGCCTATTCAAAACGGGTTCCTACACCCGGCCTTACTGCTGTAAGACGGTTTTATTCTGCGCTCAGGCTGGCCGCTGTGTCAAGCGACAAGGGCGGTATTGTCCGGCTCAAGTGTTACATTAGCACATTGATACTAAGCCCCCGTGTTCATCGAATATTGGCGTATTCCTCGGCGTCAACAATTATCCGAAGTTCACTTAAAAGGCGATGGTACGGCCAGTCGCTACAATCTTGCCCGGTATCTTGGGCCACTGTCTGCTTTAACCAGTCTAGGGTGTGGGCTTCCAGCTCAGCATCATGACAGCCGCTTAAATCCAAGCCCAATCCTTGACCTACTAATTCCCTTATCCGCTTGTTCACAGTTTCAATGTCGATTTCTTGGGGCCGTTGCTCGAGTTTTTCCAATCGGGTTTTGATACTCATTATTTTTTCTCCAATGCTTCAATACGTTTCTCTAAGTCGCTGCCTTCGATGACCTTGCCGACGGCTTGTAAGCACCACGTTAATTTGGTGGCGTCCTGAACATCGACCAAGCCGGAACGCGCTTCACGGTACACCTTAGCCATTTCGCGCTTTACATCGGCCAGGGTGTCCAGTTTGGCCCGGTATCGCTGGCCTTTTTGTGGGGGTAGGGCTTCAACTTCACCCGTTGCGCCGTCAATCTCGACGGGGTAATCATTGCTCATTATTTAGACTCCAAATGCTGGTATTCCGACACATGCGAACCGTAAGCGCTTTCAGCGACGACATGACAAAAACCCTCAGGGCTGAGTGTTACACAATAACTAAGCTGTTGGTTGCGGCTCATGGCTTGATTAACCACCCATAAAGGCACGACAACGCGCCAAGGCGCACGGTCGGCACGATAGGCTAGCACCGGCATTAACCCAGCCTGATCTGCTTGCAATACCGCCTGAGCCCACCATTTTTGAATCTGCCCATCTGTAGCGGTCTGGTAGCGTTTGCATTCAATGGCTAATTTCCGGAAATAATCCGCCACGCTGCCCACTTCATCAGGTTGCACAATCAAATCATGGCCCCCGCTGCGGGTCTGCTCTAGGTTGCGAATTAGTTGAACGCCAGACCAATCATGAACCAATCCGGCAAACTCTCGTTCAGCGCCAGCACCTTTTTGCCTGCTGTTAATACTCATGCTGCACGCTCCAGCCGACGAACTTCAAAGCCTTGTTGATGATAGATTTGCTGACGCTTACGACCAGCTGAAATACCAAACCTGCACTTATCAACAATATCGAGAACATAAGCAAGCTGCTTGCCTGGGAACGGTCGACGGGCACGACCAATGCTTTGCAAAAGTCGGGTGGCTGCCGGTGTTTCTCGGTTAACCTCGGCTGATACAGGGCTAGCAAAGATCACCGCCCCGACGTGCGGCCAATCAATACCCTCAGACAATAGCGACAACGTGCCTACGATTAATCGGTTTTCTGAGGCCGCCGCCATGCGCTCCTCACGAAGCTTTTTAGACAGTTGACCATGCAGTAACAGCGCTTTGATGCCATCCTGCTCAATCAAGGCATGGAGTTTTTCGGCGTGTTCGATGGTGCTGGTTAATACTGCTGTACCTACTGACCGGCTCGACTTGATAGCGCTGTTCACTATTAACCGGTTGCGCTCCGGATCGTCTGCCAGCTGAGCTATAAAATCCGTCCAGCTTTTCGGATTGCCTGGGAAGGCATAATTCAAGGTAGCCACGATAACAGGCAAAACAGCACCTTCAACCTCGTTTTGCTTGATTTCAGCCGCGACCGGCCCGAGGGCGGCATGTATCATCATTTCCAAACCATCGCGCCGCTGTGGCGTTGCTGATAGGCCAAACCGGTATTTAGCGTGCTGGCAGTTAATCACGGTGTAAGCCTGCATCGCGGGTACGTTGTGGCATTCGTCCACGATCACCAGACCGTAGTCCAAGCCGCCCTCATGTTTAATAAGGGTTTGCACCGTGGCAACCGTGAACTGTTCACCTTCCAACCATTTGCCGCCGCCGATTATGCCGCAATCCAAGCCGGTAAATTTCTTAATGGCGCCGATCCATTGCGCGGCCAGGTCTTTGGATTTGACCAGAATTAAGCAGCGCTCACCTAAGCGGCTAGCTAGTTCAATGCTCATGGTGGTCTTACCCGCGCCAGTAGGGGCGACAATCACGCCGCCCCCAGCATGGATAGCCAACTTTAACGCGCGTTGCAACCAAGTAAGGATGCGTTGCCTCTGGCTGGCGGCATCTGTAGAATATTCAATTTTTTTCATGTCTGTCTCGCTTTCGTCGTCACGACGATAGTTAGTGAAAGAGCCGCCTGCCGGGGCGGCTTTTTTATGCGCGGTCATTGCTTAAGCCTGTAAGGCTCTGGCGGCCTCCAATTCAATTACCAACTGCTTTATTTCATCTTCAGATTTGCCAGCTATGCGGGCATTGATGATGGCTTGCACTTCATTGGCTGGCCACGCCACACGATCACCGCCAATGCTGACCGGTTTAGTGAAAAGACCTTTACTGATTTTTCTGTAGATGGTTGAACGAGATTCGCCGATTGCCTGTTCGACGATATGCCGACGAAACAAAGCGTTTGAAATGGTAGGTACTGCGGTCAATGTCGCCATGCGCTTTCCTGTGATGGTTAGCTCCGCTGCGGGATTGCTTCGGATTATGGCTAAGGCATTATGGGAATATTTTTGATGGTGTCATGGAAAAAGATAGCTGATCTTTTTCAAAAACAAAATTAATTGAGTTCTTCCGATTCTATTTTTCTGGAATAATTGATGGCTTTATTGATGCGATCATAGGCTTTAACTGCGGCATCTTCTTTTATACCGTACTTATCGGCAACAATTGCCGCCGCTCCATCATTGGAAGCATTACTCGTTAAATTTTTGCCGCCTAATTCGATAAGATCTTCAATTTCGGCGTGAATTTCTAAATCTCGAGAAAATGTCTTGCTCTTGGCGCCGCGTGGCCTTCTTATTTTGCCTGTCATCACGTCGTGGATGAATAGCCGCATTCCGTCAGTTAATTCGATATTGTCTCTCACCATTTCAGCAAATGGAGTGATGTCAAAATTTTCAAAGTATTGACCAATATAAAGCGACTCACAGAGGGTTAGGTCTTGATGGTCGCGATTGTCAAACGATAATTTCATACAACACCTCGTAAAAGTGCAAACCGTCCGAAAGGATTAACCGGAAACGGGGGACGAATCCCGTTTGTTGCCCCGTCGGGCTATCCGGTTAAATTGGATTATATCGCCGCTTTCCTGAGTGGGGTTACATTCCACGCTTTGCCTGTTTCACAAGCCTCTATGAAGTTTGCCAGCTTTTGTAATGCGGCTTTGCGCTCGTCAAAATAATCATGCCGGTTATAAATACCCTCTACGCCTTTTATTTTGTGGTTTAAGCAGCGTTCAGCGATATGTGACTCAATACCTAAGGCTGCAAGGTGGGTACGGGCTGTGCGTCTAAAATCGTGGATTGTGAATGAATCAACGTCTGGCATATTGGCTTTCACTTTGGATAGCGCCACATTCAGAGTATTTTCATGGATGTAAGGTAAACGTCTGTCTTGATATTGCCTTGCAGGGAACAGGTATTCACCATCGGACAGCCGGATAATATCCCTCAACAATTCAACAGCCTGCCTAGGCAAAGGGATGATGATTTCTGCCTTGGTTTTAGTGTCACTGGTAGTCAGTCGCCAAGTGGCTTTATCAAGGTCGAACTGTTCAACACGTGCGGTAATCAGTTCGCCTTTTCTCACGCATAACATTAACAACAGTTTGAAGGCGTACTCATTCAGTGATGAAAAGCCCTTGGTTTTTCGCATGGCAGCAAACAGCGTTACCAATTCATCACGGGATAAGGCTCGTTCCCTGGCTTCCTCTTTGCCGCCTGCATCGGACAAATCAAACGCCGAAGCCGGGTTAAACTGAATCACATGCCGCTTGATAGCAAAATCAAACATGCGTTTTGTCCAGCGCAAAACATCATTGGAAACCGTCGGTGCGCCACGTTCTACAATGGATTCCAGCATCTTGGATATATCCATCGGCTTTACAGCATCCACCGGTATCTTGCCGATATTGGGCTTTATATCCTTCTCGATTCTCGATCTGACAATGTTGGGATGCTTCCATCGGCCTAGTATGTTTTTGGCAAAGTATTCATCAGCCAATTCTCCAACGGTATAAGCGTTTTTCTTAGCTTCGATCTTTTCCAGGGCTTCCGCTTTGCGTTCCTGCTTTTCGCCTGCCACGTCATAGCCTAGTGCTACACGTGCCCTTAGTTCTTTAGCCTGTCTACGGGCCTCTGCTAAGGATAAGTCGGCATAGCTGCCCAAGTTCATCACCCTGCGTGTGCCTGCAAAGCGATAACGGAAGCGCCAAACAGGTGTGGCCATGTCGTTTCTAAAGCTCAGAGACAAGCCGCCACCGTCGCCACGCTGTTCAAAGCGTTCGCCGCTTTTAATCCATGCCTTAATTTGAATGTCTGTTAATTCGTTCATTGTAACCTCCAGGGGTGGGCACCAGTAAAAAACACCATTTTGTGTTACTGGTGCCCGCTTTGGTGCCCATCTATTATGCGCTGTTTTGGGATTAAATGGGAAGCTTACGGACACAAAAAAGCCCAGATTTACTGGGCTTCTCTTTACTTGAAAAACTGTCTGAGACAGTCTGAAACATCAATCAATGTTCTGAATTTGCTCGCGCATTTGTTCTATCAAAACTTTCAAATCAATCGAAATCTGCGTCATTTCCCGGTCGGCGGATTTTGAACCCAGGGTATTGGCTTCTCGATTCATTTCCTGCATCAGAAAGTCCAGGCGACGGCCCGTCGGCTCGGGTTGATTGATGGCGCGCAGGACTTCGGCTACATGGGTTTGTAAACGATCCAGTTCTTCGGCAACATCCAGTTTTTGCGCCATTAGCGCCAATTCCTGTTCCAGACGATCAAAGTTGGGTTCTGCGACCAGTTCTGATATACGGGCGTTTAATTTGCTGCGTAATTTATTCAAAACTTCCGGCATGCGTTTGTTGGCGGCATCAACCAATTGTTCGATTTTTTCGCAGCGTTCAGTTAACAATATGGCCAGTTGTGCGCCTTCCCGGGCGCGGGTGTCGAGCATTTTGTCCAGGGTACTGTTGACCAGACTGATTATTTTGGTTCGCAATTCATCTTTATCGGTTTCCGGTTCTTGCTGTACCCCAGGAAACATCAGCACATCCAGTGCTGAAAAAGGTTGCGGATTGGTCATGCTGGCTTCGATTTCAGCCGTTGCGGCCAATAATTTCTGCACGGTTTCGGGGTGGATATTAAAGCTTTGGCTGCCTGGCTGTTTCTTATAGCTCAAGCCGCATTCGATTTTGCCGCGTTTGAGTTTGTCGGCAATCAAGCCGCGTAAATCCACTTCCACGAAACGCAAACGCTCCGGTAGTTTGACGCTGACATCGCTATAGCGGTGATTGACCGAGCGCAGTTCGCAGAGGATAGTCAAGTTGTCGACGCTAATTTCGCCATCTGCAAATGCAGTCATGCTTCTAATCATTTTTCACCTATAATCGCGCGACCAGACGCCGCGAACGGTACATACAATGGCCGAATATTACGACCCGGAAACTTACCCTCAGCAGTGGAATTATCTGCAGTCGGGCACCATTATAGATCAGTACATCATCGAGCGTGAGCTAGCGCATGGCGGGTTTAGCTCCGTGTATCTGGCCAGACAGCTTGAAGATCAGATTCAGGTGGCCATCAAGGAGTATCTGCCCAGGAAACTGGCGCATCGGACTTGGAACAATATTGTGGTTTCCAATAATGAGGATACGCTGATCATGTTCAGGCGTGGTCGGGCGTTATTTTTTGAAGAAGCCAAGGTATTGGCGACTTTGAAGCATCACAATATCGTCAATGTGATCAATTTTTTTCAGGCCAATGAAACTGTATACATGGTGATGACTTACGATTACGGCATCACACTGGATAAAATCCTGCAAAAAAAAATTATTCCAATTACGGAAGCTTTTTTACTCAAAGTATTCAGATTGCTATTAAAAGGGCTGGATGTCATCCATAGCCATCAAATTGTGCATCTGGATATCAAGCCCGCCAATATTTTGATTCGGGCCGAAAACGACCCGCTGCTGCTGGATTTCGGCGCCATCCGAAAGTTTCCCGGTCAAGCCAATCATCATAGAGCCAAAGTGCTGACCAATGGCTTTTCACCGATTGAGCAATATGACTCGCGCGGTAGTCTTGGGCCTTGGTCGGATATCTACGCGGTAGGGGCTACCATGCGGGCTTGCCTTGATGTGGCGGTGCCGCCCAGTTCAACCGAACGCATCAAACAAAATAATTTGCCTTTGGCCGCCAAAGTCTATAAACGCAAATTTCCCGACTATTTGCTTCAGGCTATTGATTGGGCGATGGCGATACATCCGGATGATCGCCCGCAAAGTATTGCGGAATTAGCGGAGGCGTTGGCGCCATGAATTCAGGTGTAGGGGGTGTTTAATAAAATGCTCAGCCTGTAAGTTTGCAGGCTAGGTTTCAAGGTAGTGCGCTCATTTCGAAGGGTGGTTTTATCCTGTGGAGGCAGTTGAATCGTCGGTTGGGTTTGTTCGCACGCCCGGTTGATATTTCTTGTCGACTTTGGCTTTTATAGGCTGCTTGGGTGGGCACGGTGAGTTAAGCCGATAGAGTTCAAGTCGTTTGTGCCGTTTTTGCAGCTATTTGTTATGTTGGATTGGTTGCTTTTTATGTGACTTAAAACTATCCCCACTTTCAGCGGTATGAGCGAAACATAATTGACATTCTGTTTTTTTTGATTTTCAGGTAGAATGGGCGAATTTTTCATTGACCTTGTCTGTGAAGAAGCTACGGCAATGGTGCCAAAGGTTACAACGTTTTTATCTCCATACTTAGAGTATAACCATGACTGATTTATCGCTATACAGAAACATCGGCATCTTCGCGCACGTCGATGCGGGTAAAACCACCACGACCGAGCGGATTTTAAAGCTGACCGGAAAAATCCATAAAATCGGTGAAGTACACGATGGTGCAGCGACCACAGACTTCATGGTGCAAGAGCAAGAACGCGGCATCACTATCCAATCGGCAGCCACCACTTGTATGTGGCCGGGTAGCACCAGTCAATTTCCTTCGCACCGCTTCAATATCATCGACACCCCGGGCCACGTTGACTTTACGATCGAAGTCTATCGTTCGCTGAAAGTACTGGACGGCGGTATCGGCGTATTCTGCGGTTCCGGTGGAGTTGAGCCACAATCCGAAACCAACTGGCGTTATGCGAACGATTCTAAAGTCTCGCGGGTTATCTACGTCAACAAACTGGACAGATTAGGCGCCGACTTCTATCGCGTCGTTAAACAAGTCGAAGACGTATTGGGGGCGAAACCTGTCGTGATGACGCTGCCTATCGGTCGTGAAGACGATTTCTCCGGTGTTGTCGATTTGTTGACCCGTAGAGCCTGGATCTGGGATAACTCCGGCGATCCATTGAAATACGAAATCCAAGACGTTCCAGCGGACATGGTGGAAGAAGTCGAAGAATGGCGCGCGAAATTGATCGACCAAGTGGCAGATCAAGACGACGACATCATGGAGAAATATCTGGAAGGCGAAGAACCGACCATCGAAGAAATCAAACGTTGTATCCGTAAGGGCACCATCGCCATGGATTTCTTCCCAACCTTTTGCGGCTCTTCGTTCAAAAACAAAGGTGTGCAATTGGTGCTGGATGGCGTTATCGAATACTTGCCAAATCCTACCGAAGTCAAACCTCAACCCGAAACCGATATCGAAGGCGTTCCAACCGGTGAATTTGCGGCTGTAGATGCCAGTCGTCCGTTGCGCGCCCTGGTGTTCAAAATCATGGATGACCGTTTTGGCGCCCTGAACTTTGTCCGCATTTATTCCGGCACCTTGAAAAAAGGCGACTCCGTTTTGAACACCTTTACCGGCAAAACCGAACGCGTTGGCCGGATGGTGGAAATGCACGCCGACGACCGTTCGGAAATCGATAGCGCGCAAGCGGGTGATATCGTGGCGTTGATCGGCTTGAAAAACGTGCAAACCGGTCATACTTTGTGCGACCCGGACAAACCGGCGACTTTGGAGCCTATGGTATTCCCTGATCCGGTTATCTCGATTGCGATCTCGCCTAAGGACAAAGGCAGCAATGAAAAAATGGGTATCGCGATTGGTAAAATGGTGGCGGAAGATCCATCTTTCCGTGTCGAAACCGATCAGGAAAGCGGCGAAACCATCATCAAAGGTATGGGCGAGTTGCATCTGGACATCAAAGTCGACATTTTGCGTCGTACTCATGGCGTAGAAGTTAACGTTGGTAAGCCTCAAGTGGCTTACCGTGAAACCATTACCCAACGTATCGAAGACAGCTACACCCATAAAAAACAATCGGGTGGTTCCGGTCAGTACGCTAAGATCGATTACATCATCGAGCCAGGCGAGCCCGGCAGTGGTTTTGTGTTCGAATCGTCTGTGACTGGCGGTAACGTGCCGCGTGAATACTGGCCAGCGGTTGAAAAAGGCTTTAAAGCCAGCATAGAGAAAGGTGTTCTAGCCGGCTTCCCTTGCTTGGATTTCAAAGTCAATCTGACCGACGGTTCTTTCCACGCGGTTGACTCATCTTCCATCGCGTTTGAAATTGCTGCTCGCGCGGCTTATCGCCAATCGATTCCAAAAGCTGGTCCGCAATTGCTGGAGCCGATCATGAAGGTCGACGTATTCACCCCTGAAGCACATGTCGGTGACGTCATCGGTGACTTGAACCGTCGCCGCGGCATGATCAAATCACAAGATCCAGGTGTGACTGGCGTTCGTATTAAGGCCGATGTGCCTCTGAGCGATATGTTCGGTTATATCGGTGATTTACGCACGATGACTTCCGGTCGTGGTCAATTCTCGATGGAGTTTTCACATTACATCGCATGCCCACGCAATGTTGCGGAAGAAGTGATTAAAGAAGTGAAGGAACGCGAAAAAAATAAATAAAGCCTCTGAGGTGCAACTAAGAAAGCCGGACTGATTTTTAGTTGCACTTTTCTGCGTTTTATGAAGAATTACTCAACTCCCGTTTGGCGGGAGGAGATTTTTACCCATAAAGTTTCCGCAATAGCCGGAAGCTTATTCATTTATCAATCCTTGGAAGGACTTTATGGCTTTTGTTATCACCGAGAACTGTATTAAATGCAAATTCACCGACTGCGTTGATGTTTGTCCAGTCGATTGTTTTCATGAGGGGCCAAATTTTCTGGTTATCGATCCGGACGAATGCATCGATTGCACATTATGTGAACCGGAGTGCCCAGCTAACGCCATACACGCCGAAGATGATGTGCCGGCCGATCAAGAACACTTTATTGCATTAAATGCGGAATTGGCAAAAGTTTGGCCAACTATCAGTGAAGTGAAAGATCCTCAGCCTGATGCCGATGAGTGGAACGGTAAGCCAAATAAATTTCCATTACTGGAAAGATAACGATTCACTGAAATTTATGCCGATTGATAGCTGAATCAATCGGCCTTTTTATTTTGATGGTAATAAAAGCTGTTCAAATTACGCCGTACTCGATAACAGGCATAACCCAATAGTGGATGTCTTTGCTTGAAAATTTATGATTCAGGCTGTTGATTAAATTTGAAATGACGGGCTTTGTAGCGTAAATCTGAAATCGGCGTGTTTTTCCATTTGGGCCTTCTTGTTCGGTCAAAAAGCGTGTGATGCGGTGATCGTCCCGGCTATCCAAGGATATCTCCTCAGATTTGGCAAGTTCTTGTTCAAAATTTACGATACATTCTGCAACGGCTACTTCGACCTCCGAGTTTACAATAAAGGTGGCCTGATATTGTTGGTCAGCAATGGAATGCAACAATTCATCTTCACTACTAAATTGATCGGAAACATTTTTTATTGCTTCCAGATGTCTGCCGCGGCGACGTTCTCCATGCCGCTTTTCTATGAAGAGTCCGTTGTTAGCTGCAGTTTGCAATTGTCTCGGATCGTTACGCCAGCTGCGATGATAATAGGGTCTTACCAATACATAACGCCCATTAAGGCGGCGATTTTTTAGGCCTTTGATGGCCATTATCACAGAGAACTCGGAGTCCAGTGTCACTAAACCGTGGTACTCAACAGATCCCAGTTGATTGTCTTTTAGGGTTAAAATCTCGATATTCATGATGCGTCCCGGCTTTCGGAAGAAACCTCTGTCGAGTGCAGGTGCGACAAACTCTGCTATTTCTTCATGCTTGGTATTCGCTGGAATGCGTCGTAAAAAAATGTTCATAACCTAGGCTTGGATTAATTGGAATCACAGGAAGTAAATGATTAAGGCTTTGTTAAAAAGCTTAGCAGCCTAGATTGCATTTTGCAGTAAAAATAAAGCTATATAGGCGGATATGCGGCATCTTAATCAGATCCTAATAATCGAAACCGAGGCCAAAATCCGGATAAGAAGTCGAGAGAATTAAAAAAGTGTTGTAATTTGCCCGCACCGAACCGAGCAATAATATGTCTGATAACCCTGAGCGGGTTAATCATGCCTTTGCATTGAGGGCTGTGCTATATTTTCAACGCTTTGTAGTGAATGCTGCAGCATATCCCGATAATTACAACCGTTATGCATCTAAAAAAATTAATATTTTCGTTGTCGCTGGCTATTTTGGCGCAAGCCTGCGGGCAAACAGGACCTTTATATATGCCGGATAGTCCTCCGCCAATCTACACACCCAAACAAGTACCCATAAAAGAAGACTAATCATGGATTTTTTTAATTATCGGCAGCAGCTTTTGTATGCTGAAGAGATTCCCGTTGCGGATATTGCCGCAGAATTTGGTACGCCTTGTTATGTTTATTCACGCGCCACTTTGGAGCGGCATTGGAAAGCATTTGATGAGGCGTTCAACGATCATCCGCATTTGATCTGCTATGCAGTTAAGGCTAATTCCAATCTGGCCCTGCTTAATGTCCTGGCTCGGATGGGATCAGGGTTTGATATCGTGTCGATTGGTGAGTATCAGCGAGTCATAAAAGCCGGTGGGGCGCCGGAAAAGATCGTTTTTTCAGGCGTCGGAAAACGGGAAGATGAAATTCGGACGGCGTTAAAAAGCGGGATTCGCTGTTTTAATGTGGAGGTGAGTAGCGAGTTGGATCGTATTAGTGCGATTGCGGCTGAACTTGGTGTGATTGCGCCGGTGTCGTTTCGAGTCAATCCGGATGTTGATGCTAAAACGCATCCTTACATCTCGACCGGGCTTAAAGAAAATAAATTTGGCATCGATATTCAGCAAGCACTCTATGAGTATCGGCGTGCCGCCCAAATGCCTAACATTCAAATAGTGGGTATTGATTGTCACATTGGATCGCAATTAACCGACACGGCGCCTTTTTTAGATGCATTGGATAGGGTATTGACACTGGTTGATCAACTGCAAAGTGACGGTATTTTATTAAAGCATCTTGATCTCGGCGGCGGTTTGGGTATTTGTTACCGCGATGAACAACCGCCTTTGCCAGCGGATTATATTGCGGCCATATTGCAACGATTAGGTAATAGGAATTTCGAAATCATGCTGGAGCCAGGCCGAGCCATAGTCGGCAATGCAGGTGTGCTAGTGACCAAGGTCGAATATCTCAAGCCGACATCTGGGAAAAATTTTGCCATTGTCGATGCGGCGATGAATGACTTGGTTAGGCCTGCCCTGTATGGTGCCTGGCAGGATATTATTCCTGTCAATGCTGCAACGACTATAGAGCAGCAGGTGTGGGATGTGGTCGGCCCGGTTTGTGAAACGGGTGATTTTCTGGGAAAGGATCGAATGTTAAGCATCAAACCCGGTGATTTATTGGCGGTGAGATCCGCTGGCGCCTATGGTTTTACCATGAGTTCTAACTACAATTCCCGCCCTCGTCCGGCAGAGGTGATGGTTGATGGTGACCGCGTACATTTGATACGCGCCAGAGAATCAACTGACCAGCTTTGGTTGGGCGAGCAGTTATTGCCTTAAGGTGAACGTATGCAATTTAATTTCACCAAAATGCATGGATTGGGAAATGACTTTGTGGTTATTGATGCTATCAACCAATCCATCAGATTATCAGCAGAACAAGTTCGGTTTTTGGCAGATCGCCATTTCGGTGTGGGGTTTGACCAACTGTTACTCGTTGAAGAGCCGGTTAAAATCAATGCGGATTTTAAATACCGGATTTTCAATGCCGATGGTAGTGAAGTGGCGCAATGTGGTAATGGGGCGCGGTGCTTTGCGCGTTTTGTGCGTGATAAAGGGCTGACACAAAAGGACGATATTGTTGTCGATACTGACTCGGGGCAATTGTTATTGCATGTTGATGCTGAGGGCATGATTACCGTCAATATGGGGATTCCACGACATGCGCCGGAGCAAATTCCGCTATTAATACAAGACGAGGCATTGGTCTACACTCTGCAGCTAGAGGAAAGTCATGTTGATTTCTCGGCGGTTTCCATGGGAAATCCGCACGCGGTCATTCGTGTGGAAAATGTCAGTGTTGCGCCCCTGGAAACGATTGGGGCACGAATGGAGCGTCATTCTTTGTTTCCAGAGCGCGTCAATGTGGGGTTTATGCAAATCCTGAGTTCGCAGCAAATTAAATTAAGGGTCTATGAACGCGGTGCTGCAGAAACTTTAGCTTGTGGTAGCGGTGCTTGTGCCGCCGTTGTTGCAGGTATTGAGCTAGGGCTGTTGGAACGTAATGTCAGTGTCTGTTTGCCGGGCGGCAAGTTGGATATTGCCTGGGCTGGACGTGGTCACCCTGTTTTTATGACCGGTCCTGCGGTTACTGTTTATGAAGGGCGAATTGAAATATGAGTGAGCAATTTCGGGTCAGTGAGGAACAGGTTGTCGCGTTCTTACAGGATCATCCTGAGTTTTTTCGAGATCATCTTGGCTTGTTGGAGCGCATGCATATACCACATCCGAGTGGCAATGCCGTTTCTTTGATTGCCAAACAATTAGAACTGTTTCGATCCAGGCATCAGGAGCAGGAAAGTCAATTGGCCGCCTTGATTGACATAGCAAGGGAAAATGATGCGGCTTTTAATCGTATGCATGAATTGACATTGGCGATGCTGGAATCGAATTCTCTGGAGGAAGCGGTAGGAAACTTGAGTGAAGTGTTGGCCGAGTGTTTTTTGACTGATTTTGTCGCCATTAAAATCATCAAAGAGGTTGCTGCTTCGCCAATCAGCAATTTATTTGTCAGCCCAAATGATGTCGGATTGAAGCATTTTGCGACTGAATTAACCGGAAACCAGCCGCGTTGTGGGAGGCCAAGTCTTGCACAAGCGCGTTTTTTATTTGGCGATGCTGCGGCTGAGGTTCGGTCATCTGCAATTATCCCAATGACGTTCACGCGGCTGGAAGGCCTATTGGCCATTGGCAGCCGGGATGAGTCGCGATTTCATTACAGTATGGGTAGTCTGTTCCTGACCCAGATGAGTGAAATAATTGGCACCCGTTTAATCTCCTTATTGCAAAATTACGAAGAATAAATGCAGAACGAATCTGTCATTTTATTGAAAGAGTTTATTGATTACTTGCATGGTGAGAAAAGGGCTGCAGATTTGACGGTTGTCGCATATCAAGCAGATTTGCATAACTTAAAGGGATTTTGTGAGGCTCGTAAAATATTGCGATGGAGGGAGGTGCAAGTTGCTGATATTAGGGAGTTTGTCGCCATTAGGCATAAGCAAGATATCAGTGCAAAATCGATTCAGCGCGAATTGGCTGCGATTCGTAGCTTTTATCGGTATTTACTGAAAAAACAACAGGTCGATATGAATCCTGCCGTAGGGGTTCGGGCGCCAAAAACGGCTAAAAAATTACCCAAAGTGCTGGATGTGGATCAGGTCGCCGGTATGTTGGATACGAAGCCGGATAGTCTGTTGGAGATAAGAGATTTGGCTATGTTCGAGCTGTTTTATTCATCAGGCTTGAGACTTAATGAGCTGGTGATGCTGGATATGACTGATCTTGACTTGAATGATGGCGGTCTAAGGATTCGTTTTGGTAAGGGAAATAAGCAAAGACAGGTGCCGGTTGGTTCCAAGGCAATTAAAGCGATAGAAAACTGGCGGGAAGTGCGTCCGGTAACGGCTTCACAGGCGCTATTTGTGTCGGCGAAAGGCGAGCGTCTTGGGTGTCGAAGTGTGCAATTACGGTTGAAAAGGTGGTGTGTTAAGCATGGGGTGGCTGAACATGTTCATCCGCATATGTTACGTCACTCTTTCGCAAGTCATTTTTTAGAATCGAGTCAAGATATCAGGGCTGTCCAAGAGCTTTTGGGGCATGCCGATATCAGTACAACACAGGTTTATACTCATCTGGATTTTCAGCATTTAGCCCAAGTTTATGATGCTGCTCATCCAAGAGCGAAAAAGGTAGATACAGGCTAACGTTATTTAATTAGCAACTGATGTTACGCAGCCCGCCGCAAACTTCGCTATTCTGAGCGGATGAAAAAAGCAGAATTAGAGTTATACACGGATTACCTGATCAGCACGTTTGGAGCGGCAACGGCCACCGGGATGTCGTCGATGTTGGATGGCGACGTTAGTCTCGACCGAGTGACGCGCTTTTTGGCAGAGCGTGAATACACGTCGAGGGACTTATGGCGACAAGTAAAATCGACGGTCCGGCAGATAGAACGAGAAGACGGGGTATTGATTTTTGACGACACGATCCAGGAGAAAGCCTGGACGGACGAGAACGCCGTGATGTGCTGGCATTATGATCATTGCAGCGGGCGTTCTGTGCGGGGCATCAACTTGCTGAATGCCTTGTACCATAGTGGCGGCGTCTCGATTCCGGTCGCGTTCGAACTGATCCGGAAGCCCTTGCAGTTTTGCGATGTGCAAACCCGCCAGGTCAAGCGAGCCAGCGCAGTCACGAAGAATGACATGATGCGAAGCATGATCGCCACCTGCGTAAACAACACCTTGAAATTTCGCTATGTCTTGATGGACAACTGGTTTGCGGCAACGGAAAATTTCGAATTTATCGTGAACAAGAACAAGCATTTTATCGCCGCACTCAAGGACAACCGCTTGGTGGCTTTGAGTGAAGCGGATAAAAAACAAGGTCACTTCGTACGGATCGATACGCTGGAATTAGCAGATAAACAAGCCGTGCACGGCTGGCTGAAAGGATATGCTCATGAAGTTCTTTTGGTTCGGCAGGTCTTTACAAACAAGGACGGCAGCACAGGCTGGTTGAATCTGGTGTGCAGTGATCTGACCTGCGATGGCGACACCGCGACGACAATCTACCAAAAACGGTGGCAAGTCGAAGTGTTTCATTTATGC